>SAMEA104404106__coassemble_86_pt1 | contig 174529 bp, 156 predicted proteins | sample SAMEA104404106__metabat2_high_PE_081 | metagenome-assembled genome bin SAMEA104404106 (sample SAMEA104404106) | Balaenoptera acutorostrata | reverse complement strand
TCGAAGTCCCCTTGCAGCGCAAGTTAACACGTTTGTGTATGTCCTTTATTTTTTTTTACCATTGTGCAAGGCTCATCTTTACAAACAAATTATTTATTATGAATTATCTTAAAGATTATATTTAAAGTAGATTCTTCTGCATTATTTTTAAACTGCTTTAAAATTGCTATCCCCTCTCAGTCAGCCTGCGGCTGCCAGCTCCCCCCGAAGTGGGAGCCTCTATAAATTCATTAGTTAATATAAAAATAACCTCTCTTAAATTAATAAGAGAGGTTAAGCTTTATTCTTTTATAGCCCAACGGAATTTAGTACAGGTGGCTCTTGTATTTCGCCTGCATTCCTCTTCCCTGGGGCGAATAACATATCGTGCTACTTCGCTGTAGTCACCATTTTGAACGCCCTGCTTAAATGCCTTCTTAACTCGTCTGTCCTCGCCCGAATGGAAAGTTAAAATTGCCGCACGTCCGCCGCTTTTCAATACAGTCGGAAGCTTTTCTAAAAACATTTCCAACACTTCAAATTCCTGATTTACATCAATTCTCAATGCCTGAAATGTTCTTTGCGCTGATTTCTTTATTACCTGCGCCCTATCCTTTTTCGGTAAAAATTCGAGAGCCTTTTCAATTACATCGTAAAGATCCTTTGTGGTTTCAATCGGCATACGTTTTTTTCGCCTATGGAAAATCTCACATGCAATCTGATCCGCATACGGTTCATCGGAATTTTCAATAAGCATCTGCTTTAGCTCATCAAATTTAACAGTTCTTAATCGTTCTGCTGCTGTTATGCCATGCTCCTGGTCAAGACGCAAATCTAAAGGACCTTCACGCTTAAAGGTAAAGCCTCTGTCAGGATTATCAATCTGCATTGAGGAAACGCCTAAATCTGCAAGAACAAAGTCAAACGGACCATATTTTTCTGCCATCTGATCTATGTTGGCGAAGTTTAAAAGTGTGACTGTGACATCTTCCTCGTTAAAGCCGTGGCTTTCAAGCCTTTTTCTTGTCTTCTCTGATTCGACGGGATCAACATCAAGCCCATATATATGACCGGTGTGATTGAGCTTTTTTAACATTTCGGTTGTATGACCGCCATAGCCTAAAGTTGCGTCTAAGCCAATTTGTCCCTCTTTGATGTCAAGAAAATCCAAAATTTCATTAACCATAATCGGGATATGCATACCTACAGGTGTTTTGCCCTTTTGACGAAGCTTTTCAACTGTATCTGTATATTTCTCAGGATTTAGCTCCTTGTATTTTTCGTTGAAGTTGCGGGGATGTGTACCTTTATAGCGAACTCTGCGCTTGTGGGGAACTTCGCTATTTTCTATAATTTTCTTTTCTTCATCCATTTTATGTTCTCCTTTGCGTAGGGTGAAATATTCAATATTATAAGTATAGCATATTTTGCGATGTGATAAAAGCCGTTTGTTAGAGCTTGGATAATGTATAATTCATAATTCGTGATGCATAAATTCAGACAGCAAGTTTGAAGTAACTTAAAATTAATTGAAAACTAATCCAAACTGTCATTTTGAACTTGCCGAGGAATCTTTCTTTTAAAGCTAACAATCAATTATGCATTTTCAATTAGTAAGATTCTTCGCAACGTTGTTCCCCTAAATGACAAATGTATACGGCTCTTAGTTTACGGCTCGCACTAAGGGAGAACGGTCAGCGCAGCAGAAAGCAAGCTTGAAGCAGTTTCAAATTATTTGAAAAGCTGGCTCAATCGTCATTGTGGATTTAGTTAAGAAATCGTATATGTTAATATTCTCATTTTTTGAGAGAGCTTCTCTTATTTATAGGTGGATTTATATGTTGCGAGGCTGTAAAATAAGCATGAAAACAAATGAGGTGATATTATGAAAGAGCAAATAATAGGCAGTCGTTTATGCGAACTGAGAAAAAATAAGGGGATGACTCAAAAGGAGCTTGCACAGAGGCTAAATGTTTCTGACAAGACTGTAAGTCACTGGGAGCGTGGTGACAGTAACCCAGATTTACAGTTACTCACTGTGATTGCAGACATATTTGGAGTGACCTGTGATGAGCTTTTAAAAAGTGAAATCACCAATTTAAATAAAGATAATAGCAGCGCTAAAGACTATAATGACGATATGAATATGCTCGATAAAAGGATTTTAAAGTTTAAGAAATTTTCATATATTAGCATTGTGCTTTTTTCTTTGGGGGTTTTCGATTGTGTGTGCTTAGAGTTCCTTTCTGCGTTTATTTATCCTGCACTAAAGGATACTATCAGCTTTTGCGTAAGTACATTCTTTTACGCTGCAAGTATTACCAGTCAGCTTATAATTTTTAATCTTTCTATCAACTCAATTAATGCTAAGATAAAGAATGAGAAAATATTAAATGCTTTTAAGAGAAGAGCTGTGGTATATTCGGAATTTATTATTGGACTTTCGGTGCTTATGTTCGGCTTATCTATTGCGACACTTATAAAGGCTTTAGCAATAGACTTAGCGGGCAAGGAAATGTTTTTTAGAGTTTCTTGCAGCTTTGCTTTGATGATTATATATACAGCTGCAGCATATCAGTATAATAAGGCACACCTTAATAGAAGCATCAAAATATAATTCACTGCTTCTATTAAGAACTTTGTCGGTGGCCTCATGCTTATTGCTATGCTTATTACTGGCATTCAATTTTGTCTTTAGCCACGCAAAGCCTGTTTACGGCTATGAAACAATAAGCTTTAATACGGCTCAGGAATTTAAAGAGTATAACGAGAGCTTGAATATCAGAGAGAATGAAGGCTTTAAAGAGTTTGAACTGCCCGATGGAACAAACCTTAAATACAATAGCAGTTTAAAAATAGTAAAAGCAAAATTTTCGGATACTAAGGATTTCTTTCCCTTGGAAATAAAAATCGAGGTGCAGAAATATTCATGCAGAGAAATAATTTATTTTGCTCAGGATGTACTTGGCGTGCTTTGTGCAATAGATTTTTCTGCTGTGATAATAATATATGCTATAAAGAGAAAGAAAATATTTGATTAATATAAAACGGAGTGTACCTTTTGATACACTCCGCATTTTATTTATTTTAAATTAAAGAGCTTCAATCTTCTCGATTGCTTTTTCGATGTACTTGTCACCGACTAATTCAACGCAGCCCTGATCGACGAGTGAAGCAGTCTTTGCCTCCATCGGGATTCTGCCGAGAACCTCAATGCCCAATTCATCTGCGATTTCATCAAGCTTTGAGTCACCGAAAAGCTTTATCTCCTTGCCACAGTCGGGACATACAACATAGCTCATGTTCTCGACAACGCCGAGAACCGGAATATTCATCATGTTAGCCATATTGAAAGCCTTTTTAACAATCATGTTAACAAGGTCCTGAGGTGTTGTGACAACAATTATGCCGTCAACGGGAAGTGACTGGAAAACTGTGAGCGGTACGTCGCCTGTTCCGGGAGGCATATCAACGAACATATAGTCTACATCGCCCCACGCAACGTCCTTCCAAAACTGCTGGATAACGCCTGAGATGACGGGACCTCTCCAGACAACCGGAGCGTCCTCCTTGTCAAGGAGAAGGTTTATAGACATAACCTTGATGCCTGTCTTGCTCTCTTTGGGGAGAAGACCTGTTTCATCTGCTACTGCTTGACCTTGTATACCGAAGGATCTCGGGATTGATGGGCCTGTAACGTCAGCATCAAGAACTGCTGTTGCATGGCCTCTTGCCTGTGAAGCTGATGCTAAAAGTGATGTGACGAGTGATTTGCCAACGCCGCCCTTACCGCTGACTACGCCGATAACCTTTTTAACACGGCTGTACTCACCGAGCGGAACATGGAGATCTCTCTCGGCACAGTTGGATTTACAATTTGAACAATCATGTGTGCAAGTTTCAGGTGACTGATTCTGCATATCTGACATTTTGAAAAACTTCCTTTCAAATTTTAACTTTATAATGTTGTGATTAATGTAAATACACCGAATATAATCGGCATATGAAGAATGTAGATTAAAAGTGCGTGTCTGCCTAAAAATGCCATAAGGGCAGAACGCCTTTCATATGTAAATTTAGGGAATGCTCTAGCCTCAGCGTAAACGCCTATGTATGTACCTGCAAGGAAGAGGAAGAGATTCGGTATTAGCGGGAAATAGTCGGCAGATTGGAATGCCTGAGTGTGGAAGCCCAACGGCATGAAATAATCTGACTGATAGAAAATATCGGGTATATTAACGCCTAAAAAGCCCTCGATGCCAAGTACTCCGTTTTCTACATTCATTGTGAAAGCGAATATTAATGCAAATAATATGAAGCCGAGCATGACGGGAATCTTATCAAGGATATTTCTAACACCTGAGAATATAAGCATACAGATAGAAAGACAGTGAAGAATACCAAAATAGATTTCACAATCCTCTATGACCATACCTCCTATTGTGAGGTTTGGAAGAATTAAGGCTGTAACAGCTGTTAAAGCAAGAGCTATAACTAAAAGCTTAACCCCACGCACTGTGTTGTGGTGAGAAAGCCTTGATGATATACCTGAAATAAAAATAAAGATTCCTGCGAAGATTGGCTGGAATGGCATGAAAAATTCAAAAAGCTGCTTGCCGGCACTTATATCAAAAAGTGCATACATAGCATAGAACATATGATAAAAAACCATACAGAAAACGGCAAAGCCTCTTATTTCATCCAAAAAGACAATACGCTTTTCTGTCTGAGCCTTTTGAGTCTTTTGGGACTTGTGTGCTATATGGCGATTATACTTTCCGCTTGCTCCGTTAGTGACAAGCTCGTTAGAGTCAGCTGCCATGTCAGTCCTCCTTTATTAAATTTATTATATACTAATATATTCTACCATAAAACCTCTATTTTACAAGCATTTCTTGACAACTCAACGCTTTTTGAATTATAATTTTAATATTGTTTATTAAAACATTTTAAAATTTTTATCAAAGGAAGGAAATACGGATGAAGAACACCTATGAATCTCCCCTTAACTCACGTTACTCAAGCGAGCAGATGAAATATATCTTCTCCCCTGATTACAAGTTCAGAACATGGCGTAAGCTCTGGATTGCACTTGCCCAAACTGAGAAAGAACTCGGTCTTAATATCACGGATGAGCAGATTGAAGAGCTTAAGGCTCATCAGGATGAGATAAACTATGAGGCGGCTGCGGAACGTGAAAAACTTGTGCGTCATGACGTCATGTCACACGTCTATGCTTATGGTCTGCTTTGCCCCAAGGCTAAGCCAATTATTCATTTAGGTGCAACATCCTGCTACGTCTGCGATAACACAGACGTTATCACAATGCGTGATGCAATGCTTCTTATTAGAAAGAAGCTTGTAAACCTCCTTTGCGTAATTTCAAAATTTGCACTCGAATATAAGGACCTTCCCTGCCTTGCATACACACACTATCAGCCTGCACAGCCCACAACAGTCGGCAAGCGTGCATCTCTTTGGCTCAACGAGTTCTTGATGGATTTGCAAAATCTTGAATTCCAGCTTTCACAGCTTAAGCTCTTAGGCTCAAAGGGTACAACTGGTACTCAGGCTTCATTTATGGAGCTTTTCAACAACGATACAGAAAAGGTCAAGAAGATTGATGGCATGATTGCAGAGAAGATGGGCTTTGATAAGTGCTTCGCTGTTTCAGGTCAGACATATTCAAGAAAGCTTGATTATCAGATTCTCACAGTTCTTGCAGGAATCGGCATGTCAGCTACAAAGTTTTCTAACGATATAAGACTTCTCCAGCACCAGAAGGAAATCGAGGAGCCGTTTGAAAAAAATCAGATTGGCTCATCTGCTATGGCTTATAAGAGAAACCCGATGAGAAGTGAGAGAATTGCATCTCTTTCAAGATATATTATTGCTGATATTCAAAATGCAGCAATGACCTCCTGCGGTCAGTGGTTCGAGAGAACACTTGACGATTCTGCTAATAAAAGACTTTCAGTCCCTGAAGCTTTCTTAGCAGCGGACGCTGTTTTAGAGCTTTGCATAAATGTTGCAGACGGTCTTGTAGTATATCCCAAGATGATTGAAAAGCATCTTCGCGAGGAGCTTCCCTTTATGGCAACTGAAAATATTATGATGGAGGCTGTCAAGCGAGGCGGCGACAGACAGGAGCTTCACGAGAGAATTCGTGTACATTCAATGGCTGCTGGCAAGGTCGTAAAGGCTGAGGGCGGTCAAAATGACCTTCTCCAAAGAATCGCAGGCGATCCTGCATTCGGTGTAACGCTCGATGAGCTTAATGCACTTATGAACCCCTCGGATTTTGTCGGACGCGCACCTCAGCAGACAGAGGAATTTGTAAATAATGAAATTAAGCCCGTGCTTGAAAAGTATAAAGATCTTTTAGGCGTAGAGGTTGAGATTAAGGTTTGATTATGGATAAAATCAAGGGTATTTTTAAAAAGCTCATAAATAAGGAAACAATATTATATATAGTTTTCGGAGTGCTGACAACTATAGTTAATTTTGCTGCATTCAGCATTTTTGATGCTATGCTCGGCGCTAAGCTCTATCTTGTGACGAATGTTATTGCTTGGATTATAGCGGTCGCATTTGCGTATGTTACAAATAAGCTTTTTGTATTCGAGAGCAAGAGCTGGAAATTAAACGTTATCGGCAAGGAGATTCCCTCATTCGTTGCGGCAAGACTTTTTTCACTGGCTGTTGAGGAGCTGGGACTTATATTCTTTGTGTCACTTCTCCATTTCGGCGAAAAAATGTTCACTATACCGCTTATCAATTTTGAATTGAGCGGCACGATGACTGCAAAAATCATTTTGGCAGTTGTTGTGGTTATTATGAATTACTTTTTCTCTAAGCTTATAATTTTTAAAAATAAAAAATGAGATGAGGCTCCTGCATTCGTGCAGGGGCCTTTACTAAACGAGCGGGATACATTTAATTTTCATTTAAAGAAAGACTGTGCTATGCACAGGGCAGGCATAATATATATATAGAAAATTAGGGCGAAACATTAAAAAATAGGGTGAAAATACCATAATATTAACGAAAATTTTACACTTTTGTATAGTATAGTTGTTGACTTTTAACGGCTCTGTGATATAATCAAACTACAGTGCAAAAATGGTCTTTAATTCAAAGATGAACAGTTCGTTGACTGAAAGGACGGTATATATGGATATACTAACAGCAAAAAAAGAGGTTATTCAGGCAGGCAAAAAGCTTGTAGAAACAGGCCTTATTGCAAGAACATGGGGCAATGTAAGCTGCCGTGTTGACGACCATAATTTTGTTATCACACCAAGCGGTAAGCCGTATGATTCACTTACCCCCGACGATATAGTAGAAGTCAGCATCACTGACCTTAACTGGACAGGAGATGTCAAGCCCTCCTCAGAAAAAGGAATTCATGCGGAGGTCTATAAGGCTCATCCTGAGGCAGGCTTCGTAATTCACACTCACCAGAAGTTTGCGTCAATTATAAGTGCGACATCACACGGTATCCCCGCTTTAACACAGGCAGGACAGAAGATTATCGGTGATAAGGTGCTTCTTGCTTCCTACGGCTTGCCTGGTACAGGAAAGCTTAAAAATGGCGTAGCACAGGCTCTTGAAAAGGACAAAAACACAAAGGCTGTTATCATGGCTCACCACGGTGCTGTCGTATTTGGTGCAGACAGCGAGGAAGCTTTCAATGTTGCAAAGCAGCTTGAGAGAGAGAGCGTGCTTTACGTCTTAAACGAGTTTGCAAAGCTCGGCGACAAGGTTGAGGATTTAACTGAGATGTGCAAGGCATGGGCTAGAATGAGAGGCTCAAATGCAAATGCTAACTATGAGGATTGCTTCAACAACTCATACAGAATAAACGATGATGAGGTTGTATTCTATCCTGCAGGAGATAAGTCAAAGAAGATTGTCTTGGATCTTAAAACAGGCAAGTACACAGGTGAGGGCTGCTCACCGCTTGCAGAGGTTCATAAGGCTGTCTACAAGGCAAGAAAGGATATTAACGTAATCCTTTACTCAGATAAGCCGGAGGTCAATGCAGTTGCAAGAACAGGCAAGAAATTAAAGCCTCAGCTTGATGACTGCGCACAGATTATCGGCAGAAGCATAAAGTGTGCGGTAAATGAACCTAAGAAGGTAGTTAAGGCATTGAAGGGACGCCACGGCGTTCTTTTAAGAGAGGGCGGCGCACTGTGCTGCGGCTCAAATGAGGGCAATGCACAGGCTGTTGAAATGATTATGGAGAAGAGCTGTCTTACAAAGATTGGCTCATCACTGTTTGGAAAGACTAAGCCTATCAATCCAATCGAGTGCCTTCTTATGAGAGTTATCTATCTTAAAAAATATTCAAAGCAGGCTGAATAATTTTTAATTTTAAAAAATCAAAGGAAGAACCTCGGTATAATTGCCGAGGTTCTTGTTTTTTATAAAATTCTTTTAAGCAATAAAATACAAGGATTCTTATTGAAAAAGCTTTTTTAAAGTGCCGCACTAAAGTTTTCGTTAATAAAGTTTAATTTTTATTATAAAATGCATAAATATTTAGTGTATTTTGTTGTATTATTGTGTTGATTACTATATAATTAAAAAGTAACAATGATAATAAAATCGGTCTTTAGCAACTATTTTGTTTAGAAAGGAAACCCATTATGACTGACAGAAAATACGTTATATCCTACGACATCGGAACAACAGGCGTTAAAACCTGCCTATTTGAAATTGAAAAAGAGATTAAGCTCATCGCTGCAGCGATGGAGGGCTATTCATTGACTGTTTATCCCGACGGCGGTGCGGAACAGGATCCGGATGAATGGTGGGACGCAATTAAGAAAACAACGAACACACTTATGTCACAGTCCCCTGTCGGTGCAGACGAAATAGCAGGTATCTCATTTTGCTCACAGATGCAGGGCCTCGTTTTAGTTGATAAGGACGGCGTCCCTGTTAGAAAAGCTATGAGCTATATGGACCAGCGTGCTAAAAAGCAGATGCACGACGGAATCGGTACAGGCATTAAGGTAGCGGGAGCAAATGTATTTAAGCTTTTAAAATCTTTAAAGTATACGGGTGCAGTTGCAGCGAGCGTTAAAGATCCCGTCTGGAAGTATAATTGGGTTAAGGATAACGAGCCTGAAAAGTTTAAGAGAGTCTATAAGTGGCTCGATGTTAAGGAATACATAATCTGCCGTATGACAGACAAATTTATAATGACTAAGGATTCAGCATTTGCAGCACTTTTATATGATATTAAAAAGCAGTGCTGGAGCAAGCCTGTATGCGATATGCTCGGCGTAGATATGAATCACTTGGCAGATATTATCGACTCCCATGATTTAGTCGGCGGACTGACAGCAAGCGCAGCTGCTGAATTGGGCTTATGCGAGGGAACTCCGGTGTTCGGCGGCGGCGGTGATGCTTCCTTGATAGGTGTTGGTGCAGGTTCAGTAGCTGTTGGTGATACCCACATATATTCAGGTACCTCGGGCTGGGTTTCAACAATAGTTGATAAAAATATTGTTGATGTAAATGCTATGATTGCCGCTATTGTCGGTGTTCAGGACGGATATTATAACTACTTTGCAGAGCTTGAAACAGCGGGTAAATGCTTGGAGTGGGTTAAGGACCACTTAGCTCTTGACGAAATTGGCATTTTCTTAAATAAGACAGACGTAGCATCATCTCAGGAAACTGTATATACAAGCCTTTATGATTATATGTCAGACTGCATAAAGGATGTCCCTGCAGGCAGCGGCGGAGTAATCTTTACCCCGTGGCTTCACGGCAATCGCTGTCCCTTTGAGGATCCCAATGCAAGAGGAATGTTCTTTAACATAAGCCTTGAAACAGGCAAGACGGAGCTTATCCGTGCTGTTATAGAGGGTACGGCAATGCACCTTCGCTGGTTCTTGGAAACAGAGGATAAAAAGGTTAAAACCTCAGATACAGTTCGCTTTGTAGGCGGCGGCGCACTTTCAGATGTAACTTGTCAGATTCTTGCGGATATTACAGGCAGAGTTGTTGAAACAGTTGCAAGTCCTCAAAACGTCGGTGCAGTCGGTGCAGCAGTTGTCTGTGCAAGAGGTCTTGGCATTATAGATGATATGCTTGAAGCTAAAAAGCTTATCCCCGCAAAGAAAACATTTATCCCAAATCCTGCAAACAAGACAGTGTATGACGAGAACTTTGCCGTGTTTAAGAATCTTTACAAAAATAATAAATCAAATTTCGCTGCTCTTAACGGATAATCTTGAAAAGTTAAGTCAATAATGATATACTAAAAGTTAGTGTAAGACTTTAAACCTTTTTTGGAATAAAAGAATTGAAATCTAATAAAGTTAAAGCAGCTTACGAAAAAATTTACCTCGAATAAATAAGGATTTGACGGATTTATTTATCCAGTTTCGTTTGAATTTATTAAGAGAACAGCAAAGAATTTGAAAGGAGTACAAAAATGTTATTTTCACTCGATATTGGTATCGACCTCGGTACCGCTAATACTCTCGTTTTTGTAAAAGGCAAGGGCATCGTTATAAGAGAACCCTCTGTTGTTGCAGTTGACCAGAAGAACAACCCTCCCAGAGTTGTTGCAGTTGGTATGGAAGCTAAGGAAATGATCGGCAGAACACCCGGCTCAATCACAGCAGTTCGTCCCCTTAAGGACGGCGTTATTGCTGATTTCGATATTACATCAGATATGCTTCGTGCATTTATCAAAAAGGTTACAAAGAATTCTCCCTTCGCAAAGGTAAGGGTTATGATTTGTATTCCGTCAGGCGTTACAGGCGTTGAGAGAAACGCTGTTAATGACGCAGCAAGAAGCGCAGGAGCTAAATATGTTTCACTTATTGAAGAGCCTATGGCTGCTGCAGTAGGTGCAGGTCTTCCTGTTTCAGAGCCTACAGGTTCAATGGTTGTTGACATCGGCGGCGGTACAAGTGAGGTTGCTGTTATCTCCTTGGGCGACGTTGTTACATCTAACTCAGCAAGAGTTGCAGGTGATAACTTCGACGAATCAATCATCGCTTATATTAAGAAAAAGTATAATCTTCTTATCGGTGAAAGAACTGCTGAGGATATTAAAATTAAAATCGGTTCAGCTTATCCCTATGAGGGTGAGGGCGTTATGAACATCAAGGGCCGTAACCTTATGGACGGTCTGCCGAAGAATATCGAAGTTACATCAGAGGAAATCAGAGAGGCTCTTTCTGACTCTGTAAACCAGATTCTTGATGTTATCAGAGCAACACTTGAAAAGACTCCCCCCGAGCTTGCAGCCGACATTATTGACCACGGCATTATGCTTACAGGCGGCGGCGCACTTCTTCGCGGCCTCGATCAGCTCATTTCAGCAGAAACAAGAATTCCGGTTCTCGTAGCAGAGAATCCTCTTGACTGTGTTGCTGACGGTACAGGTATGTGCCTTGAAAGACCTCTTAACGATTAAGAAAAAATAGGCGAACCATTGGGGCGATTATTCGCCTCGATGAGTTCGCAGTTCTCGCCGGCTTTTAAAGGCTCCGATTTTCGGGGCTTTTACAAACAGGCGAGATTTTGCATTTTCATATATAAAAATTTTGCTTGTGATTTTTTCTTTAAAAGGGAAAAGATCGCAAATTTTGTGCTTTCTATTTTTGTAAATAGAATATTAAAGCGGACATACGCAAGAAAAACTTAAATCTTTTTATTCCCCTGCTTTGAAAGGAGAGCTTTTTGTGAATAAATTCTACAGTTCTAAAACCTTTAAAATTTTAATTGCGGTGCTTGCTGTGCTTATATTAGGCGTATCGGCAGCAGCATTTTTAAATAACAACTCCTCCCCTGCCAACTCAGGCTTGGGTGTGATTTTAGAGCCTATTCAAAGAGCCTCATCCTTCTTGGCTGAAGGGCTTTCAAATTTCTCCATAAACTTTAAATCCTCAGCAACTCTTCAAAAGAAAATTGAGGAGAAGGACAAGGAGATTGCAGACCTTCAAAGTCAGCTTGTTGACCTTGAAAAGATGAAGGATCAAAATGCACTTTACAGAGAATTTTTAGAGCTTAAGCAGGAGCATCCCGACTATAAATTTACAGAGGCTGCAGTTGTAGGCAGAGATGCTGCAAATCCGTTTTCTGCATTTGTTTTAAACTGCGGTACAATGGACGGCGTTTCAGTCAATGATCCTGTAATTTACGGCAAATACTTAGTCGGTGTTGTAACAAGTGTTTCTCTTTCTCAGTGTACGATAAAAACAATCCTCAATCCAGATGTCAATGTAAGTGCTTATGAGATTAGAACGAGGGATTTGGGCTTTGTTTCAGGCAGCTCAGAATTATATAAGGATTCTCTTTGTCAAATGCCGGGACTGCCCGATACAACAGCGATTTCTCCCGGAGGAATTGTCTGTACATCAGGTGTTGGCGGAATATATCCCAGAGATTTGATAATAGGCACAGTTACAGATGTAAGCGATTCCTCAACAGATATTTCTGCAACAGCGATAATTAAGCCAGAGGTTGATTTTTCTACCTTGACGGATGTTTTTGTCATTACAGATTTTGAAGGTCAGGGCGCACAGACAGAATAATTTTAAGTTTGAGAGGGCAAAAAATGAATCTCACTCCCGAGGATAAAAGACTCATAACAAGACGAATAACATATGGCGTAATTCTAGTTATTGCCGCAGTTTTTCAAAATACACCTAAAACGTTCTTTGAGCCGTTCGGCTTAAGACAGCTTAGTGTGGTTACACTCGTTGTGTGCATTGCCATGACCGAAAGAGAGCTGCACGGTATGTTTTTAGGACTTATTGCAGGCGTTATGCTCGACATAACGGGCGGTACAACAGGCATAAATGCAATTATGCTGACCTTGATAGGCTATGTATGCGGAATAATGGTACATTCGCTTATAAGAAATAATCTTATCACAGCACTTTTATTTTCATCTATTTCCATTTTCCTTTTTGTAAATGTCTATTGGCTTGTCACAGTTGTTTTTGCAGGGGTTCATCCCGCATTTTCTGTGCTTTTGAAATTCTATCTGCCGTCTTTCCTTTATACAGCAATATTTATCCCAATTTGGTTTTATATAGTAAGAGCAGTGTATAGGCTTTTCCCAAATGATCCGAGAAGAAGTGTTTAAGAGGAAGGAGAAAATATGAATAGAAGTCTTAACATTCGCAGAATCAGCTGTCTTTGTGCAATACTCCTTGTGTTTGTGTCATTTATGGGCGTGCTTGTTAAGGTACAGCTCATAGACGGCGATGAATATGCACAAAAGGCAAATACATCCTCGCACTCCGTAGTGCCGATTAAGGCGGCTCGAGGTGAGATCGTAGACAGAAACGGTAAGCCCATAGTTCAAAACAGACAGGGCTATTCTATAATATTTGATTACTCCTTCTTCCCTAAGAGCAAGGATATGGCAGAGGGAAATAAGATTATATATTCACTTATAAAGCTCTTTGAGCAGAATGATACGCCGTGGATAAATGAGATGCCTATTATTAGAAATAAAGCTGGCAAAATCGTTTATAAGGCTGACTGTGAAAAAGAGATAGAGATTATGAAGAGCAAGGATGTACTCAATCTCAATACCTACGCTACAGCTCAAAACTGCTATGATGTTATGCTTGAGAAGTTCCAGATTGAGGGCTATAACGAAGCGGATACTCTTAAAATTATGGCAGTTAGGTACCAAATGCTCCGAAACTTTTTCTCAATAGGCAATCCCTATACCTTTGCAGAGGATGTCAGTGAATTAATGGTATCGAAGGTTAAGGAGAACAGCACAACCTTTAAGGGCGTTGACGTTGAGGTTGTCCCATACAGAGAATATGTTGACGGCTCCTTAGCACCTCATATAATAGGCTATGTCGATAAAATAAATGCTGAGGAATATAAGGCTCTTAAGGATAAGGGCTATGGCATGAATGATATTATTGGCAAGAGCGGAATCGAGTATGCCATGGAGGAATATCTTCGAGGTGAGGACGGCGAAAAGGTAGTCACAACTGACGGCGACGGCAATGTCCATGTTGAGGTTACAAAGGAGCCGAAACAGGGAAACACAGTCGTTTTAACTATTGATTCGGGTATGCAGAAGGTCGCACAGGATACATTTAAAAAGCAGGCTGAAGCCTACGCTGCATCAACTAAAAATAAATTTGGTGTTCCAGCTGCAGGTGCAGTTGTTGTAAACGATCCCAATACAGGTGAAATATTGGCATCTGTAAGCTATCCGTTTTATGACTTATCAACATATAAGGAGGATGTAGTTTCTCTTATGAAGAATAAGAGAGCGCCTCTTTGGGACAGAGCCTTGCGCAGCACCTATGCCCCCGGCTCTATCTCCAAGCCCTCAGTCGGCATTGCCGCTATTGAGGAGGGAATTGTCAACAGAGATACAGTTATACATTGTACCTCCAGCTATAAATTCTTGGATCAGACATATAAATGTCAGGTTCATCACAGCACAAGGGATGAAACCTTGAGAACGGCACTGCAGGATTCATGTAATACCTATTTCTTTACCTGCGGTGAGGCACTGGGCGTAGACAGGCTCAATGAATACCGTTCTATGCTGGGCTTAGGCAGCAAAACAGGTGTTGAATTAACCGAGGCTGAGGGCGTTTTGGACTCCCCTGAATATCGTGAGAGCATTGGACAGACTTGGCTCCCCGGCTTCCTTATTCAGTCATCAATCGGTCAGGCGGGCAATCTTTTTACACCCGTCCAGCTTTTAAATTATGTTGCCACTATGGCAAACGGCGGTACTCGCTATGAGCAGCACTTTGTAAAGAGTGTAAAATCAGCCGACTACTCAAAAACGATTCTCGAAAAAAATCCCAAGGTCGTGCTTGAAACAGGTATCTCACAATATGCACTTGACTGTGTCACTGAGGGTATGGAATTAGTTATCAACAACACAGGCTCTAAGAGATACATGGAGGGCATGAAGGTTCAGGCTGCTGCTAAGACAGGTACAGCTGAGGAAACAAGAAAAATTAACGGTGTTAACGTAGATATTGATAACGGTACTTACATCACCTTCGCTCCTAGCGACAATGCACAGATTGCAATGAGCATTGTGTGTGAGGGTGTTTACGGAAGCTCATACCTTGCAAGTATCGCAAGACCTATATACGATTACTATTTTGAAAGCTCGGAGGCTGCTGATGCACCGCAGAATCCGAATACTCTTCTGGGGTGATTAAATGGCTCAGAAAATAATGATAGCATCCGGCAAGGGCGGAGTTGGAAAGTCCTCTTTGACAGCAGGGCTTGCAAGAGCGCTGAGTGATATGGGCAAAAAGGTTCTAATGCTCGATATGGATATTGGGCTTCGCTCACTTGACCTTATATTCGGCGTACAAAAGGATATGCTCTTTGACTGGGGCGATATAGTTGATAACGGCTGCGATATTGAAAATGCAACTGTTTGGGCAGGCGGACCGAATCTTATAACTGCACCTATGCAGCTCGATACCTCCTTTACGGATGAAAAGATGAAAAAGCTAGCTGATTATCTGTTAGAATATTATGATTACATTATCTTCGATGCCCCTGCGGGGCTGTCGGCAGGCTTTACTCTTTCGTGCGCCGCAGCTGACAGAGCGATAGTCGTTTCTACTATGGACGAGGTCTGTGTAAGAAGCGTAAATTTGACAGCGTCTATGATTAGGAAAAACGGCATTGAGGATGTAAGGCTTGTAATAAATCGCTTCGATGAAAAGGCAGTTATAAAGGGAAAGCTTTTAAATATCGATGATGTTATAGATGCAACCTGCGTAAGACTAATTGGCGTAGTGCCTGAGGACAACACAGTTTCTCACTGTGCAGTCAGAGGCGAGGATTTACCCGACAAATGTCCTGCAAAGCAGGCATATATTAGAATCGCAAAGCGAATGGAAGGAAAAGACGTCAAGCTTTTTGGGTGAAATAATGAAAAATAAAGGTAAGAAAATTAAAATAGCGGCTTTAATTATTTCTGCTGCAGCAGTTTTTTGTGCGATAGTCCCTATTTTAGTAAATACTTATGTTAAACTCAAAGCGGACAAATACATATTAACCCCTGATCAGGCACAGACTCTGGATGCTGACTGCATTTTGGTCTTGGGTGCAGGGGTGAAGCCAGATGGCACCATGAGCCACATGCTCCATGACAGAATGGCACAGGGCATAGAGCTATATGAGTCTGGAGCGGGCAAAAAGATTCTTGCAAGCGGTGATCACGGCAGAGAGGACTACGATGAGGTCAACACAATGAAGCTTTTCGCAGTTGAGAACGGTGTGCCTAAAGAGGACATCTTTTTAGATCATGCAGGCTTTTCTACATATGAGTCGATGTACCGTGCAAGGGACATTTTTAAATGTAAAAAAATAATCATTGTCACACAGGGCTACCACTTAAAAAGGGCAGTTTATGATGCCAGAGCCTTGGGACTTGAGGCGTATGGAGTACCCTCAGATCCAAGAGCTTACGGTAAAAAAATACATAATAGTGTCAGAGAATTTTTGGCGAGAAACAAGGACTTTTTATACTGTATAATTAAGCCCCAGCCCACATATTTGGGCGAGGAAATCCCGATTTGCGGTGATGCCAAAATTTCAGATGACAGAGTTTATTAAAGAGGAATAATATGAGGCTCGGAATTTTCGGAGGAACTTTTAACCCTCCACATATTGGACATTTAAAATTGGCACAGGCTATGGCGGATAAATTAAAGCTTGATAAAATGCTTATAATTCCTGCATCAATCCCCCCTCACAAGGAGGCTGCCGATTTGGCACAGGGTGAGGATAGGCTAAAAATGTGTCAGCTCACCTTCAGCGACGAGAAAAAGTATGAAATCTGCGATACAGAGCTTCGTCGTGCGGGCAGAAGCTATACCTATGATACACTATGCGATATTAAGCAGAAATATCCCGACGATGAGCTGTTTTTAATAGTCGGCTCAGATATGCTTGAAAGCTTTAACACTTGGTATAGATATGAGGATATTCTGTCTATCTGTACGCTTTGTGCCGCTTCGAGAGAGAAGAATTTCAAGTTTGACCTATCACAGATTTTTAAAGACAGCGAGATAGAAAAGGTTAAATTTATTGATATAAATATCACTGAGCTTAGCTCAACAGAGATTCGTCAAAAAATTAAAAATAATGAATCAACGCAGGGACTTTTAGCACAGCAGACAAGGGATTATATAGATTCCCTTGCTCTTTATAGACTCAATGTACCTGAGCAGTATTGGGGCATTGACAGGCTTTTGAGAAAGAGGCTTAACCACTCAAGATATATCCATTGCTTGGGCGTTGCAAAAAGTGCAAGAGAGCTTGCAGAAATCTATGGCGAAAACCCCGAAAAGGCTTATTTTGCAGGACTTGTGCATGATATAACAAAGAATACTTCCTATGCTGAGCAGTTGCAAATAATCAAAAAAGCTGATATAATATTATCCTCTTGTGAACAGCTAAACTACAAGCTTTGGCACGCAATTTCGGGTGCAGCTTATCTTAAAAATGAGCTTAAAATTACCGATGAAGAGGTGCTTTCAGCAGTTCGCTGGCATACGACGGGAAGAAGCGCAATGACAAAATTTGAGAAGATAATCTATGTCGCAGATTTAATAAGTCCCGAACGCAGCTATCCCGATGTTGAAGAGGTTAGGAAAACGGCATTAGAAGTTAGCCTTGAGGAGGCTATGCTTTTAATTCTAAAATTTTCAATCTGTAATATAACAGGAAATAATATGGTAGTGGACCTCAACACCGTGGAATGCTACAATGACTTAATAGCACAAAAATTAAAAGGACAGAAAGGAAAATAAATATGGAGCCTAAAACACTTGCAAGAGAAATTGTTAAAGTTTTAGATAAGAAAAAAGCGATGGATATAGTCGCTATTGAAACAGCAGAGGTTACAGTTGTATCAGATTATTTTATCATAGCAACAGGTACTTCAAACACACACGCAAAGAGCCTTGCTGATGACGTAGAATATGAGCTTAAAAAGCTTGGACAGGAGCCTTTACACATTGAGGGCAGAGCAACAGGCTGGATTCTTATTGATTACGGCTCAGTTCTTGTCCATGTATTCGATCAGGAGTCAAGAAATTACTACAACCTTGAAAGACTTTGGCAGGATGCAGGCAGACTTGATATTTCTGATATTATCACAGAGTAAGATTATCCACCCGAAAGGATTGACAGTATAAATGGCAAATTACGATTTTAAAAATATCGAAAAAAAGTGGCAGGACAGATGGGATAAGGAAAGAGTTTTCCACGCTGAGGACGATTTCTCAAAGGAAAAGTTCTACGGCCTTATAGAGTTCCCCTATCCGAGCGGTGCAGGTATGCACGTCGGTCACATCAAGGCATATTCAGGCATGGAGGTTATCGCAAGAAAGCGCAGAATGCAGGGCTATAATGTCCTCTTCCCCATAGGCTTCGACGCATTCGGACTTCCCGCTGAAAACTATGCAATCAAAACGGGCAAGCACCCGAGAATTGTTACAGATGAAAACATCGAGAACTTCACAGGTCAGTTAAAGCGCGTAGGCTTCTCTTTTGACTGGGAGAGAAAGGTTGACACCACAGATGAGAACTACTACAAGTGGACTCAGTGGATTTTCCTCAAGATGTTTGAAAACGGCCTTGTTTTCCGTGATAAGGCATATGTTAACTATTGCCCCCATTGTAAGGTTGTTCTCTCAAATGAGGATTCACAGGGCGGTAAGTGCGACATCTGCGACAGTGACGTAATCCAGAAGTCAAAGGATGTTTGGTTCTTACGCATCACAGAATACGCAGATAAGCTTTTAGAAGGTCTTAAGGAGATTGATTTCCCTGAGAACATCAAGGCTCAGCAGGAAAACTGGATTGGCAAGTCAACAGGTGCATTCGTAAACTTCACACTTGCAAATACAGACGAGCAGCTTAAAATCTACACTACAAGACCTGATACACTCTTCGGTGTAACCTTCATGGTTATGGCTCCCGAGCATCCTTTAATTGATAAGTATGCTTCGAGAATTAATAACATGGACGCAGTTGCAGATTACAGATTAGAATGTGCAAAGAAGTCTGAGTTTGAAAGAACACAGCTTGTTAAGGAAAAGACAGGCGTTTGCCTCGACGGCTTAAAGGCTGTCAACCCCGTTAACGGCAAGGAAATCCCGATTTACATTTCTGACTATGTAATGATGGGCTACGGCACAGGCGCTATTATGGCTGTTCCTGCACACGACCAGAGAGACTGGGAGTTTGCAAAGAAGTTCGGCATTGACATCGTCGAGGTTATTAAGGGCGGCGACATCGAGAAGGAAGCCTATGCAGGCGACGGCGAGATGGTCAACTCCGAATTCCTTAACGGCATGACAAATAAAAAGGACTCTATCGAGAAGATGCTCGAATTCTTAGGTGAAAAGGGTATCGGCGAAAAGGGTATTCAGTATAAGATGAAGGACTGGGCATTCAACCGTCAGCGTTACTGGGGCGAGCCTATCCCGATTGTACATTGTCCGCATTGCGGAATGGTTGCTGTTCCCAATGAAGAATTACCCTTAAGACTTCCTGATGTAGAAAACTTTGAGCCTGGTGAGGGCGGTGAAAGTCCCCTTGCTAAGATTGATTCATTTGTAAACTGCAAATGCCCCAAGTGCGGCGCAGACGCAAAGAGAGAAACAGATACTATGCCTCAGTGGGCAGGTTCATCATGGTATTTCTTAAGATACATCGATCCCCTCAATGATAAGGAGCTGGCATCCCCCGAAAAGCTCAAATATTGGCTTCCCGTTGACTGGTATTCAGGCGGTATGGAGCATGTAACAAGACACCTTATCTATTCACGCTTCTGGCATCGCTTCCTCTACGATATTGGCGTAGTTCCGGTTGCAGAGCCTTATAAGAAGCGTACAGGCTTAGGTCTTGTATTAGGCTCAGATAACTCAAAGATGAGCAAGTCAAAGGGCAACGTAGTTAACCCCGATGACGTTATCAAGGTTTACGGCGCAGATACATTAAGAACATATATCCTCTTTATGGGTGATTATTCAGCATCAGCTCCGTGGAATGAAAACGGCGTTAAGGGCTGTAAGAGATTCTTAGACAGAACAGCAAATCTTTTAGATATTGTAAACGGCGAGGGTGTTACACCCAAACTTGAAAGTACAATGCATAAGATGATTAAGAAGGTTTCTCAGGATATTGAGGATATGAAGTTTAATACTGCAATCGCTTCAATGATGAGCTTCTTAAATGATGTCTATGCAGTCGGCTCAATCACAAAGGATGAATTAAAAACATTCGCAAGACTTCTCTGCCCCTTCGCTCCCCACCTCTGCGAAGAAATTTGGGAGATTCTCGGCGGCGAAGGCTTATGCTCAGTTGCTCAGTGGCCTGAATATGATGAAGCTAAATGCGTTGATAACGAGATTGAAATTGCAGTACAGGTTAACGGCAAGGTTCGTGACCGCTTCACAGTACCTGCAGATATTGATGCTCCTACAGCAATCGCACAGGCTAAGGACAGAGAAAAGGTCAAGGAGTTCACAAACAATATGAACTTCATAAAAGAACTTTATGTTCCCGGTAAGCTTGTAAATCTTGTTGTAAAGCCGATGTAAATTTAAAGATTATTTGTAAATAGTTTTTGAAATTGGTTGACAATAAAATTTGCTTGTTGTATAATAAAATGCAAGCTATGAAAATTAGCCCCTTGCAAAGTACAGCGGAGGGAGGGAATATAATGAGTCAGGTTAGAGTTAAGGAAAATGAATCTCTCGAGAGCGCACTTAAGCGTTTTAAGAGACAGACCTCCAGAGACGGTGTCATTCAGGAGGTTCGCAAGAGAGAGCATTATGAAAAGCCTTCTGTAAAGAGAAAGAAGAAATCAGAGGCAGCTCGTAAGCGTAAGTTCAAATAATAGTAAGGCGGTAGGAGTATTCCTGCCGCCTTATTTTATACTTTATGTTTGCTTAAATAATATTAAAGGCTTATAATTATAATTACAGTATAAAATTATTGCACATAGATATTCTAAGAAAGGAAAGTTAAAAATGAGAATTAAAAAGCTCCAAGAAAAAATGCCAGAAAACCTCGACGGCATATTGATAGTTTCACCTGAAAACAGAAGATATTTTACCGAGTTCCCCTCCACTGCTGGCGTACTTGTAGTTTCGAGGGATAAGAGTGTTTTTTTAACGGATTCACGCTATGTTGAGGCTGCAGGTAAAAAGATAAAGGTATGCCCTGTAAGAGAGATGAAAAATTTATCGAGCGAGCTGCCTGAGATTATGCACGAATTTAATATTAAAAATCTCGGCATAGAAACAGACAGAGTAAGTCTTTGCGAGTACTCAAAGTATAAGAAAATGCTCAAGGATATAAATATCGTTGTAGATTCAGCGACAGACAGAGTAATAAATTCCTTGAGAATGGTAAAGACTAAAGAAGAGATTGAAAAGATGATTGCAGCTCAGAGAATCGCAGAGCAGGCTCTTGAGCATATGTTTGATTTTATTAAGCCCGGCATGACTGAAAAGGAGGTCCAGCTAGAGCTTGATTATACAATGCTTAAAAATGGTGCAGCTGCTCTATCCTTTGATACAATAGCAGTAAGCGGTGTGAATTCCTCAATGCCTCATGGTGTTGCCAGCGATAAGAAAATAGAGGTCGGAGATTTTCTGACAATGGATTTTGGCGCAGTTGTTGACGGCTACCACAGCGACATGACAAGAACTGTTGCTATTGGCAAGGTAAGTGACGAGCAGAGAAAGGTATATAACACTGTCTTAAACGCACAGCAGGCTGCTTTTGATGTTATGCGAGCAGGAGTTGCAAGTGTAAGGGTTGATAAGGCGGCGAGAGATTATATAACTGAAGCTGGCTACGGCGAATTTTTCCGCCATTCAACAGGTCACGGTGTCGGTATTGAAATTCACGAGCATCCCTTTGTTTCACCTACTGCCCCCAATATTTTAGAGGTCGGAAACGTCATAACAGACGAGCCGGGAATTTATCTTCCGGGCAAATTTGGAGTGAGAATAGAGGACTTTGCAGTTATAACCGAAGACGGCTACTACAATATGACAAAAGCACCTAAGGAGCTTATAATACTGTAATTATTTTATATTTAAAATGCCAATATAGGTTAAAAAGGTATTGAAAAAAAGGTGTAAATAGTATAAAATAGATATGTAAATCTATAATGTAGAAAACTATGTAGAACTAAAAAATAATCGGAGGAAAAAAATATGGTATCAGCAGGCGATTTCAGAAATGGCGTTACTTTTGAAATGGACGGCGACGTTTATCAGATAATCGAGTTCCAGCACGTTAAGCCCGGTAAAGGCGCAGCATTCGTTAGAGCAAAGATTAGAAATATTATCGCAGGTTCAGTAACTGAGCGTACATTCAACCCCTCAGAAAAGTTCCCCACAGCTTTCATTGAGCGCAAGGAAATGGAATATTCTTATGAGGACGGCGGTCTTTACTACTTCATGGATCCTGAAACTTATGATCTTGTTCCGATCAACGAGAGCGACCTTTCAGATAACTTTAAGTTTGTTAAGGAAAATACAGTATGTAAGATCCTTTCATTCAAGGGCAATGTTTTCGGTGTAGAACCCCCCACATCAGTTACTCTTCAGGTTACACAGACAGATCCCGGCTTCAAGGGCGACACAGCTACAAATGCTACAAAGCCCGCTGTTCTTGAAACAGGCGCAGAAATTAAGGTTCCGCTCTTCATCGATGAAGGCGAAATGGTTATCGTAGATACACGTACAGGCGATTACGTCAGCCGTGCATAATATATTTTTGACTTGAATTTTGAAAGGAGAAGTTTCAAATGACAGTTTCAGAAAGAATTGCTTACATCAAGGGCCTTGTTGAAGGACTTAAGCTTGATGACGATAAGGACGAGGTTAAGGTTCTCAAAGCTTTAATCGACGTAGTTGATGATCTTGCAGAAGAAGTTGTTGCCCTCGAAGAGGACTTTGACGAGGTTTGCGAGCAGGTAGACGAGATTGACGAGGATCTCGGCGATATTGAAGAAATCGTTTACGATGAAGACGACTGCTGCTGCGACGATGAGGATGCATTCGTTGTTGAATGCCCCGAGTGCGGCGAAGAAATCTATGTAGACGAAGAGATTGCTGCAGAAGGCAAAATGGAATGCCCCTGCTGCGGTACTCCCCTCGAGTTCGATTTTGACGATGATTGCTGCTGCGAAGACGACGATTGCTGCTGCGATCACGAATAATTAAAAATAATTGACTTAGTGTGCGTCGCTTTTGCGGCGCACATTTTGTTTAATGGGAGGAATATGCAGTGAAGCTCGAAGAAAAAACACTTAGTAAAGAATATATCTATAAGGGCAGAATTATTAATATGCGTGTAGACAGTGCAGAGCTTCCCAACGGAAAAGTTGCAAGCCGTGAAATGGTTGAGCATCCCGGCGGAGTTACTGTAGCTGCATTGACAGACGAAAACGAGCTTTTATTTGTCCGTCAGTTTAGATACCCCTACTTAGAGGTGGTATTGGAGCTGCCGGCAGGAAAGCGTGACGCTGGCGAAGAGCCTCTTGAAACAGGAAAGAGAGAGCTTCGTGAGGAAACAGGCGCAGTTGCAAAAACCTATTGTGATTTAGGTAAGTTCTATCCGACACCTGGATACACAAATGAGATTATATATCTCTACGGCGCTAAGAATTTGAGCTTTACTGCTCTTGACCTTGATGAGGATGAATTTTTAAATGTTGAAAAGATTCCTCTTGCTAGTGCAGTTGAAATGGTTATGAATAATGAGATTCCCGACGGAAAGACTCAAGCTGCAATTTTAAAAATCAATGAGCTTGTAAGAAGAGGTAATTTTTAATGATAGTTTTAGCTTCATCATCCCCTAGACGCAGGGAGCTTTTAAAGACGGCAGGAATAGATTTTGTCATTGATGTTGAGGGCGTCGAGGAAATCCCAGTCGGCAATACAGTCGCCGAAAAGGTTATGAGCCTTGCAGAGCAGAAATGTTTGCCCGTTTATAATCGCAGAGTAGATGATTGCGTAATCGGTGCTGATACTGTTGTTGCCTTTGATGACAAAATTTTAGGAAAGCCTAAGGATAAAGAGGATGCTAAAAATATGCTTCGTATGCTATCAGGCAGAGAACACTGTGTATATACGGGTGTCTGCATAGCTTATAAGGGCAAAACACATATTTTCGCAGAGAAAACAGCTGTTAGATTCTTTGATCTCACAGAAAAAGAGATTGAAGACTATGTAAATACAAATGAACCTATGGATAAGGCTGGCTCATATGGTATTCAAGGTCTTGGCTGTACTTTGGTTGAGAGCATCGAGGGTGACTATTTTAATGTAGTCGGCTTGCCGGTTGCAAAAACTGTAAGAAAACTGCGTGAAATTTTATAAGTAACTTTAGTTTTCCACATCTTATCGTGGAATTGTGGAAAACTAAAACGTAATAATGAAGACTTATAAATTAAAAATAAAAAAAGCAGTTTAGTTTGTCAATTATTAAGGCTTAGGTAAGGAGAACAACCATGCAATGGGATTTTAATGAAGCACTTGAATTTTATAGAGGTCAAGGAGCGGATAATGACCAAAATGAGCTTATAAATTTTCTGAAGGAGATAGGCTCGAACTGCGGCGGAAGAATTCCCGCACACTTGGTGTATAGAATCGCAAAGAGCTATAATTTAAAGGAAAACTTTATCTTAGCGGTTATAAAAAGGCTTCCTAATATAAGCTTGGAAAATACTCATTGCTTGGAAATTTGCTCTGGAGCTGTATGCGGAAAGAATAAAGCTTTTAGGGTTGCAATGAGTGAGCTTGAGAAAAATAAGCCTCAAGGTTTAGAAATTAAATATACACAGTGTATGCATATGTGCAAGGACGGACCGAATATAAAATTAGACGGCAAAGTTTATAATCATATGGACGAAAAAGCACTGCGTGAGCTTTTAAAGAATATAGATTGAGTTAATTCTTAATATAAAAAAAGACAGTATCTGTTGATACTGTCTTTTTTGTTACTGTCCCCTCTTTGTCGTTATGACGCCATTTTCCTTTTCGGGGAGATTTTCTTTAATATCTGAACCCGCTTCGGAGAACTTTTCAGATACATAGTCTTTCATGCTCTCCATTGTTTCCCTCATAGAGCTTGTTGTTTTTTCTGTTGTTGTGTAGCTGGTTGTTTCTTTTTTAGTAGTGGTGGGAGTGTCCTTGTCAGTAGAGCAGCCGCCGATAATACCAAAAATCATAATTCCTAAAAGAGCTAAGATAAGGCTTATAATACTTTTCATAAAAGATTCTCCTGTCTTAAAATTTTTAACTGCTGTATATATTTTAGGCAGGAAAATAAATTTTATTCAAAAAAATATAGCCAAACATCAAAAATGCTTGGCTATTAAAAATTTAATTTTAAAATCGATTAGGGATTAAGTCTGTTAGGACCACGGAAGAGGAACATAGCTTCCTTAATATGAAGACCTAACATAAGCATTGTAAGACGGTCGATGCCGATACCGAATCCGCCGTGAGGAGGACAGCCGTATTTGAAGAATTCAAGATAGAATTCAACGTCCTTAGAAAGTCCCTTCTCCTCTGCCTGTGCCTTGAGTACATCATATCTGTGTTCTCTCTGCGCACCTGTTGTGATTTCAACGCCTCTCCAGATGAGGTCGTAGCCCATAGGAACGCCCTGCTCATCTCTCATGTGATAGAAAGCACGCTTCTGAGCTGAGTAATCAGTGATGAAGAGGAACTCGTGGCCGTAGTGCTTTTTAACCCAGTCGAAGCTAAGTCTTTCAGCATCTGTTGTAAGGTCGCCCTTTTCTTCCTCGGCAACTGTGTAGCCATACTCCTCTTCAAGAGCCTTATAGAGATCGGCGAGCTTAACTACGGGGAACGGAGTTGTGGGAACAATAACCTCTGTGCCGAAAAGCTCCTTAATCTCGTCGCCGTACTTCTCCTTAACAACCTTGAGCATATAGGTGAGAAGCTCTTCCTCCATCTTCATAACATCTCTGAAATCCTTGATGTAGCTGAATTCAAGGTCAAAGCCTGTGAACTCTGTTGTATGCTTGGAGGTGTAGGACTTTTCTGCTCTGAATACAGGTCCTACCTCGAAAATTCTTTCAAAGCCTGATGCCATAGCCATCTGCTTGTAGAACTGAGGACTCTGTGCAAGATAAGCGTTTCTGTCAAAATATTTAACCTCGAAAACATCTGAGCCAGACTCACTTGCAGTGCCGATTAGCTTGGGAGAATGTATCTCAATGAAATTCTTTTCAATGAGGAACTGACGCATAGCATTAACCATTGCAGTCTGAACCTTAAACATGAGCTGATTTTCATCTGTACGAAGGTCAATCCAGCGATAGTCTATTCTCTGATCGATGCTTGAACGCTCAACAGCCTTTTTCTTCTTTGTTGCAGCGATTTCCTTGCGAACAATCGGAATAGCGTCTGCTACTGACTCTACCTTAATTTCAGTTGGGAAAAGCTCAACGCCGCCCATCTTAACATATTCGCTTGCAACTGCTGTGCCGACTACTGAAATGACTGAGTCTGGAGTGATTCTTTCAAGATCCTCAGCAAATTGAGGTGTCTTTTCCTTCTCAATAGTAATCTGTAATTTACCTGTAATATCCTTTAAAACGATAAAAGCCATGTTTTTACCGTTGCGGAAATTCTCAACGAAGCCCTGAACTAAAACAGGCTTATCGAGATTTTCTTTAATGTCACGGATATAAGTTCTTTCCATTATTTGCTTCCTCCTAAAAGAGAGTTTAAATCAATACCCTCAACATTGTCGCCGATTGTATCATAGAGATCATGCGCTGCAGACTGAACAAGGATAGAATCAAAGTTATCTGTGAAGTTTTCAAGTTTAACTGCCTGAGTTTCACCGCTGTCCATATTCTTAACGTTGACTTCACCCTTTTCAATGTCGTCATCGCCGATTACGCATGTATATTTAGCATCTATTTTATTTGCATATTTCATCTGAGCCTTAACTGAACGGCCTGCAATGTCAAACTGAGCTGCAATGCCCTCACTTCTAAGGTCAGCGCAGAGAGCTGCTGCCTTTAGTGAAGCGTTGTCACCGATTGATGCAAGATAGATGTCGCAGGTTTTATCCTCGGGCATATCGCAATTTTCAGCTTCCATAACAGATAAAAGTCTTTCGAGTCCCATTGCAAAGCCTAAAGACGGAGTATGTGCGCCGCCTAATTCTTCAATAAGACCATCGTAGCGTCCGCCGCCGCCGCAAACAAGACCTTTTGTCTTTTCATTTGTGGAAACGAACTCAAAAACGGTTTTTGTATAGTAGTCAAGACCACGGACAATCTGTGGGTTGACATGATATTCGATGTTTAAAGCGTCGAGATACTTTTTAACCTTTTCAAAATGCTCCTTGCAGTCATCACAGAGATATTCGAGCATTACGGGTGCATCGTCTGCAATTTTTGAACAGATAGGACTCTTACAGTCGAGTATTCTCATAGGGTTTCTGTCAAGTCTGTCAAGGCAAGTGCCGCAAAGCTCCTGCTTATAGCCTTCAAAGTAAGCCTTTAATGCCTTGTGATATTCTGCACGGCACTTGGGGCAGCCGATTGAATTTATTTCAAGGTTTAAATTATTGATGCCGAGAAAATTGAAAATCTCGTTTGCAAGTGATATAAGTTCAGCGTCAGCAGCCGGTGACGGCGTACCGAAGCATTCAACACCAAACTGGTGAAATTCTCTATAGCGGCCTGCCTGAGGCTTTTCATATCTGTAGCAGGAGGTTAAATAGCAGACCTTCTGCGGAAGTGATTCATTAAAAAGACCATGCTCTAAGAATGCACGTGCAGCACCTGCTGTACCCTCGGGGCGAAGAGTGATAGATCTGCCGCCCTTATCTGAGAATGTGTACATCTCCTTTTGAACGACGTCTGTTGTGTCACCAACACCACGAGCAAAAAGCTCTGTGTGTTCAAAAACGGGAGTGCGGATTTCCTTGAAGCCGTAGTTGCCCGCAATATCAAGTAAAGTTCTCTCTAAATATTGGTTTTTATAGCTGTCTGCAGGGAGAAGATCCTGCGTACCTTTAACAGCCTTAGTGAAAAGAGCCATTCTTTTCCAATCCTTTCAAAAAGCAATTAAATCCCGCAGAAATTTGCGGGATTTTGTTTTGCGCCTAAAGTCCCGAAACAAATTTTGAATCGGAATTATTTTTGACCTTTTAAAATCTCACGCCAATCAAGGTCGCCCCTTGCGAGTGAGTGAATAAGAGCCTCTGCAGTAGCGATGTTTGTAGCAACAGGAATGTTGTGAACGTCACAAAGACGCAGAAGATTAGCGTCATTAGGTTCATGTGGCTTGGGGTTGGAGGGGTTTCTAAACATTAAAAGAAGATCTATTTCGTCACATGCAATGCGAGAAGCGATCTGCTCATCTCCACCCTGGGGACCACTGAGAAAACGTTGAATTGAAAGACCTGTTGCCTCTGCAACAAGCTTGCCTGTTGTGCCGGTTGCACAGAGGTTGTGGTGGCTTAATATACCACAGTAAGCGATACAGAATTGAGTCATAAGCTCCTTCTTAGAATCGTGTGCCATAAGTGCAATATTCATTGATTTGTCCCCTTTCTAGAAATACGAGTTTATATTATTAACACCAAAAAATATAATAACAGAGAAAACGCTCATATACAAGCGTTTTTTGTAAGAACTTACAGTTTAAAATATCTTTTAGTTGTTTTTCTCTGTATTATCCACATTTTTTGTATCGTCTGCCCCGCCAGCTGTGTTTTCTTCAGCAGAAGGAGCCTCGTCCTCTTCATTATCCTCATCCTCATTGGGAGCGCAGGCAACAGTTACAAGCTTTTCACCCTCTGAAACACGCATTACACGTACACCCTTCGATGGTCTTGAGAAGGTGCTTATCTGTGCGACGGGGATTCTTATTATAATTCCGTCTGATGAAATGAAGATTACGTCATCCTTTTCGTCAACAACCTCGATAGCGGCAACATCGCCGTACTTCTCAACTCTGTAGTTGATAGTACCCTTACCGCCTCTGTTTTGAAGACGGAAGTCCTCATTTTCAGAGCGTCTGCCGTAGCCCAATTCGCTGACAGTAAGAACAGTCTTGTTATCCTCAAGAACGTCCATGCCGACAACCTCATCGCCATCACGAAGCTCGATTGCCTTAACGCCCCTTGCGGTTCTGCCGAGAGGTCGTGCATCATTTTCATTAAATCGGATACACATACCCTTTTTAGATGCAACAAGTAAGTCATCATTGCCGCCTGTTAAGCGAACCCATGCAAGCTCGTCATCATCATCGAGGTTGATAGCGATAACGCCGTTCTTTCTAACGTTCTTATAGGCGTCAAGGCTTGTACGCTTTATGATACCCTTTCTTGTTACCATGCAGAGGAATGCATCAGGATCATATTCGGGTACACGGAGCATCGAGGTTACCTTTTCGTCCGGCTCAAGCGGAAGAAGGTTAACTATGTTGATGCCCTTTGAGTTCTTTGAACCCTCAGGAATCTCATAGCCCTTAAGTCTGTATGTTCTGCCCCTTGTAGTAAAGAACATTACATATTCATGAGTTGAGCAGGTGAACATTGTCTGTGCAACATCCTCTTCTCTTCTTGTCATGCCCTTAACGCCTCTGCCGCCTCTGTGCTGAATCGTGTAGGTGTCAGCAGGGATACGCTTGATATAACCTAAATCGGTAAGAGTGAATACGCAGGTTTCCTCGGGGATAAGATCCTCAATATCAACCTCGCCTGTAACGTTTTCAATAACAGTTCTTCTCTCATCACCGAACTTCTTAGCGATAGCACCTGTTTCCTCACGGACAATCTGTAAAACTCTTGACTGATTAGCAAGAATATCGATATAATCGGCAATCTTTTCTTTAAGAGCCTTCATTTCCTCTTCAATTTTAACTCTCTCAAGACCTGTCAACTGACCTAATCTCATCTGAACAATAGCCTGTGCCTGAATCTCGTCAAGACCGAAGCGGTTCATAAGAGCTTCTCTGCCCTCGGGGATAGATTTAGAAGAACGAAGAATTGCAATAACTTCGTCGATAAAATCAAGAGCGACTAAAAGACCTTCTAGGATATGCGCTCTGTCCTGAGCCTTTTTAAGCTCATATCTTGTTCTTCTTTCAATAATCTCGCACTGATAGTCGATATACTGCTGAAGAATCTGCTTTAAGGTTAAGATTTTCGGCTCACCGTTTACAAGTGCAAGAAGAATGATTCCGAATGTAGTCTGGAGCTGAGTGAAGGAATAGAGCTGATTTAAAACTACCTGCGGATTTGCATCACGCTTTAATGTAATTTCAATGTGCATGCCCGCACGGGATGTATAGTCGTGAATATCTGAGATACCCTCGATTCTCTTATCCTTAACAAGCTCTGCGATATTTTCAATAAGCTTAGCTTTATTTACTGCATAGGGAAGCTCGGTTACAATAATCTTATGTCTGCCGTTCTTCTCTTCAACAATCTCGGCTCTCGCTCTGACTATTACCTTGCCACGGCCTGTGCCGTATGCAGCACGGATGCCTGCTCTGCCCATTATGATGCCCGCTGTCGGGAAGTCAGGACCGGGGAGAGCCTCCATAAGCTCCTCAAGCGAAGCGTCGGGATTATCGATAAGCACGTTCATAGCGTTTACAACCTCAATGAGATTGTGAGGCGGAATGTTTGTTGCCATACCGACTGCGATACCGACTGAACCATTAACTAAAAGGTTCGGGAATCTTGACGGGAGAACTGTAGGCTCAGGGATACGGTTGTCGTAGTTGGGTACGAAATCAACTGTGTCCTTATCAATATCTGTGAGCATCTCCATGGAGAGCTTTTTAAGCTTACTTTCTGTGTAACGGTAAGCAGCGGGTGGATCGCCGTCGATAGAACCGAAGTTGCCGTGGCCGTCAACTAACGGGTATCTCATTGAGAAGCTCTGAGCAAGTCTAACCATGGCGTCATAAACTGACATATCGCCGTGGGGGTGGAATTTACCAAGAACGTTACCGACTGTATCTGCGCACTTACGGTAAGGCTTCTCGGGGAAAAGTCCATTTTGGAACATTGTATAAAGAATACGTCTGTGAACAGGCTTTAAGCCGTCACGAACATCGGGAAGCGCACGGGATGTGATAACCGACATTGAGTAATCCAGAAAGGATTTACGCATCTCTTTATTAATTTCTACATTAATAATTTTTTGATCATTATATGATTCATCAAAGCTCATAGAGAATTATACTCCTTTCTGTTATATATCAAGGTTTTGAACGTATTTAGCGTTTGTTTCAATGAATTCACGTCTAGGCTCAACCTTGTCACCCATGAGGATTGAGAAGGTTTCGTCAGCTGCAAGAGCATCATCGATGTTAACTCTTAACATTGTTCTGAAATCGGGATCCATTGTTGTTTCCCAAAGCTGCTCGGCGTCCATCTCACCAAGACCTTTGTATCGCTGAACATCGCAGCTGTCAGGACCGCCGAATTCTGCAACAAATTCATCTCTCTCTTCATCTGAGAAAGCATAGTGAGCTTTTTTGCCCTTGAATACTTTGAAAAGAGGAGGCTGTGCAATATAAACATGACCTTCTTCTATAAGAGGTCGCATATATCTAAAGAAGAATGTTAAAAGAAGAGTTCTGATATGAGCGCCGTCGACATCGGCATCCGCCATAATAACAATCTTGTTATAACGAAGCTTTGTAATATCGAATTCGTCGCCTATACCTGTACCCAAGGCAATAACTACGGGCATGAGCTTTTCGTTGCCTATAACCTTATCGAGTCTTGCCTTTTCAACGTTTAACATTTTACCCCAAAGAGGAAGGATAGCCTGATAGCGTCTGTCACGTCCCTCTTTAGCAGAACCGCCAGCCGAGTCACCCTCGACGATGTAAAGCTCTGTTCTCTCTGCGTCACGCTCTGTGCAGTCTGCAAGCTTGCCGGGGAGAGAATTTGAATCGAGAACTGATTTTCTTCTTGCAAGCTCTCTTGCTTTTCTTGCTGCCTCTCTTGCACGAGATGCGTCAAGTGCCTTGGAGAAGATTGCCTTTGCAACGGCGGGATTTTCTTCAAAATAGGTCATGAGCTTGTCGTAAACAGTAGTTGAAACAAGCTGTGTGATTTCAGTTGAGCCTAACTTGCCCTTAGTCTGACCTTCAAACTGTGCCTCTGTCAGTTTAACTGAAATAACAACTGTAAGACCTTCTCTTACGTCATCACCGGAGAGCTTCTTGTCGCCGTCCTTTAAGATGCCGTACTTCTTGCCGTAGTCGTTGAAAACTCTTGTTAGAGCTGTTTTAAAGCCCGTTTCATGAGTACCGCCGTCTACAGTGTGAACATTGTTCGCAAATGAGAGCATTGTTTCATTGTAAGCGTCTGTGTACTGCAAGGCGATTTCAGCACTTCTGTCACCATGCGATGCGAAGAAGTGGATGGGCTTGTCGTGAAGAGGAGAAAGTCCTCTAGATGTTGTTAAATATTCTACGAAGGATGAAAGACCGCCTTCATAGCAATATGTCTTTTCGATTATGTTTTCGCTGTCACGTCTGTCTGCAAGAGTGATGCAGAGGCCTGCGTTTAAGAATGCACTCTCACGAAGGTGACGCTCAAGTGTTTCAAAATCATAAACTGTGGATTCTGTGAAAATTTCGGGATCGGGCTTAAAGCGAATCAAGGTACCTGTTTCGTTTGTATCACCGATTACCTCTAAATCATATTCTGGCTTGCCGCCGTTAGAAAATCTCTGCTTATAGCGGTGTCCGTTTTGGCAAACCTCAACCTCGAACCACTGAGAAAGGGCGTTAACTACTGATGAACCAACGCCGTGAAGTCCGCCTGAAACCTTGTAGCCGCTGCCGCCGAATTTACCGCCTGCGTGAAGCACGGTTAAAACAACAGTGACAGTTGAAATACCCATCTTTTCGTTCATGCCGACGGGGATTCCTCGTCCGTTATCCTTAACACAGATAATATCATCGGGGAGAATTTCAACGTCAATATTTGTACAGAAGCCCGCTAAGGCTTCGTCGATTGAGTTATCTACAATTTCGTATACGAGATGATGCAGTCCTCTGGGACCTGTAGAGCCGATATACATACCGGGGCGTTTACGAACAGCCTCAAGTCCTTCAAGAACTTGAATCTGACTTGCATCATACTCCTCGGTAACCTTTGTGTCCATATCCTTGTCAAGCTCAATTTCTTCATCGAGATTAAGCTCGTCCTGAACATTTTCCATTTCTATGTTATCCAAAGGTTTTCCTCCTGTTCAAATCAATATTTATCTTAAAGAGCGTGCCTTACTGATTTTCAAGTGTTGAGAACATACTCTTTTTCTGCTTTTTGGGCTTATACTTGGGAGGATTCTCAAGCAGTGTTCTTGCCCTCTTTGACTTTGCAAGATATTTGTTTACCTGAATTACGGGAGATAACATATCCTCGCACATATAGTCAACGCAGTTAGCAAGCAATTCCTGATTGTTATTGAGCTGACCTAAGATTGTAACAACAATAATATCCTGAATATCATTTGTGCCGTCCTCATAAATATCATTTAAGAGGTTGAAGAGCTTCTTCATCTTCTGGGGGTTGTTCTCCTTGATTACGTTAATAATAACAGGAGCGCCCTTTTCCTTGAAGAATTCCTCTGGCATGAAGTCACCGTATTTTGCAAGGTTTGCCTTGTATTCGTCACGAAGCTCGGGATAAACTACTGAAAGTCTGTTTGCAAAGGTGTTTGCATCGTAGCAGGCATCGCCGTTTTTAGCAGCTGCACGGGAAACGGGTGTGGGAAGCTTAACCTTCTTTTTTGAAGAAGAGGACTTCTTGCCGAACTCGTCAGAAATCTCTTCAGAGATTTCATTTGCGATTGAACGCAAATCTCTTTCATCGCAGGTGTTGAGGTCGAGAAGCAAAAGAGCCATTTTTACAAACTCGGAGCTTTCGAACTTCTCAGCTCTGTTTGCACAAAAAACAGTGAGCTTGCTGCCCTTATGCTCAAGCTTTAAGGCGTTCTTTTCACTTGCTAAATACAAAACAGCAGTACCGTCCTCCACCTTTACAGGCAGGTCGCCTACTGCAAAGGGCTTATCAGAATAAGGGACAAAGCCGCATTCTGCAACAGTGGGCTCAATGCCCTTGTAAATGCTTGAAAAAGCATCACGAATATCGATCATAACAGTTCTCCTTTGATTGATAATTTTAGTTATAATATAATACTTATATATACTATAATACTATAGCATAAAATGCGTTTAATTTAATTCTGAAAAAGAATATATACGTCCAATTTTGTATATGCCGGTCACATTTAAAGCCTGCTTAATCCTTGACGAAAGTTAATAGCTGTGCTATCATTAATTACTTAGCAGAACGTTAAAGAAAAGGGATTATAATATGAAGAAAAACGTTATTATAAAATTAAAGGATTGGCATTCAGGCCCCGATGAAAACTATACCTCACAGCTTGATGCAGTAGGTACTCTTGAGCTTATAGACGGCGGCTTTATATTAAATTATGAAGAACCCGGCGAAGGTATGGAGGGCTGTGTAACAACGCTTAAATGCGAGGGCGATTTTGTCACTATGACAAGAGAGGGCAGCTACAATACACAGATGATAATGGAGCGAGAAAAAAGACATACCTGTCACTATGTAACCCCGATGGGCGAAATTGTGATGGGAATTTTTGCACGCAGAATAGAAGCTCATATGGGCGAAAACGGCGGTACTCTCCTGCTCAATTATACGATAGACATAAATACGGATTTTGCCTCGATGAATGAGCTTAATATTATAGTCAGTGAAGCATAAACTTTATCAAGGATTTTTCTATGCTTAACGGCGAAAAGTACATAGATGTTCCCGAAGAGGAGAGAAAAAAGGCTTTTGCACACTACGCACTGCCCCAAGAACATTGACGCTATGCACGATAATCTCGATAAGTATAAAATACACTATGATGAGCGGCTCTTAGAGCCTTTTTTACAAGTTCTATAATACCTGCAGAGTAAGCTGTGAAGATTAGGCTATACAAAAGGCGAGAATTTATCTATGCTTGAAAATTCAGCTCCTGAAAAGATGTAAAATGTATCTGCAGATGTAAAATACACAAAAATTTTAACAGGAGCATACTTTGATGGTATGCTCCTTATTATTTAAAAGTTTGGTGATAACATGACAAAGCTTTTGATAAAGCACTTTGTAAAGGACAGTGAAAATACAGCTGATGCAAAGGTCCGAGAGCGATACGGCGCATTGAGCAGTGCAGTGGGAATTATCTGCAACATAATGCTGACCATTACAAAATTTATAATAGGCTCTATGACGGCAAGCATTGCAATAACGGCAGATGCACTGAATAATCTTTCCGATGCAGGTTCATCAGCTGTAACTCTATTTAGCTTTAAGCTTGCAAATAAGCCTGCAGATGACGAGCATCCATTTGGTCACGGAAGATTCGAGTATATAAGTGCAATGGCTGTAGCGTTTTTGATTTTGAGTATGGGCATTGAGCTTATTCGCTCATCTGTAGACAGAATTATAAATCCGCAGGCAGTGGAGTTTTCAGTTTGGGCAGTTGTAATACTGATGCTCAGTATCGCTGTTAAGCTGTGGCTTGCGGTATTTAATCGCTATATCGGAAAAAAGATAGATTCACCGGCACTGGCAGCTGCTGCAGCGGACAGTGTGAGTGATACCTTGGCGACGGGTGTATCTGTAATTGCCCTAATTCTTTCAAATTTTACCCAAATTGCGCTTGATGGATATATGGGAATAGTAGTAGCCCTCTTTATTATTGCGGCAGGACTGGGCATATTTAAGGACACTATGAATGTCCTCCTAGGCTCTGCCCCCGATCCCCGACTTGTTGATACTATCGAAAAGGAGATAATGTCATACGAGGGCATATTGGGCGTTCACGACTTGATTATCCACAATTACGGACCGAGCAGAATCTTTGTTTCAGCTCACGCAGAGGTTCCCTCCGACGGAAATATAGTGTCAATACATGAAACGATTGATACTATAGAGCGAGAAATCAAGAAGAAGTTTAATCTTAATATCACCATTCACATGGATCCGATAGCTATTAACGATGAAAAGGTAAATGGGATAAAAAGACAGGTGGAAGAGATTATTCATGCAATAGACAAGGACTTTTCAATCCACGACTTTAGAATCGTAGAGGGACAGGCGAGAACTAACTTAATCTTTGACCTTGTCGTGCCTCATAAATGCATGATGAAAAGGCAGGAAATCTATGACAAGGTAAATGCAGGAATAAAAAATCTTGATGAAAGATATTATAATATAATAACTGTTGAGCATGATTTCGTGGAACATTCTTATTAAGGAGAAGATATTATGTCAAGAAGTGAAAAGGCTGAGCTGACTGTAATGTGTATGCTCAAAAACGGCAGCAAAATTTTAGTTCAGGACAGAGCAAAAAAGGATTGGCCGGGTATAAGCTTCCCAGGTGGTCACGTTGAAAAAAGAGAGAGCTTTGTTGAGGCTGTAAAAAGAGAATTCTTGGAGGAAACAGGGCTTGCAATAGAAAATCCGAGAATTTGCGGCATAAAGCAGTGGCAGTCCGATGAGGAAACTAGATACATTGTAATTTTCTTTAGGGCAGATAGGTTTACAGGCGAGCTTGCCTCCTCAGATGAGGGCGAAGTATTCTGGATTGAAAGAGATGAGCTTTTAAATTACAAGCTTGCAAGGGATTTTGATGAAATGGTTCGGATTATGGAGGACGATAATTTGAACGAATTTTACTATAAGGGTGATCCCCACGGCGAATTTGAAACGATGATTTTTTAAGCTGAGCTAGGCTCGATAAATATTTTTTTGCCGAGGATAGCTTGCAGTTGAATTTGCAGCTTTTCGGTGATATATTTAATTATATAGAATAACTCTGGTATATCTATTTCAAACAATGCTTTAAAGGATAAAGAAGCAATGTATATTGATGATGTAGGCGGCGATGCAATTCAAACAGGATATGTTATCACCGGTCTGTATGAATTTTATAACGATAATACCGGCAATTATTCCAATCAATTTATTGATTTATGGATCAACATTAACATTATAAAATCAGCGTTTGAGGAGTGTGAAAATATTGTATTTTTTAGTTTTTTTATTGTTTTTTTTCCTTTTTTTAATTTCTGATTTAATTAAAAAAAATAATTGAAAGGATGTAATAATATGATTTATCCCAAAATTTATAACGATTATAATTAAATAATTCAACCTGCTTGAGCTTATGCAGCCAGAAAAGTAAAATTAAAAAATAAAAAATAAAGGATGTGACGGCATGAAGTATTGCGAAAGATGCAAATGCGTAAGTGAGAAAAGAACTTGCCCGTATTGTGGTGAGGAGCATTTGAGAGAGGCCTTCGATGACGATTTTTGCTTTGTCTGCGAGCTTGACGAGGTGAAAGCACAGATGTTTTTGAAAATTTTAAAAAACAACGCAGTAGCCTATATAACAGAGCCGTCGCTTGGTTCTGGTCTGACGATGAGTACAGGCTTGAGGGAACGAGAAAATATATTTGTTGAATACAAAGAGCTTGGAAGGTCGTTAGAGCTATTGGAGATGATAGAATGAGCAAAAAATCTAAGGCGGCAGCCGTACGGCTGCTTTCAATCGCTTTTGCTTTAATTTTTATTTTAGGCTTATGGTTTGTTTATTCCGGCAGTGCTGGTATATCTAAAAGAAATCTCGAAAAGGATTTTATTAACCAATGCCATATAGACGAGAATATGACAATAAATAAAGCACAAGGCGATGACGCTGTGGCTTTTTTAGCATATGGGCAGGATGACAGTGATGCTGACTTGGCACTTTATGCTAAAAATGCGGTTGGCAGATATGTATATGCAGGCGGCGGTGATATTGAATGCGGTGATGACGAGATTGCAGAATATAAAATACAAAACTGCAAATCAAAGGTCTATGCGAGCATCAATGAGTGCAAAATTGCTGTAATCAGAGTGTACAGCAATCTTTTAGAGCCGGAGATTATAGAAATAGATCCTGATAAGCCATTTGTCTATGCAGAGCCTAAGGGCGTTAAGAATATAGAATTTATAAATGAAGAAGATGAAATGGTTGAAAGCGTGAAAAGAGTATATTAAAAAGAGCATCCGTTTGGATGCTCTTAATTTTATTTATTTGAGGCTTCTTTTCGCAGCTCATCTCTGACTACCATTAACGAAAAGCCCAAGAGATTTTGCCCTTTCCATGCGTTTAGCTCACATCGTCTTATATCGTCGATTGATAAGCCTATGCCCCATATTTTGTCTGTGGGTGAACACTCTGCCAATATTTCGTTGCCAGTATCTAAAAGCTTCTCCTTTAAATCCTCATTTTGACGAAACTTTTCCATCAAGCCCTTAAAAATTATCGGCTGTCTAACTCCGTTCCAAATGACGTCGTCATAGCCTAAAATCATCCTGCCAAGACGCTTTGTTTCTGCGGGATTTTCCGACTCCATGATAAGCTGTGCAGTGTCGCTGTCATAAAAGGTCAAAGCCTTTTGATACATCATATACTGCTCCATTGATGAAAAGGTGATATTGTCGACTGTAAATTCAGAGGGATACCAGTTGCTTAAATACCCGTTCTCCTCATCAAATTTATAAAAGCCTATAATCATCGACATCATTTTTAAACGAACCCCTTTGTCCCCAAATATCAAATCCTAATATATTAAATTTAATTATATCATAATTTGACGAGCGGGGGCAATTAAAAAGGACAATGAATATAAAAAGAATAAAATTACATTTCAACTAAATTAAATACCCAGCGTAACCAGCCTTGTACAGAAGAAGCACGGCGACTAATTTGACCTTCATTACATACATTATATTTCCTCATAGTATTTTCAATATCCTTCTTTTGTGGGGGGATACCATTATTTATCATAAAATCAAAAAAGTCAGCAAAGATTTGATGCTTTAATATTAATGAAACAATTTTTAACTGGCGGTCTTTGTATTCCATTTTATACACTTGACTGCCAAGAGTTGTAAGTTCGATATATGTATTTCCTTCAAAATATTTTTTCTTGAATAGCCCCAAATATTTACCTGCATTGTAATAATAATCAGATTGTCTAATATCAAATTCCATTAAATCGGCTATTCCATATTTAGTCATAGGATTATTATACAAATGTTCCAGTAAAGAGATGATTCTGTCTAAGGAATCGGCTTGAATAAAAGGTATTCCCTTATTTGCTTTTAATGTTTGATTATCATTGGTAATAATAGGAGTGCTATTCCTTACTCCAATCAAATCATCTAATGTTATTGTTGTATCTTGCAAGGAATAATTTTTGCTTTTAACTAAACGTATGGATGAATAATCATACATATTTTCAAACTTATATTCAAAAAGTCTAAAAATCTTATTTGAATAAATTGAAAAAATTAATCTAATTGGTTTGTTCACTTTTGACAACCAAAGTCTGTAAGGATAATAAAGTTGCCTAATATGAAAATCTTCATGTACAACATTTTTAGCTTCAATAATTATTACAGAATCATCATTTTCAAAGCCACCATCTATTTCACATTGGGCATTTTCTACGTGTACTTTTCGCTTTACTTTTGAAAATGAATTTACTTCAAAATCAAAATTACCGGTACCCATCCTTCCGCTAAAAGTTGCTACTGTATCTGCGGACTGTAGAAAATCATCTAAAATTCCAGATAGAATAAGAACATTTATTGCTATTGCTTCGGATTTAATATTTTCGACATCAAGAGATTCATATTGAGGAAGATCAACAGGTGACATTTCTTTGATATGCTCTTTAAGCTCAGGAATCTCTTGGTATAAAATAAAATCACTAAGTATATAAGAACTATAGCTAGTAGGTAAAATGTTTATTTTATTGTTCTTTAATGCAGGCGGTAATGAACTGCTACAATCCCATTTAGCCATTAATCGTGGTTCTCTAAATTCTTTTATTTGGTTAGCTTTAATATGGAAATATCCAGTTTCTTTTATTTGATTTAGAATGTTATATTTCTCAAAAAGAGAAAGCCAAGCCTCATTTGCTTTCATAATATATCAAAACCTCATTAATTTCTCCACGTGAGTCAGACTTACTGTTAATAGCTCGTTTAGCTTTTACTGTTTTTATAGTATAGTCAGAATATAATTCTCTTATTTCTGGACAATCGGAATTTGACTGTAAAAAAAATATGCCCTTATCCCTTAACTTGTCACATTCTTTCTTTAATTCAACTTGCTTTTCATAGTTAAAACCACCTTCAGTATAACCAGTAAAAGAAGATGAAGAAGAAATAGGCATATAAGGCGGGTCTAAATAAACAAAAGCCCCTTTTCGCAATCCTTTTAAAACGTCCTTATAATCACCCTGTTTAATTTGAATTTGCTTTTTATTTAAATAATTAGACATAGCATGTATAGTTGTTGAATTGACAATTTGAGGATTTTTATATTTACCATAAGGTGAGTTAAATTGACCAGCTGAATTTACTCGATATAATCCATTGTAGCAAGTCTTATTTAAATATATAATTCGTGCAGCTTTTTCCACACAACTCAAATTTGAATAATCACTTGAACGATCTAAACTTCTAATAGAATAAAAGTAGTCAGAGCAGTTATTTAAAGAGTGATTTTCAAGTTCGCAAATTAATTCTTTGGGATAATCACGTATGACTTTATAAACATTTATGAGCTCCCAATTATAATCATTTACAATTGCTTTTTTAGGTTGAAGTTCAAAAAATAATGCGCCTCCACCCAAAAAAGGCTCAACATATGTTGAAATTTTAGTTGGAACAAGAGGTAAAATTTCAGATAATAACTGCCTTTTTCCACCGACCCATTTTAAAATGGGTTTTACAAGGACATTTTTTGCCATTTATTTGCACCTCTTTCTAACTTGTTTTATCAATATATTATATCATTTTTTACACAAACTATCAATAAAAATAAAAAGCGAATTTCCTAAGAACTTCGCTTTTTTATAGCTATTTATTAATTAACCCAATTTTTCTGCTTGCTAATGTCAAGGCTTTCTTGAGCGGGACAAAAAGAATTAAGCCTGTGACAAAATTTCCTATGCAGTGCATTATATCAAACGGGATTCCGTTTATCCAGTAGGTTATGCCGAATGCGATTCCGCCTATAAATGCCTCCGCTATTGCACACAACGCGCCGAAGATAAGCCCGAAAAAGCCGTTTAATATAGCCCAGAAAAAAGGACTGTTAAACTTTTTAAAGCAATAAGCCATAAGCACCAAAATCGGCCATACATAGATATAGTTTATGCTCCATATGCCAAAGCCATAGATGAGCCATTCGGCAACGACAAAAACTGCCGTCGGGATAAGTGCCTTGAAGCCAAAAACGACAGTGTAAACAATAATTAAAATCGATACCAATTCAATGTTCGGCACAAATGCAAGAGCCACCTGCACAACGATTAAAAGTGCGCCTAAAAGAGCGAATACAGCATATTCAACTATGTTTTTCTTAACGCCCATAAAAGTCATCCTTTAAAATAAAGCAGAGAGCAAGTACCCTCTGCTTTTTAAAATTACATATCGTAGCCTGTTTTGAGTGTTAATTCAAACTTGTCGCCGTCTGCGATAGGTGTTGTGTCAGCACCTGTCTGAACCATTTCTCCGCCCTTTGTGATGCACCACCACTGCTGCTTAGCGTCGTCTGCCTTAACGCCGTCAACTGTTGTAATGAAAAGACCAAATTCACCCTTTGTACCCTCGACAAGCTCGTTTTCAGTAAGAGCGTCACCGAGATTGTTGGCATTGGTGCTTATTTCATGAGCTTTCTTGGTGCCGTCAGCTAAAATGACCTCGATTGTAAGGGTGGTACCCTGTTTTTGCTCCTGAGTTTCACCCTGTACAGCAGTTGTTGTTTCCGGTGCGTCAAGCTTTGTCTGTGGACCGTAGAAGTGATATACAAGTCCCATTGCAGCGATAACTACTGCAAGCACAACCGCCAATATGGCGACAATTTTTTTGTTCTTCTTGTTCATAGAAAAAACCTCTCTTTAATTTTTTAAATACAGTACAAATGTCAAAGAGAAGTATAAAACATAAGCCCGAGGAGAATTACCCCTCAGACAAATAGCTGTACCTGTGTCAGTTTCTCGTGACATTTGTGTACTAAATTATAAGGCAAGTCTTTCGGCTTAAAGGTCAAACACCCCTGCACGCCTTCCCGATTGCTCAGTGACATATTATGCAGCAACTCCCCTATCACGGCGACGAGTTCGCCCGAGATTTTCACTCGGTTCCTTCTTAGTGAGAGGACACAGCCCCCTCAACCTTAAAATTTGTGTATTTAATTAACATAGATTTTACCATAAAGGGATGAAAAAATAAAGCTGTATTATTCCCAAGTCTTCCAAATTTCCGGACAGTAGCCGATTGTAGCCTGTTTGCCGTTACGAACAATAGGAGTTTTAAAAAGCTCAGGATTTTCCAACAGCTTATCCTCCTTGTCCTCTTCCCTTGCAAGATATGCGATAAAATGCTTTTCATAAGCCTTGCTCTTTTCATCGAAGAGCTTTTCAAGACCACCCACAGCCTTTTTGATAGATGCATACTCTCTGTCACTCATGCCGTATTTTGGCAAGTCTATGAGCTGATACTTGATTTTTCTCTCCTTAAAATAACGCTCAGCCTTTTTTGTGTCAAAGCATTTTGCCTTGCCGTAAATCTGTATATTCAAAGCCGTTTCCTCCCAGTGTGAGTATCATATATATTGATTATTATAAAAGAAAATGTTAATATTGTAAACAGAAAAAGAGGTGCAGAAATGGACATAAAAATGCCTGAAAACGTAAAAACAGTAATAGAGGCTCTTGAAAATGCTGGGTATGAAGCCTATGCAGTCGGCGGCTGCGTCAGAGATGCAATTCTCGGCAAGCTGCCTAACGATTGGGATATTGCGACGTCTGCAAAGCCCGAGCAAATGAAGGAGCTTTTTAAGGGTTATCACTGTGTAGAAACAGGCATTGAGCATGGCACCTTAACAGTAGTTTTAGACTCCCCTCTTGAGATTACAACTTTTCGCCTCGATGGTGAATATGAGGATAACAGACATCCTAAAAGCGTTGATTTTACAGCTGAGCTGTCGCTTGATTTAGCACGCAGAGATTTTACTGTAAATGCGATGGCTAGAAATTTAAACGGAGAAATTATAGATCCCTACGGCGGCAGAGCGGATATAAAAAAGAAGCTTATACGCTGCGTAGGTGATCCGGACAAGCGATTTAATGAGGATGCACTGAGAATTTTAAGAGGACTTAGATTCGCAAGCACACTCGATTTTGAAATTGAAGAAAAGACTGCTGAGAGTATAAGGAAAAACAAGGATTTAATTAAAAATATCTCTGTTGAAAGAGTTTCTAAGGAGCTTTTAAAATTAATTTGCGGCAAGGGTGCATACAGAATTTTAAAGGAATTTGCAGAGGTAATATTTGTAATTATTCCTGAGCTTGAGCCAATGTATAAAAATCCGCACGACAGCAAATATCACTGCTATGATATTTATGAGCATTCTCTTTATGTGCTTGATAATGTCAGCGCAGATCCGCTTATGAGATTTTCGGCATTGCTTCATGACTGCGGAAAGCCGATGGCTAAACAGTATTCAAGCGACGGTCAAGCTCATTACAAGGGACATCAGCATATAAGTGCGCAGCTTGCACAGCAGGTTATGCAAAGGCTGAAGCTTCCGAATAAATTCAGAGATGAAGCACTTTTCATAATAGAGAATCACGACAGGTGGGAGCTTTATGAGAGAGCTGACAAGATGAAGAAATTTCTCAGCGAATTTGGAGAACAAAGAGTGTTTGAGCTTTTGGAGATTATGAGGGCAGATTCACTTTCACAGTCGCCAAGATATTATTCCAGAATTAAAACTATAGATGAGGCACGGCAAAAGGCGGAGCAGATAATGAAAACAAAGCCATGCCTATCGAGAAATCTTTTAGCGGTAAACGGTAAGGATCTTATAGAGATTGGAATACCAAAGGGAAAGGCACTGGGCTTTGTGCTGTCTGCACTTTTAGATGAGGTCATTGATGGAAAAATAAAAAATCGCTCTGAGGATTTAATCCAAAGAGCAAAGCAAATATATGAGATGAGGTCGGGCGGATGCATATAAGAAAAGCGGAAAAAAACGACATAGAAAATATTGATAAAATATATACAAGAGCAAAAAGATTCATGGCACAGCACGGAAACCCCACGCAGTGGGATGAATCCTATCCTACAATGTCGAGGGTTGAAAAAGACATAGAGCAAGAAATCTCATTTGTATGCGAAGAAAATAAGGAGATAGTCGGAGTATTCGTGCTTTTAGAGGGCGACGATCCAACATATAAGAATATAGAGAATGGAAAGTGGCTCGACGACAGTGAATATGTGACTGTTCACAGGCTGGCTTCATCAGGTGAGGTTAAGGGTGTTGCAAAGGCATGCTTTGATTTTGCAAAGGAAAAGTGCAGCCATGTAAGAGCAGATACGCATTTTGATAATTATGTTATGCAGTCGGCACTTGAAAAAAACGGATTTATCCATACGGGTACAATCTATGTCTGCAAGGATAGACCTAGTAAGGCATATGAATTCGTTTTATAACGTTTAAAACGGTGATGCATATAGATTAAACATACAATTTGATATATTGGTAGAAAAGTATGCCGTGTTTTCGTTAATATTGTGTTAACTTTATTTAAAAATGTTATTGAATCCATAACAGAATAATGATATAATCAATTCAATAGGTAAATTAATACCAAAAGAAAAAGGGGAACAAATTCATGAGCAAGAAAAATGTATCAGAAATTGGCACAGGTAAAAGTGTTTTGGTAACAGGCGCAGGCGGCGGACTTGGCATCGCAGTTTGTGAGCTTCTTATCGAGAGAGGCTACAAGGTTTACGGCGTTATCCGCAGAGATCCTAAGACTGTTGTTGAGGGCGTTAACTACCTTAGATTCGACGTTACAGACATGGAATCAATGCAGAAGGTTTTTGATGAGAAAAAGGATGAAATCGGCAGCCTTTACGGCATCGTTCATACAGCAGGTATCTACAAGATGGATTCACTTGTTGAAATCGATGAAAAGGATATGCTTGGCATCTTCAATATTAACGTATTCGGTGCATACCGTGTAAACAAGGTATTCTTACCTTTACTTGAAAAGGGCGGCAGAATTGTTCTTACATCAAGTGAGCTTGGTGCTGTTGATCCGTTACCCTTCACAGGTCTTTATGGTATCACAAAGACAACACTTGAAAGATATGCATTCTCACTTCGTCAGGAGCTTAACCTTATCGGCCGCAAGGTTTCAATCGTACGCCCCGGCGCTATTGAAACTCCTCTTCTCGGTGTTTCAACAAATTCAATCGACGGCTTCAAGAAGAAGACACAGCTTTACAAGGAAAATGCTACAAAGTTTGACGACCTTGTTAACGCAATCGAGTCACACGGCGTATCTCCCAGAGCTGTTGGCATGAAGTGCATCCATGGTCTTGAGGACAAGAACCCGAAGTACATCTACAACATCAACCGTACTCCCTACCTTAAGATGCTTTCAATTCTTCCCGATCACCTTCAGGTTGCTATCCTTGGCATGATGCTCGGTAAGCAGAAGTAAGATAAAAATATCATTTACTTGATACATAATTTTCGGCACAGTCCTCGGACTGTGCCTTTTTGAAAATAGATATAAGGGGAATACCCTAGGCAAATTATAAAAGAAATGGGGATTTCCTTTTACAATTATTAAAACGAAGCTCCCAATATTATTACTTCAAAAAACTCAAGTTTTGATTAGATTTCTTATATTAAAAGAATTAAAAAGACTAAAGCTTAGAAAAAAATAAAAATATTTAAATATTTTTGAAAAAAGACTTGCATTTTAAAAAATATTGTGTATAATAAGATAGTACTCAAACGAGAGAAACAAATATCGCGGAGTAGAGCAGATGGTAGCTCGTCGGGCTCATAACCCGGAGGTCGCAGGTTCAAGTCCTGTCTCCGCAACCAAAAAAATCCTGTTTTCTTTAAGAAAACAGGATTTTTCATTTTATATCTTGATTTCTCCAAAAATATTTGTGCTGCCTCTCTCAAAATCTAAAACCAGGGGTTTATTCGGGGGTTTATTACCTAAATTATCGATTTAAAATCAAATAAAGTTAAAAGAAAACAGCTGTTATCTATTTAAGATAACAGCTGTTTTATATTGTTTTTTCCAATAGGATAACAGCAATATTTATACTTGAGTATATCTAGCTTTTACCATTTTTTAAATATGACCTCAGCACCGTCGAAAACCATAATTCTGCCTGTACAAATTTTGTCAGCGCAGACATAAGGTGTTTTAAGCTCATTGTGCGCAAAGCATACTGTGTAATTTTTCTCAGGTGTCTTTATCACAACGCCCTCAGCCTCGTTATAATTTAAAATTTTATCTGTGTTGCCTATTTTTGCTTTAACGTGTTCGGCATCTATTACAGAGAACTCATTTTTGCAAGCACCATATATAACTGTTATCGCTGTGCGGCTGCCATCACCGAGAAATTCAGTTTTCAAGGCAGGATTTGAGCATTTTGTGTTATAACAGCTCGAATATATTGATTCCATCTGCTCTATCTCAATGTCCTCACTTATGAAGTGAAGCTCCGCTTTTACTTCGCTGTCTTCAAAAATGATTTTGCTGCCCTCACCTTTTATATTTCCCTCGGGTGAGAAGTGGAAAAATTGATTGTACTTGCCGCTGCCTGAACCGAGAAAGCTATCAAGAATGACAAATATATCCGGTTTAATGTAGAGTATCTGTCTTTGAACGTACTTACACTCACTTTCTAAATAACCCAGATGACCTCCGCCTATTAGCGAGCATCGTTCATTGTCAAACATAGGATATTGGATTGACGAAGCTGGATTTATTACATCCCATTGACTCTGCATTGATAAAAATTCCCTGTCATTAACTATGCAGGTATTGTGACCTTGAGGCTGCTTTACAAATTTGCGGTTTTCATTAAACATATATGTGCATCGACCACTGTCTACAAGCACATCTCTGCCGCCTATCATCAAATCAAAGTGAAGCTTGTCAGCGTGAGCGTGACCGCCGCCCGTGTAGCCGTTGTGCATACAGAGCCAATTTGCAGCTGAGTCCCACCCGCTTCTTAAAATATAGCTGCCGCTGTCTTTTAATTGTGTGCATAGGAATTTTGGATATTCACTTTCAAGCGAATCAAATTTTTTTATTGCATCCATGCCGAATATCCACGCTGTATCATAATCAACAACGTCATATGCGAAAGCTTTAAATTTTGGCGATTCAAATATAATGGCACATCTCGACATCACGTCACGAATATCGTTTGCGTCACTGTCGCCAAAAAGAGGGTGCTGTCTGTTAGGCTTAATCCACTTTATATTAACAGCTGCCATTGAATAAGCCCTTTCAATTAGTTCCTCGGGAAGCTTGAATTTATACTCACGAGCAACTCTTATAACATTTAAAAGGCAAAAAAGAACAGCGTTATGATAGCCGCTTGATTGTTCCCAGTGCATGCCATCAGTCATAATTTGAAGCTGTGTCTGCTCTAGCAGTCGCTCTGCGGCAATGGACATTGCTTCATCGTCTTTTAAATATGCACCGGCACAGAATAATCCGCTGTCTTGAATTATACCCCAGTTGCTGCCCTTTTGAAAAAAGCTGTGTTTTTGAATTAAAACGTCAATATGCTGTTTAAGGCAGCGATTGAATTTCTTCTCAATATTATCAGTATAGAATGGTGTATCCTTTATATACTCAATGGCTTTAGTCCATGTTTCACAGCGCATTCCAACCTCTAGGGAACGCCATGGCGTATCGTTGCCATCGTCTAGGGGGACTCTGTCAATCCAGTCCTCCAAAAGGGAGCAAAATTTTTTTGCATATTTGCTCTGCCCTGTTAGGTAATATGCCTGAAGAAGATGAAGAAAATAGCCGTGCCTGTTAAATTGAAAAAGGAATTCCCTATCGCCTCTGCACATTGAATACCAGTTTATTGGTTCTTGAAAAACTTCTGTGTGCTGTGTTCTCTCCATATCCCATGGCATATCAAAAATAAATTTATTTTCACATACGCTGTCGGAAATTTCAATAACTTTTTGTGAGTGCTGCTGCCAATTTTTCTTGCAAAAATCAGCCACCTCTGAATAATTAATCTTTCCCATTGTTATCCCCTCGATACTGCTTTCTAGTATATTTATGAAAAGCAATTTTCATGGATATTCTAGCTAACCGCATGTTAAAAATCAAGACAAAAATCTAAAAAAATAAAGTTTCGCAAACATTTTTCCATAGTCTTATTTTAACAGTTTTTATAAAGGGAAAATTGGTAAAATCAAGGAATTATTATCTTGAATCTGAATTTTTATAAAAATATAATCAGCCATATAATGTGGTTTGAAAACAAAAAGAATAAATTTTAATAAAAATATTTTTTTAATGCAATATTTTGCACCTGTCGTGCATTAGTCTTGTAGAAGTACAAAGGAGGGAAATTATGAAGGGTAAAAGATTTTTTAAGAGCCTTGCTGCACTAAGCATGGCAGCAGTGATTGTTTTTATGCTGTTTGGCTGCTCAAATGAAGCTATTGAGAGTGTGGAAAAAAGAAGCCTTCTGACTGTTAATCTGCTTGATATAGGAAAAGCAGATGCAAGTGTTGTGATTTCAGAAGGTCATGCCATGATTATTGATACAGGCGAAAGAAACGACGGCGAGAAAATTGTCAAAATGCTCAAAAAGCATAATATAAACAAAATAGACGCTATAGTCATAACTCATTTTGACAAGGATCATGTGGGCGGAGCAGCCTTTATATTAAATAGTATGCCGGTAGGAGTAGTTTATGCACCTGACTACAGGGGCTTAAATGATGAATACGAGGACTTTATTCAGGCTGTTGAAGCTTCAAAAACGCAGCTTGAAAGCTTAACTAATACAGCTAGTTTTAATTTTGTCGATGCCAGCGTGACGATTGAACCGCCAAAATCCTATGAAATAATAAATGAAAATGAGGAATATGATAATAATTTCTCATTAATAACAACGCTTGTACATGGAGAAAATCGATTTGTGTTTATGGGCGATGCACAAAAAGAGAGAATAGATGAGTGGCTCGAAAGTGAAAACGCAGTCGAAGCGGACTTCTTAAAGGTGCCTCATCACGGAATTTACGAAAAAGCTCTGCGTGACCTGCTCGAAGCTGTTAAGCCGCAAATTTCTGTGATATGCTCATCCCAAAAGCACCCTGCACAAACCAAAACATTAGATCTCCTAAAGTCTGTGAGTGAATATGTACTTGAAACAAAGGACGGAACTGTTATTGTAAAAAGCGATATGAGAGGCTTAGAAGTATTTCAAAAGCCGAACTAAAGGGAGTGAAAAATATGGCACAGACTGTATTTAATAGATACGAAAAGAAATATTTAATGACCGAGGAGGTCTACTTAAGGCTCAGACATATGCTTGCAGATCATATGCAGACAGATCAGTTTGGTTTGCATACAATATGCAATATATATTATGACACAGAAAATTATGAGCTGATTCGACGCTCAATAGAAAAGCCTGTTTATAAGGAGAAGCTAAGGCTTAGAAGCTACGGTATACCAGATTTAAACAGCACGGTGTATTTGGAGATAAAGAAAAAATACCAAAAGGTTGTCAATAAAAGACGAGTTGCTCTGACTCTAGGCGAGGCATATGACTTTGTAGAAAAAGGAATACACCCCCGCGAGCAATCACAGATAATAAATGAGATTGAGTTTTTCCTAAAAAGATATGAGCTTCAAAGAGGAATATACTTAGCCTATGACAGAGAGGCACTTTTTGAAACTGCCAATGAGAGCTTTAGAGTTACATTTGACCATAATATACGCAGCAGAAAAACTAATATGGGATTAGAAAACGGGGACTTTGGCGAGCTGCTGCTGCCTAAAAACTATTACTTAATGGAAAGTAAGGTCTTAGGTGCTACCCCACTGTGGTTTACAAAGATTTTATCACAATGCAAGATTTACCCCGTTTCTTTTTCAAAATACGGAAACATTTATAAATCCAGTCTTGATGCGTTTCATCCCGATGAGATGATGCTTCACCGCTTGGAGAACTGGGATGATATTAGGAGGAAAAAAGTATGTTAAATAGTATTTTTCATGTTGGCACTTTTGAGATATGGAGTGTTTTAACGGCTTATCTGACAGCAATAATTTTGGGCTTAGTGATTGCATTTATCTATCGCATATGTGCATCAGACAGCGGCTTCCCTGTTGTATTAGCAGTTATGCCAATGCTTGTTACATCTGTAATAATGATAGTAAACGGAAATTTAGGCGCATCTGTTGCTGTACTTGGAGCGTTCGGACTTGTTCGCTTTAGAAGCGCCCCCGGAACTGCAATGGAGATAGGCTTTTTGTTCTTTGCAATGGCTGTAGGCTTAGCGACAGGAATGGGATTTTTAACACTTTCTGTAATCATAACCTTTATAGCGGGTATATTCTTCCTCATTTTGGAAAAATCCGGATTTGGAAAGGTCAGATCAAAATTCAGACAGCTTAAGGTAACTATCCCTGAGGATCTGGACTATGACGGAATATTCGATGATATTTTTCAGCGATACACCACAAGTGCAGAGCTTGAACGTGTTAAAACAACAAGTATGGGTACAATGTATGAGCTTATGTATATTGTTAAATTAAGGGATGAAAGGCAGCAAAAGGCGTTTATTGATGAACTGCGCTGCCGTAACGGAAATCTGACTATTGCCATGGGTATTTTACAGAAAAAGAAAAACGAGTTATAATATTGGCAATACTCATGTTACGGAGATGATATACAATGTTGCTTTTTGCAGCAATTACCGATGAGAGCAAAAATTATAAGGATATTGTAATTGATGAATCGTCCATAGCATCAATAGCTCAGGGCAATAAGGAGGCCTTTGAGGCTTTATATGAACAGGCGGCACATGTGGTGTATGCATATGCGCTATCTATTATGAAAAGCCCTGCAGAGGCTGAGGATGTCATGCAGGATACCTTTTTAAAAATAAGGTCAGCAGCACATCTGTACAAGCCTCAGGGCAAGCCTATGGCATGGATATTTACAATAACTAAAAATATCTGCCTTATGAAAATAAGACAGAGGAGCTATACGGCACAATTTTTAGAGGATATTCAAGAAGATTCGAGCGAGTTTGACAAAATCACAGATGCAGAGGACAAAATGGTGCTGCAGGCTGCGTTGAAATGCTTATCCGATGAGGAGTGCCAAATTATTCTTTTACACGCAGTGACAGGCTGGCGTCACAGGGAGATAGCACAGATGCTCTGTGTCCCGCTGTCGACAGTTATTTCAAAATATAATAGAGGTCTGAAAAAATTAAGAGCGAGCTTGGAGGAATCCTTATGAAGCAAATTAATGAAGAAAAAATAGAGAAGCATATTTGCTCAGGTGTAAGCGACCTTGTACCCGATGATGCGCAGGAGCTTTGGAATAAGCCTGCAGCATTAGCTGACAGCTCAGCATGGTTTTTAGATTCAACAAATAAAGTGTCAAAGGTTACTCGAATTAAAAAGTTTATAAGTGTTGCTGCAGCGTGCTTGGTATTGTGCTTTGCTACGATGTTTTTATATCAAAATATCCCTTCTGCATCAGTTTATATCGATGTAAACCCGAGCATTACATTAAAGGTTAACTACGCAAATAAGGTTACAAAGGCGGTTGCCTGCAATGAGGACGCTAAAAGGGTATTGAAGGATATGGACCTCAGAGGAGCTGATATGGACGTAGCTATATATGCGATATTAGGCTCAATGGTTGAGGACGGATATTTGACTCAGGCAAAGGACTCTGTGCTTGTATCTGTGTATAGCGCAGACTCAGGACGTGCAGATGAGCTAAAGCTCAAGGTGTCAAGCATCGTTTCAAAGGAGCTTGCTGATATGCTTTCGGCAGGTGAGGTATTGTCTTATCAGCTTGACACTGACGCAGACGATGATGACGCAGACGATTCCTGCACACCGGGTAAAAGTGCATTTATCCATGAATTAAGAAAGAAATATCCCCAGCTTAAGGATGATGACCTTGAGGATATGAGCATAGATGAAATCGTTTCATTGCTGACAGAAAATAAGCTCGATTATTCTGATTATATTGACGATGACGATGATGACGATGACGACGACGATGACCTCAAGGATGATTTAGACAAGGACGACGATGATGACGATGACGATGTAGACTGATTTTAAAGCATAATATGTCATAAAAGAATAATAAAATCAACTAAAAAAACAAAAAGAATAGATAAGAAAATATTTAGTATTAACAACTACTTTTTGTTTGACTTTGTCGCAACTTTGTGATAAACTGCAAAACAATGTTAAAAGCAATGTTTTCTTATATAAATTCGTAATTGGTCGAACGTTTCTACAAACTACCGTAAATAGTTTACTATAAGACTTGTGTCTGAAGTGAATTATTTGCGGTTTTTCTTTTTTCAAATAATGATAAAGAAATAAGATAGTATATAATAAAGGAAAAGCTTGCTCTAGAATGTTAATAGGATTTATAATTAGGATAAATAAGCCACGCAGAGGGCTATTTTTTATAAAGACGAAATTATAAAAGTAAAAAATGAGCGAAGGGGTATATTATGGAAGAAAAAATCAATGTAACGCTGACAGGAGTTACTAATACATCTGTCATTGATTTTGCAGCGGCTGAATTGGACAAATATCTTAAAAGAATTTACCCAGAGGATATTTTAAGAAGCAAGCAGTTTATCTTCAAGCTGTGTCAAGAAGGCTTTAGGTTTGACGGCTACAGTGTTGATGAAGAGGGTGACAGCGTAACGATTTCATCATGCTGTCAAAGAGGTATTTTACATGGTGTCTATGCTTTTTTAAGAAAGCTAGGATGCAGCTTTGTATTTCCTCTGCCTCAAAAGCAGCATGTACCAAAGCTCAGTCAATGGAAGTCAGTGACATTAAGAAATGAGCCGTATATGGAATACAGAGGAATCTGTCTTTATAATACAACAAAGGAAAATCTTCAAAGAACTCTTTTGGCTGTTGACTGGATGGCAAAAAACGGTTTCAATTTTATCTTAACATCTATTCATAGACTTGATGATACTGGATGCTGCAAGCATGCAATAATGTGGGACGAGATAGAGGATGCTCTGCTGCCTGAACTTGAAAAAAGAGGCATTGTAATTGATATGAGTGAGCATTCAACGGACTATTATTTCCCCAAGGAAAAGCTCTTTAAGGAGCATCCGGACTGGTTTGCACAGGTTGACGGAAAAAGACAGGTCGGTCAGATTTGCTACTCAAATAAAGACGCAGTGAATGCATTTGCAGATTCAATAGCAAATTTTGTAAAGGATAAGCCATATTTCAAATTTTTCGGAATTTGGCCGCTTGACGGCGGCGGATACTGTGAGTGCGAAAATTGCAAGGACTCACAGACAATATTTGAAGCTAACAGAGTAGTTGCACAGAAAATATATGAGGTTAGACCTGATTTAACAGTTGAGCATTTGGCCTATACTCCACAGAGCTTCCCAAGGCCTAAAAGACCAATGCCCAAGAATATGAGTGCGCTTGTATGCCATGTAAGAGATAATGTCGCATATGAGTGGTCACTTGCAGCTCAAGATTGCGGCGGAGCATTTTATTTTGACTATATGACTGCCGACCATTACAGATTTAGGTCAAATGTTATATTCAATCCCGAATATTGCAAGGATACGGTAAACGCATTAGTAAGCTATAATTACAGGGGCGTAGTGTCACTCTATCTGCCGGTTGACTGCTATTTCCAGTCAAGCCTTAATCTATATTATATGTCACAGCTCTATTATAATCCGGTTAAGTCTATAGAGGAGATTACACTTGACCTTGCAGCAGAGCTTTTCGGCTGCGACAATGCCGAGGAGGGTGCAGAGATTCTTGAATTTATCGCACAGAAGATTTTTGATAAGTCACTTTGGAGCGGTTATTCCTTCTCTCACGACTGGTTTAGGGAGCATATCACAAACAGAAACGAGGCACTCGACTCAATTCATTTAGAGAAGTTTAATAAAATAGCCTCAGCGATACTCGACGATATTTCATATTTCGAGGCACAGGTTGAGGATATGTATAAGGGAAATGTGAAGCTCTTGAAGCAATTTGTTGAGCTTTCTGCCCTTTACTATAACTGTGTAGACAGCTTTAATGCACAAAAGGATACACCTGAAAAGGCCGAACCTTATTTTGAAAAGCTAAAGCAGTTAAACAAAGAGGAAAACTCACCCTTTATTGACGAAGAATACGCAAGATGGAGAGTTACAGGCAGAGATAATATTTTCGATGCCTCAGGAGAGAACTTATATCAGGTTTAAAGGCGGTGCATGACAATGATTAATATAAAAGATGGCGACAGAATTCTTTTCATAGGTGACAGCATAACAGATGAAAAGTTCAACAAAAGAGAGAACAAAAAAATTGGCGGTAAGGATATTTATGCCCTGCAGGTGAGCAGAAAGCTTAATGATAAGCACAAGAAGTTAAAATTTTTCTATAGAGGTATTGCAAGCAATAGAAGCTACCATGTATATGATAGATTAACCTCTGACTGCATAGCTTTAAAGCCTGATGTAATTATTATGCTCATAGGCGTTAACGACGCTTGGGAAAACTATGTGCCAGAGCAATATCCTCCCCTCTTAAGACCATTTGAACCACACATGAAGGAGATTTTCAGAAGAATAAAAATGGAGTTAAGCGATGCAAAGCTTGTTACAATGCTCCCCTTCTTAATTGATACAATGCCCGAAAAAGAGCCTTTCCATAAGGTGTTAGATGTTTACAGAGATAATCTTTTAGACTATGCAAAGGGCAATACAGCAGAGGTTATTGACCTGCAGGATGTCTTTAATAAGGCACAAGAAAACGACAAGCCCTACGAGCTTTCACACGATGGAGTTCATCCTACAAGCTATGGACACAGTAAAATTGCAGAGGCTATACTTGAAGTCTTAGATTAATTTGTGGTGATAACAATGGCAGGAATTAGCAATTTTGATAAGAATATGAAAGCCTTCAAGGCTTCAAACTCGCTTAATTTTATAGATGCGAAAAATACGCAGGCAAAATTATATGGTACTGCTGATAATGAATATCACCGCTTCCCTAAAGAGCAGCGAAAAAAATGCAGTAAAGCCCTGCTGTATCTTGAAGAGAATCTCAGCGGTGCAAGACTGAGATTTATAACTAATTCTAAAACCTTGGGAATAAGAGTGAAGCTTAAAAACTCGGATCTCATATATAATTTTTCTTATATAGGCTTCAGCGGTATAGACTGCTACAAAGAGAACGCAGACGGAGCTTATGAATTTTTAGGCGTGTGCTGCCCTGGAATTTATAAAAAGAGGGCAAAGACGCAATTTAGTCTTTCAGGTGAGGATGAGAGCATAACATTATATCTGCCAATATATAATTCTATAGAAAAGCTCGAAATAGGCATAGAGCAAGGTGCATATATAAAAAAGCCCCGTGAGTATGAAAAAACGACGCCTATAGTTTACTATGGCTCATCGATAACTCAGGGTGGCTGTGCATCGAGAGCGGGCAACAGCTACTGTGCGCTTGTGTCACGCTGGCTTGACAGTGATTTTTATTGTTACGGCTTTAGCGGAAATGCTAGGGGCGAGGCTTGGATAGCGGATTATATAGCTCAAAAGCAGATGAGCGTTTTTGTTTATGATTATGATTTTAACGCACCGAATTTTGAGCATCTAAAGAAAACACATATGCCATTTATAAAAAGAATATTGGAAGCTAACCCAAAGCTTCCGGTTATTATGATGTCAAAGCCATCTGCAAAGCTTAGTGCAGAGGATGCTAAAAGACGAGATTTTATAAGGCAGAATTGTGAAGAATTAAAAGAGCAAGGATACAATACAATATTTATAGACGGAGAAACACTTTTCTTTGATGAAATAAAGGAATGCTGTACGGTGGACAAGATTCATCCCAATGATTTAGGCTTTTACTGTATGGCGAAAAAGCTCTACCCGATACTCAAGGATTTAATATAGGTGAAAAATATGTGGTTTGAAAATGATTACAGACGTATCTTTATGGATATGCATTTAAATGATACAAATGATGAATATTTATCAAAGCTTGATATAGATGAGCTTGTGTCACATTTAAAAAATGCAAATGTATCCTCCTATGTAGTTAAGGCACATTCCCATGTGGGACTTAATTATTGGCCTAGCAAATACGGAAAAATGCATAGGATACTCGAAAAAAGAGGCATTGACTATGTGGGAGAAATGATAGAAAAGTGTCACGCTAGTTCAATAAAGACTATTGTCTATTTTTCTCAAATATATGATAACTATGCATATGAAAATCATAGCGATTGGCGTCTTTTAAACGAGGACGGCTTGACCTCCTATGATATTAACCCGAATGAGAAAGCAAGATATGGCTTGGTTTGCCCGAACAATCCTGATTACAGGCAGTACTGCAAGAATATTTTAACAGAGCTTTGCAGCAAATATCAATTTGAGGGCATGTTTTTGGATATGCCGTTTTGGCCTTATCCGTGCTATTGTGAGCATTGTCAAAGGAAATATTTTGAAGAAACTGGCAAGAAAATACCGTCACTTAAGGAGCATACAGACGAGCAGTGGCAGGAATTTGTCCACATAAGGCAGCAGTGGATGCAGGAGTTTATTTTAGAAAATACAAATGCTGTTAAAAGTGTAAACCCCGCAATCTCTATAGAGCATAATATGGCTGCTATTGGAGAAAATTGGGGCTGTGCAAATGTGGAGATGAACACAGATGCGTCTGACTATGCAGGCGGCGATTACTACGGCGGTTATCTCCAGCAGAGCTTTATGTGTAAATATTATAATAATATTACAGTTAATAAACCCTTTAGCTATATCACTTCAAGATGTGACAAGAATTTATATGCCCACACTGTTTCAAGGACAAAGCAGGATTTAATGATTCATTGCATAAATGCACTTTTCCACAATGGTGCATTCTCGATATGCGATGCGCTCAATCCTGATGGAACATTTACTCAAAAGCTTTACAAGACGGACATTAAGGATGTATATGAGGAGTCAGCAAAGCTAGAAAAATATGTTTCAGGCGATTTGAATGCTGACGTCGCAGTACTCTACAGCACAAATTGCAAAATGAATGACGACTATATCTCTGCACCCTTAAGCTTTGTAAAGCTGTTGAGGGAGAATAATGTCCTATTCGATGTTGTGGGCAGCAGAAACTTAAAGTCCTTAAAGGCTAAGGTGCTGTGCCTTGGCGGCGTATACGAGTTTACAGATGAAGAAATAGAGGATATTAAGAGCTATGTCCAAAACGGAGGCAGCGTATTGATGTCTGGCTCGTGCGCAGCGGATGAGAGGCTCATTAATTTGGCGGGCTTGAGCTTTTTGCAAAAGAGCGATTACACATATTGCTACGCAGAGCCAAGGGCTGAATTTTCACAGAATATGAAGAGCTTTGACAGCCAAAGCCCGTATCCGATTGAAAGCAGGGCAAATGAATGCAGGGTAATTGATGAAAATGTTTGTGTGCTTGCAACACTTACTTATCCCTATACAAAGAGAAGTGAGCGTGACTTTTCAGCAATTCATTCCGATCCCCCAGGAATACATACCGATTTACCTGCAATAACATTAAATAGCTTAGGCAAGGGCAAAATTATGTATTTAGCAGCGCCTATGGAAAAAACACAGGCTTATTATTGCCGCAGAAGTCTTTGCGATATTATTCTGTATTTAATGGACAACAAGCCTCTGCTCAGCTCGAATGCCCCTGAATTTGTCGAAATTCTATCGTGGGAAAAGGACGGCTATACTTATGTAGGTCTTATAAATCAGCAAGAGATAACACCGGTTTACCCGATTAACAATATAAAAATAAAATTTGCAGAAAAATATAATGCGGTTGAAGTTCTGTCAAATAATGCAGATGTCAAGTTAGAGGATAATTGCGGCGGTTGTTCTGTTGTGATAGATGAAATTGATGTGTATATTCTTATTCGATTAACTAAATAAATATAATGGATGGTGAGGCAGCTGTGAAAAAGAAATATGTTGGTACATATAGCATTCCTATGCTTGACATTGACAGCGGTACAATACTTAAAGGCTCAACGGATGACGATGAGGTACTGTGCAAATTATCAGATGAAGCAATTAATAAATATGCGCAGAGCTTCAAACACAAAACTATAGTCGCAGATGAATCCGATTATTCTAAGGACTATATGGCACATCCTGATTCGATACTTCTTAAAAGAAAGAAAGCGGGAGCCGAGGACTTTGAATTTTCAAATGAGATATTTACAGTTTTTCCGCTGGCACACGGCAAGGGTGAGCTTAAAGCAAAGATAAGCTATGACGGAGGACTTACCTTCCCCAAGGAGGAAGCCTTAAAGGAATATCCGAGCAGCTGGGAGTTTTCACAGGAAACGCCTACAGTCTATAGATTGATTTTTAATAAGGATAATAAGCCCGATGAAAATGATTTGCTCATTATCATTTCCGGTGCGCCCTATTGGGCAAAGACAAAGGACGGTCCCAGCCTCCCCAAGAACGGCTTTAATGTAAGTATTTCTGCTGCACACAGGGAAGAGGACACAGGAGATATTGCAGAGGGCAGATGCTGGTCTGAGTTTGAAAATTGGTTTGGCAATGGCGATGAAAAATTAAATCACAGCGCAGCTGTACGAAATCCCTTAGGAAAACGAGGCGCACTTGATTGCTTGGTTGCTATGAGCTCATTGACAAGATTAAAGGATCCGACAACTCACGAGTGGAAGAATGAATGGATGGGTTTATTCCACGACAGAGAATTCCATTGCTATAAGACTATACTCTCTTTCTCAGAGCCTCAAGAGGATAACACCTATCCGACCTATAATGTCTGCGGCAGGCAAATGGTTATGAATTGGTCAGAGCCTGAAAAATATATGCAGCAATACAGAGAAATTGAGAAAAAGGCTCAAATGTGCGAGGTTGAGTGCATAAGAAGCGAATGCTCAAACGGCAATAAGCTTGCGATTATAGCTCGCTCTCAAAGGAAGAAAATGGATAGCTTAATATCATTTTCAACCGATGAAGGTCAGACGTGGACACCGCCTATACAGCTGCCGTACGCACTTAACGGAGAAAGGCATAAGGCGAGATGGATAAAGGATAATCACGGAAATGACAAGCTCTTTATCACGTTTAGATCTATTGAAAGAAGCACATATAAACGAAAGAAGTATAATGAGAAAAAATGGGTGAGCGAGGGCTATGTCGCTTGGTGCGGCAGCTGGGATGATTTGGAAAATAACACAGAGGGCGATTTTAGAATCAAGGTCGCACATACCTATTTCCCAAATAGCAGTGAAATCACAAGAAATGCACACGCTGATACAGGCTATTGCGGCAACGTTGTGCTGCCAGATGGCAGGCTCTTCACCTGCTCCTACGGCAGATTCTCACCGCAGGACGATAAGGACAGAGGAGATACCACATATATCGCAGGCAGAGTATTGGATATTGCAGGTCTGTACGATATAATGGAAAATTCTATATAATATATTATTTTAAAATCACAGGAGAAGATTATGAGATTTTTAAAAGCGTTTTTTTCTGCTTTACTTTTAATGACTATAACCTTTAGTGCTTTTGCCGTTAATACACCTCAAGACGGGGAATTAAAGGCAGGTGCCATAAAAACAGATTCACAGACACAAGCTCAGCCGTTTACAAAGGGAGCAGGAGGAAGCGAAAAATTTCGTATTCCCTCTTTTGTAGTATTAAACGATGGTACACTGTTTGCAGCTGCGGATGCCCGCTATTCAACAACGGGTGACGGCGGCGGACTCGATACGATTATTGCAATTTCTGAGGATAACGCAAAAACTTGGAAACAGGATTATGCGATTAATTATCCCGACAGTGAGGGCTTTGCAGATTTAATATCCACAACCTGCATCGATCCGTGTGTAGTAGAGGGAAATGACGGCACAATATATATTATCGCCGATATGAACCCTACAGGCGTTACCACTAAGCCCGAATATATTTCACCAAATGTTGATACGGGATATATAACAGTCGGCAATAAGCAAGCTCTAGCCCTAACGGATAATTATAAGAACGTTAACGACAACCCCCGTGACAAGAGTTATCCGTACTATATGGGTGAGGAGGAAAATGGCTTTTATCCGGTTTTAAATATTGAGGATGCTTCAAGGACACAATGGGCTTTGGATGAGTGGCTCAATATTTATGAATTAAACAGCGAGAATGAATATGCACCTATCTATCAAAAGCAGGTAAATTCAGATAAAAAGGTTCAGCAAAATGCTTTTTATAAGGATTCTGTACTCCATGTTTATAATACCGGCTATCTTTTAATGGTGTCATCAAAGGATAAGGGCAAGACATGGACACCTGAGATTTTGAATCCGCAGATTAAAAGAAATGACGAAACTGCATTGCTTGTTTCCCCAGGAAAAGGTTTGAACGCTGAGGACGGCACAATAATTATTCCATTTTATACATTTGAAAGAACACAAGACGAAATAATCCAAAGAGCCAGCTTTATATACTCTAAGGATAACGGCGAAACTTGGGAGAGAACTGCCGACGCACCGAATGCAAATGGTGTTGAATGGAGCAGTGAGAGCGAGATTGTACAGGTGAACAACGGCGTTTTACGCATGTTTATAAGAAACGGCACAGGCAGAATTGCCTATATAGATGCAAAATGGGATGAAAAGACAGAGCAATATGTCTGGAGCAATCCGGTTGTTACGGATATTGAGGTTTGGTCTGGCTGTAATTTAACAGCAAGCGTTTATTCAAAGCCCATTGACGGAAAAAAGACAGTTATGGTCGCTTGTCCGAGCGGTAAAAAGCGTACGGCAGGCAAGATTTACACCTTCCTTTTAGACGATGATAATAATATGACAGCTAAATATGTCCATAGAGTCAACGTAGGAGATTTTGCTTATTCATGCATGGATGAGCTTGCGGACGGCTCAATGGGTATTTTGTATGAAGCAAAGCCAGGTACAATGAAATATAAGACCTATACTATTGATGAATTGACAAGTCACGGTTTGAACTTTGAAAGAAATTTATGTATTACTATTTCTGTAATTGCCGGTTCTTTAGTATTAGTGACTGCTGCAGCTGTTGCCGGAATTGTTATAAAGCGAAAGAAAAAATAAAAGGGGCGAAAAATTATGTCAAGGATAATGCCATCACAAAAACCTAATGCCTGCCAAAGGGCAATGATTGACAGAAAATACGGAATGTTTATCCATTTTGGTATCAATACATTTAACGATACAGAGTGGTCAGACGGAACGCTGCCTGTAAGCAGCTATAATCCAACAGCTTTAGATGTTGAGAGCTGGATAAAAAATGCATACGAATGCGGTATGAAATATGTAATTATGATTACTAAGCACCATGACGGCTTTTGTATGTGGGATACTGATACTACAGACTACTGTGTTAATAAGTCCCCCAATAAAACAGATATTATCTTAGAGGCTAGAAAGGCTTGCGATAAGTTCGGTATAAAGCTTGGACTTTATTATTCACTTTGGGATAGACACGAAAAGTGCTATGAAAATGACAGTGAGTATACACAGTATATGCTAAAACATCTCAGAGAGCTTCTTTCAGGCAAGTATGGCGAGATTTGCGAGCTTTGGCTCGACGGCGGTTGGGAGAAATCCAACGATCAATGGAATATAGAAGAAATCTATAACACTGTTAAAGAACTTCAGCCGCAATGTGCAGTTACAAGTAATTTGACAATAGGCAAATTTAACAGTATAGGCACAGACGAATCCACACAGACACCCAAGCCGCAGGAGTATGAGGAAAATCAGCCGATGCGCTACTTCCCTGCTGACTTTAGACTTTACGATCCCTATTTTACAAGGGAGGACGATCCTAAAATCTATCAGCATGAGGGCGAAAGCTACTATCTTCCGTTTGAAGCTACAATATGTATAAGAGATATGAGGAATTGGTTCTGGGATCCTAACTATTTAAATGATCCGATATGCAGCAAGGAATTTATAATTGATAAATATAAGCTGCTGACAGAGCATGATAACTGCCTTGTAATAAATGTCGCTCCGAATACAGAGGGTAAGCAGGAGGAAAGTGACCTTGAAGTTCTAAGAGAGGTAGCAAAGGAGCTTAATATAATAGGTTAATTTTTTAATATGGAAAAAGTATTTGAAAGCTCTGATGTAAAGGAAATAGTAAGCTTTGTAGAGAACCTCAAGGAGGACGCCGTTATTATATTGAGAGGTGACTTCTACGGTGAGCTGTCACTTTGCAATAAGCACGATATATGTGTAGAAATTAAGGGCGAAAATGCAAGAATATTCGGCACTGCGAGGGTAAAGGCTCAATGTGAAAGATACAGCGGCAATATCTATAAAACAAAGCTTCAAGGTGCCTTGGGTATTGAAAGGCTTTGGGTAGACGATAAGCCATTTGTCATGGCAAGGTATCCCAACGCCCCTGCAGACGGCTCAAAGCAAGTATATTGCACAATGCAGGAGGCTTTAAATAAGATTAAAGCAGATTCGACCTGTAAGACGGCATATATTAGGGCGCTGCATTCACACCGATGGGGTTCAAACTGCTATAGGGCATATAAGGATGTGTCTGGTGAAGTTAAGCTCGAATGGGTTGGAAACAATAACAGAGGCAGCGAGGCTCTTGAAAGCAGCGTTATAGTAGAGAATGTCTTTAATGAGCTGGACTGCCCAAATGAGTTTTATTATAACAACGACAGCGGTGAGCTTTTCTTCTACAGCGAAGAGAATATCAGCACTGCAGATATTCAATACAGCGTCAAGCAGACAGTTTTAAATATTGAAAATTGTGATGCACATTTTCATTTTAGCAATATAGGCTTTCACAGAACAGATAACAGTATGTTTAAGTGTGACTGGCAGCGATATTTAAGAAGCGACTGGGCGTTTAATACTTCGAGCGGAGTTAAAATAAAAGACAGCAGCAACATAACCTTTTCCTCATGCGTATTTTCCGATTTAGGAAATACTGCTGTACAGATTCTTAATGACAGCTCGAATATAGAGTTTGATTCTTGCGACTTTGTAAACAGCTTTAGCGGTGGCATACTCATTAGAGGCGATAAAAGCAGCACCTATTGCTCATCCTCTTGGGAGAATGACAACCACATAACATATATGGAGCATCCCGACAAGGTCGGTGAAAGAAACAACCTCTATCCCAAAGGTATACTTGTAGATAATTGCCTTTTTAAGAATTTAGGAACACAGGATTTGCAGTGTGCAGGCGTGTGCATAAGTCTTGCAAAGAATGTTACTGTTAAGAATTCAACTGTCTGCTATATGCCGAGAGCGGGTATTAATATCTGCGAAAATGCATTCGGCGGTCATAAGATTATCGGAAACGATATTTATGAATGCGTTAGAGAAACGGGCGATCACGGTCCGTTTAACAGCTGGGGCAGAGATAGATTTTGGTCACTTAAAAAATTTGATACAGTTGGTAAATACGGCAGATATAAAAGAAAGTACGCTCTTAGTGATATGACACAGAGAAACGAGATAGCTGTAAACAGGGTTAACGGCTCAAGAGGCTTCGGAATAGATTTGGACGACGGCTCAAGCGGCTATGACATTCATCATAATCTCTGTATAGGCGTCGGCATAAAATTGAGAGAGGGCTTTAAAAGACGTGTGTACAATAATGTCATAATAGATGCCCCGATTGACTATCACTGTGCATTTTATAAAAACTCGGATATATTCGAGAATAATATTGTCTGTAACACTGCTGCGTTATGTACTGTGCTTGAAAATAAGGGCAGCAATGCAGTTTTCAAGAATAATTACCATGTATTTGAAAATGCAAGGAAGTCAAAAAGATTTAATGCGCTGACTAACCTCAGTGCTGAGGATATTCTCGAAGGAAATTACAATCTTCCCCATATCGAGCCTCTAAGCGCAAGCTATGGCTGCGATAGAGAATATAACAGCAATATAAGCGTGAATCAACAGGAAAACAGGGCTATAGAGCTTAAGGCAAGACTTTATACGCTCATGACAGTTAATGAAAGTATAAAAACTTCTACAGGTCTACCCGATTACAACGGCTTATTTATCGTAAATTGCAGCTTACTTTCGCCTATTTACAGAAAAGGCTTGAGAAAGGGCGACGTCATAATCTCCTGCGATGAAGTTAACATCAATGAGAATAATTATAAGGCGCTTTTAAGGGCTGCAGAAAAAATATGCATATTTAGAAATCAAAAGCAGCAGGTTTTAAATATCTGCTAAAAGAATTGATGAGAGGCATCTAGAATGGAAAAAACAGTTAATTTTGATAAATCTAAAAAGATTTTTCCGCTTATTACAGCGGCGGTGGGATTAGTGCTGGGTATATTATTGTTTGCACTAAGACTTAATTTGATTGCGGTTGTCAACGTGGCTTTTATGTGTGCTGTATCCGCAATTATAATTTTGGGTTTAATTATCAAGAGAAAGCTCTATTTATGGAACTTTGTCGGCTACTCAATCAGTGCCGCAGCAATAACACTTTATTATGCAATTTTCGGCGCTGACGCAGGCTTCGGTGCATTTTCATCTGCAAGAGCGGGTTGGAAATCAGTGGAGAATGCACTTTTTTCAGGTGCAGATAATTATAACTTTTTTGTAAGACTTTCAGGAAATCTTTTACTTGTTCTCCCCTGCGTATTAGCTGTTGCAGCACTTATTTTCGCAGGTGTTAAGAGCTTTAAGAAAAATGGTGTTAAGACAGTGCTTACAACTGTATTGAGCCTTGTTCTAGCAGGCACAACAGTTCTATATGTGCTGACTATGAACCTGCGTTCAGAGCCTAACACACAAAGACTTTGGGAGGGACATGACGACTACCTCAAGAAGGTAGACAAGGTAAAGAGCGATAATCCCAATGTTTTAATTATTCTTATGGACGATATGGGCTGGGGCGACACCTCATTAAACGGTGCTATTTATGAAACACCCAATATGGACAGAATCGGCAAGGAGGGACTCAATCTCGATAACTTCTATTCAAGCTATTCAGTATGTTCACCTGCAAGATTCTCACTTTTAACAGGCCGTTACCCCTATAGAGGCTATGCTGATAATGTTATGTATCCCACAATCAGCACCTTTAGTCCGTTTGCGGCAACAAGACTCTTTAACTCAATAGAGATGGGCAACAATGCGGACGGAATGCTCGGCGACGAGATTACAATGGCTGAGATTTTCAAGAATGCAGGCTATGATACAGGTGCATTCGGAAAATGGCATCTTGGCGATTACGGCGAATATCTTCCCACAAATCAGGGCTTCGACTATTTCTATGGCAGCCACCATGTAAATGATATGGCTCCTTTCTACCATGTTGAGGAAGAAAACGGTGAATATGAGATTATTCACGGCGCTGATGAAATGTTCACAGACGGCAAAAAGGATCAGGGCGAGCTTACGAAGTGGATAAATGAGCATATGCTCAAATGGATAGATAATCAGGTTAAAACATCTGACAAGCCATTCTTTGCATACTATGCATCACCATGGCCCCATGCACCGGTATTCGTAGGCGATGAGTTTAAGGGCGAAACAGGTATGGGTACATACGTTGACTGTATAACTGAGGTTGACTATTATCTCGGACAGCTTTTCGATGAGCTTGAGGATTTAGGTGTAATGGATGATACAATCATCGTATTTACAAGTGACAACGGTCCTGCTCTGGAGGGTTCTGTAAATGAGCTTAGAGGCGGAAAATACCTAACCTATGACGGCGGACAAAAGGTTCCCTGTATGATAAGATGGGGAAATAACGGCGGACTTTGGGAGGAAGGAACAACTCTTCACAACAGCGCAACACTCGTTGATGTTCTGCCGACGCTCGTCGATTTATGCGGCATAACCTCAGACGGCGGCAAGAAGAAAAATTATCTTCCTGAGGACAGAACAATAGACGGTATAAATATGCTTCCCCTTTTAACAAAGGATGAGGTTATACATACAAAGGAGCATCCGATTCTTCATATGAAGCGAGAGAAGCTCAAGGCTATCCAGTACACCATGCCCACAGCAGAGGTTTTAGCTCGTGATGAATATAAGGATTACAAATATCCTATTTTAACAAACAATGATTTTATAACCTTTAAATATTTTAATAAGGTTCAAAATGATAATTCTGCATTCTTCAATATGTACCGAAAGAATTGGCTTCATATATTGAGCGATGATGTTGGAGAAAATTACAACAGAGCAATAACTTATCCGACAATAGCTGAGGATATGAATAAGCAGATTGATGAAATTATGAAAGATTTCAAGCACAATCCCAGAGGTATAAATCAAGAATATTATAATAAAGATTGACACCCACTAAATACAGCTTTATAAATACTTTATCTAATTCTCATGGTTTAATTTTTCAGACTTCTCTTCACTTTTTAATAAAGCTGTATTAATAAAGCAGCCCTGACATGATGATTTCATGTCAGGGCTATTTTGTATAATTAGACATAAAAACCCTGTGATAGAAAATAAAAGCTGCTATCACAGGGAATTTTTAGTTATTGAAGTTTTTTGTCTGATACATTTCTACAATTCTTTTGAGAGTTTCCATATGGGTAAAGTCTTTATTATATGCAATATTCATCTCTCTCATCATTGTGAGGTTTTCAATAGGCAAAACAGTGAGCTTACCTTTTCTCATATCACTTAAACAGGCACTTCTTGGCAGAATCGATACTCCTAAATCTTTTTTTACAAGATTTTTTATTGTAGCTACATTGTCAACCTCTAAAGAAACATTAAAATTTTCTATGGTTTCCCCTATTCCCAAGAGTGAGGCTTCAAAAAGCTGCCTCGTTGATGACGACGGCAGACGCAAAATCATGTTTTCATTTTTAAGCTCATTCAATGTGACCATTGAGTTTTTAGATAGAGGGTTCTCATTACTTAAAACGCAAACGAGGTAATCTGTATCCACCATGAAATAGTTGAGCTTATTTGAAAGCCTTTTTCCCTCGACTACAGCTATATCTATCTCATAATTTTCAAGCATATCATAAAGATTATTTATAGAGTCAGTAATAATTGTAATACTAGTGTTGGAATATTTGTCTACATACTTTGCCAAAATTTCAGTTATCGTGTTATTTTCTGAGGTGTGCGTTATACCGATTCTGAATTTGGATGCGTGCTGCTTTTCATCCTCTATTTTACTTAGCATCTTTTGATGCAGAGCTTTGAGGCGTCTTGCGTATTTTATTGCTATTTCACCCTCCTGAGTTGGCTTGAATTCGCCATTTGTGCGTGTGAAAAGCTTTGCAGCGTATTCCTTTTCAAGTTGACTGATATGATGACTTACAGCGGGCTGAGTCAGTGAGAGCATCTGTGCAGCCTTGGTGAAGTTTTTATATTCGGCGACTGCGAGAAGAGAGTCTAATTTTACATCGAGCATATTAATTTCACTCCGTATTATAAAAAATATTTATACTTTTAAAAAATATTATAAGTTGATTTTATTTTGATTTCATATAGACTATTATACTGCGGCAAATGAAAATATACAAGTGAGGTGATAGGAGTTTTGTGCTGTTGCAGAAAAACAAATTTAATATCTAAGAGGAAGAGCTGCGAGTCACACTGTTGTATGTTTCTATTTGAGCATAACAAAAGCTTTAGCATATTTAAGTTTTTCCTTTTAAATATAGCTTTGTTTTTAGGAGGGTTCATATTTTTATTAATTACAAGTTATATTGAATATTATCATAACCGACAGTTCCTAAGCATTTTTATAACTGCGATTGAGCTTTTATATATCGTACTGAAATTTGACATATACAAGCTCAAGGTCAATGAAAGCTTTATAAAGCTTATCTACATACTGGCGGCGATTTTTTTTAATACGAATATTTTGACAATATATTATTTCTTGATAATTTTTGAAAATATTTCATCATTTTATTTATTGGAGGGTATTTAACTTGCTTAATTCACTTTATGCAAAGCTGGGCGAACAGTCGCCTGTTGCGGTAATTATTATCTCTATTTCAATTATGCTTCTGTGCGGCTTTTTGATGACGAGGGTAACTAAAAAATTAAAACTGCCAAATGTTACGGCATATATTTTAGTCGGTATATTAATAGGCCCCTTCGGTCTTGACTGCATACCTGATTATATAGTTGAGGGAACAAGCTTTTTAGCTGATATTGCACTTGCATTTATTGCTTTCTCAACCGGCGAATTTTTCAAGTTCTCAAAGCTAAAAAAGAGCGCGGGCAAGGTACTTGTGATAACAATTTTTGAAGCTGTTATGGCGTCAATTTTCGTATTTGTGGTTACATACTTTATTCTTCGCTTGGATATTGCCTTTTCAATCGTACTTTCTGCCCTTGCTTCTGCGACTGCCCCTGCCTCGACAATGATGACTATACGTCAGACGAAGTCCAAGGGCGACTTTGTAGATACGCTTTTGCAGGTAGTAGCATATGACGATATAGTTGCACTTTTAGCATACAGCATTGCAATTTCAATAGCACTTTCCTCCATTGCAGGAGAGCCTGTAAGCTTTATAAATATAGTACTTCCGATAGCTAAAAATATTGGCGTTCTTCTTTTGGGCGGCGTATTCGGTATTTTCTTAAAGCTTTTAATAAGAAACAAGCGTTCAAAGGACAACCGCCTTATTATCTCAGTAGCTCTGCTGTTTGCGTTTTGCGGAATCTGTGCGGCAACAGGTGTTTCACCGCTTTTAGGCTGTATGTCGATGGGTACAGTGTATATAAACCTAACTGACGATGACAAGCTCTTTAAGCAGCTTAATTACTTTAGTCCTCCAATTCTTCTTTTGTTTTTCGTAAGGTCCGGAATATCCTTTGATTTACACGCTCTAGTAGCACCGAAGGGTTCAATAGGCGGTGTACCGCTGATTGCAATTGGCGTTTTATACTTCGCCGTTAGAATATTAGGCAAATATTCAGGCGCATTCTTAGGCTGCCTAATTGCTAAAAAGCCTAAAACAACAAGAAATTATTTTGGCCTTGCTCTCATCCCTCAAGCAGGTGTCGCAATAGGTCTTGCTTCACTCGGCGCAAGGGCGTTGGGCGGAAATATGGGCAGCTCCCTTGAAACTGTAATTCTGGCGTCGAGCGTTCTCTACGAGCTGATAGGTCCTGCGTGTGCTAAGCTGTCACTTTATCTTTCAAAATCTTATTCAAAAAAGATAGAGGATTTGGCACCGGTTGAGGAGGTATCCGAGGAGGGAAAGCCGAAAACTCAAGTTGAAATTTTGATTGAGAGAATTCAGAAGATTCAGGTTGAGATAAAGCGGGAGGAGGAAAGCATAGATGAAAATGAATATGCTTTTACTCAGGCTGCGGAAGAAAATTATATGGAATTTGAAACCAATTAATTGGAGGAATAAATAATGATAGATCCTATAGCTTCATTTTTGGGCGAATGGTCAGTTGAATTAAATATATACAGCATAATTTTAAGGCTTGTTTTAACCTTTGTACTCTCTGCTGTGATAGGTCTTGAAAGAACAAACAAAAGACATTCGGCAGGTCTTAGAACCTTTATGGTGGTATCGCTTGCAACAACGGTATCAATGCTTTTAGAAATCTATTTGAATAATTTTGTAAGGCAGACATTTTTCATAATATCTGCAGCTTCGATACTGGGTGTTGCGATTATAAGCATACGTTCACTTTCAATTAGCTCAAGAAATCAGATTAAAGGACTCACAACAGCAGCTACTCTGTGGACAAGCGGAATAATAGGCTTAGCTACAGGCGCAGGACTTTATACTGTAGCTCTGTGCGGTTTTTGTGTGATTTTATGCTGCCTATGCGTATTCCCTGCGGCAGAGAATTATCTAAATAACAGATCAAATCATTTTGAAATACATCTTGAATTGAGAAGCAGCAAATATCTGCAGAATTTTGTCAGCACGATAAGACGCTTGGGCTTGTCGATAGATGATATTGAGAAGAATCCAGCCTATGCACATTCCGGACTTAGCGTATACACAATTTCTATCACGATATTCAGCAAGGAGCTAAAAAAATATAAGACTCACGACGAGATTATCGAGGCATTGAGAAGTCTTCCTTATATCTATCATATAGAGGAGATGCACGCTTAATATAATAGCGACCTATACTGTAAAAATTTATGCTTTAATATTCAAGACATTATAATTTATGATATATTAATTTTAACAGTAAGATAATAACAGCTAATCCCCGATTGAAAAAACAAGTCAATCGAGGATTAGTTTATTTTAATTTTAAATTCATGCTCTTATTAAAGAAAAATAGAGGGCGAATATTTAGCCCGACTATAATATTATACTATATTAAAAGGATACGCTTCAATTTGCATTTTATATAATAATTTCACAGTTTTTTTAAGCATAATTTCTCTTGTAAAAAAATAGAAAGGGTGTTATTATCTAGTTGTAAAAAGGAACGAGGAAAAGGCAAGACGACCTAAAACAATATAAAGCGTTCCGATATAGGAGGCTCAGTAAAATGAGAAGTCCAGAAATTCAGCAGAGCTAATCCCCGATTGAGAGTGTAAAATCAATCGGGGATTAGTTCATTTATAATGCTCTTTTAAAGTTAAAAATAAAAGAGTTAATATTTAACTCAACTATATTATTATACTACATTAAAAGGATACTCTTCAATTTGTATTATGCATAATAATTACATCGATTTTTTAAGCATAATTTCTCTTGTAAAAAAATTAAAAGGGTGTTATTATCTAGTTGTAAAAAGGAACGAGGAAAAGGCAAGACGACCTAAAACAATATAAAGCGTTCCGATATAGGAGGCTCAGTAGAATGAGAAGTCCAGATATTCAACAGAGCTAATCCCCGATTGAGAGTGTAAAATCAATCGGGGATTAGTTCATTATTATACTGATTTTTATGCTAATAAAGAGGGAAAGAGCTTTTATTTTTCTACCATGGCGATAATAAAAAATTTCCTTGACAAAAGGTCAAAACTACAGTAAAATGAGCAAAATACTAAAAAGAGGGGCGATAAAGCTCAATGGACCTGTCCACCGACGCAGCGGGGAAAATAAAAGAATTTATACGACGGCAGAGGCTGTCCCTTTAGGGGATAACTATGCTGTCTTTTTTAATTCTAAAATAACTTTTGTAAGGAGAAAATAATGGTTAGCAATATAATATTAATGGTGATATGCGTTTTTCTGTCAGGATATTTTTCTGCAACTGAAACGGCATTCTCGGCACTTAACAAAACAAGGCTCAAGGCGTTAATGGAGGGCGGAAGCAAGAAAGCAAAATTAACCCTAAGCCTCTCTGAAAATTACGACAAGCTCATATCTACAATTCTAATCGGAAATAATATTGTTAATATTGCAGTCGCTTCAATCGGAACTCTTCTTTTCGTTCGACTTTACGGTGAGGATTTAGGTCCTACCCTATCAACGATTGTCGTAACAATAGTTGTTCTTATATTCGGTGAGATTACACCTAAAAGTATAGCAAAGGATCACCCGGAAAGCTTTGCAATGTTTTCTGCACCGATTTTAAGAGTTATAATTTGGGTTTTCACTCCCCTCAACTTTATATTTTCCAAATGGAAGCAGCTTGTAAGTAAGATGTTTCGCTCTAAGGGCGATACAAGGATGTCGCAGGAGGAGCTTTTGATACTTTTAGATGAGGTTGAACAGGAGGGAGCAATAAACGAGAGCGGCAGCAAGCTTTTGAAAAACGTGGTAGAATTTGGCGATATGGAGGTTCAAGATATTTTAACTCCAAGAATGAATCTCGAGGGAGTTGAAATAAACGATGATAAAATTAAGGTAGCAAAGACTTTTGAAAGCTGCGGCTTCTCACGCCTGCCCGTATATAATGAAACAATGGATAATATAGTGGGCATAGTTCATATAATGGATTTTTATAAGGACGGCGAGATTACAAAAAAGAGCTTGAATGAGATAATGACGGCGCCGCTGTTTGTTCATAAGTCTGAGAAGATTGATAATCTTTTACAGATTTTGAGAAATACAAAATCACATCTTGCCGTTGTTGCAGATGAATTCGGCGGAACTATGGGCATAGTTACAATGGAGGATATTTTGGAGGAGCTTGTAGGCGAGATTTGGGACGAGCATGATATTGTTGACGAGCCTATAGAGCATTTAGGCAATGGTGAATATGAGGTAGATGCGGGCTGGAGCCTGTATGACTTTTGTGAATACTTTAATATTAAGGCAAAATCGCCCAGTGTGTCAGTAGGAGGCTGGGTAATGGATGTAATGGGAAAGATTCCCAAGGAGAATGACAGCTTTAAATATGAAAATATAGAGGTTACAGTTTGCACTATGAATGAGCATAGGATCTCCAAGCTGCATGTAACTGAGCAGAAGGAAGAGAACGAAGTTTAATATTTCTAAGGTACCGAAATGAAAATCGGTGCCTTTTTTTATAAGCAATAGACTAATAAAATAGATAAAAAACTCGAAAAAAAGTAAAAATATTTATTGAAAATATATTTTTGATAAATTATAATTGGTGATGTAAAGGTACTACCATTTTAAAGGTGAAGGAAGAGATAAAATGAAAAACAGTGTAAGTAGAGCAGTGAAGTCGGTATCTGCAGTGATATGCGCAGTGATACTTTTTTCCGGCTGCCGTCCAGGCTACAAGGAGGTTTGGGAGGAGGTTAAGGTTCCAACGCTTGAATGGGTGGAAAACGATGATATAGATTTAATTTCAGAGAGAATTAAGACGGACATTCTCGATGAAGAAATTGAAATCGATGAAATAATTAAAATCATGAAGCCCGACGGAACCTTTGACGACTTTGACTATGAGATAGAAACAAGAACAGATACTTGGGCGCCGCTTGAGCATCTAAGAGCAGTAGAAAAGCTGCTTATCGCTTACAATTCTAAGGGACACCCCCACTATCACGATGAAAGCATCAAGGCTTTTACTAAAAAAGCCATCTCCTTCTGGGTTGAAAATGACTTCTACTGTGAGTGGAGTGGCTGGAACAACACAATAGGCTTAGGTCTGACAGTACCTAATATTTTACTTTTAGATGACGGCGATATAGCTGAAAAGGACAGGGAGAAGCTATTAGAAAAAATAAAAAGCACGCTGCTTCAAAACTCTAAAAAAAGATTCAAGCTCTATGAACGAGAGGTCAGCGAAGGCGGCGGAAATCTAACCGATCAGGTGAATGCGACACTTAAGGTAGCTGTAATTGAAAATGACGGCAATACCATTATGTGGCTTAAGTCACTTTTGGAAAACGAGCTGCGTCCATTCCCCGCTTATAAGGGCAGAAACTATCACAGATGGGATGCAGAAGGCCCCAAGGAGGATTTTTCATTCCAGCAGCATGACCAGCTTTTATATTATGGCGGTTATGGTGAGGTCTTTGTAAACGGGCTTAACAGATATATGCGTTATACCGCAGGTACACAGTATATGCTCAATAAAAAAGCACTTGATTTCTACGCTGATTTCGTCGCAGAGGGAATGCAATTTTCTACAAGAAACGGATATAGAGATATAAACGTTTCAGGCAGAGGCATTGCAAGACAGGACGGCTTGAAGGGAATATTTTCTAATATTAAAGAGGCTGTTGATATGCTTCTTTTCTACTCAGATAGCTTTGACAACGTAAGCCCTGACAGGGTAGAGAAGCTTAAAAGAATGAAGGCAGAAAGATTTACAGATGAGGATAGAGGTGCAGGCGGACACAGATATTTCTATGAATCTGACTATAACGTATATAATACACAAAAGTATATGGCTGGTGTCAGACACGCAAGTGAGCGTACAAGGGTTTTCGAGTACTTAAATTATGAAAATCCTCTGGGCTTTTATACCGGTATGGGTGCAGCCTTTTACTACATTGACGGCGACGAATATTTTAATCTCATGCCCATGTATGACTGGAATAAGATACCCGGTACTACAACAAAGCAGGGCAAGGTTCCGACTATGAATCAGGACAGCAGCTACAATAGATACGGAAAAACAGCACAGGTTGGCGGTGTATCCAATGGCAAGGTGGGTTTGAGTACCTTTAAGCAAAGAGATAAGGGTGTTCATGCTCAAAAGGGTTATTTTATGTTTGAGGACGGAGTTGTCTGCTTGGCAAGTGGCATTCGTTCCTTTAGCCTTAATGATATTTTGACAAATATCAACCAGACACTTTGGAAAGGCGACGTCTTTGTAGGTGTTGACGGCAAAAATGAAAAAGTCACCTCTGAATTCAGCGGCAAGGCTCAATATGTCTATAATAATAAAATCAGCTATATTACAGACAGCCCCGTGAGCCTCAAGCTTGAAAAGGATAAGGTTGGTGACTGGAAAACAGTTTATACAATCGGAGAGAGCAAAAAGATTAAAAAGGATATTTTCACACTCGACATTAATCACGGAAAGTTGCCGATGAACGAGAGCTATGCCTTTACAGTCTTAATGAATACAAGCGTCGAGCAGACGCAGAGCTATATTAATTCTCCAACCTTAAAAGTTATTGAAAACAGCAAGAATATTCAGGCTGTATATGATGAGAAGAATGATGTTTTAGAGATAATCTTTATTAAGGCGGGAGAGCTTGAGGTTTCGGGAAAAAAGATTTCCTGCGATGCCCCCTGCTCCATGATAATTGAGAACTTAAAGACAGACTGCATTATAACAGCTGCCAGCAATGATTACGAAACACATGAAATTACAATTTCCTGCGGAGATTTTTCTAAGACTGCTGAAATAACAAAGAAATCGGCTGTTATAAAATAAGCACTTCGGCAGAAAAATATTTTGCGTGTTGATTGAAAAAGGCTTCCCCTACGTTAGATAATCGGCGTAGGGGAAGCTTTAGCTTTTAAAAGTTATTTACTTTTCCTTTTTCTTGCGAAAGAGTATTTTGTCAACGGGGAAATAGACGAAGAACTGAATTACACCGCAAATAGCTCCTGTGAGTACCAACGATAGTGATACGCCCAAGCCGTGGGTTACTAAGAAGCCCTGCAGGCGAGGAGTGAGCCAAGCGGAGAAGCAGATAAGAGCGACCGTAAAGGCTAAATAGATAGGAAGAGTTACCTTAGTGTTTGCGCTTGAATTGAAGGTCTTTTCCTTGTTGAGGAAGAAAGCGACAATCTGTGCAAGTATGTTAGCGATAACGGCAGCTATAAAAATGCCTAAGCCGTTCTTGTTTGCACCATCTGAAGCGAAAATCCAAAACTCATAAGGTCTGTTTAAAAATTCCTCGCTCATAGGAAGCTTTATTAAGAGCGGAACAAGTGTCTGCACTACAAAAGCTGCTAAGCTGACGACGATGAATTTAACAAACTGCCAAAGTGTTTCTATCCCCTTTCCTTTTTGAGAAGCCTTTTGGTCCAAGTCATCTAACCAGCCCATAAAAAATCTCCTTTCCTAAAATTTTATATATGCAAATTATATCACCACTTTGTGAATAGTTAATACGCTCACTTTTAAAATATTTGCACTTATGCTAGAATAGACAGTAATTTAAAGGGGGATATTTATGTATAAAGATATATTAGAAGAATATAAAGAGGATGGATTTGTCTATAAATTTTTAAAAGAGGATGACATTGACGATATTTTGCTCCTTGAGGATGAAAATACAAAGCCTGAGGTGTTCGTGAAGATTACAAGGCAGGAGCTTTTGGAATCTGTAAAAGAGGATTTTGTAATTGGCGCTTACAGTGAAAATATACTTGCGGGTTTTTGCCTTATGATAAAGAACAGAGCGACTAGCAGGAGCTTAGCACCCGACATTAAAGAGAAAAGCATGGATACTGTTACATTCGATGCGGTTGTAGTCAATGCAAAGTACAGAGGTCATGCGCTTCAAAAGAAATTTATAAGCCTCTGCTGCGATATAGCGAGGAGCTTAACGCCTGCGCCTAAGTTCATGGCTGCTACAGTATCACCTAATAATAGTTTCAGCAAAAGGAACTTTTTGCAAAGCGGCTTTGTCGTTAAGGACGAAAAAGAGAAGTACGGCGGAAATCTTCGGCTTGTCGTCGCCAAAGAGATTTAACATAATATAACTTTATTTTACAAAATTAAGTGTTATAATTAATTTTACATTCTAAAACGACAATACGGAGAGAAAAAGATGTCTAATTTTAATTTTTTAAATGAATATTGGTCTAATCTTGCAGATATGGGTGCTAAGGCAGAAAAATATCTCTACACACAGCCGAATACGAGCGTTATGGAGATAGGCAAGCTTGCCGAGCATATTACAGATGAAATTTTCGAGGCTGAGCATATGACACTGCCTAAAAATAAAAATAGGCAGGCAGATAAAATTGAAGCGTTGAGCAATGCTAAGAAGATATATCCTGAGGTTGAGAGGATACTTTATAGAATAAAGCAGGCAAGAAATGCTGTTTGCCATGAGAACTTTAATATGAGCGTGGAGGAAACACAGAGTCTTCTTTTCGATTGCTTTAATCTCTGCTGCTGGTTTTATTCCTGCTATTTTAACGATGCTCAATTCCCACGCTTTGTTATGCCGCAGGATACAAGGGAGATTATAAATCAAAATATCAAGGTTCATGATTTAGGGGCTCAAGGAAGAGCGCAGGAGAGTGAGGCTGCAGCTGCAAGACGTAAAAAAAGAAGCAGAAGGCTTATAATTACCTCTGCTGTGATGTCTGTGTTGTTTTTGGCAGCCACAGTTTTAAATATTTATCAATATACTTCATATATAGGCTTGCTTGACGCTTATCAAACTAATAATGGCTACCAGCTAAAGAGCTTTGATGAGATAGACTATTTTATGAGCCATGTGCTTGTAAAAAAAGGTGAGAATAAGGAAAAGCATTATCACAGGTTTTGGTGTGACGGAGCTGATATTGCAAATGGCTATAAGATTATGAATATTAAGGATGCAGAGCGAGAGGGCTATACCCCCTGCCCCAAATGCTTTACAAAATAAGAATAAGGGTGTATCAGCTTGATACACCCTTATTTTATATACGTTATTTTATCTGATTTCTAAGATTTCATCAGTATCTTTTCTTACAGGCTCACGGCCTAATTCATCTGCATAGCCGATAGCTATGAGGGCTGATACGCTCTGCTCTTGAGGAATGGATAGCACTTGAGAAACTTTTTCATCGTCGAATATTCCCATTATGACGGTTGCAAGACCTCTGTCATGGGCAGTTAAGCAAAAAGTCTGAGCTGCAATGCCTGCATCGAAGGATTGCCAGTGCGTCTGCTTTGAGGTTGAAAATGAGCCGTCCTTTTCATAGCCCGAGCGTTTTTCGATTGTGGTTAAAACCATTATGGCGGCAGCTGAGTTTATTATGCCCTTGTTATGGTCAAAGCCCATAGTGCATTCATCTGCAAGGCGTGCTTTTAAGGCCTCATCCTTAACTAAAATATATCTCACTGTCTGTGAATTTTTCCAGCTTGGTGCGAATTTGCAAATATCAACAATTTCCTTTATATCGCTGTCACAGATGTCTTTATCTTTAAACTGTCTTATGCTTCTTCTTGTTTTAATGCATTGTATAGCGTCCATAAATACATCTCCTTAAAATCTTTTACTTATTATATCATCATTTTGATTTGTCTACAACAGCAAGCTTGAAAACGCATCGTGCGTATGATACTCTATTAAAAAAAGCAGAGGGCTGTGAGAATATGATTGAAAAGTCTTTGCTCGAACGATTAGGCTTTACAGATGAGGATAAGAAAATAATCTTAAATGCAGAGAAGAATAATAGCTCTGCGATTGAGAAAATAGCTGTCGATTTTTGGGAGAAGGGAGCGAGTTTTCCACATTGTCTTAAAAAAGTGAGGAAAACTGATAAGATTCTTTCGCCCTATACCTTAGATTTGCTTTTTATACTTCATCTAACCTCATTTTTAAAAGAGGAATACATAAGAAGAAATATCTCCGAGGAAATATATTGGGACACAGTCAAGGATATTAAATTTAAGGCTGACGAGTGCAGAGCAGTTTATGATACAGTCGGAACCTTCGTCGCAGAGTGGTTTGAGGGCTTTTTTCGCTTGACAAGATTTTCCTTCGGCAGACTGCAATTCGACGCTTTAAATGCGAATGAAAAAATAAAGGCGAAAACAAAAACAGTTGAAAAGGGAGATTTTATCCTATCCTGTCATATTCCGTCAGGAAGCAGGCTTAGCTATGATGAGTGTATTTCAGCTTATAAAAAGGCATATGAGTTTTTCTCTGACCGATTCGAGGGCGAGCTTGCAATTATATGCATATCATGGCTTCTATATCCCGAATATAAAAAGATTTTTGATAATTGCAGTAACACCAAAAGATTTATTGAGGATTATCAAATATATAAGGTTAAAGCTCAGCTGACGTTTGAGGATGCGTGGCGAGTTTTTAATACGAACGATTATAGCAGCGTTGAAGCACTTTGCAATAAGACGAGTATGCAAAGAGGCTTTATAGAGCATATTAAAAATAAAGGCAAATTTGGTTATGCTTTCGGAGTACTTTTATTTGACGGGGAAAGGGTTCTATAAAAATTTATTCTAAGGATGTGTCACAATGAAAAGCTTGGCAGCTTTATTTCTGACTTTTGTGATGATTTTTTCATTTGCAGGCTGTGGGACAAAAGATCCCCACGAGGGTGAAGAGAGATTCAGCGGTATTGTTATGAATGATATTGGTGATGCGGTAATTGTGCGAACCTATGATTTATATCAAGAGCAAGAGGGCGCTGCTTTTGTACGTGTTTCTAAGCATACGAGGGATCAGGGGGATACAGAGGAATATTGGCAGGGTGCTGAGATTATGGTTTACTATGACGGCACAGTAAAAGAAGCACAGCCCTTAAGTGTTGATAATGTTTATGCAATAGAATTTTTAGAACAATAAAAAACGGAGTGTACCTTTTTGATACACTCCGTTTTTACTTTATTTAGTTATTAAAACCATTTGCCGGCACCGGGCATGAATGCGAAGATTGTTCTCCAAAAATCATTTACTCTCTTGTTGAAATCGAGGATGCTCTGCCAAGCACTCTTGTTAGGCTCCTTGATTTGCTCATAGGGAGGAAGAGTTACATTTAAATCCATAGGACCGTCATCTGAGAAGATACCGGAGAATACAGGAGATAAAACTCTTGCTACGAAATATTCTGCACCGTCAAAGCGAGCTGCAACGCTGCCGACGAACTTTACAAAGCTAACATTGGAAATTCCAAGCTTCTGAGCCATAAAGGTGAGAAGGTCGACAAATTCCTTGTCGCTCACATCCTTGAGAGCATAGGTTATAGCTACTGAAGCAGCTCTTGTTAAAAGAACCATCTCTGTTGAGTAGGACGGGAAGTCCTCATCGCCTACGCAGTGTGCGATATAGAGGCGAACCATCAAGTCCATTAAATCAGCGTAGTCTGACTTGGGAAGAGTTACAAGGTATCTGCCTGCGATAGCTTCAATGCTCTTGCCCTTTTGAACCTGATTCTTAACGTAGAACGGCATCTCGGAAACTTCCTTGATGTTGTTGCCAATCTTATCAAGAGTGTTTGCGATGTCGGGACGATTGTTTGCGTTTACGCCAAAGATGTTTTTGAGTCTAGCGGGAGTTAAAAGACCTGTAAAAGTTTTTCTAATGCTTGTTTTGGACATATTGTAAGCGTAGAGCGGGAAATCATTTTTTAAAAGCTCCTCCGCCTTGGCACTCATACCCTTGGGAACTAAAGAGGTATCAACCGATTTTATGTTCTTTGTTTCTACCTTTATCTCCTTGCCGAAGGTTATCTCTCTGTAGGGATTGGGGTAGCAGATAAGTGCGCCTGTTAAAATATCATAGATTGTATTGCCGTTTTTTGCAGTGTAAGCAGCAATATCATTTTCGTGTGAATGTCCTGTTAAAACATATTTTACACCGTAGTTTGCAAGCAATTCTCTAAGACCAACGCTCTCAGGGATTGTTGCACCCTTGTGGAACATATCAGAAAGTGCAAAATGATCAAGTACATTGTGGTGCATCATAGCGATGAGCTTTTTGCCGTCGTGCTGTGCCTTTTTGCACTGCTCTTCAATCCAGTTAAGCTTATAAGCATTCATGCCATGCTCACTGTAGCCCTCCTTGCAGGAGTTGACAGCTAAAAGTCTGTAGCCGTCGCTTAAGTCAACTGTATATGATGCTGTCTTTTCATCGTAAGCGTCCATCTCGGCAGGATCGTAGCCCAGCTCCTTATAAAGCTCAGCAAATTCTTTAGGAGTAATGCCTGCATAGAAATCGTGGTTGCCGGGGACAACATATACCTTTTTGCCTGTTGCATTTTGGAAAGCTGTAAGCTCTTTTACTAAAAGCTCATGTGCTTCGCGCTTGCCGCCCTCGGTTAAGTCACCGGGGATTAAAAGATAGCGTGCGTCTGTCTGAGCTGCCTCAGTTAAAAATTTCTTTAAAAGAGCATAGGACTCATCGGGAAGCTTGCCGCCTGAGGCTGCGTGGAAAAAGTCCTCGCTGTCTGCATTTCGGTGTGGAACAGTTGGGGAAAAGCTGTCCTTGACGCTCAAATGCGGATCAGCAACAACAAGAACCTTCATCTCACCGCTGCCAAAAGCAAAGGCTGCGACGCTAAAGGCAGAAACAGCGATGACAACAGCTAAAAGTACTGCTAAAAATCTCTTCATATTAATTCTCCTCATAAATTGTATAAAGGGCATTTGCAAATAAATAATAACACTTAACAATATTTATTACAATATAAAAAGCCTAAATAAAATCTAAAAGAGCCTGAAGACGAATATCTTCAAGCTCTTTTATGCAAATATAGAATTTAATTATTCATAAAGAGGATGCTTCTTGCAAATAGCATCAACGCCTGCACGAATTGAATCGGCGCTATTTTCAAAGTCAGTTGCTGCGAGATAGATAAACTCAGCAATCTTGTCCATATCCTCCTCATCAAGACCTCTTGATGTAGCAGCTGCAGTACCGAGTCTTAAGCCGCTTGTAACGAACGGCTTTTCAGGATCGTTGGGGATTGAGTTCTTGTTTGCTGTGATATAAACATCATCAAGTCTATGCTCAAGCTCCTTGCCTGTGATGTTGAGTGAGCGAAGGTCAAGCAAAATGAGGTGGTTGTCTGTACCGCCTGAAACGAGGTTAACTCCACGCTTGCTTAAGCCATCTGCAAGAGCCTTGCAGTTAGAGAGAATCTTCTGCTGATACTCTTTAAATTCAGGCTTGAGAGCTTCGCCGAAGCAAACTGCTTTAGCAGCGATTATATGCATAAGAGGGCCGCCCTGATTTCCGGGGAAAATTGCCTTGTTTATAGCGGGACCGAATTCCTCCTTGCAGAGGATAAGACCGCCTCTGGGACCTCTTAATGTCTTATGAGTTGTCGTAGTAACAACATCGGCATACGGTACTGGTGAGGGATGAAGACCGGCTGCAACAAGACCTGCGATATGAGCCATATCTACCATGTAATATGCGCCGACCTTCTTTGCAATCTCACCGATACGCTTAAAATCTATGATTCTTGCATAAGCAGAAGCACCTGCAACGATTAATTTAGGCTTTACTTCCATAGCCTTTTTCTCGAACTCGTCATAGTCAATATAACCCTCATCGTTAACACCGTAGGGAACAAAGTTATAGAGCTTGCCGCTCATATTGACAGGTGAGCCGTGTGTGAGGTGACCGCCGTGTGCAAGGTTCATGCCCATTACTGTGTCGCCGGGCTGAAGAAATGCTGAGTAGACAGCAAGGTTTGCCTGCGCACCTGAGTGAGGCTGTACATTTGCAAATTGGGCGCCGAAGAGCTTCTTTGCACGTTCAATCGCAATGTTTTCGACCTTATCTACGCATTGACAGCCGCCGTAGTAGCGCTTTCCGGGATAGCCCTCAGCATACTTGTTTGTAAGTACGCTGCCCATAGCAGCCATAACTGCGGGTGAAACAAAGTTCTCTGAAGCGATAAGCTCAATGTTTCTTCTCTGACGTGCGATTTCTTCGTTCATTGCACTGCCGACCTCTGAGTCACGCTGTGCAACAAAGCTGATGGTATCAAGGTAATCTGGATACATTGGAATCTCTCCTCTGCTATTAATTTTCTCTGGTTTAAGGTATTATCAAATAGTAAAATCATCATACTACATTACACAAGGCTTTGTCAATCAAAATTCAATGTGCTAAATAACTAAATTAATAAAGTACAATCGTTCTTTTTGTGCATTTTAATATTAAGAAACTATTAATATTAGATAAATAATTTTCGATTTATATATTTTCACCACAAGCATTATTCATTTCGCTTGTAATTATGTAGAAAATAATGTATACTACATCCTACACAGGATGTGTATAATTTATAGGAGATGAGAGAGATGGATCCCATTCAAGTGGATTTCACAAAAAAGAATGCCCCACAGCAGGAAATTAATTTAAGACCTCAAAAGGCAGGACTTAAAATCTTTTTAAGTGTTTTAATAGCACTCGCAGTCGGTGCAGTTGCATTTTATGTAATGATGCCGGCACTTAACTTTAAGTCAGCAGAGCTATATACATTTATAGGTATTATACTTGTTGCTTTTTGCGTTTCCTGCGCACTTATGTTAAATGTAATGCAGAACCCAGAGTATGTCCCCTTCTTTAAGAAGGTGCTTATTGCTCCGATTGTAATCGTTGCGGCACTTGCAATAATCGTTGTTGTAGGTTATGTTACTTCGCTTCCTTTCTTTAGAGCAAAGGCATACAGCCAGATTATCGATGTCAGAACAGATTCAAACTTCGCAGAGGAAATTGACCAGCAGGATGCTGAATCATTCTCAAATATTCCTAAGCTTGACGAGGGCGTAGCAGCAACACTTGCTCCCAGAGCTTTAGGTAATCTTGCAGAAAAAGGTTATGTATCACAGTTCTCTGTTTATCCGCTTTACACACAGATAAACTATAAGGGTACTCCCGTAAGAGTTGTACCGCTCCAGTATTCAAACCTTATTAAATGGTTCACAAACCGTTCAACAGGTCTTCCCGGATATATTGTTATCGATATGGCTAACGAGGTAACAACCTTTAATGAGGTTGAAGATGGTATTAAATACTCCCCCTCAGAGCATTTTGGAAGACTCTTAAAGCGTCATTTAAGAATGAACTATCCCACATATATTTTCGATAATCCTTCATTTGAAATTGACGATAATGGCAATCCCTATTGGATTTGTGCAAGACTTGATAAGACTATTGGTCTTTTCGGCGGTACAGATGTAGCAGGTATCGTAATTGTTGACGCTCAAAGCGGCGAAACAGAATATGTAACAATCGATGAGGTTAGAAAGAACGAAAAGTATCAGTGGATTGATAAGGTTTATAATCCCAATCTTTTAGTTCAGCAGTATAACTACTACGGTCGTTTCCAGAAGGGCTATTGGAACTCAGTTCTCGGTCAGGAGGACGTTTACGTTACAACTGAGGATTACAGCTACATCGCACAGGACGATGACGTATATCTTTACACAGGCGTAACATCAGTTACATCCGACCAGTCAATCACAGGCTTCGTTTTAATCAATCAGCGTACAAAGGAAGCTGTTTACTATTCAGTACCCGGTGCTAAGGAGCAGTCGGCTCAGGCATCAGCAGAGGGACTTGATGAAATTAAGGCAGCAGGCTACAAAGCAACCTTCCCGCTTCTTTTAAATATTGCAGGCGAGCCTACCTATTTCATGGCTCTTAAGGATATAAGAGCGGACGGCTCACAGATTATTCAGAGCTATGCACTTATAAACGTTAAGCAGTATACAAAGATTAAGGTATACGGCAAAACTCTTTCAGAGTGTCTTGCAAAGTATATCGACCAGCTCGAAACAAACGGCATTAAGGTTGATATTGACGCAGACGATGTTGTAGATCCCTCAATCGGCGGTAACACCAGCCAGTCAGGACAGGAAAAGGTTGAAATTAAGACTGTAACAGGTCAAATTTCAGATATTAGAACACAGGTTGTCGCAGGTGAAACACAGTACTACATCAGACTTAAGGATTCAAATGTTTATTATATGATCCCTGCTTCTAAATCAGAAACAGCTATTATTCTTAACATGAACGATACAGTTACAATTAAGTATCCGGATTCAAAGGAGTCTATAGTTTTAGCTAATGAGCTTGAAAAAGCACTCGGCGACTGATAACTTAATAAAATAATCAAAGGGCAGAATGTACTAGAATGTATGTTCTGCCCTTTTTCATGCTATAATAAATTAGAAAAATTTTAAAATAATTGTAACGAAAATAACCTTTAAAGGATATATAGGGTGAAAGGAGGAAAATCCCGTGGATGATATGGAAAAAATATATAGAGAGTATGCTCAGACGGTTTATAAATATTTGATGACTCTCTGCCATGACAGCTCACTTTCTGAGGAGTTGACGCAGGAAACATTTTATCAAGCGGTTAAATCTATAAATCGGTTTGACGGCTCTTGCAAAATTTCAGTTTGGCTGTGCCAAATCGCAAAGCATATGTGGTATCGGCATCTAAATAAAAATAAACGGGAAGTCCCTACCGAGAAGGCTAAGTATGATTTTTCAATCCCCTCTACCGAGGATGAGGTGCTTTCTAACGAAAGTCATTTGGATTTACTAAAGCAGATACATAATTTAAACGAGCCAGCCCGAGAAATTGTATATTTGAGGGCGTTTGGAGGGCTTAGCTTTAAAGAAATAGGTGAGGTTTTCGGAAAAAGTGAAAACTGGGCAAGAGTAACATTTTACAGAAGCAAGGAAAAGCTAAAGGGAGGCAAGAGAGATGAAAGCTAAATTACAATGCCATATTGTTCGGGACTTGCTGCCGTCTTATGTTGAGGGCTTAACAGAAAAAGAAACGAGCGAGGAAATAAGAGAGCATTTAAGTGAGTGTGAAAAGTGTGAAAAGATTTATAATCTAATGGTACAGGGCGAGGAGATAAAGGAAGCTGAAAATAAAGAGCTTGATTATTTAAAAAAGCTTCGTAGGAAAAACAGAAATAAAATCATTCTTTGTGTTTTTGGGATTATAGCTGCTTTGACTATTCTTATTGCATCTAAGCTCTTTTTGATAGGCTTTAAAAGTGACGGAAGCACTCTTTTAGTAACATCAGATTTAAATACGGCACAGACATATTTGTATGTAGATGTTTTTGAGGAATATGGGAAAAATGCTATAAAAGAAGTAAAGGTCAAGAACAGGGACTCCAAGTATGAGGTCGTAGTATACGAGGTATTACGCACACCTCTTTATAAAAAAAGTCAAATCTCAACTCAAATATCGCTTGAGGGAGTAAGTGAAGTTGAAATTTTTGATAAGCTCATATGGAAGGATGGACTGGAGCTTGATGCTGATACAGGCATAATGCTTGAAAGAAAAATTCCATATATGGGAAATGCATCTGCACTGAGTAAAGCTATTGACAGCATTGATTTCTATCTTGGCACTTACGATTATACAATAGAGCTTCAAAGCAAGGAGGAGCCTTTTGCGGTAACAATTCACTATTCGGATGAATTAAATGAGCAGGTATATCCATATATAGAGAAAAAGGCTTATCTGCTTTTGTCACTTGTGGATAATTTGGGCGAAGTACGCTGGGATGATTCGAGCGGATACAGCGGGGCGTTGAGCTTGGAGGAGGCAAATTCAAATCTGCCTGAGCTTATAAAAACGTATAATAAAAAGATAAATAAAAACTACGAGATTAAAAAGAGCGTTAAGGAGTACAGTGAAGATATTTGCAGTCTGCAGGTACTAAAGAATGCAGTTGGATTATAAAAAAACGGAGTGCTAAAAACACTCCGTTTTATTTTTAGTTTAAATCAAAGCTTTCATTTATGCCTAGGTATTCATCCGATTCCTCGGCACTCATCTCTTCAATTCCCTTTAATTTATTGTGCATGATTCTGTTTCTGTCCTGAGCCAAGGTCAAGGTCTTGCCTGCTTCGTCGATTTTCTTTTTAGCCTTCGCTAATATGTCGCCGAACTTCTCGTACTGTCCCTTTGCGGCTGTTAAAAGCTGTCTTACCTCGTTAGCTTTTTCGTTTATCGCAACAGCCTTAAAGCCCATTGAAAGTGAATTTAAAAGAGCTGTGATTGTTGTCGGTCCTGCAATCATAATGCTGTATTCGTTTTGAATCTTCTCAGAGATTCCCGTTCTTGAGGATGCAATCTCAGCATAAAGTCCCTCAGTTGCAAGATACATAATAGCAAAAGGTGTAGTCTTTGGGACATTTATATATTTCTTAATCATCTTAGCTTCGCTTAAAACTCTGTCCTCAAGAGCTTTTCTTGCCCTTGCGACTTCATCTGCATCCGCTCTGTCCGCTGCATCGCAGAGCCTTACATAGTCCTCCATGGGGAACTTTGAGTCAATCGGAAGATATGCAATATCGTTTGAGTCGCCCGACGGGATTTTTACTGCGAATTCAACTCTGTCAAGCGTACCGGAGGTTGCAACGTTTTTATCGTACATATTGGGAATAGTCTGGTCGAGTATGCCCTCTAATTGAACCTCAGCCCAAGTTCCTCTTGCCTTGACGTTTGTTAAAACTCTGTTTAGGTTTGTGACGTTTGCAGTAACTCCGTTTGAAAGCTCCTTCATTTCACCTAACGATTTATATACATTTTCAAGCTGCTGTGAAACTGTTTTAAATGAACTGTCAAGCCTTTGTGAAAGTGTTGAATTTAACTTTTCATCTACGGTTTGACGCATTTCATCAAGCTTTTTTTCGTTGCTCTGCTGCATTTCGCCTATTGCCTGAGCAATTATTTTACTCTGTCTGTCGTTTTGCTCCATGTTGTCACGGCGGATTCTATCGAGTGCGACTGAAAGAGAATTTGTGAGCTGCTGCTGACTTTCAAAGTTAGCCTTCATCATAAGACGCAGACGCTCATTCATCGCTTCGAGCGACTGTGCTGTATCATTTCTCATGTCCTTCTGATTATTTGAAGCTTCTCTTCTTGAACGCTCAAATTCATCCTTTAACTGCGAGCTTAAATCGTTTATTCTTGTGTTTAAAAGTGCGAGTCTTGTTGCGGTATCAGCAGGCATATCGTTTGAATTGGAAAATGCCTTTTGAAGCTTTAAAAAAATACCCACTAAAAGCACTGTGCAGATTAATGATAATACGAGAATAATATAACCTATAGCCTCCATTTATCTTACTTCCTTTCAAATTCTTCAATATCAAGAATTATAACAAAAATTTTTTCTCTATACAATGCTTTAAACACAATTTTCCGAATAAATGTTCGGATATTTTTGAGTTGTCGGCAAACAATTACATCTTGCAAATAATTTGAAATTTATGATATGATATTAGTATATGTATATAATGGAGAGATTCGATGTTTTTTAACATCTATATTAGACTTTTGACATTTATCAGCAATATAATAGGCTTGGGATTGCAGGGCTTAATGTATAGAAAAAAGCCCGATTCAATAAAGTGCGAAAACAACTTAAAATACAGTAATGAAAAATGGGCTAAGTATGATTTATACTATCCCGAAAATAATTCTAAGAAGCCAGTTTTTATCTATATTCATGGCGGCGGCTTTGTGTCAGGAAAAAAGGACGTGTGCAAATATTACTGCTATGAATATGCGAAACGAGGCTACTTTGTCATAAATATAGATTATCAATACGCGCCACAAGCTCACCACCCTGAGCAATTAAGGCAGATCTTTAAATGCTTGGAAACGGTATTTGATAAAAGCGAGGAATACAATCTTGATTTAGATAAAATAGCGGTCGGCGGAGAGAGTGCAGGAGCATATTTTTCAGTCTTCGTCGCAGGCATATCGAGAAAGAGAGAGTACTATAAATATTTTGATATAGATTTTAAATATAGGGATATATTCAAGGTGGACGCCTGTGTTTTAATCTGCGGAATATACAGACTTAAGGATGTGCTTTATTATAAGTTTTCCTTTATAAGCTCATATTTCAGAGCCTTAACAGGCAAGAGCTTTAGGCAGATGCGTCTTATCAAAGATGAGAGCTTTTTCGATTGGTATTCGCCGTTAAATATTGTTGATGAGGATTTTGCACCTAGTGTAATTATCCACGCTACCAGAGATACCTTAAAGGTCGAAAGCGAATTTTTAGCGGAGAAATTGGATTTAAGAAGCGTGCCATATATAAGACTTTATTCGGGAGGTCTAGCCTGCCGTCATGCGTTTCCCGTGAATACTATTTTAACGGAGTCGAAACGAATTTTAGACAGGACAATCGAATTTTTAGATTGCTATGTGATTAACAAGGAAGGAAATTAAAATGATTAAAAAAGCTTTGGCGTTTATAATAGCAGCTGTTATGATTTTTTCTTTGGCGGCTTGTTCTAATGACGGCTCGGGGGCGTCTTTAAAATACCCCATAAATGAAGAACCAATTTGTGTTGATCCTCAGATTGCTACGGGACAGGCGGCAAAAATGGTTGTTGTCAACAGCTTTGAAGGACTTGTCCGCTTAAATAAGGAGGGTAAAATTGTAGCAGGCGTTGCCGAGAGCTGGTCCTACGATTCTACTACAAATACCTATACCTTCAAATTAAGACAGGATACACATTGGAAATTAATTAAGGAATTTACTTCTCTTTTCGGATATGAAAAGTTTGACGATTTAAAAAAGCATACGGATACAAGAGTTAAGGCACAGGATTTTGTTTTCGGCTTTAGACGTGCAGTCGATCCCAATACAAAGGCTCCAGATGCGTCAAGCTTGTACATTATAAAAAATGCAAAAGCCATCAATGAGGGCAGAATGAGCGTTGATAAATTAGGCGTTAAGGCTGTCGGAGATTGGGAGGTTAAAATTACGCTCGAAAATAACTCAATGAGCGAAAAACATTTCCTTTCACTTTTAACACAGAGTATTTGTATGCCATGCAATGAGGGATTTTTCAATGCCACAAACGGCAGGTACGGACTCGATTATACAACGACGCTTTGCAATGGACCTTTTTACTTCAAATATTGGACGAAGCAAAGCTCACTTACATTAAAGAAAAATGATGAATATACAGGCTCAAGCGAGGTTATGCCTGCAGGTGTCACGTTCTTTGTCAGCGAGGATATTAAGGACAGAATGAATAAATTTGTTGATGGAGTTTATTGTGCTGCCCCCCTTGGCACACAGAGCATAAAGGAAAGCTCAAAATACACAGTGAAGAAAAATTATGATACCGTTTGGTCGCTGAGCTTTAACTGCGCAGATGAATATTTGCAAAATACAGAGTTGAGAAGAGCGCTTTGCTCAAGCATAAATTCTGCAAACGTTGTTTCAAAGGGCAGTGACTTAATAAAGACTCCGTCAATAATTCCGCCTGCCTGCATTGTTGCCGGCACGGATATGTCAAGTGTTCCCGTCACTGTTCAAAGCTATGATCCTGCAAAGGCACAAATTCGCTGGAACAATGCTTTAGATAAGCTTGAAAAGAGCAAGATAAGCTTGGAACTTTTGTGCTTGGAGGAGCATGAGAGTGCAATGAGAAGACTTATTCAAGAATGGCAGCACACATTTGGCTTGAGTATAAATGTTTCAATTACAGTTCTCCCCTATAGTGAAATTCAAACGAGGGTAAGACAGGGCGATTATCAGATTGCACTGACACCGGTAACGGCATATTCAACCTCTGCCGCTGAATTCCTATCCTCATTAAAGACGAACGGCGACAATAATATTTTCAACTACACAGATACAAAGTTTGACAGGATGGTCGATGAGCTGCATCTTTATCACGGCGACGAGCTTTTGAAAAAGGTCAGAGAGGCTGAGAGAAAGTTCTTATTAAACGGAGTTGCACTCCCCATCTTCTCATCTCCGAGCTTCTATGCGATAGCTAACGGCGTAGAGGGAATCTTTGTCGATCCTGAGAGCGCAGCGGTGAGCTTTTTAGAAGTAACAGTTAAGGACTAAGGAGAATATATGAATTATCTGTCTTACAATTTTAAAGAGAAGAAAAATTTAAGAATTGCATTTGCCAGTGTGTTTTGGATTTTAACAGCTCTTTGTATGGCTATGATTTTTATATTTTCTGCTCAAAACGGAAAAGAATCGCAGGCCTTGAGCGACGACTTTTCAAATAAATTCTTGTCATTTTTAAATAACATAGTTGATATAAATGTCATAAGAAAATTTGCTCATTTCTTTGAGTATGCGGCACTTGCATTTTTATCAAGCACGGCTTTATTCTTGACCAAAAAGAATTACAGCTGTGGATGGGCATTTGCATTAAGTGTTATATATTCGATAACAGATGAAGTGCATCAGCTGTTTGTCCCAGAAAGAGCGGGCAGAATTTTTGATGTATTCGTAGATTCCAGCGGAGCTACAGCAGGGATACTTTTCTTCACTTTGCTTTTACTTATCATTAACTTGCTTGTGATTAGATTGAGCAAGGGTAAGCTTAAATAACTTTTAAATAAAATAAAAGGCTCAGATAAGATTTCTTATCTGAGCCTTATTATTTTTGCTTTTGATTAAAGCTTGTAAGTTCTTGTATCCTTAGAGGCTGTTAGATTAAACGCTTTATCGTTGATTGTTATATTTACCCTTGATGAATCGTAGGTACAAGATGCGACATTTAAACTGTCGTTATCCAAAACAATTATGCAGGGAGCGTCTGCCTTAATAACTCTTTTGTCAGGGAGAATAATTTCACTTGCCTCGTGAAAAACGGCACATAAAATTTCACTTTTATTGTCATATACAGCCTGAACCTCCGAATCGTTTTTTAGAGTTAAGAGTGTGGGCTTATCAACGTACTCTTGAGTTTTTTCGGGAGTAGTGTTCATTAAAACAGTGTAGTCATACTTTGCATTCTTAGGTCTTGAGCCGTGGAAAATATCGAGTGTGAACATATCGCCCTCAATGGGGCTGGACGCTGCGAAGTGAGTGTTAATATTTTTCCAATCGCCCTTGACGTGCTTTGTTTGAAGAGTTAATTCATTTGAAGAAATATAGCTTATTTTATTGTGATAGATATAGTCAAAGACTCCTCTGACTGTTGTCAGCTCATTTAGCTTTATCTGCTGTGAGCCTTTGCCGAGAGTAACGTCGCCGTCAATTCTAGTTTGATTTATGTTTGTTATAAGCTTATCCTGCTTATTAGATGAAATATCTGTACCTAGACACACTACACCGTCCTCAAACATAAAATAAGCCTTGGTGCTGTTAACGCCCTGTGTCCTTGATTTAATGTAGCTTACGCCTGCTGAGCCATTTGAGGCACCGCCTACAAGGTTAGTGTCATTATATAAGCTGTAGCTCATATCACCTAAGACGGGGATGTGATTTTGTCTTGATGTTGTGCCGGGAAACCTATTCCAATCGAAGAGAGGAAGAGCGTTATAATATTCGTCGCCGTCAACATAGAAAAGAGTACCGCCCAAGCCTGCGTAGAAGCCCAGAGGATTTTCACCGTTAATCTCCTCATATATTCTTGTTCTGTCACTTGCGTGCCTGACTGATGCCATATAGCTCTGCCCATTATATATACCGGTGTCAGATTCATAGAAATATCTGTAGCCGCCTGCTCCGAGGTCGTTTTGCTCCTTCCTATTTTTAAGAAGCATTCTCAGCTCATCTGCACGCTCGATATTATCATAGCTTAAAAGAACCTCTGCGCTCAAGGTTAGATTTGATAAAAGTGCGTGGCCCTCATTTTTTCTGACCATGCTTCTGCCAGAGGTATTAAAGTCCTTGAAGCCGTTTCTGACAGCGTATTGAATGCCGTCTAAAAGAAAGTCTGCATATACGTTAAGCGCACTTTGTGAAAGCTCAAACTGAGTACCCTTGGTATAGGTTAAATATTTAATAATTCCGTCCATGAAAACATCGCCGTAGCCGCCGAAATATATGAGCTGGTCGTGCTGCTGAAAGCTCATATCCTCCTTGATTCCCTCGCAGTCAGAGCGGTCCGTGTGCTTGTTGTCTGCAAATGAGGGGAAAACTCGAAGCTCATTTTCTAAAAGAGATTTTACCCACATTATCGTATTTGCGTCATTTTCAATAACGGCGATCTTCAATACAAGAATCGCTTGATCGGTTAAATTGCCGCCTGTTGAGTCAACCTCACGCTCCTTGATGTTTTCGGGAACGCCGATATTTTGAAGAAGTGATTGTTTTATATTCTTTAAAAGTGAAGTCTTAGTTTCTCGAGTTAAGCCGTCGACTCCCAAGAGTATTATGTCGGGCAGATAAAGTCCCACGCCAATCTGATTCCACCACCAGTTCCACTCGCATTTGAAATCGTTTGCCGCCCAATATTCCATTGCACATTTAACACCGTGCTTAAGCTCCTCATTTTTATATAACGGATGCTCAGGCGTATTATATGCAATCTGCATGTCAAGTACATTTTTTAAATGCTCTATAGGATGCCATGTGTCAGTTTTGCTCCCGTCATAGTCTACGTTTGAAAATGAGCCGTCAGCTTTTAGTGCATCCAAGCTTTGCTGTACATTTTCTACATCGGGGTTTAAAAGCCCCTCAACTATTTTTACTCTCACCTTTTCTATATCACCGTTATCCTCCCAATCAAAGCTGTAAGGGCGGACATCTATTCTTTGATATTGCTCAGCGGGTGCTGCACAGCCTGAAAAGACTAAGAGCAGACACAGAAAAATGCATAAAAGTGCAGATAGCTTCTTCATTTTTACCTCTCCTGTTTTAAGCTGTAAAGATAACATCTCGAATGCAGCTTAATTTAAATATTTATAAAGCTGCATCGACGAATATCGGGAAGTGGTCTGAGATTGACTTAAAGTAGTTGTTTGAAAGGACATCGTAGCTCTTAACGCTAACATCATCTGTAACGAATATGTGATCCCAAGTTGGTACTGACCATTCTTGCAATTCATCGTGATGCTCTATGCCCTCGATGTATTTAGCGTCAATAAGTGTACTTTCGTCTGCGAATTTTTCATATATGTCAATGCCCAAGTAGGATTCGTCAGGGATTGGCTTTTCAACAGCATTGTAGTCACCTAAGGAGAAAATCGGAACCTTATATTGCTCCCTAAGTGATTTTAGCTTATTCATCAATTCAACAACCTGAATATCCTGCATCGCCTTGTTGTCGCCGAAGTCGAGGTGAGTATTTGAAACGATGAACTGCTCCTTGGTATCCTTCTTTTCAAATAAAGCCCAAGCGATATATCTCATAGTTTTTGAGTTGCCCTGCGAATAGAGAAGCTTTTCACTTTTTATAAGCTTTACCTTGTTATGATTATAAGCCATCGAGGTGTATTCCAAGGGGCTGTCGAAGATTACAGTATAGCTGTCAGATATATATCTGTCCGCATTTAAATGCCAAGCTTCACAGAACTCTTGAAGAGCTACAACATCGGGAGAATAATAATCCAAGATATTTTTTAGCTGCTCACAGCGGACTGCGATAGGCTTTGCATCTGTAACTGTTGGACGCTCCTTGCCGCCCCAAAGATCAACAAGGACATTGTAGGACATAATTCTTACATCTGCCCCCTGAGAGATTTCGTTGTTATCTCTTTTTAAAAATTCTTCGTGTACAAAATCGGGATAATGTACCTCTGGACCTCTGTTCATATAGACTATACCTCCAACTGCTGCACAAGTGAGAATTACGACAGCTGCTATTGCAGCGATGATGCCCGCCTTTTTCGCTGCGGACGAATTTTTAGCGGTTCTTTTTTCCTTTGATTTTTTCATTTCTCATTTTCCTTCAAGCTTTTATTTTCACCTGAGTTATACATGTATAACTCAAATAACAATATCGATTTTATCATTATGTGATAGTATTTTCAATAATAAAATAAAATTTTTATTAAAAAATGCCCATATGGCTTGATATAAATAGAATAGGAGAAAAAGTTTTTTTATTTTATTGAATAATTATCGATAAAAAATATTTACGGACACAAGCAATAAAAAACAAAATATTAGTATATTTAACTGTTTATATGCAAAGTTTTGAGCATTATTCAAGTTAGCTTTATATAACTATTTTATACAAGAGGTACAAAAAAATATAGATAATTTATTATTTTTTGAGAACAATGTAGAAAAACAGCAAAGTATATGATATAATCCAATTCAATGGGTAGAAGCTTCACATAAAATAGGAGGATATACTAAGGTGATTAAGAAACTAAGTAAAATACCTTTTTCAGGTACGCCGGAACAGGAGCAAAAGCTCAAAGAGGTAATAGAGCAAAGCAAGCACGATAAAAGCCTTCTTATGCACGTTATGCAAAAGGCACAGGAAATATATGGATATTTGCCTTTTGAGGTTCAAGTGATGATTGCAGAGGGTATGGATGTGCCGGTAGAAAAGGTATACGGTGTCTCAACTTTCTATGCACAGTTTTCGCTGTCGCCAAAGGGCAGGTACAATATTTCTGTCTGCTTGGGAACGGCTTGCTATGTTAAGGGTTCACAGGCTGTGCTTGATAAAATTGTTGAGAGATTGGGTATTGAGCCTGGAGAATGCACAGAGGATGCGAGATTCTCATTGGAGGCATGCCGCTGTATAGGCGCGTGCGGACTTGCACCGGTAATGACAGTTAATGATGAGGTTTACGGCAGGCTTACACCCGATGAGGTGGACTCAATACTTGATAAATATATGGGTGAATAAAATGCGCAGCGTTAGTTTGCACATATTGGATTTAGTACAAAACTCAATAGCTGCAGGTGCAGATTTAATTGAAGCTGAAATAATAGACGATTCTCAAAGGGCTGTGCTTAGTGTTTGCATAAGTGACAATGGAAAGGGACTTAGTGCAGAGCAAGCGGAGAATGCTTTTGATCCGTTTTTTACAACAAAGGGTAAAAAAACAGGCTTGGGACTTCCGCTATTTAAAGCCTCCTGCGAAAAATCAGGCGGAGAGGCAGAGCTAAAAAGCCGATTGGGCATAGGCACAAAGGTAAAGGGAATTTATCATACGGACAGTATAGATTATATAGGTGAAAACGGGCTTAATAATACGCTTGCACTTTTGGCTGTGACAAATCCCCAAGCAGACTTTATTTTCAAGATAAAAAGGGATAAAAAACAGCTTATTATTGATACGAGAGAGATAAAAAATAAAGAAGAAATAGCTTCATTAGGCATAAATAATTATAAAAGTATATTGGAAAGTTTTAATATGCTTTAATTTTTCAGGAGATGAAAATATGATTACGGTTGAGGGCTTAAACGCAATCAAAGATAAAATGAAAAACGAGATGAGAGTGAGGGAGGATAATCCCTTAGTTACTCATGTTTTAGTTGGTATGGGAACCTGCGGAATTGCAAAGGGTGCAAAGAATATTTTATCAGCCTTTATAGATGAAATTTTAAAAGAGAATTTGGAGCATATAACAGTTACTCAAATGCCTTGCATAGGACTTTGCAGCGTTGAGCCGGTTGTAAAAATTGAAGAGCCTCAAAAAAAGCCCGTTATATATGTAAATGTAACCGAAGAAAAAGCAAGAGAGATTGTACAAAAGCATTTGAAAAATAATCAAATAATCACTGAGTATATTCTCGGTGAAGAAGTCTGAGGGGAGGATTTTTTATGTATCGAGCAAATGTGTTAATATGCGGCGGCACAGGCTGCACCTCCTCAAACAGTTCTAAGATTATAGATGAATTTAACAGACAAATAAAAGAAAAAGGTCTGGAGGATGAGGTAAAGGTTATCCGCACTGGATGCTTTGGACTTTGTGCATTAGGCCCTATTGTTATAGTGTATCCTGAGGGAGCATTCTACAGCCAAATAAAGCCGGAGGATGTAACGGAAATTGTTGACGAGCATCTTATAAAGGGCAGAATTGTAAAGCACCTTTTATATAAGGAAACTATCAAGGGTGACGAGATTATAAGCCTTAATGAAACACCCTTTTATAAAAAGCAAAAGAGAGTTGCGCTTCGCAACTGCGGAGTTATCGATCCTGAAAATATAAACGAATATATCGCTAGGGACGGCTATCAGGCACTCGCAAAGGCGCTGACTAAATATACTCCCGAAGAGGTAATTCAAATTGTAAAGGATTCAGGGCTTAGAGGCAGAGGCGGCGGAGGCTTCCCGACGGGATTAAAATGGAGCTTTGCCGCTAAAAATCAGGCAGATCAAAAATATGTAGTTTGCAATGCTGATGAGGGCGATCCGGGGGCATTTATGGATAGATCCGTTCTTGAGGGCGATCCCAACTGCATAATTGAAGCTATGGCTATATGCGGCTATGCTATCGGCGCAAGTGAGGGATATATATATGTCAGAGCAGAATATCCCATAGCTGTTCATCGCCTGAGTGTAGCTATCGAGCAGGCAAGAGAGCTGGGATTTTTAGGCAAGGGCATTTTGGGAACTAAGTTTGATTTTGATTTACATATAAGACTTGGCGCGGGTGCATTCGTCTGCGGTGAGGAAACTGCGCTTATGACGAGCGTCGAGGGCAACCGAGGAGAACCTAGACCTAGACCTCCCTTCCCTGCTGAAAAGGGACTTTTCTCAAAGCCCACAGCGGAAAATAATGTTGAAACTTTTGCTAATATCCCCCAAATTATAAGGGACGGAGCAGAGGCTTTTGCCTCAGTCGGAACAGAAAAAAGCAAGGGAACAAAGGTTTTTGCTCTTGGCGGAAACATAAACAACACAGGACTTGTTGAGGTTGCGATGGGTACGACGCTTCGAGAGATTATTGAGGACATAGGCGGAGGAATTCCCAACGGCAAAAAGTTTAAGGCTGCACAGACAGGAGGTCCCTCCGGCGGATGTATACCTGCTCATCTAATGGATACGCCCATTGACTATGACAATCTTGTTGCAATCGGCTGTATGATGGGATCAGGCGGACTTATAGTAATGGATGAAGACAACTGTATGGTTGATATTGCAAAGTTCTTCTTGGAATTTACGGTTGATGAATCCTGCGGAAAATGTTCACCGTGCAGAATCGGAACAAAGAGGATGAAGGAAATTCTCGAAAAGATTATAGCGGGCAATGGCACAATGGAGGATATTGATAAGCTGGATGAATTGGCACATTACATAAAGGAAAATTCTCTTTGCGGCTTAGGTCAAACAGCACCTAACCCTGTACTTGCGACGCTTAAATTCTTTAGAGATGAATATATCGCTCACGTTAAGGATAAGAGCTGTCCTGCAGGAGTATGCAAGGCACTTTTAAATTATTATATAGATCCGCAAAAATGTATCGGCTGTACTATGTGTGCAAGAAATTGTCCTGTCGGTGCAATTTCAGGCTCCCCCAGACAGCCCCACGCTATTGATACAACTAAGTGCATTAAGTGCGGAACCTGCATCACAGTATGTAAACGTCAAAAGGCTATAAGCAAGGTTTAGGGGGGGAATAATAATGGATATGATTAATATTAAAATTAACAATATGCCCGTTACAGTTCCCAAAGGTACAACAATCTTGGAGGCCGCAAGGGAATTGGGCATAGAGATACCAACGCTGTGCTATTTAAAAGAGATAAACGAAATCGGTGCGTGCAGAATATGTATGGTCGAGGTTAAGGGTGCAAAGAGCCTTGTAGCCTCGTGCTGTTATCCTGCAGCTGATGGAATGGAGATTTTTACAAACAGTGAAAGAGTAAGAAAGAGCAGAAAACTGACTCTTGAGCTGATTCTTTCTACGCATCGTATGGAATGCCTTTCCTGCGTAAGAAATGGTACATGTGAGCTTCAAAAGCTCTGTTTGGAATATTCAGTTGATGATACGAATTACTTTTCAGGCGAGAAGCCTCAAAGTCAGTTCGACGATTCAGCAATACATATGATTAGAGATAACAGCAAATGTATTCTTTGCAGACGCTGTGTAGCTGCGTGTCAAGCTCAGGCAATATCTGTAATAGGTGCAAATGCAAGAGGATTTGATACCCATATAGGCTGTGCATTTGAAAAGCCTTTAGATGATGTTGCTTGTGTATCGTGCGGTCAATGCATAGTTAACTGCCCTACCGGAGCTATAGTTGAAAGAGATGAAACTGCTAAGGTCTTGGAGGCTATAAACGACTCTTCAAAATTTGTAGTAGTCCAGACTGCACCGTCTATAAGAGCAACTCTCGGAGAAGCCTTCAATATGCCGATAGGCACAAATGTACAGGGCAAAATGGTTGCCGCCTTAAGGCGTCTTGGCTTTGACAAGGTATTCGATACCGATTTCGGTGCTGACCTCACAATTATGGAAGAAGCAAACGAATTTTTACATAGAGTTAAAAACGGCGGAGTTCTGCCGATGATTACATCCTGCTCACCGGGCTGGGTTAAGTATTGTGAGCATTACTATCCTGAGGCTATAGAGCATCTGTCATCGTGCAAGTCGCCTCAGCAGATGTTCGGCGCAATAGTTAAGACGTGGTATGCGCAGAATATGGGACTTGATGCAGAGAATATAGTTGTTGTTAGCGTTATGCCCTGCACAGCTAAAAAGTTTGAAACAAAGCGAAAGGATCAATCTGCGAGCGGGTATCCAGACGTTGACATATCTATAACTACAAGAGAGCTTGCAAGACTTATAAAGGGAGCGGGAATTAACTTTAATATGCTCCCCGATGAGGAATTTGATAATCCCTTGGGTGAAGCGACAGGAGCAGCTGTTATCTTCGGCGCAACAGGAGGAGTTATGGAGGCTGCCTTGAGAACAGCAGTTGAAAAGCTCACAGGCGAAGAGCTTCAGCACCTCGATTTTAAGGAGGTCAGAGGTACTCAGGGACTAAAAGAGGCAACCTATAATATCGCAGGAATGGATATTAACGTATGTGCCGCAAGCGGCCTTGCAAATGCGCAGACTGTTATGGAGGAAATCAAAAACGGAACAAGCAAATACCACTTTATTGAGATTATGGCTTGCCCCGGCGGCTGCGTAAACGGCGGCGGTCAGCCCATACAAAGTGCTTCGGTGAGAAACTTTACCGACTTAAAGGCTCTTAGAGCGGCGGCACTGTATCAGGCGGATAAGGATTTGCCGTGCAGAAAGTCACACGAGAGTGAAGCCATAAAGAGAGTTTATAAAGAGTTTTTAGGACAGCCGGGCAGTCATCTAGCCCACGAGCTTCTTCATACAAGCTATGAGAAGCGTCCTAAATATAAATATTAAGACATCCTATTCATTTAATCTGATATCTCCTAGAGGACAAGCCCGCCGTACAATTTGTACGGCGGGCTTGTTCTTTATAAGCTAATATGTTTTTATATTTTCATTAGTCAGACATTCTTCTTAAATCGCCGACAATCTGAACCTTAATCATATTTGTGTTGCCGGGTGTGTCGAGCGGAATGCCCGCTGTGATAACGACCTTGTCGCCATCTTTTACCATATCAATCTGCTTTGCACAGTCGACTGCGTGGATGAATAAATCATCTGTTGTAAGCTGGTATCTTGCAAGAGCGGGATATACGCCCCAAGAAAGTGAGAGCTGATGATATGTTTTTTCAACCGGAGTTGCTGCGACAATAGGCTCATATGGGCGGAATTTAGACATTCTTCTTGCAGTCTGTCCGTGCTTTGTAACAGCTATGATAGCTTGAACGTTTAAGTCCCTTGCAGTTGTACAAGCTGCATCGCACATAGCATTTGTTGTATCTGTGAAATCTATTTCATATTTCATATCGCTGTAAGCGTTCATATCGAAGGCATCTGTTTCAGCCTGAGCCGCAATTTTAGCCATTGTCTTAACGGCTCTAACGGGATATTTGCCTGCAGCACTTTCACCTGAGAGCATAACTGCGCTTGTGCCGTCAAAAACTGCGTTTGCAACGTCTGAAATCTCTGCTCTTGTGGGAATGGGATTGTTAATCATGCTTTCAAGCATCTGTGTAGCTGTAATAGCGACCTTTCCTGACTGATAGCATGAACGTATAGCCTTTTTCTGAATACCGGGGAGCTTTTCATATTCAATCTCAACGCCCATGTCGCCTCGTGCAACCATAATGCCGTCTGAAAGCTCAAGAATCTCGTCGAAGTTGTTGACACCCTCAATGTTTTCAATCTTTGAAATAATCTTTATAAAATGACCGCCGTTGTAATCTAGAAATTTACGAAGTGCAATAACATCATCCTTCGAGCGGACAAAGGATGCAGCGATGTAGTCGACATCATGCTCAATGCCCCAAAGCAGGTCACTCTTATCCTGCTCACTTAAATATGGCATGTCGATATGCACCATAGGGATATTTATTCCCTTTTTATCCTTGACTATGCCGCCGCATTTAACTGTGCATATAACCTCATTTTCTGTACAGTCAACAACGCCTAAATAAATTTTACCGTCATCGATTAGAATAGTATTTCCCTTTTTAACCTGCGAGGGAAGCTTATCAAAGCTTACTGCGACCTTATGATTATCACCTAAAACGGTGGTATCTGTTGTGAGTGTTACTGTATCGCCCTCTTTAAACTCTGCTTTGCCATCCTTGAAGGAGCAGAGGCGAATTTCTGGTCCTTTAGTATCGAGCATAACAGCTGCAGGCTTTTCTAATCTGTCCCTGACGCTTCTAAAGCGGTTTATCATCTTTGTGTGTGATTCATGAGTTCCGTGTGAAAAGTTTAAACGTGCGACATTCATTCCTGCGAGGAGCATTTTTTCAATAACCTCTTCACTTTCTGTGGCAGGTCCTAATGTACATACAATTTTTGTCTTTCTCATGGAAAGTCCTCCTAAAAAATAGTTATAATAAGTCTTGAGCCGTCTGTTGGCTTTAGAACATTATAGTGCGAATATCGACAAAACTTTCTATCTTTCGATTATAAAAAAGTTGTGATATAATAAATAAGCGTGAATATTATCAACGCATTTAACATTTTATCATAAAATGAGTAAATTTAAAATAAAGATGTCAAAATATTATGACAGTCTAAAGGAAGATTATTATGACAAAGAAGCAAAAGGCACTATTGGCTGTTGAGGCACTTGAAAAGGAATATCCCGACGCAATCTGCTCACTTGTTGAACAGGAGCCGTACAGACTTTTAATTGCTGTTAGACTTTCTGCACAATGCACAGATGCGAGGGTTAATATGGTTACGCCCGTACTCTTTGAGCGTTTTCCAACTGTTGAGGAGCTTGCAATGGCGAATGTGACTGAGGTTGAGGAGATTGTCCATTCCTGCGGCTTTTATAGAGCTAAGGCGAGGGATATAGTGGGAATCTGCCAAGCACTCGTTGAAAAATACGACAAGGTTGTCCCAGATACCGTCGAAGAGCTTATAAAGCTGCCCGGAGTAGGCAGAAAAACAGCTAATCTAATCTGCGGTGATGTATATAAAAAGCCTGCAATAGTTGCCGATACCCATTTAATCAGAATAACAAATCTCTTGGGGCTTGTTAATACAAAGGATCCGAAAAAGGTTGAAATGGAGCTTAAAAAGATTATTCCGCCGCAAAAGAGCAATGATTTTTGCCATCGCTGCGTGCTTCATGGCAGAGCAGTCTGTGTAGCAAGAAGACCGAATTGTCTTGCCTGCACAATGAACTCATTTTGTGCATATGCTCAAAAATTAAATAAGGATAAATAATTCAATTTACTGTATAAAAGTGTTTTCTAAATTGCCGCTTTAAAATAATAAAAAGACGAAAAATAGCAATAATTAAAACTATTTTAAAAATACTGCGACGTATATTTTGTAAAAGGTTATGAGCTTTTATAAATGCTTTTTTTATAAAAATTTTTAGGTTAATGTTCCCTATGCCTGCTTTTTATGTCAGCTATTTTTTACATTTTATTTTATGTTATCTCTAACGGACATGAAAAATATAGCAGAAGTTATGTTAAATAAACATGATTTTTAAAGTAAAAAAGCAAAGTATACTAACTGTATTCATGTTTTCCACATACGATGTGGAAAACTATGTGGAAAATGTTGAAAACTCTTCTAAAACTACTTGATAATACTAGTTATTAACATTAATTTGATTGTGGATAACTAAAGGGAACATATGTTTAAATACTAAATGTTATATTTTTATTCTTAATTCTTGGCTTTTATTTATAAAATAACTTTAAAAAGCAAATAATGAGGTACTTTTATGGATTATAATGAGATAATAGAAAATAATGGTTCAACAACGATAACGGGCTTAAAGTGCTTTTCACTGCCTTTGATACTTGATTGCGGTCAGGCGTTTCGCTGGGCAGAAAGTGAGGGCATATGGCGTGGTGTTGCCATGGGCAAGGAGCTAAGGCTAAAGCAGGAAAACGACGAATTAATATTTTTTGACACCTCAAAGCAAGAGGTTGAAAACATATGGCTAGACTATTTCGACCTAAAAAGAGATTATACAGCAATATGCAAAAAATTATGCGAGGATGAAAGTCTAAAAAAAGCCTGCGAGTGCTATGCGGGAATAAGAGTTTTGAAGCAGGATGAATGGGAAACCCTAGTATCGTTTATAATTTCTGCAAACAATAATATTCCCCGAATAAAGGGAATTATTGAAAGACTTTGCGAAACTTTCGGCGAAAAGCTGCCGACTGGCGGCTACACTTTCCCTACAGCCGAGGTGCTTTCAAAATTGAGCGTTGAGGATTTAGCCCCACTTCGTGCAGGCTTTAGAAGTAAATACATAATTGATGCTGCACAAAAGGTTGCAAGTGGAGAGGTTAATTTGCAGGAGCTTAAGGCAAAATCCTCAGATGAGATAAGAGAAGGACTTATGAGGATTAAGGGAGTCGGCGTAAAGGTTGCAGAATGTACACTGCTTTTCGGCTTTGGTGATGTTGACGCATTTCCAATAGATGTATGGGTAAGACGACTGGTCGGAGAGCTTTATCCCAACGGACTGCCCGAATGCATGAAGGGCGTCAGCGGTATTGCACAGCAGTATCTGTTCCATTGGAGAAGAAATTTAGAAGCAAGCGAAAGCGTAAAATAAAACAATATATCCCCTGTTCGTTTGAACAGGGGATATATTTTATACTAATCTTTATTTCTTACATTCATGTAAAGTGAAAGCGAGGATACAGCGCAAATGGATGGAATTACGGCAAAGCCTGCATTGACAGTGCCTGCGCTTGAAAGAACGTAGATTCCCCCTATAAAAGTTAAAATTATAAATGAAACTGCGAGAATTAAGACAAAAATTCTCTTCACTATAAACCCCTCACTTTAACAATTTACATAATGAATATATCATAGCATTTTTAAAAAGTAAACGAGTTATAAGAAATAAGAGTTTGTCTTTTATTGTTTAAAGGCTTCCTTTTAGAATATGCAGGAATCCATATTTATTTTTAATGTGTGTGTCCCATTTTTAAGCTTTTGGAAACTATTCTGCCATTCTTTGTGCTTATTCTTAAGCTTTAGATTCCTTTACTTCTTTTTCCCTTTTGAAAGGGCTATAAAGCTATCTGCTTTTTTATATTCGGGCTTTGTTATAAGAGAAACAAAAACATATATTATAAATGAACCTGCAGCACCAATAATTACTTGAGATGCTGATTGAGCCTCCCAAAAGGCAGGCAGATTAACGCCAAAGCTAATAATCAAATTATATGTGCAGTATATAAGTCCCCAAAGCATTGAAGCCATTGCGCCGTTGGAGTTGCCTCTCCTCCAGAAAAATCCCATCGTAAGCGGAACGAATACGCCAGTTGTTATAATATCAGATGCAATCCAAGATATTTCTAGTATTGAGCGAATCCTTAAGGAGATTAAGAGAGCGGCAGCAGTAACAGCAAGAGTTGACATTCTCGAATATGACAGCATTTTTTTCTCATCGCTTTTGTTTGGAAGTAAATCGATGCACAGTGTCATCGCACCTGTATTTATTAAAGAGTCCATAGTTGACATAATCGCAGCGGAGATTCCAACAAAGACTAAAGCTCCGAGAAAAGGTGGCATATATTGCATAACAATCGCCGTGACAATGCCGCCTTCAGGCATTTTGTTGAACAGCACGATTCCTGCCATACCTGTAAATACAACGATTAAGTAGAGAGGAATATAGCAAAAGAAGCTCATAACAGTCATCTTTCTTGCATCACTGTCAGATTTAGCTGCGGAAATTCTCTGCCAAACGTTTGCCTGAATCATCCACGCACAGCCGAAGGTTATTACGAAGGTCATATATTTTTGTGCGCCTGCCGTGATGCTCATAAAGTCTGATTTTCCTGCGAGAGCGGCAGCAGCACTAATTTCACTGAATCCGCCCGATTCCTTTAGGGCTATTACAAATACTGCAATAGCAGAGATCAAAAGCAATGCAAACTGAATTATATCCGTTAAGACGACACCTCTAAAGCCTCCAAAAAGCGAATAGATTAAAACTATTGCTGTGCCGACAAGAACTGCTGTTTCATAGTTTAAGCCCATATATGTGCCGAAGAAATTACCGATTCCAACCATCTGCGAGGCAGCTGTGAATGTCATAAAAATTAAAATTAAAACGGATAAAAGCTTAGAAGCGGATTTTGAATAACGTTCATTCATCATCTTGCCCTGCGTTAAAAAGCCTACCCTGCGAATGGATTTTGAAAGAATAATCATTAAAAAGGTAGAGATTAAAACCGGTACACCATAGTACCAAAATGCGCCTAAGCCGTCATCATAAGCTAAATCTGCTGTAGAAATTGCTGAGCCTGCGCCCCACCAAGAGGCAATAAATGTTATTGAGAGCGCCCAAAACGGCAGACTTCTGCCTGCGAAAAAATAATCTACGATATTTTGATTTTTCTTTTCCCTTGAAACTGCGAAAAGGAGAACCCCAAAGTAAATAAGAAGTGCTGATAAAGAAAAAAGCTGTAGCTTAGTCAAGTTAATCTCTCCTGTCAGTGTAATAACAATATTATAGACTCAATATTAGAAAAAGAAAAGGTGCAGCCGGAAAGACTGCACCTTTAATTAGATATATAGCTGATTAGTTTTTCTCAACACCGAATACTACCTTTTCGCCGTTGATGTTCCAATCCTTTTTGTAGCCCTTTGCTTCACCGTTTACAAATGAATCTGCAAGAACAACCTTTGCAATTTCATCCTTATTGTTTTCGATGATTTGGGCAAGCTTGTCGTTATTTTCAACATATACGTTGATTCTGTCCATAACGTCAAAGTCTGCTTCCTTACGCATTGTCTGAATCTTAGAGATAATCTCTCTTACGAAGCCCTCTTCAACAAGTTCGGGAGTAAGAACGGTATCGATTGCAACTGTTACGCCGTAATCAGAAACTGTGTAAGAGCCTTCCTTCTGAACTGAAGAGATAAGAAGATCAGCTTCTGTTAATTCGATAGCGTTTGAGTCAACGTCGAATGTAAGCATACCCTTTTCGTCAAGCTCAGCCTTAGCAGCTGTGCCGTCGAGATTTGCGAGGTATTCCTTAATCTTGCCGAGGAACTTGCCGTACTTAGGACCTACTGTCTTGAGCTGCGGCTTGAATGCGTATGAAACGAAATTTGAGTTATCCACAACGAATTGGAGATTCTTAACGTTTAACTCATCCTTGATAATATCTGCATATTCGCCTGAAAGAGCTTCCTCAGCCTGAACATACATATTGCCCAAGGGCTGTCTGTTCTTGATGTTAGCACCGTTTCTTGCAGATCTGCCGAGAACAACGATGTTAAGAGCTGCATCCATTGAGGTTTCAAGCTCTGTATCGATGTAAGCTTCATCTGCTACAGGATAGTCGCAAAGATGAACACTGATAGGAGCATCCTTGTCGATTGAGCAAACGAGATTTCTGTAAATATCGTCAGCCATGAACGGAATCATAGGAGCTGCAAGCTTAGCGACTGTTACAAGAGCTGTGTAGAGAGTCATATAAGCGTTAATCTTATCCTCTGTAAGCTCAGTAGCCCAGAAACGCTCACGGCAGCGGCGGATGTACCAGTTGCTCATCTCATCTACGAAAGCCTGAAGAGCGCGTGCTGCTTCGGGGATAGCGTAGTTTGCAAGATGTCCGTCAACAGTGTTAATTAAAGTATTGAGCTTTGAAAGGAGCCATCTGTCCATTGTGGGAAGCTCATCACTGCTCTTAAGAGTGTATTTTGTAGCGTCGAAGTTATCGATATTAGCATAGAGTACGAAGAATGCATAGATGTTCCAAAGAGTACCCATGAACTTTCTCTGTCCCTCAACAACTGCCTTGCCGTGGAAACGGTTGGGAAGCCAAGGAGCTGAGTTAGTGTAGAAGTACCAGCGGATAGCGTCTGCGCCGTACTTGTGCAGTGCATCGAAGGGATCAACTGCGTTGCCCTTAGATTTACTCATCTTCTGTCCGTTTTCATCCTGAACATGACCGAGAACGATTACGTTCTTATAGGGAGCCTTGTTGAAGAGAAGTGTTGAGATAGCGAGAAGTGAGTAGAACCAGCCTCTAGTCTGGTCAACAGCCTCAGAGATGAACTCTGCAGGGAACTGCTGCTCGAATAATTCCTTATTCTCAAACGGATAGTGGTGCTGTGCAAAGGGCATTGAGCCTGAGTCAAACCAACAGTCGATAACCTCAGGTACTCTGTGCATTTCCTTGCCGCACTTAGGACACTTGATTGTAACGTTATCGATGTAGGGGCGGTGAAGCTCGATGTCATCAGGGCAGTTGTCAGACATGCTCTTTAATTCCTCGATAGAGCCGATTGAATGTCTGTGACCGCATTCACATTCCCAAATATTTAAAGGAGTACCCCAGTAACGGTTACGGGAGATTGACCAATCCTGAACGTTTTCAATCCAGTCGCCGAAGCGTCCCTTGCCGATGCTCTCGGGAATCCAGTTAACTGTGTTGTTGTTTCTAACGAGGTCATCACGAACCTCTGTCATCTTAATAAACCAAGAATCTCTTGCGTAGTAGATAAGGGGAGTATCACATCTCCAGCAGTGCGGGTAGCTATGCTCAAAGAGCGGAGCTGAGAAGAGAAGTCCTCTTGTTTCGAGATCTATGAGAATATCCTTATCAACATCCTTGCAGAAGCGTCCTGCCCAAGGTGTTGACTTATCCATGCAGCCTGCTGAGTCAACGAGCTGAAGGAAGGGAAGGTCATAGTTTCTGCCGACATTGGCGTCGTCCTCACCGAATGCAGGAGCAAGGTGAACGATACCAGAACCGTCTGTAAGAGTAACATATGTGTCGCAGGTTACATACCAGCCCTTTTTGCCGTCCTTTGCCTTAGAGCATTCAAACAGCGGCTCATATTCCTTATATTCAAGATCCTTACCTACGAAGCTCTGGAGAGTTTCGACCTCTTTATCGGGGAAGATTGTTGATACAAGAGCCTCAGCCATGTAGTAAACAGTATCCTCAACCTTAATCTTTACATAGGTTTCATCAGGATGTACGCAAAGAGCGACGTTTGAGGGAAGAGTCCACGGAGTTGTTGTCCATGCGAGGAAGTAAGCATCTTCGCCTTTTACCTTAAACTTAACGAATGCTGAACGCTCCTTAACGTCCTTATATCCCTGAGCGACCTCCTGTGATGAAAGAGGAGTACCGCAGCGGGGGCAGTAGGGAACAATCTTGAAGCCTTTATATAAAAGACCTTTATCCCAAATCTGCTTTAATGCCCACCACTCAGATTCAATAAAGGAGTTGTTGTAGGTTACATAGGGATTATCCATATCAGCCCAGAAGCCGACAGTGCCGGAGAAATCCTCCCACATGCCTTTATATTTCCAAACGCTCTGCTTGCACTGATTGATGAAGGGTTCAAGACCATATTCCTCGATACCCTGCTTGCCCTCGATGCCGAGGAGCTTTTCAACCTCAATTTCAACGGGGAGACCGTGAGTATCCCAGCCTGCCTTGCGGGGTACCATGTAGCCCTTCATTGTTTTATAGCGAGGAATCATATCCTTGATAACACGTGTTAAAACGTGACCGATGTGAGGCTTGCCGTTTGCTGTAGGCGGACCATCATAGAATGTATAGGTTTCGCCCTCTTTTCTGTTTTCCATGCTCTTGCGGAAGATGTCGTTTTCATTCCAAAAATCAAGAACCTTTTTTTCACGTTCTACAAAGTCAAAGTTTGTAGGCACTTTCTCGTACATATTTTTTCCATCCTTTCGGTTTCGGAGTGGTTAATATAAAATAAAAAAAGTCTTCGCCCTGTAAACAGGACAAAGACCGATGCTTTGCAACCACCCACTACATTCAGACAAATGCTTCCCGTTAACGGTGGGACTGCCGTCGGATTCTACTAGGGTTAATGCCTTTTTGATCCGCTGCTCGGGAGTGATTTTCATCTGTACAGAAAATGCTGATTTTCCACTGTCATCAGCTCACTGAGATTTCCTTTGTACGATTACTTTCTCCGTCAAAGCTTTTATTAATATGTCTATACTATCGAATTATAATATATTTATATCTTTTCGTCAACACTTTAATAAGGTCAAAATGACAGAAAAAGTATAAAAAGTACTGATGTTTTTGTTAATCTTTGAAAATAAATAAAAAATTGTATAATTTAGCGTTGTTCGGGCAATAATATCGGCAGCTTTTTAAGGAGGGATAATATGAAGTCAAAGCAGCTAAAGCTATACGGCAGGGAGGATATTTCCGGAAGGGAAATGCAGGCATCAATAATACCTGTCTGCTTTTTTATATTCTTTATAACGCTTACATTTATGACGGCGAGCTTAAAACTTCTCTTGAGTACTTATCCGAGCTTTAAGGGAAGCGATATATTAGCTCATAAGGCACCGTATGCAGTCAATATAATTGCGGCGTGTGCAGTACTTCTCTTTTGGATAATGTTCTTTGCACCTGCATATATCGGTATGCACGACTATTTTATTGCACCTGTAAAAAATAAAAATCAGAATATAGACATAATCTTTGATTGGTATAGCTTTAAAAAATTTTTTATAGGACTTAAATTTGTGCTAGGCTTAATTTTATTGAAAGCGTTTATGCTAATATGCTTTTGCGCACCGAGTTTTATTATATTTGTGTTTACAATAAAAACTCTTTTCTCTCAAGGGATATTTAAAGATTGTGCATATGTAATATTAGCGGGAGCGTGCATAATGCTTGGAATAGGTGTTATGTGCTACTTTTGTGCAAAGCAAAGATATGCCGCAGTGCCTTATATAGCTGCGATGAACCCTAAGGTTAAATTAAGCGATGCTATTAAGGCGAGCAAGAAGATTATGGAGGGAAAATATCTTAATTTCCTATTATTCAAGCTCAGCTTTTTCGGTTGGTTTTTATCGTGCGTATTTTTGTTCCCGCTTATGTTCGTTTTTCCATACTATGAGCAGTCATGTACGGAATGGATATTTTATACAGCAAATAAACAAAAAAATAAAAATAACACTTGATTATATATTGATTATATACAAATAATCTGCTAATATAGCCTTGTAGAATATTTTTGGAGGCAGGGCTATGGAAAAATCAAGACTTAAAAAGAGCATACTTTTTAATTTGATACTTTTCGGCTTTATAGGACAAGTTGCATGGGCCGTTGAGAATATCTATTTCAATACTTTTTTATATAACTATATCGGTGCAGAGCCTAAGGATATTTCGCTAATGGTTGCTTTAAGTGCCGTGACAGCTGTTTTAACTACCTTCTTGATGGGAACACTCAGTGATAAATTAAACCGCAGAAAAATTTTCTTAAGCGGCGGATATATTGTCTGGGGCGTAACAGTTATGGCGTTTGCTCTAATCTCAAGAGAGAATGTCGCAGCTGTTTTCAAGCTAACAGATACAGCTAAGGTCATTGCAGCGTCAGTTAGTGTTGTGATTATAATGGACTGCGTGATGACATTTATGGGTTCTACATCAAATGACGCAGCATTCAATGCGTGGGTAACGGACGTTACGGTTAAAGAAAACAGAGGCACGGCAGAGGGAATACTTGCTACAATGCCCATTCTTGCAATGCTAGTTGTAACTGTTGCCTTCGGCGCAGGTGTCAGCATTGCAGGCTATCCCGCCTGCTTTATAGCACTTGGAGTGATTGTTACACTCTGCGGCGTGATAGGCATATTTACTGTAAAGGATTCTAGAAGCGGTGAAAAGCAGAATTCAAATTATTGGAGCGATTTATTTTACGGCTTTAGAATAAGCGTGGTTAAAAAGAATAAGAATTTATATTTGATACTTGCAGCGACATGTGTGTTTAATACGGCTGTACAGATATTTATGCCATATATTTTCATATATTTGCAGCACTATTTAGGGTTTGACTTTGCAAAGCTTCAAATCACACCTGCGATTGCCCTATTAGCTGTCGGAGGTTTAATTGGTTTTGTTTGTGTGATTGTGCTTTTAGGAAAGCTCATAGATAAAAGAGGAAAGGATACTTTCATTTATCCCTCGGTCATAATTTTTATGCTCGGGCTGTTGTGCGTGTACTTTGCAAAGTCACTTTTAGTATTTGCTCTGTGTGCTGCTGTTATGCTCATAGGCTATGGAATGCTTATGATTATTTTAAATGCAAGCGTTAGGGATCTTACACCGAGTGATAAGGTAGGTCAGTTCCAAGGAATAAGAATGATTTTCTTCGTGCTGATTCCTATGGTTTTAGGCCCTGCAATCGGCAATGCAACTATAGAGCTTTTTGCAAAGAATTATTCGCTGGGAACTATGATAAATGAGTTCGGCGAAACGACATTAGTACCAATTCCAACTGTATTCTTAGCATCTGCGATTGTATCGCTTTTAATATTTATTCCGATTGCTGTGATGAAGAAAAGGCAGAAAAATAGATTATAAGTTATCTCCTGAAATATAGAAAAGCCCCTGTGTCTTTTAGATGCAGGGACTTTTCCTTTTTAGTTCTCCACATAGTTTTAAAAGAGTGTGGAAAAATCTGTCATTCAGAGGAGCGAAGCGACGAAGAATCTTAGTAATTTATAATTGATATTCAAATATAAGATTTCTCGACAAGCTCACAATGACGAACTTTTTATTTTTATGATAGACGTTAATTTTAGCATTGATTAGTTTATCCCCTCTCAGACGACTGCCGTAGACAGCTCCCCCAAAGTGGGAGCCTTTTAAGCCTCGCCCCACGGGAGAGGTGGCATACGTTAGTGTGACGGAGAGGGGATAGCAAATTTAAATTGACTTTAAATTATCTTATCCCTCGGCAAGTTAAAAATAAAGCCTTAAGTTTTCCGCATTCCCTTATGCCAATGTGGAAAACTTAAACAAAAAACCCGACAACCTTTCGGCTGTCGGGTAAATCTATTCATTTTGAGAGATTAAAACTTCTTGGGGCCTCTGTTGTTATCTCTTCTAGGTCCGCGGTTGTTATCACGTCTAGGACCTCTGTTATCTCTTCTCGGACGCTCTGAAAGCTCATTTTCGGGAACAAGTCCTTCAAGCTCGATAAGAGCATCTCTTCTAGAGAGGTTGAGTCTGCCCTGACCGTCTATTTCGAGAACCTTAACAACAACCTCGTCGCCTACAGCAACAACGTCTTCAACCTTCTCTGTACGCTTTACGTCGAGGTGGCTGATGTGTACAAGGCCTTCCTTGCCGGGAGCAATTTCAACGAATGCACCGAAGTCCATAAGGCGAGTTACAACACCGTTGTAGAAACCGCCGACTTCAGGATCGTTTGCGATAAGCTCAACCATTGAAAGAGCGCGCTTAGCGTCCTCTGTATCGATAGCTGAAATGAAGATCTTGCCATCTTCCTCAACGTCAACCTTACAGTTGCACTCTGCGCAAATCTTCTGAATAACCTTGCCCTGCTTACCGATAACATCACCGATCTTCTCAGGGTTAATCTGTGTTGTGAGCATCTTGGGAGCATACTTTGAAAGCTCTTCTCTAGGCTCTGCGATTACAGGAGCCATAACATCGTCAAGGATGTAGCATCTTGCCTTGTATGTCTTATCAAGAGCTTCACGGATGATAGCGGGTGTAAGACCATGAACCTTGAGGTCCATCTGAATAGCTGTGATACCCTTCTTAGTACCGCCAACCTTGAAGTCCATATCGCCGAAGAAATCTTCAAGACCTTGAATATCAACCATTGTCATGAAGCGGTCGCCTTCAGTTACAAGACCGCAGGAGATACCTGCTACAGGAGCCTTAATCGGAACGCCTGCTGCCATAAGTGAAAGAGTAGAACCACAGATTGATGCCTGTGATGTTGAACCGTTTGATGAGAGAACCTCTGAAACGAGTCTTAATGCATAGGGGAATTCCTCAACGCTGGGGATAACGGGAAGAAGAGCGCGCTCAGCAAGTGCGCCGTGACCGATTTCACGTCTGCCGGGGCCTCTTGAGGGCTTTGTTTCACCGACAGAGTATGAGGGGAAGTTGTAGTGGTGCATATAGCGCTTAGAATCCTCACCGTCAATGCCGTCGAGAAGCTGTGCGTCGCTTACAGGGCCGAGTGTTGTGATTGTAAGAACCTGAGTCTGACCTCTTGTGAACATACCTGAACCGTGAACACGGTCGATAACGTCAACCTCTGCTGCAAGAGGACGGATTTCGTCGATGCCTCTGCCGTCAACACGCTTGTTGTCGTCGAGGAGCCAGCGGCGAACTACGAACTTCTGAATCTTGTAAAGGCAGTCTTCAATCTTCTCTGCCTCTTCGGGATAAAGCTCGTCAAACTTTTCGTGAACAGCGTCGTAGATGGGCTTGAGTCTTTCATCACGGATACGCTTATCATCTGTATCAAGAGCTAAACGGATGTCATCAATGCAGAAATCCTTGATAGCTTCGTACATTTCGGGTGAAGGATCGTTTGAGGGGAAGTCAACCTTATTTTTGCCGACCTCAGCCTGAATACCCTTGATGAACTCAACAATCTTCTGGTTTTCAGCGTGAGCATACATGATGCCGTCAAACATAACGTCGTTAGAAATTTCGTTAGCACCTGCTTCAATCATAGCAACAAGGTCTGCTGTTGAAGCAACTGTAACTGCCATCTCTGAAACCTCTCTCTGCTCTGCAGTGGGGTTGATTACATATTCGCCGTCTACAAGACCAACGCTTACGCCTGAAATCGGGCCTTCCCACGGAATCTCAGAGATTGAAAGTGCGATTGAAACACCGAGCATAGCTGTAATCTCGGGAGAACAATCAGGATCAACAGACATAACTGTTGCAACAACAGAAACATCGTTTCTCATATCCTTGGGGAAAAGAGGACGAATAGGTCTGTCAATAACACGAGATGCGAGTGTAGCCTTCTCTGAAGCCTTACCCTCACGTCTTTGGAATGAGCCGGGGATTTTGCCGACTGAATAGAGCTTTTCTTCAAAATCAACTGAAAGAGGGAAGAAGTCTACGCCCTCTCTCGGCTTGGGAGCCATTGTTGCTGTACAAAGTACATCTGTTTCGCCGTAGCGTACAAGGCATGAACCGCCTGCGAGCTGAGCCATCTTGCCAACTTCAACTACGAAGGGTCTGCCTGCGATTTCTGTTTTAAAAGTCTTGAAATCTTCAAACATAATTTTTACCTCTCTTAATATTAATTTTCCACAAGTTAATAGGACTTAGCAATAAATCCAATCACCGAAAAACGGAAACTCGATTCACTGCTAAAGCCTTAATTTGCGGATGATTCTAAAACTCAAAAAAGCAGGCAAGAAGAAGTTCTCCTGCCTGCAAGTTTTGCAATTACTTACGAAGACCGAGTCTTGCTACGATTGCACGGTAACGCTCGATGTCAACATTTGTAAGGTACTTAAGAAGGTTACGTCTGTGACCAACCATCTTGAGAAGACCTCTTCTTGAATGATGATCCTTCGGATGTGCCTTGAGATGCTCAGTAAGATCTGTGATTCTCTTTGTAAGAACTGCGATCTGTACCTCGGGTGAACCTGTGTCGCCCTCGTGGATAGCATACTCCTGCATAATTGCTGTCTTTTCTGCCTGTGTCATTTCTTTTCACCTCATTAAAAATTTTACACCTGACACCCAGCCGAAGGCAGGTGATACCACAAAGTGGTTTAATCCATGAGCCGAGAATCGGTGCATACAAGACGTATTATAACAGACAAAGCCTTATTTGTAAAGCTTTTTAAGGATTTTGAATGAGCAAAAATCAACTTTAGAATGTCATCCAAAACTTTTATATTAATTGTGTAATAAAGCTTAAAAATAGACAAATTTTGATATATGCTTTGTTCTTATAAATACATATAGGCTTTATAAATAAAAAAGGCCCGCATTAAAGCGGGATAAAATAGGGAGAAGAAAGGCTTAGCCTTCCATTCTTTCCCTTCTCTTTCTGTCACGGATTGACTTTCTTATAGCAGCAGTCTTTCTCTCCTGTGCAGCCTTCTGTGCCTTTTTAACTCTTACAGAGCGGCGATTGGGGTTCTTTGTACCCTTAATCTCCTTTTTCTGAGGCTTCTTTTGGGGATTGCGAAGCTCTAAGTTTTCCTTATAGAAAATCATGCTGCCGCCAATAACCTGTACAACCTCGGAGTCTGTAGCCTTAGCTATTTCCTCTGCGATTTCTCTTGCTGATTTAGGAGCTGTTTCAAGAAGAACCTTGAGCTTTAAAAGCTCGCGAGAACGAAAAGCGTCAAGAGTTTGTGCTATAAGTGCATCGTTAACTCCACCCTTGCCCACTTGGAAAAGTGGCTCTAATTTGTTTGCCTGAGCTCTAAGAGCTGCTCTTTCTTTGCTCGTCATATAATTTCCTCCAATTGTTTACTCAAAAGTCTAAGTGCCTTGCCTCTATGGCTGATTGAATCTTTTTCATCGGCTGAAAGCTCGGCCATTGTTCTGCCCTCGTATGCGTCGGGTAAGAACATAGGATCGTAGCCAAAGCCGCCTGTACCTGTCATTTTAGTATCGATTTTGCCCTCACATTCTCCTCTTACGGTAATCTTTCTGCCGTCGGGGAAAACGCAGCAAATCGCAGCGACATAGCGTGCGGTACGTTTATCCATCGGGACACCTTCAAGATTTTTGAGAACAAGCTCGTTGTTCTTGTCGTCATTTCCATGACCGCCTGAGTAGCGTGCGGAATATACTCCCGGTGCGCCGTCAAGTGCGTCAATAGAAAGACCTGAATCGTCAGCAATACACGGCATATTGCTTTCTCTGCAGCCGCTTTCCGCCTTTATAAAAGCATTTTCTTCAAATGTTGTACCTGTTTCCTCAGCATCTGTTAATTCAATGCCGACCTCCTCAGCTAAAAGAACGTTTACGCCGATGGGCTTTAATATGCGACTCATCTCTTCGCGCTTTTTCATGTTGTGTGTAGCTATGAGAAAATCCATTTTTAGTCCTTTCTGCTTACGCTTATTCTTCGTCGGTATCCACATCGAAAAGTCCCTCGGCAAATTCCTCGGGATCGAAGGGACGAAGGTCGTCTATCTGTTCACCTACGCCGACAAACTTAACAGGTACGCCAAGCTCATTTTTGATGTTAAGCACAACGCCGCCCTTAGCGGTACCGTCAAGCTTTGTGAGAATGATACCGGTTATATCGGCTACATTTTTAAACTCCTTAGCCTGATTTACAGCATTTTGACCTGTTGTAGCATCGAGAACTAAAAGGCTCTCTCTGTCACTGTAGGGCAGTTCTCGGTCAATTACACGATAGATTTTAGCAAGCTCATCCATTAGATTCTTCTTGTTGTGAAGACGTCCTGCTGTATCGCAGATGATAACGTCAGCATCTCTTGAAATGCCAGCCTTTATTGTGTCAAATATAACAGCCGCAGGATCTGCGCCCTCACGGTGCTTGACAATTTCTACGTCTGCACGCTCTGCCCATTCCTCAAGCTGCTCAATAGCGGCGGCACGGAAGGTATCAGCAGCTGCGAGAATAACCTTTTTGCCCTGTGACTTGTACATGGCAGCAAGCTTGCCTATTGAGGTTGTCTTGCCAACACCATTGACGCCTATAACAAGGATGACTGCGGGCATTGTAACAAGGCTAATCTCTTCACCGCCTCGAAGCATATCGGCTACAATTTCCTGCATAGCCTTTTTGACGTCCTTGGCTTTTTTGAGGTGATCCTTGTTGACACGCTCACGGAGCTTTTCTGAAATCTCCATAGCTGTTTGAACGCCGACATCGCCCATTACAAGAATCTCCTCGAGCTCCTCATAGAAGTCGTCATCAATTTCTGTTCCCTGATGGAACATTGAATCGATAGCGGCAGACATATTATCTCTAGTCTTTTTCAAACCTTGGTTAATTTTCTTAAAAAGCCCCATAAGTGTGTACTCCTTTTCAGTATGAAGAAATCATACTTTATTTTTAATCATTATTTTTAGGGATTGGATAATCTCCTGTAAAACAAGCATCACAGTAGCATTTGCAATTTTCGGGAGCATTGACAAGCTCGCCTAAGCAATCCTTATCAAGAAATCCCAAAGAATCTGCACCGATGAGCCTGCAAAGCTCATCTACTGTGTTATGGTTAGATGTAAGCTCCTCACGGGTGGGAATGTCTGTTCCATAAAAGCATGGCCAATGTATTGTTGGAGAACTTATTCTAACGTGAACCTCTAAAGCACCCGCAGCCTTGAGAAGCTTTATGATATTAGCTGATGTAGAGCCTCTGACTATAGAGTCATCTACCATGATAACCCTCTTGCCCTTAACCGCCTGCGACATAGCTGTGAGCTTGATGTCAATGCTCTGGCGGCGCTGTGACTGCTTGGGTTTTATGAAAGTTCTGCCTACATAATTGTTTCTAACAAAGCCAACGCCGTAGGGGATGCCACTCTCTTTAGCATAGCCCAAAGCTGCGTCAATTCCCGAATCGGGGACAGGGATGACAATATCAGCGTCAACGGGGTGCTGCTTAGCGAGTAATTCTCCCGCCTTCATTCTTGATGCGTGAACCTCAACGCCGTCAATGACACTGTCCGGTCTTGCAAAATATATATATTCAAATATACACAGCTTGCGCTTGCAAAGATCGTTTGGACAGTTCTTTTTTATCGAATGTATTCCCCAGCCGTCAATAACAACAACCTCACCTGGTTCAACATCACGCACAAATGTGGCACCAACTGCGTCAAGTGCGCAGGTTTCAGATGTCACGATGAACGAATTGTGAAGCTTGCCGATTACGAGCGGACGCATACCGAGGGGATCTCTCGCTGCGATAAGCTTGCGCGGACTCATAATAAGCATACAATAAGCACCCTTAATGGAGGGCATTGCGCTTACGATAGCCTCTTCGATACTGTTTGTTTTTGTGCGGTGCTTTGCTATTACTTGGGCGAGAAGCTCACAGTCAGAGTTAGTTTGGAACATAGCTCCGCTTTCTGCGAGTGATTCACGAATTTCCTTTGCATTTACGATTGCACCGTTTTGAGCGATGGCAAGCCTGCCCTTTGCGTAGCGAAGTACGATTGGCTGACTGTTTTCTACTCCTGCCTCGTCTGCATTTGTATAGCGGACGTGGCCCATTGCAATCTGTCCTTTAAGTTTTGAGAGGTTGTCCTCGTTGAAAACCTCTCCGACAAGACCTAAATCCTTGTGGTAGTCAATAACACCCATATCACTGACTGCGATTCCGCAGCTTTGCTGTCCTCGGTGCTGGAGTGCGTATAGTCCGAGATATACGGCTCTTGCAGGATCTATATCAGCGTCTGAGTAAATACCGAATACGCCGCATTCCTCATGAAGCTCTTGTGAAAAACTCATGCGTTGCCGTCCTTTCGTAAAAGAATCGAAAAATTTGGTTGACAAAAGCTTTAAAAATTAGTTAAGACCGAGTCTGCGAGCCATTTCCTCGTAAGCTTCCTCAACGCTGCCCATATCTCTTCTAAAACGATCCTTATCGAGCTTTTCACCAGTCTGAGTATCCCAGAAACGGCAGGTATCAGGAGAAATCTCATCTGCGAGGATAACGTCACCGTGATAACGGCCGAACTCAATTTTAAAGTCGATGAGGTCAACATTCTTTGACTTGAAGAACTCAACCATGATGTCGTTAATCTTGAATGCCATTTCCTTAATCTTTGCGATTTCATCCTCTGTTGCAAAGCCGCAGCCGATTGCATGGTAGGAGTTGATGAGCGGATCGCCAAGATCATCGTCCTTATAGCTAAACTCAATTACAGGAGTCTTAAGGACTGTGCCTTCTTCAAGGCCGAGTCTTTTAGCCATGGAACCTGCTGCTTTGTTGCGGATGATAACCTCAAGAGGAACGATAGAAACCTTTCTGACTGCTGTCTCTCTGTCGCTCAGCTCTTCAATGTAGTGAGTGTGAATACCCTTTTCTTCAAACATACGGCACATGAAGTTGGACATCTTGTTGTTGATAACGCCCTTGCCGTTAATAGTACCCTTCTTTAAGCCGTTAAAGGCTGTAGCATCATCCTTGTAGTCAACGATGAGTACATCGGGATCCTCTGTTGTGAATACCTTTTTCGCTTTGCCTTCGTAGAGAAGTTCTTTCTTTTCCATGATTTGTTCCTCCTGATTGATATAGTTTAATATATTCCTTAAAAGATTTTATTAAAATTTATAATAAAATCTTCAGAAGACCGAACAGAAAAATTAGCTTTCTTCAATATTTTTTATGATGTCATTAACTGTGTTGCGAAGGGCAGCATCCTTCTCAAGCTCCTTTTCCATGACATCTAAACCATAGAGAACGGTTGAATAGTGTCTGCCGCCGAAATATTCGCCGATAGATTTTGCGGAAAGACCTAAGACCTCGTGGACGATGTGCATTGCAATCTGACGAAGCTTAGATGTTTGCGCATCCTTTTTCTTGGATTTGAGATCATCGGGCTTAGCGTTGAACGTCCTTGCAACCTCGTTGATAATATCCTCGACGATTACAGGAGTAGGACGTCTGTCGTTTAGAATATCCTTTATAGCTTGAGCTGCTGTAGCAGTATTGACGTTTGCACCCTGAATTGTGACATATGCATTCATCTTTTTTACTGCGAATTCAAGCTGACGGATATTGCTCTTTAACTTTTCAGCTATGAACTCAACGACCTCATCGGGTAAATCAAAGTTTAAAAGTGTTGCCTTTCTTCTGACAATAAGCATTCTTGTTTCAAGATCAGGCGGCTGAATATCAGCTATAAGTCCCCACTCAAAGCGGGTGCGAAGTCTGTCCTCAAGAAGTGACATGTCCTTAGGCGGACGGTCAGATGAAAGTACAATCTGTTTGCCCTCGGTTGTCAGGGCGTTAAAGGTGTGGAAGAATTCCTCCTGAGTACGCTCTTTGTTTGCTATAAACTGAACGTCATCCATAAAGAGTACATCTGCACCGCGGTATTTCTTCTGGAATTCGGCAGTCTTCTGAACACGAAGAGCCTCAATGAATTCATTTGTGAAGGTTTCACCATCTGTGAAAACAATTTTTGTTGAGGGATTGTTTCTCTTAATCTCGTGGCAGATAGCATTTAAAAGGTGAGTTTTGCCAAGACCTGAATTTCCGTAGATAAAGAGCGGGTTGTATGCCTTTCCCGGATTTGCGGCAACTGCCTGAGCAGCTGCGTGGGCAAATTTATTCGATGCACCGACTACGAAGGTGTCAAACGTATTTTCAAAATAATTCGATGCTCTCACATCGTCATTTTCAGCTTCAGCCATAACGGGCTGGGGCTGATATGTATTTTCTCTGAACATATTTTGTGAATAGCCGTTTGCAGCAAAGTTGTTCTGCCCATAATTATTCTGCCCAAAATTATTTTGTCCAAAATTGTTCTGCTGATAGCCGCCTTGAACGGGTGCAGGGGAAACCTGTGTATCCTCAGCGGTATTAGCGGGTGCAACAACCTCGACCTCGACAGGGAAGCCCATAATTTCTTCAAAGGCGTTGCAGAGATTTTTATTGAATTTCTGCATTAAAATTTTTCTTTTAAAGTCAGCTGATGAACAAAGCTTTACACAATTTCCGTCAAAGCTCACGAACGTAAGATCGCTGAACCAAACATTGAAAATGGCTTCGGAAGTGTTTTCTTTAAGATTGTTGTATACAAGCTGCCATATATCTTCAAATGTCTCTATTTTAATCCCCTCCTAATAGTATCAAAAAAGCACATTACGCCATAGTAACAAAAAGTATATCACAAGAACCCCCTTTTTTCAACAAGCATATTGCACAAGAGCGTAAAAAAAAGATTGACAATGATAATGCGTATGTTATATAATGTTAGCTTGCAAGGGTAGGTCACGTCAATTATCCATTTTGTTGATAGTTGTTGGGGATATAATTTACTTTGTGAAACGGAGGTTGAACTAATGAAAAGAACTTACCAGCCCAAGAAGCTGCACCGTAAGAAGGAGCATGGCTTCCGCAAAAGAATGTCCGACAGAAACGGACGCAAGGTTCTTGCCCGCCGCAGAGCGAAGGGCAGAAAGCAGCTCACATACTAATTTGTAAGAGAGCTCAATATTAATTGCCACGGATGGATTGATTGCTTTGGCAGAATATCAAACACTCAAGTTAAACAGCGAATTTCGCAGAGCCTACGGCCGCGGTAAACAAGCCGCAGGGCCTTCGCTCGTCACGTATGCAGTGAGGTCCCGAAAGGGAGGAATCTGCATAGGTATAACAACAAGCAAAAAAATTGGTAACGCAGTTGAGCGCAACAGATGCCGCAGAATTATTCGAGCAGCATTTAGAAGCCTCAGCGAGGAGTGCAGCGGAAGTTGGGATATAGTTTTTGTAGCCCGACATAAAACTGTTTCTTTAAAGAGTACCGATTTAGAGCGTGCTATGCGAAAAGAGCTGTTAGCTTTGGGTGTTATTAAGCTATCTAAAGATTGATTACTGTGAATGTGATATGAAAGAATTATTTTCTAAAATTAAAGAATTAATAAAACGCATATTGATCGCACCGATAAGGTTTTATCAGAGGTTTATTTCACCTTGCTTTCCTCCTGTCTGCAGGTATCATCCTACCTGCTCGCAGTATGCCATTGAGGCGATTCAAGTTCACGGACCTGTCAAGGGAAGCTTGCTTGCAATAGCAAGAATTCTAAGATGCAATCCGCTGTTTGCTGGCGGTTATGATCCTGTCCCCCCTAAAAAGGGAAGAAAATCAAAACGGAGGAGTCACACACGATGAACATCTTTTATGATATACTGGCTGTCCCGTTCGGTTATGTTTTAAGATTCATTTTCAATATCGTTGAAAACTATGGTCTTGCGCTTATCTTATTTACCCTCTTTGCAAGACTTCTTATGCTGCCGACATCAATATATCAGCAAAAGGGAACTGTTAAAACACAGCGCCTCCAGCCGAAGCTCCGCAGAATAAACAACAGATATAAGGGAAATCAGCAGAAGATTCAGGAAGAAACTCAGGCTCTTTATCAGCGTGAGGGACAAAATCCTATGAGTATGGGCTGCTTGCCTCTTATCCTTCAGATGATTGTTATTTTCGGTCTTATCGGTGTTATCTATGAACCTCTTACTTATGCCCTTTCAGTTCCCGAGGATGTTATAGCAACACTTACACAGGGCGCAAAAGAAGTTTTAGGCGGCAAAATTCCTGCAAATCAGGAAAGAACAATCGAGCTTTACATTATCGCTAATATCGATAAAATTTCTCAGGCGGTTACAGTGCCTGAAACATGGGTCAATGCAATTTCCAACTTCCACTTTACCTTCCTCGGAATCCCGCTTGGCCAGACACCTAATGTAAAAGATCCCAGCCTTCTCTGGATTATTCCAATACTTTCAGGTGTAACATCAATGCTTACAAGTGTATTTATGCAGATGAAGCAGAAGGAGTCAAATCCTGAAATGGCAAGCAATCCTATGATGGGCTGCATGACATTTACAATGCCTATTTTCTCATTAATCTTTACATTCCAGTTCCCCGCAGGCATCGGTATCTACTGGATTGCATCAAATATCTTTGCATTTATTCAGACAGTTATCCTCTCATATACTCACAGCCCCAAAAAGATGGTTGCGAAGCTTATGGTAGATGAAACTATAGAGCGCCGCTCAAGAGAAGAAAATCTCAAGCGTGCAGCACAGATATACAAAGAGGACTGATTGAAAAATCCTCGATTTAATTAATTTATACAGGTGGTGAAATCTGTTGATTAAGGAAGCTATCGGTACCGCTTCTACAGTTGAGGAGGCTAAGGCACTCGCAATTCAGGAGCTTGGCGCACCAGTAGACGCAGACATAAAAATCGAAGTTCTTGAGCAGCCTTCAAAGAAGGTGTTCGGCCTTTTCGGTGGTTCACCCGCTAAGGTTAAGGCAAGCTATGAAGAACCCGAGAAGATTAATGCAGTTTCTTATCTTGAGAATATCTTAAAGAATCTCGGTATTGAAAATGCAAAAATAAATGTTGAAGAGTCAGACGAAGAGGTTAAAATCGCAGTAGAATATGACGGCGATTACGGCACTGCAATCGGCAGACGAGGCGAAACTCTCGACGCTATTCAGTATCTCGTAAGACTTGTTATTAACAGAGGCTCAGAGCAGACAAAGAGAGTAGCTCTTAACATAGGCAACTATCGTGAGAAGCGTGAGGCAACTCTTCGCGCACTTGCAAAGAAGAATGCTGCTAAGGTTAAGAAGTACGGCAGAAACGTTGTTCTCGATCCTATGAATCCCTATGAAAGACGTATTATACATACATCAATTCAGGAGATTGAGGGTGTAAATTCACACTCAGTAGGTTCAGAAAATGAGCGTAAGGTTGTTATAACTCTTGCTGATGACTTTAAGCCTACAAATCCGAGCAGAAGAAATAATCGCGGCTATCAAAACCGTGATTACAACAGAGGCCCTAAGAGAGATTCAAGACCTCGCAGCACTGCTCCTTCTCGTCCGCCCCGTTCAGATGCTGCATCAACATCAAGATACGGCAAAATCGAACCCAAAAATAAGGGCTAAGAGATAAAAAATAATAGATTAAAGTGTGGAGAAGCTATTTTCTTCACACTTTTTTATATTTTGACGCATAAAATAGCAGAGTTTTCAATTTTTTTCAATTTTATATCGATATTTTCTTTTGTATGTGGTATTATTAGAACATGTAAGTTAATATTTTTACGCTGCTTAAAAATCTAAACCTTTTTTCAATTTAGAAAGAGAGTGATAGTATGAAAGAAAATAAAAACAATTCTGTTTCACCCAAAAAGCAGGATAAGCCTAAAAAGACATCTGAACAAAGAAAAGAAGAGTTTAAAGACTTCTTTATGCGCAATAATAAGAGAAATCTTAAAATAACAATCGGTGTTGTAGTGGGCGTTCTCGTGATTTTAATTGCAGGAATTTCTTTTTTTGTAGCAAATAAGCTCGGAAAACTAAATTTCAGTGATGGCAAGCATGGCGATGAGGCAGCGACATTTGCTCCTGAGGAAAACTTCAAGGCGATGTATGATGTCCAAAATGCATCTGATATTGATTCTCTGCTTGAGGCTTGGGCTACAAACGGAGGAGAGAAATTCAGAAGTAAAAATGTTATAAATGTACTTCTCCTAGGTATCGATGGTACAGAGGGCGACGTTAACGGCGGCAGAAGCGACGTTATGATGCTCGTATCATTAAACAAGAAAACAAAAACTATAAGTCTTGTTTCATTCCTTAGAGATAGCTACACCTATATGAATATCAATGGTCAGGGAAGATGCTGTAAGCTCAACCATTCACATAAATGGGGCGGTCCCGCTACTCTTATAGAAACACTTGAAAATGATTACAAGATTGAAATTGATAATTATGTCAGTGTTAACTTCACTTCATTCCCGAAGCTAATTGACGCTTTAGGCGGCGTAGAGGTTCCGATTACACAGAAGGAAGCCGACTATATTAACCGTACTACAACTAAAATTAAAAAGGTTAAGGCAGGCGAAAAGGTTAAGCTTGACGGCAAGCAGGCTCTCGTATTCAGCCGTATTCGTAAGCTCGATTCAGATATAGGCAGAGTTGACAGACAGAAGTCTGTTATTACAGGACTTATCAACAGTGCAAAAACTGCTTCTGCAGGTCAGCTTAACAATGCCTTGAATATCGTTCTTCCAAATGTTACAACTAACTATAAGAAGTCAGAAATAGTATCACTTTTATCACAGGCACTTTCACAGGGCTGGATGAATTATGAGATAAAGGAAGTAAATATGCCGTCTGAGGGCAACTATATCGGTGCTAACCTCTGGACCTATAATGCTAAAATTACAGGCTTCAGAGCTTCTACATGGGTTATTGACTATCCCGTATGCGCAAGAGAGCTGCAGTTAGCTCTTTACGGAGATACAAATATTAATATCAGTGAGAACCATGTTTCAGCAATAGACCTCTTGACAAAGGGTGCAACTCCTAACCCTGATTACAACACACCGACAAAAAATCAGAATGAAACAGAGGAAACTCCCGATGATATTTTTGACGATGGCGATGGTGTTGTAAAGGAAACACTCACAGAGATAGCAACTAACGACATTAAGGAAACAGACGGACATTCAAGTATTATTCCGAGTCTTCCAAGTATTGGCGACTTAATTCCAACCAGACCTCACAAGCCGGATTCAGGCGAGGAGCAGACACAAGCTCCTCAGACAGAGGCATCATTAGATAATGCAGCATAATTTAAAATAAAAAATAAAAACAGCGTATGCAAATACGCTGTTTTTGTGCTTTTAAGCTATTCGTTTTCCGTCTTTTAACTTTACCTTGCCCAAAATCGGCACCTTTATAAAGCCTGAAAAGGTGTCAGTGGAAAATTCAACGTCAATTTCCATTTCTTTATTCGGCATAACGCTAGAGGTTACAACAGCATGAACCGCATTGCCGTTTTCCTCGACTGATTTAATTGTGATTTCGGGAACCTTAACTCCGGGAATATCTAAATTAAAGCCATATTTCCCATTGTCATCAAAAACCTTTATAGTTCCGCTGCCGCTAAAGAACATGGTGTCAACTCTGCATGACCATGTGCCAATTCCAACCATAGTAAGCCCTCCTTATTTTATATAAGCTTATGCGAAGATTATAATACAAATTCTAATATTTTTACAATAGATTTTATAAATTGTTGATTTTTCTCCAAAAAAATTAGAACAAATGTTTGCATTCTTGCAAATGATGTGTTATAATACGGCTGAATAGATATACCTTTAATTAGAATAAGAGTAAAAAATCCAAAAAGAGAGGATGAATACTTTGAAAAATATGAGCAGCAGCCAAATGAAAATTTATGAGTATCTTATGGAGTGTGCGCAAAATGGAATGACGACTCCCTCTGTTAGGGAAATAGGTGCAGCGGTAGGTCTAAAGTCAACATCATCCGTTCAAGCAAACCTTGATGCCCTTGAAAGAGAGGGATATATTGAACGTGATCCGCTCAAAAAGCGTACAATACGTCTTTTAGGTCAGGCAGAAAATGTAACACATGTTCCGATTGTCGGTACTGTTGCAGCAGGCTCGCCCATTCTTGCTATTGAGCAAAATGACGGCTATATTGCATATTCAGGACACGTCAATTCTTCAAGCCCTCTTTTTGCACTTAGAGTTAAGGGTGAAAGTATGATTCAGGCAGGCATACTTGACGGCGATTTAGTTATCGCAGAGAAAACACCTGTTGCAAATAACGGTGATATGGTTGTAGCACTTGTTGATGATTCCGCAACTGTAAAAACTTTCTATAAAGAAAATGGTCATTTTAGACTGCAGCCTGAAAATGATGAATATGAGCCGATTATTGTCGATGAGGTTGTAATCCTCGGCAAGGTAGTAGCTGTTCATAGATACTATTAATTCAAGAAAATTTAAAGGGAGCTTCATGAGAGGCTCCCTTTTTCATTTTAATTTTAATATTTTGTCAGCGCATGACAGCTCATCTTCATCATGAGTTACTAAAATTACACAGTGACTTTGAGAATATACTTTTATAATCTCTAAAATTTTTGATTTTAATTTTCTATCAAGCCCTTTAAACGGTTCATCCAAAAGCAGAATATCACCGTTAAAAGCCAATGCCCTTGCAAGGGCAACTCGCCTGCACATTCCTCCGCTTAGCTCGTGAGGCTTTTTATCAAGGTCCGATTGAAGCTCAAGCTCTGACAAGATTTCGATAGCTTTAGCCTTATCGCTGACGCACGAAACATTTTCGAGTGCTGTACACCATGGCAAAAGCCTGTCCTCCTGAAATACGACGGATATTTTCTTGCCCTTTATTCCTGTAATATTTCCGCTGTCTGGCTGTTCTAAAGAGCATAGTATTCTTAAAAGCGTAGTCTTGCCCTGCCCTGAGGGAGCAGAGATTGCAAAAATTCCGGTGTCGGGAATCTCTGCACAGACATTATTTAAAACTTGATTTTCTGCGAAAGCTTTATAAATATTATTTATCCTAATCATTTATTAACCCCCGAAAGCCTTTTAAAGAAAATTGACAGAAGCTTTTCTATAATAATACTAAATATTATCACAACTAGAGTTACAGCGAAAAGACTGGGCATTTCAAGATAAATTTTTGAATAATAAAGCTCGCTTCCTAAGGCGTATTTGGGCAGACTTAAAACCTCTGCGGCAACGCCTGCCTTCCACGATAAGCCTATGGCACTTGTACAGCCTGCAAAAAAATATGGTGATACGCTGGGAAGGTAGATGAGTTTTAGCCTTTTGGAGAATGAAAAATTGAATATTTTTGACATTTCTAAAAGCTTTTTGTCACAGCTTTTTATTCCTTCACAGACATTTGACCAAAGAATTGGCAGAACCATAAGGCAGGAAATAAAAACGGCAACGTTATCACGCTTAATCCACACGAGTGCAAGAATTATAAATGACGCTACGGGCGTGGAGCGAATAACTGTTACGAGTGGGAGTATCAGCTCATAAATAAGTTTTGAAAATGCTGTTATTGCCCCAAGAACTGTTCCTAATACTATGCCAAGAACACAGCCTGCCGTGATTCTAATTACAGAAGAAACACAGACAATGAAAAAATCGGGATTCTTACACAGCTCGAAAAGTCTTTTTATAGTTTCAATCGGGGATGGAAGCAGCAGGCTTGAATCTAAATATACAGAAAGAGCCTGCCATAAAAGAACCCAAAAGAGAACTGCGACGAGCTTAGTCGCCGCAGTTTTTAGTGCTTTATTTATTGATATAGTAGAAGTTGTCATCTGGTAATGCTCCTCCAACAGAGGCGGGATTAGCGTCAAAGAGTACCTTTAAAGTACCCTGAGCAGCTGATTTCATTTCATCGTTTATAAGATAGACAATGTTGCAGTCGGGAATCGCCTTTTGAGCTATTTGTGCATTTGGAAGAATACCTTGCTGTGCTACAGCATTTGCAGCCTCTGAAAGAGAATTTAAAGTGAATTCACATGACTTTTCATATGCCTTTAAAAATGCGTTAACAGCCTCGGGATGTTCATCTAAAAATTCACTTCGGACAACGAGGCATCCCTGTGCGAGGGGGTACTTGTTGTCGGTTGCTGTGTTCCACTCCTGAGTTAAATCGATAGCTTTTCTAAGCTCAGGCTTTTTAGTCATTGCGACTGTAACCTGAGGCTGAGGCAGCATCGCTAAAGAAACCTTACCGCTTACAAGAAGAGCAGCAAGCTCTGCGTGGTCCTGATAATAGGTTATTTCAACATCTTTTTCGGGATCGAGTCCGTTTGCTTTTAAGATGAAGTTTAAGATATATTCAGGTGTTGCACCCTGACCTGTTGCGGCAAGCTTTTTGCCCTTTAAATCCTTGATGGATTTTATGCTGTCGCCGTTTTCAAGGATAGAAAGCACTCCTAAGGTGTTGACTGCTATAATTTTTACTTTGCCGTTTGTTTTTTTATAGAGCATTGATGCCATATTTATAGGACAAGCGGCAATATCTGTTTCCCCTTTTATAATCATGGGAGGGATTTCATTGGGTGAGCCTGCGATTGTGACATTAAATTTTTCACTTAGAGTTAATTTGTCACTCTTTTGGAAAAAACCTGATAAGCCTATACCTGTCGGGCCTTTTAATGCTGCAATATTGACCTCTACATCGGGTATTAGGCTCTGTGTGCTTTCATTTTCATTAGGCTTCGTTTCATCATTTGTGCCTTTTGCACTGCAAGCTGCGAATGAGAAGAGCATAGCGATGCAGATAAGCAGGGCCAAAAATCTTTTTGTGTTTTTCATAGTTTAACTCCTTTATATTTTTTTAAAATCATCTTGCTGATTTAAAATTTTAAATGTATTTTTATCTCTGTAAATAAATCCACCCTCCGACAATGAGGAGATTGCTCTGTAGAGCGATGCTCTGCTGACATCGAGTTTTCTCGCAAGCTCTGCACAGCTCGCAATTTTAGCGGTGCCGTCAACTGATATAAGCGTGAGATAGGATAATAGCTTTTGCTCACAGCCGCCGGCACTGAGCGATTCTATTCTGGAGGTTAAAAATTCGATTCTTTGCGTTAAATAGTGCAAAAAATCCTCCATAACTTTCCTATCACTAAAGAGCAGTGAATCGAAGGAGGATTTCGACATAAACATAACCTCACATTCGACTTGGGCATAAATCGTGGTCATAGGTACAGCAGCGTCGGAAAACAGCGTGACGCCGCCAAATATTTCCCCAGTTTTTAATACGCTCATCTGTGTATTGCCCTTTTTGACAACGGCACTGCCAGAGAGAATAATTCCAAGCTGTCGAATTGAGCTTGAGGGTGATAATATAATCTCGTTTCTTTTATATTTAATAATATTAAAGTTTTCCTTTACGGCTTTTAAAAGGCTTATTTCATCAACATTTTTGAAAACAGGATTCGATTCTATAATTATAATCGCCTGATTAATCGACTCAATCATCAAATCACCTTATTGTGTATCATTTGAAACAGATTTATTATATAATGAATAAAAAATATTGTCAACAAAGTAATAAACTGTAACAGTTGCAAAAAAGTTATAACAATGGTATAATATATTTTATATAAATTAATATCTATCAGAAGGAGTGTAGTATGGAGGCAATAAAAGGCTTTATTATAACTGTTTGGGAGAACGAATCTGTACAATTAATTCTTAATTCAGCATTGAAGCTTCTGCTTGCAGCGCTGCTCAGCGGCTTTATCGGATTTGAACGTGAGCATTCACACAGACCTGCGGGCTTTAGAACGCACATACTTGTTGCGGTAGGCTCTGCACTTGTTATGATGACCTCGGTTTACATCTTTGAAACCTATGAGGGACGCACCAATATGGACCCTGCAAGACTTGGCGCACAGGTTATAAGCGGTATCGGCTTCCTCGGTGCAGGTACAATTTTAAGAGAGGGCTTTAGCGTTAAGGGCTTAACAACTGCCGCTTCACTTTGGGCTGTATCGTGTATCGGCTTGGCAGTCGGCATTGGCTTTTACGAGGGTGCAATCGTAGCAACTTTTGTAATATACATTACGCTCAATCTTTTGAAAAAGTTTATCATAAAGGGTACGACCGGCAAGACATTATATATTGAAACCGAGGACGCCACAAAGACCTCCTCTTTAGTTGGTGCAATCGTGAAGAAAAACAGCGGAAATCTTCATTCGATAGAAATTCTCTACTCAGATGAGGGTGCGAAAATCAAGAGGAGAGAAACAGTTGTATTAAAGGCACTTGTATTTACAAGGACAGAATCTGCACTTGAAACAATAGTTGACGAGGTCAGAGATATTGACGGCGTAAGGGATTTATATATAGATTAAGGTGAGAATATGGACAGTAACTTTTTTGCAATGATGTCAAGGCTTAAATATATAGACAGATGGGCGCTTATGAGAAATACCCACGCCGAAAATTTGAGCGAGCATTGCATGGAAACGGCGGTAATTGCCCATGCGTTAGCCGTAATAGGAAATCGACGCTGCAATAAAGATTATGATGCTCAAAGGGCAGCCCTCTTGGGACTATATCACGATGCACCGGAATCGCTCACAGGCGATATGCCAACTCCAGTAAAATATTACAGTGTTGAATTGAGAGAGGCGTATAGTAAGGCAGAAAAAAGTGCCTGCGAAAGTCTTTTATCAATGCTGCCTGAGGATTTAAGAGAGGATTTTGAGCCGCTGTTCTTTCCTGAAGAAAGCGACGAGGAGCTTTGGAAAATAGTTAAAGCTGCGGATAGAATATCTGCGTTGATAAAATGCATAGAGGAAAAAAAGGCAGGAAATTCCGAATTTAAAAGTGCTTTTATAAGTATAAGAAAAAGTATTGAAGATATGAATATGAGTGAAGCTAACTATTTTATAAAGGAATTTTTGGGCGGCTATGAGCTTACCTTGGATGAAATAAAAGGTTAAAACACCAACAGAAAATGCCAAAAAAGAATAAGTTAACAAAACGTTAACAAATGTGTAAAATTAAGTTCACTAATTGGGAGCATTTGTATCGAAGTTTTGGCGTAATTTATTGACTATTTGTAAATACTTTGGTATAATACCACCCGTAATGCAGTAGAGAAAGCTGCATGAAAAAAGAAAAGACTATATTAGGAGGAAGAAAGATGAAAAGAGTATTAGCTCTTCTCCTCGCTTTAGCGATGATGCTTTCATTCGCAGCTTGCTCAGGCAAGAAGAACGATGAAACACAACCCGAAAGCGAAGCAACAGAAGCTGTTGACGGCATCGTAGAGATGGACGAAACAGAAGCTGAAGAACAGACAGAAGAGGAATCACAGACAGAAGAGGACGGTACTGTTATTAATACACAGAAGCCCTCTAAGAAGCCTGTTAAGGTTCCTGCAAACGCACCTACTTCAAGTATCGGTAATGGCAGCAAGCCTATAAAGCCCGATCCGGAGTATCATGCCGTTGAACCCGGTCAGCACATCTACAAGATTACAGTTGAAAAGACACCTAGAGGTAAGCTTGTAACAGTTGACGGCACAGTTTATAACCTTAGAATAGCTAATGGTAAGGGCAGCGAAAATGGCGAATTAGGTCAGGCAGAGCTTATCAAGAGAATTCAGGACGAAAAGAAGAACGATCTTCTCGGTCAGCTCTATAAGGCAGATCCCACAATCGCTGTAGACTTAGGACTTATCGCTATGGAGGGCGGCAACGTTCTTTCATATACATACAATGTTGAAGGTCAGTATTTCTACATCAACGATAAAGAATCATGGCAGCAGAATTTCGGCTTCAACCCCTTATATGACTTCGGTGCTACATTCATCGTTATGTACTACGATACAATGAGACTTGAGTTCAAGTATGATAATGACTATGAGAATCAGCCCTGGATGGTTCAGCTTTGGAAGGGCCAGTACGGCTATGTATTCATCGGCGGTGAAATTGGTCTTTACACAAAATATGAGAACGATCCTGACTTCTCAGATTCAAACCTTAGACATTATGACTGCGCTACCAAGAATATGGTTTATATGCAGCAGACACTTTGGAGAAGAGATGCTGAGGGCAATTACAGACCTCTCTTCCAGACAACTTACGGCAGACATTGGTGGAGCACAGGCTTTGTTCCCGGCGCACTTAGAAGCTTCGCTGAAAGAGACGAGCTTATCATGGAAGGATTTATTGACTTCTCTGACTATCCCGGAATGGCTAAACTTGTAGGCGATGAGTTTAGAAAGAAGAACAATAGAACAGGCGAGTTCACAGAAGTTCCTGCAGGTGAGAAGATGAACATCCTCAGAGGTGACTCATTCAAGGTTGAGGGCGATAAGCTCTACTTCGTATGGAAGGACTACGAGGACAGCAAGGTTCCTCCGAAAGCTCCTGTAGTATCAACAGCTCCTCAGACATCTGAGCCTTCAAGCACAAAATAATCAGCTATTGTATAGACAAGTTAGCAATATAATAGTTTAACTATCTTGACAAGACTTTTTCTTGCGAGTATAATTAACGAAAGTAAAGAATTTTATTCTTTGCACAATAAAAAAAGCCCGAAAGGGTAAATAAAAAAGAAAGGGTTGTACAAAATGAAAAAGTTCATTAGCCTTCTCCTTGCACTTGTAATGGTATTCTCAATGGGCGCTATTGCATTTGCAGCAGACAAGGAAGAAGCTCCCAAGGAAGAAAGCAATACACTTATCGACCTTGACGCTACTCTCCCCATCGTAAACGTATCAATTAAGCAGGTTCTTGAAACTGCTGAAAAGATCTTTAAGGGTGTTGACCTCGGTCAGATTAAGGGCGCTCTCGACCAGACAATCAAGACACTTGGTGAAATGGTAGAAGCTATCGCTCCTCTCTTCGACAACGTTAGATTCGAAGAAATCCCTGCAATGATGATGGATGCTTTCATCAATGCTCTTGCAAAGCTCTTCGGTACTGACAGACAGGGCATTCTTGATGCTCTTATGGAGATCCCCTTCATTAAGCAGATCATGTACTGGTATGGCTATCAGGATCCCACAACAGCTCCCGAGACAACAACAGAGGCTCCCGCTACAGAGGCTGAAACAGAAGCTCCCGTTGAGGAAGTTCCCAACACAGGCGCTGCTGCTGGCGTAGCAGTATTCGCTTCTCTCTCAGTAGCTGCTGCAGCTGCATTCGTTTCTAAGAAGAAGGCTGCTTAATCAGTTTTTTAAAACTCGATTAGCTAACTAGACAAATTAGTCCTAACAGTGAAAGCTGTTAGGACTTTTTGTCTTATATAGGCAAAGACACCTTTAAGGTGTCTTTATTTTTTTAGTTAAATTTTGTTTCTATTAGCTTATCTGAGCCTTGAGGGGAATAAGTCCAAGTGTCAATATGATTTTCCTCCACATAGTAATGCGGCTTTTCAGGCGGATAGTCAGCCTTAAAGGAATCAACAATAATTAATTTAATTTTCATTCTATCGGGCAAAATACTCTTAATATAAACGCTTGCATGCTCACCCACGCTTACACCCTCACAAAATTCAGCAAGCCCCGCAAGATTAGGTGTCAGCTCAACGAAAATTCCGTATTTTTCAACTGAGCGAATAATTCCGGGAACTGTTTGACCGACGCCAAAGCCCTTTGCATTTTGCTTCCACGTTCCTAAAAGCTCCTTGTGAGAAAGTGTAAGTCTGCCCAAGGAATCGATACTTTTTACAACAGCTCTTATGTTTTGCGAGGTTCTAAGCCTTGCACTGGGATGAGGTATTCTCGAAACTGATATGCTGTCAATGGGCAGCAGCGCACTTATGCCTGCACCGACATCGCAAAAAGCACCGAATGGTTCGATATGCGTTACGCAGGCATTTATTATATCGCCAGCCCTCAGATTTTTTAAATATTGCTCCTGACACTGCTCTTGAACCTTTTTTCTGCTTAAAAGTGCATATTGCTCCTGAGTGTTTTCATCTATTGCAAAGCCTGTAATTTTGAATATAACAGCCTTGTTGACTCGTGAGATTAAAGCAATATCTCTGACCTTGCCGTCCTCAATGCCCATCGCTCCCTCCTGCTTTGGAATTATCCCCTTCATACAGCCTAAATCAACGTGCAGGTTGTGCTTTGAGTCGCAAAGAATTGCTCTGCCCTCTAAAATTGCAGAGGAAAATTGAGCCTCCTTTAAATGACGAGGCGAGGATAGTGCTTTAACATTTTCTTCACTTGCCAGCAGGCTTCCTTCGGGTTTAAAATCAAACATTAGTTGATCAGTCCTTTCACAGCCAAAAGGCTGTTATTTTTCTTTATGATGCCTATTATTTTAGGCTCATGAGTATACAAAAAAATAAAAAAATGCTATAATAAAGAATACGGCAAAAGGAGGTTCACAATATGGATGTTAAAGTCGGCGATAAGCTTATTATGAAGAAAAACCATCCCTGCGGAAGTAATGAATTTGAAGTTCTGCGTATTGGTATGGACTTTCGAATCCGCTGCACAAACTGCGGCAGAGAGGTCATGGTTCCAAGAGCTAAAATTGAAAGAAGCATTAAAAATATCGTGCGTGAAAATGAGGGCTAGCTTAAATTAACCGCGTATATAAAAATATTTACACACGGAGGAAATTATGCTCGATAAATTAAAAAAGGTTGAAGAAAAGTTTGAATATATAAACGAGGAGCTTTGTAAGCCTGAGGTTGTTGGGGATATGGAGCTTTACAAAAAATATATGCAGGAGTTAAAGCATTTAACACCAATAGTTGAAAAATACCGTGAATATAAAAATGTAAACGGTGCTTTTGAAGAGGCTAAGGCAATCTTAGATGAGAGCGGTGCAGACAGAGAATTAAAGGAGCTGGCACAGCTTGAATATGAGGAGAATAAGCAAAAGGTTGAGGTCGTAAAGGAAGAGCTGAAAATTCTTCTTCTGCCTCGTGATCCAAATGATGATAAAAACGTTATCGTTGAAATTAGAGGCGGCGCAGGCGGTGAAGAAGCAGCACTTTTCGCCGGTACACTTTTCAGAATGTATTCGATGTACGGCGAAATGAAGGGCTGGAAAACGGAGATTCTCAATGCGAGCGAAACAGGACTCGGCGGATATAAGGAAATAAGCTTTATGATTACAGGCGAGGGTGCATATTCACGCTTTAAATTTGAAAGCGGCGTCCACAGAGTTCAGCGTGTCCCCGAAACTGAGAGTCAGGGCAGAATCCACACTTCAACAGTTACAGTCGCAGTTCTCCCCGAAGCACAGGAGGTAGACGTTGAATTAAATCCTGCAGATTTACAGATAGATACCTTCCGTTCAAGCGGTGCAGGCGGTCAGAAGGTTAACAAAACTGAATCGGCTATTCGTATTATCCATATTCCTACAGGCACTGTAGTAGAATGTCAGGATGAACGCAGCCAGCACAAAAATAAGGATAGAGCAATGAAAATTCTCCGTTCGAGAATCCTCGAAATGGAGCAGCAAAAGCAAAATGAGGCTATTGCAGGCGAAAGAAAGGCTCAGGTTGGTACAGGTGACCGAAGCGAGCGAATCAGAACTTATAACTATCCGCAGGGACGTGTCAGCGACCACCGAATAGGACTCACTCTTTATAAGCTTGAAGCGATACTCAACGGTGACCTTGATGAATTAATAGATTCACTTATAACAGCTGATACAGCCGAAAAGCTTAAGGCGGAATAGGAAGTAATATAATGCAGACACAATTAATAAAATCAGAGGATAAAGAGGGCTTAAAGCGTGCAGCTGGGCTTTTAAAAAATGGCGAGCTTGTCGCTGTTCCAACTGAAACAGTTTACGGATTGGCAGCAAATGCTCTAAACGGCGAGGCTGTTTCAAATATATTTAAGGCTAAGGGCAGACCGCAGGATAACCCCTTGATTGTCCATATTGCCAATATAGAGGAAATTTATCCCCTTGTTAAAAATTTTGACACTCGTGCTAAAAAATTAGCAGATGCCTTTTGGCCAGGTCCGCTTACAATTATCTTGCCCAAAAGTGAAAGAATTCCCAAAGAGGTTTCAGCGGGACTTGACACTGTCGCAATAAGAATGCCCTCTCATCCCATTGCTAGACAAATTATTGAGCTGTGTGGCTGTCCGCTTGCAGCTCCGAGTGCAAATACATCAGGAAAGCCAAGTCCTACAACAGCTCAGCACGTAATGGACGATATGAACGGCAAAATTGCCGCTGTAGTGGATGGCGGTGCTTGCTCAGTCGGTGTTGAATCAACTGTTATAACACTTGCAAGCGATGTGCCGAGAGTTCTTCGTCCCGGCGGAATCACACCAGAGCAATTAAAAAGCGTTTTGGGCGAGGTCGAAATTGACAAAGCTGTTTTTAAAGCACTTGAGGAGGGACAGAAGGTTTTATCTCCAGGAATGAAGTATAAACATTATTCCCCCAACGCAAGAGTTATAATTGTTAAGGGTAAGCTTGAAAATTTCATAAGCTACGCAGAGTGCCAAAAGGGCAAGGTCTGCGCTGTCTGCTTTGACGGCGAGCAGGATAAATTTACAATCCCCGCTTATTCCTATGGCAGAATGGATTCACCTGAGGAGCAGGCGAGAGAGCTTTTTGATGTTCTGCGTCACATTGACGACGAAAAAATGGAGCTTGCACTTGTCAGATTCCCCTCCCTTGACGGAGTTGGAATAGCTGTTTACAACAGGCTTTTAAGAGCGGCTGCATTCGAGGAAATTGAGGTATGAAAAGCATAATAGCAGGGCTTACAGGTCAAACGGGTGCCGGAAAAAGCACGGCGGCAAAAATATTTTTGTCAAACGGCGCATATGTTATAGATTGTGATAAGACTGCAAGAGATATTGTCGAGCCTAGAAAGCCAGCGTTAAAAAAGCTTTGTGAGAGCTTCGGCTATGATATTTTAAATGCTGATGGCACACTTAACAGACGCCTTTTAGCTCAAAAGGCTTTCAAGGATTCTAAAAGCACGCAGCTTTTAAGCTCTATAACCGAGCCTTTTATTACACAGCAGGTTAGAAACGAGATAAAACTGGCTCAAAATGCAGGCTATGGTATAATAATTATCGATGCGCCGCTGCTGCTATCGTCCCCGCTAAAGGATGACTGTGAGGTTATAATCTGTGTTACTGCCCCTCTAGACGAGCGTATAAACAGACTTCTTTTAAGGGATAATAGAACGAGAGAGGAAATAAAGGCGAGAATTTCCGCTCAGCAGCCAGAGCAGTTTTATATCAAAAATTCTGATATTATCATAGATAATTCGGAACAAACAGCGATTGAGCCTCAGGTCTTAAGGGTAATTGAATCACTTAATTGCAAGGCTCAAGATAAAGCGAAGTGATGAATTTATGGCTTTTAAAACAAAATCAAAAATAATAGGTATCATACTTGCAGCGGGTTTAATAATTTTGACTTTAGGCTTTATAGCGCAGTCAGCCATGACGAAATATCTTTATCCCATAAGGTATGAGCAATATGTGGAGAAATATTCGCAGGAATATAATGTCCCCGAAAATCTCATATACGCTGTGATAAGAACTGAAAGCTCCTTTAAAAGCGATGCGGTTTCAAACGTAGGCGCTGTCGGACTGACACAGATTATGCCCGATGCCTTTGAATGGATAAATAATAAATTGGGTGAGGATAAGGCTTTTGAATCGCTCTATAATGAGGAAACAAGCATTAGATATGGTGCATTTCTATTGGGCTATCTTTTAGATGAATTTGAAAATCCTGAGGCGGCACTTGCTGCATATCACGCAGGCAGAGGAAATGTAAACAAGTGGCTCAATGATAAGGCATATTCAAAAGATGGTATTCATCTCGATACAATACCTATTTCTGATACGGCTCACTATGTGCGCAAGGTCATGCGCAGTGTGAATATATATAATAAGCTCAATCCGATTTCGGATGGAAAGGATGATAAATGATGGAAGAAAAAAATCAGGCAGAGCTTCTTCGTGAAAAGCTTTTTGCTAGTCCTAAGCACGCAGCATTAAGAATGAGCGATGAAGAAATTGACAAGGCGTTCGACTGGTGCGAGGGCTACAAGGATTTCTTACAGAAGTATAAGACAGAGCGTGAAATCGCAGCAGCAGTTATTAAGCTTGTTGAGCAGAATGGTTTTACACAGTTCGATTCAAGCAAGTCATATAATACAGGCGACAAGGTTTACTTTAATATTAAGGAAAAGGCAGTTATTTTAACTGTTTTCGGCAAGCGTTCACTTGCAGACGGAGTTAAGATTGCAGCGGCACACATTGACTCACCCAGAATCGATATTAAGCCCAATCCTATGTATGAGGACCTGGAGTTAGCTTTATTAAAAACTCACTATTACGGCGGAATTAAGAAGTATCAGTGGCCCGTAACACCACTCTCACTTCACGGCGTTATTATTAGGAAGGACGGCTCAAAGCTCACTGTAAATATCGGTGAGGATGACAATGATCCTAAGTTTGTCATAACTGACCTTCTTCCTCACCTTGCAGATGAGCAGGCAAAGCGTCCTCTCGGCAAGGGCATAAAGGGCGAGGAGTTAAACGTTCTTATAGGCTCAATGCCCTTTAGAAGCGACAGCGGCAGCGAGCTTGTAAAGCTCAATATTTTAAAGCTTCTCAATGAGAAGTACGATATTGTTGAATCTGACTTCCTCAGCGCAGAGCTTGAAATGGTTCCTGCTGCAAAGGTTACAGATTTAGGCTTTGACCGTTCAATGATTGGCGGCTATGGTCATGATGACCGTGTCTGTGCATATCCCGCATTAAGAGCGGCTATTGATTGCGCAGAGCCTGATTATACAACAGTTACTGTTTTAACAGACAAGGAGGAGATCGGCTCTGTAGGCAATACAGGTCTTTCATCTGCATTCTTGGAGTACTTCATTGAGGATCTTGCAAAGACACAGGGCTTAGAGGGCAGAGATGTTTTAAGAAAATCAGAATGCCTTTCAGCTGATGTTAATGCTGCTATGGATCCCACCTTCCCCGATGCTCATGAGAGATTAAATGCAGCATATTTCAACAGAGGTATTGTTGTTACAAAGTATACAGGTTCAGGCGGAAAGAGCGGCACATCAGATGCTAATGCTGAGTTCGTAGGCAAGCTTCGCAAGCTCTTTGACGATAACGGCGTAGTATGGCAGATTGGCGAGCTTGGCAAGGTTGACGGCGGCGGCGGCGGAACAGTCGCAAAGTTTGTTGCACATCTCGGCGTTGATGTTGTCGATGTCGGTGTTCCTGTCCTTTCAATGCATGCACCATTTGAGCAGGTTGCAAAGCTCGATGTCTATATGGCATATAAGGCATTTTGCACCTTCTATAATCAGAAGTAATAAAAAGATAAGGTACTCTCTTTTTGAGGGTACCTTTTTGCTTGCCGTTTTAAGGCGGAAATGTTATAATATTCACGAACAAAAGTTCGAGGTGAGAAGAGTGAAGGAAAGAGTAATTTTACATTGTGATTTAGATAATTTTTTTGCATCGGTCGAGTGCGTGTTCGAGCCTAAATTAAAGGACGTGCCTATGGCTGTGTGCGGAAGCGAGAGTGATAGACACGGTGTAGTGCTTGCCAAAAATCAGCTTGCAAAAAAATACGGGATAAAAACTGCAGAAACTGTTTGGCAGGCTAAAAAGAAATGCCCTGACCTTGTAACAGTACCGCCTCATATGGATGAATATAGAAAATTTTCAAAAAGAGCAGTGGAAATATACCTCAAATATACAGATATGGTTGAGCAGTTCAGCATAGATGAATGCTGGCTCGATGTAACGGGCAGTCAGCTGCTTTTTGGCACGCCCGAGGAGATTGCACAAAAAATCCAAAATGATATGAAAAATCAGCTTGGACTGACTGTATCTATAGGAATAAGCTTTAATAAATATTTTGCTAAATTTGCAAGTGACGTCAATAAGCCAGACGGATATTTTTCTGTATATGCAGATGAATTTAAGGAAAAAATGGAGAATAGACCTATTGAGGAGCTTATGGGCGTAGGTACTACAACAAGACAGAAGCTTCAAAGTATGGGAATTTATAAAATAGGTGAGCTTTACGATGCACCGCAGGAGCTTTTAAAAAGGCTTTTGGGCAAGCACGGAGCCGAGCTTTGGAAATGTGTGCATGGACTCGATGAAAGCCCTGTTAGGCACTACTCAGAGCATCAAAGACCTAAAAGCGTGGGCAGAAGCAAAACACTTCATGAGGACACGAGGGACATAGCCCAATTAAAAAGTATATTAGCTTGTCTATGTGACGACATATCAGCATCGCTTAGAGCAGAGGGCTTATATGCGAGTACGGTTCAAATTCAGCTAAAGGACAATCTTTTCAAGGTTTCGCAATATCAAAAAAAGCTATTAAAACCGACACGAATAGCAAACGAGCTATTTTGCGTCGGCACAGAGCTTTTGTGCGAGGATGGAAGAATAAAAAATCCAATAAGGCTAATTGGAATTACTGCAGGTGCTTTGACAGATGATAATATGGGATATCAGTTGTCCTTTACTGCGGATGAGCAGGGGGATGAAAATAAGGAAAACTTGGACAGCAAAGTAGACTGCCTTAGAGCGAAATACGGCAAGTCCATTATAAAAAGAGCATCGCAGATAAAATAAATTATTGTATTAATCATAAAAAATGTAATAAAATATATATGTATTAATTCTTGGTATTATTGACAAATTTGTTTTTATTAGATATGATTGAGTGAGCAGCTTGTTTGTGCAGAGGTGAAGATATGTCAAGGGATATAGAGAGTCTGAATGATGAAGCGCTGTGCTGTCTTGCACAAAAGGGCGACGACGAGGCCATGGCGGAGCTTATCAAAAGAATTATGCCCTTAGCGGCGGCAAAAGCTCAGCTGTACAGCCATCCGGATTTAAACAGGGATGATTTTATCCAAGAGGGTATGCTCGGCTTCCTAACGGCAGTCAACACCTATAAGAATGATAGGAATGCATCATTTAAAACATATGCAGGAGTGTGCATAAATAATTGTATAAAATCTCTTTTGAGAAAAAGCATTTCTAAGAAAACAATTCCCCATGATATAGTGTCATCTATATGGGAAAATAAAGAAGAAATTAAGGATTATTCAACCGATCCGCAGGAAATTATGACTAAGTCGGAGGAAATTAATGCCCTTAAAGGTCTGCTGGATAGAAGACTTTCTGCATTAGAAAAATCAGTTTTAGATTGCAGATTAGAGGGTATGAGCTATGAGCAGATTTCACAAAGGCTTTCAATCAGCGAAAAATCAGTTGATAATGCTATGTTTAGAATTCGTAAAAAGCTCAACAGCGATAAATAATTAAATGCCCGATAGCTTAAAGCAGAGCGTTGAAAATCAAAGGTAGACGGTGCGATTCCTTCTTAGGGCAATAAAATATTTTAAAAACGAGGTAATAAAATGTACGAGGATAAGACTATTGTCTGTAAGGATTGTCACAAGGAATTCGTTTTTACAGCAGGTGAACAGGAGTTCTACGCTGAAAAGGGCTTTACAAATGAGCCTCAAAGATGCAAGGCTTGCCGTGAAGCAAAGAAGAGATCAACAATGTATAAGGCTGTATGCTCAGAGTGCGGAAAGGACGCATATGTAGCATTTAAGCCCACAGAGGGTAAGCCTGTTTATTGCAGCGAATGCTTTGAAAAGAGAAAAAACGCAAACAGATAAAATTGAGCAAAAGAAAAAGGAGATGTGATTTCACATCTCCTAAATTTTTATTGTTATAAATTAAAGCTTAATGTCACTAGAAAGTGATTTTACATATTTGCCCATTTCAACAAATATTTTTCTGCCTAAAGCAATAATATCTTCATCATCCTCTTTTGCACAAAGAGCTGCAAAGGTTTTGCTTATGTCACCCTCAATATCGACCTTGTTTCTAATAGCAAGGTAATAAAGAGAGAAGGATGAGCATTCAATTAAGCTGTCGTAAAAATCCTGCTGATTTTTTCTTATATAATGATACATGGAGTTAACAGCTTGTGTTGATAAAATTTGCGGCAGGACGCTGTGAAGCGTGACCTGAGAAGTAAAAATCATAAGTACACGAATTTCATAGCGAAGCTTATCGTCAAAGCAGGAAAGCTGTGAGCCTATGATACTATCTAGGGCATTGTCCTCAAACGATACAATTTTATAAAGCTGTTTGCCGATTTTCTCTACCTTTGCAAGATTACCGTTGCTGCGCTGAGCATCAAGAGCCTTGGCAACTGAGATAATCTGAGAGTCATTTTCATTTCTCTGTTCTTCTGTGCTGCTTGAGCTAACGAAGAGCTTGATGTCTCCATCGTCATTTTTTCTCATAAAACAACATCCTTTATAAGATTATTTGCTGCGCTTTAACGCCGCTTTATAATTTACTAAGGCCTTAAGAGCATCTTCAGGAGTGGTGTAATCACCTACGGAAACTCTTCCCTTAGAGTACATACCTGAAAATTCACTGCCACCTGTGACTAAAAGCTCATGGTTTTTCGCATAAGCTAAAACAATCTCAGTTTGTTCATCAGTGTGAGAGGGACACCATGCCTCAACACCATCTAAGCCCAGCTCTACATAACGGTCGAGCTGAGAGAAGCTGCCATCCTTAAACGGAGTTGCAAGAACAGCGATACCGCCTGCTGAATGAATAGCCTCAATTACCTCTTCGACGCTTGCGAAGGGCGGTTCAATGATAACGTTCTTTTCACTTTCCTTAGAGAAAAGCTCGTCGTGAATATCGCCGTAAATGGTATCTGTAATACCACATTCCATAAGGGCGTGCATGATATGTTCCTTGAATATTCCTATTGAGCCTGTTGTGCATTTAAGAACAAGCTCAGGAGATATGGGGTATCTCTGAGAAACCTTAAGAATCATGTATTGACCTGCCTTTTTACGAGCAAGTGTATTTCTATGGCAATATTCCTCAAGTCTGTCCGGATGATCGCTGTAGTAGGATATAATATGTACTGCGTGACCTAATACTTTATCTCTAGCTGAAATTTCTACCGCCGGAATAACATCGATACCTTTGCGCTTAGCAATGATTTTTCCTCTAATGGAGCCTGCTTGGCAGTCATGGTCAGTTATAGCTAAGGTGGTAACTCCTTTTTTCTTGGCAAGAGCGATTAAATCGTCTATACCCATAGAGCTTGATGAAAGTTTTGTGTAACAGTGTAAATCTGCGGACAAAATTGAATCCTCCCTTGATCCCCAATAGTATGCAGTATACTAAAAAATTTATATTATAATAGTGGCAGCTCAAGGCAGTAAGAATAATTTTCAATAAAAAAATTATAATCGCTATTAAAGATTTTGCATGCCTTGATAAATGCGCACATTCCCTCAATATAATACTAATTATACGCTTTTTCGCTGTGTATATCAAGCAAATGCAAACATTTCTTTTACTATAAAATGCTGATTTTTAAATTATGTTGTGTTATAATCTATTAGAAATTGATATGCTTTTAAGAGGTAGATTTATGAAAACTGTTTTTGTAGGTATGAGCGGCGGCGTTGATTCATCTGTAGCAGCACTCATTTTAAAACAGCAGGGTTATCATGTCGAGGGAATAACGCTGAGATTAAAACCTGAAAATCTTGCTGATAAGGATATAGAGGATGCACAGCGTACAGCGGATGCGTTGGGCATAAAGCTGCATGTTCTCGATTTGAGAGATTATTTTAAGGAAAAGGTGATGGATTACTTTTCACATGAATATTTAAGAGGTGCAACTCCCAATCCCTGCGTTGTTTGCAATAGATTTATAAAGTTTGGTGCAATGATGGACTATGCACTCAAAAATGGTGCAGACTATATCGCAACAGGACATTATGCTCAAATTAAAAGGGAGAATGGCAGAACATATCTTCTCCATACAAATTCCAAAAAGGACCAGAGCTATTTTCTCTGTATGCTCACTGAGGAGCAGCTGTCACATGTCATATTCCCACTTTGCTCAATGCAAAAGGATGATATTAGAGCAATAGCTGCACAGAATAATATTCCAGTTGCACAAAAGAAAGACAGTCAGGAGGTTTGCTTTATTCCTGACAATGATTATGTAAGCTTTATTAAAAAGCAGGGCTTTGCCGATATGGGCGAGGGCGATTTTGTTAATAAAGACGGCGAGGTAATCGGCAGACATAAGGGCGTTATGAATTATACCGTAGGTCAGAGAAAGGGACTCGGTGCATTTGGAAAGCCTATGTTTGTTACAAGGCTCGATATTTTAAATAACAGAATATTCCTCGGCGAAAATGGCGAGCAATATTTAAAGAGCTTCTATGCCGATACGATAAATTGGTGCAGCGGAGAAATTCCAACGCAGCCGTTTACTGCGCAGGTTAAGATTAGATTTAGAGCAGCACCTGCTGAAGCGAGAGTTACACCGCAGGGCGATGAGTTCCTCGTAGAATTTAACGAGCCGCAGCGTTCGGTGACACCGGGACAGTTTGCAGCATTTTACAGCGGCGATGTTGTATTAGGCGGTGCAATTATAAGGACTAAATAGAAAAAAGGCATCATTGTGATGCCTTTTTTTATTTGCCGAGTTTATTCATAACCTTTAAGGGATCCTCATTTTTGCCGTTTACGGTTATTTCAAAATGAAGATGTGAGCCGTCGCCCTGCTCAATGGGAATGATTCCAAGCTTGCCAATAACTTGAAACTTTTTAACCTTGTCACCCTTTTGCGGCAGATTATTTTCATCCATTCCGCAATATTTTGCAATTATACCGCAGCCATGGTCGATAACTATAACGCTTCCCCAAAGCGAATCGGTGTATACCTGCGTTACTTTTCCGTCGTGAATAGCCATAACCTCATTTCCGACGCTTCCACCAAAATCCACACCCTCATGTGTTCTCCAATCCTGCGTTGTTGCGTTGAGCATCAGCTTACCGTAGGAGTAGTCCTTAGATATATCTGTACCCATAGGAAGTGCAAATGAGCCGCTGTATGGCTTATTTGAAGGCTCTTGATGTGTTGAATCTTCCTGCTTTTGAGGCTGCCTTGTGTCGGGTTCATTTTTTACTGGGCGATTTGCTAAGCTTGCAGGTTCTGAATAGTCGATTCTTAAATCTACGGTGCTAGACTCAATCTGCATATCGCCGTTATCCCTGCTTCTAGTGGATGCTACGGCACCGAAAACACCTGCACCTGCAGCGACAATACATACTGCACCGACGATATAAATGCCCTTTTTCTTAAAAACATTCTTCTTGTTAAATGAATTGTCTATCATAATAATTCCTCTTTTCTTTTTAGTTCTTCCTAAAAAGAGTTTGCCCAAGAGAAAAAAATTTATACTTTTATAAAACGAAACAGCACCCGGATAACCGAGTGCTGTTTCGTAAATGAGGGGTTTTGATGCAACTATTATAGCATCTGATTTGAGGAGGGGTAGATGTCTGCGTTTCAGACATCGCACTTAAATCCGGTGCGGCTCCATCTCTAAGTGCAAGATTATAATAACCCAGTATTATTACAGTGCTATGAACAAAAATTAAATAAATCGGAGTTTTTGTATTAAGAAAAATATAACGGGTACAGTCCTATCAAGAGGACAATATACCCGTAAAAATAATTTAAGCCTTGAGAAAATATGTCCCATAAAAGAACATCTTTTTTAAAGCCTATGTGATTTAATGATTATATTATCTCCCCCTAAAAAAATAAATAAACGCGAATGTGTGCAGCATTCGCGTTTACTTTGGGGAAAGAGAAAATAAAAATGAAAAAAGAAGTTGACTAAATTAGTGGAATTAGAATCTATCTTTATCTAATTCGACGTACTTTTGAGTACATTTATATATTAAATTAAACGTATTGCGTAGAGTATATATAAATGTGAATATTCTGTTAACTTTATCACAAATTTTTTGCTGAATAATATTATAAGAGAATAAAAATTAGCAATATGCCCTAAAAAAGTAGAAAAAAACTGAATTTTTGCAAAAAAATGTTAAAAACGTATTGTAATATTTAGAAATTAGGTATAGAATATACAACAAGCTGTGCAAATAGCTACTTGTTCTAACAGAAAGGTTGATACTGATGGATTATTCACTTACAAAGAATGAAGCGTCTTCACTTATAGAGGCAAAGCTCTCACATTTTTTCGGCGTTGAGCCTGCAGAGGCAACAGACGAACAGTTTTACAAGGCAATCGCTATGATTACTCGTGATATGCTCAGAAAGGGCAGACACGATTTTGAAGCTAGATCCAATAAGGCTAATTCTAAGCGTGTTTATTATATGTGCATGGAGTTCTTAATGGGACGTTCTCTTAAGAACACACTTTATAATCTTAATTTGACAGAGGTTATGAGGGACGCACTTAAGGATTACGGAGTAAAGCTCGATAAGCTCTATGAGCAGGAGCCTGATGCAGGCTTGGGCAATGGCGGCTTAGGTCGTCTTGCAGCTTGCTACCTTGATGCACTTGCAACTCAGGGCTATCAGGGAATGGGCTATTCTCTTCTTTATGAATATGGTATTTTTAAGCAGAAAATTGTTGATGGCTGGCAGACTGAAATGCCTGATTTCTGGCTTCCGGGCGGTCATATTTGGCTTGTTGAAAGACCTGAAAGAAGTACAGAGGTATCCTTCGGGGGAGAGATTCGTGACCATTGGGACAACAGCTACCATTCAGTAGAAATTGTCAACGACACAAAGGTTAAGGCTGTGCCGTACGATATGATGGTTGCAGGTAAGGACGGAAAGGGCGTCAGCGTTCTTCGTCTTTGGTCGGCAAAGTCATCTGAAATAGATATGAAGTCCTTTAATGAGGGCGACTATATGCGTGCTATGGAGAGAAATGCTATGGCACAGGTTATCACAAAGGTTCTTTATCCCTCAGACAATCATCCCGAAGGAAAGAGCCTGCGTCTTCGTCAGCAATACTTCCTTGTATCTGCATCTATACAGGATCTTGTTAATCGTCATCTTAGAAAGGACGGCTCTTTGGAGCATCTTCCCGAAAAGGCAGCGATTCATATAAACGATACTCACCCGACGCTTGCTATTCCTGAGCTTATGCGTCTTTTACTTGATGAATGCGGCTATACATGGGAAAAGGCATGGGAGATTGTTACAAAGACATTTGCTTATACAAACCATACTGTTATGAGTGAAGCTCTCGAATGCTGGGGAGAGGGACTCTTTAAGAGTATGCTTCCAAGAATTTATCAGATTGTAAAAGAGATAGATAACCGCTTCCGCAAGGAGATTTGGGACAGGACCTATGACGCAGGCAAGGTTGAGCATATGGCTATAATCTCAAACGGCGTTGTAAGAATGGCTAACCTCTGCGTCGCCTGCTGTCACAGCGTTAACGGCGTTTCAGCACTTCACAGCCAGATTCTCAAGGATGATGTTTTCCATGATTTCTATGAGCTTATGCCTGAAAAGTTTAAAAATGTTACAAACGGTATTGCTCACAGACGTTGGCTGTGTCAGGCTAACCCACGCTTAACAGCATATTTAACGGATCTTATCGGCGGTGACTTCGTCTATGATGCCCAGACCTTAGACAGACTTATGAAGTACAAGAACGATAAGAAGGTTCTTAAAAAGCTTGAGGAAATTAAGCTTTCAAACAAGAAGGATTTTGCAAAGCTTGTTAAGAAGAAGACGGGTATTGAGTTAAATCCCAATTCTATCTTCGATGTACAGGTAAAGCGTCTTCACGAGTATAAAAGACAGCATTTGAATGTACTTAACATTGTTGCTAAGTACCTTGAGATAAAGGAAAATCCCGACGGAGATTTTGTACCGCACACATATATTTTCGGTGCTAAGGCAGCTCCCGGTTACTTTATGGCTAAAAAGATTATCAGCCTCATATGCACACTTGCAGACCTTATCAACAACGATCCCGATGTAAAGGGCAGATTAAAGGTCGTTTATATGGAGGATTATAATGTTTCTATGGCTGAGGCACTTATGCCCAGTGCTGATATTTCAGAGCAGATTTCACTCGCAGGTACTGAGGCAAGCGGTACAGGCAATATGAAGCTTATGATGAACGGCGCTCTTACACTCGGTACACTTGACGGAGCTAATGTGGAAATTTGTGAAGCGGTCGGAAAGGAAAATATGATTCTTTTCGGCATGACAACACCAGAGGTAAATGAGTTAAAGAGAAGCGGCTATCATCCGATTGATTTTTACAACAACAACGCTGAACTTAAAAAGGTTATTGATTTTATCGACAGAGGAATTCTCGGCAAAACCTTCCCTGAGGTTACAAGCAGTCTTAAAAATCATGATCCTTATATGGTTCTTGCAGATTATGCAGACTATCGCAAGGCACAGCAGAAAATTGACACACTTTGGGCAGACAGAAATAAGTGGAACCAAGAATCGCTTATAAATACTGCTCTTTCTGGCAGATTCGCAGCTGACAGAGCTATCAACGAGTATGCAGAGAATATTTGGCACACAAATTCAGCTAATGACATTTAAAAGATAATAAATTTGTTAAATCCGACAGGCGTTGCTTGTCGGATTTAGTTTATCAAGAAGAAATATAGGAGGGGAAGCATATGGTATCAACAACACTTTGCTATATCACTCAGGGCGATAAGGTTTTAATGCTGCACAGAGTGAAGAAAAAGAATGACCTAAATAAAGATAAGTGGATTGGAATAGGAGGACATCTAGAAGAAAATGAAAGTCCTGATGAGTGTATTTTAAGAGAAGCGATGGAGGAAACCGGACTTAAACTAACAAATTGTAAAATTAGAGGCGTAGTAACCTTCATAAATACAAAATATGAGGGCGAATATATGTATCTTTTTTCCTGCGACGAGTTTGAAGGGGAATTAAAGAAATGTGATGAGGGCGATTTAGAATGGATTAGCAGAGATAAATTAATGAGCCTGCCGCAGTGGGAGGGCGATAAGATTTTCCTCGATTTACTCTGGCAGGATTCACCGTTTTTCCTTTTGACTCTTCGCTATGATGGTGATAAATTAGTAGAAGCCGTGCTGAATTCAGAAAAGATAAGGTAAGAATAAGAGTTTATAAAATCATACTAATAAAAAAAGACGAAGCACATTTTGTGTTTCGTCTTAATCTATTTTAGAGCTATTATTTTACGAATGCACTGTAGATAGCGTTGATTGTACGCTCATAGTCCTTTTCCTCAACGGCGATAACAACGTTGATTTCGCTTGAACCCTGATCAATCATCTTAATGTTGATATTTTCCTCTGCGAGTGAGCCAAAAATCTTTGAAGCGACACCGCATACAGAGCGCATTGAGCGGCCAACGACAGCGATAACAGCGATATTATTTTCAACTGTGACGTTGCTTGCACCTGTGACCTTCTTAATGTCATAGATGATATTGTCAATATAGTCCTCAACGTTTTCTGCTGAAACAATGATTGAGAAGTTATCGATACCAGAGGGAATGTGTTCAAAGCTGACGTGGTGATCCTCAAGAACGCCGAGTACACGACGAATAGCGCCAGGCTCATTGTTTATCATGTACTTTTCAATATTGATTGTGCAAAAGCCCTTTCTGCCTGCAACACCTGTAATTGTATTATCTGAAGGCTCATCTGTATCAGCTAAGATAAGTGTGCCGGGATCAGCGGGAGCATTTGTATTTTTAATTCTAATCGGAATTTTCTTCTGAATAACTGGGAATATAGCGTCCTCGTGGATAACAGTTGCACCCATGTAGGAAAGCTCTCTTAATTCTCTGTATGTGATAGACTTTATAACAGCAGGATTTTCAACAATTCTGGGATCTGCGAGCAGGAAGCCAGAAACATCAGTCCAATTTTCATAGAGGTCTGCATTTGCAGCAGCAGCTACGATTGAACCTGTGATGTCTGAACCGCCGCGTGAAAATGTACGGATGGTATCATTCGGCATTGAGCCGTAGAAGCCGGGGATAACTGCATGACCAGCCTCCATAAGTCTTTCTCTTAAAAGGGGAAGAGTTCGGACAGGATCATATTTGCCTGCTTCATCAAAATAGATGACATCTGCAGGATCGATAAACTCGAAACCTAAAAGCTTTGCAACGATATGACCGTTTAAATATTCGCCTCGAGAAGCAGCATAGTCACGGCCTGCACGAGCGATGAAGCTTGCATGGATTCGCTGAAATTCATCCTCTAAGGACATATCAAGTCCTAATTCTGAAATGATGTCATTATATCTTTTCTTTATATTTTCAAATTCCTGTGTAAAATCCTTGCCCCTTGAAGCCTTGGAATAGCAGGAGTAGAACATATCTGTAACCTTAATATCGGTCGGAAAACGCTTACCGGGAGCTGAGGGAACAACAAATCTTCTTGAGCTGTCAGACTTGATAATGTCTGCGACCTTAACAAATTGCTTTGCTTCAGCAAGTGAAGTACCGCCAAACTTAACAACCTTAACCATTGGTATGACCTCTTTTACATTTTAAAATTTATACTATTATACAAAAAAATATTTAAGATATTACTCTTTTAAAGAATTAAAGTGATTTATTTTGCATTAACTGAATAATGGAGAAAGAAATTTATTATTTATAGTTCAAATTGTGTGGATTTAACTCGCTAAAGTAAGAATTATAATATTTTATCAATAAAAGAAGAAAGCTGACTTTTGACATTTAGACGTGATATGTGTAGAATAGAGTAAATTAAAGAAGAATATCAATGAAGGGAGATCAGGATATGAAAAGATATATTAAGCCGATATTATCACTTGTGATGTGTACAGTACTAATTATGAATATGTTTGCAGGCTGTGCGATAAAGGGAGAACCGCCACAAACACAGCTTCAAACAGAGGCTGTATCAGAAGAAGTGACGCAGCCGATTCTTGAGCATCAAGCATTAGACGGAGAGATTGGAAGGGCTAATGGACTTAGAGGGGAAAGCGGAAAATATAGATATAATGTATTTTATCCAACCTTTGGAATAAAAGAGATTGACGGAACAATCAGCGGCTATGCCCAAAGTATCGTTGAAAAATTTAAAAAGAGTGCGCAAGCAGATGCGAACAACAGCGGAGAGATAATAACTCTTTTTGCAGATTATAAAATAACCACAGTCAAGGAAGATGGCGAGGATAGAATTGTCAGCGTAATATTCAGACAGATTTTTGAAAATCCATATGACAATGAAAGCTATGATAAAATATCTGTTTTGAAATTTGATTTTGAGGCGAAAAAAGAGCTTAGAGTTTATGATGTATTCGATGCTGGCTTTGAAGAAGAGCTGAGCAAAATGATAAGAGCTGAGCTAGTGGAGTATGATGCATTTGAAGAGAGTGCTGATTCCGAGGAATTTTTGCAAAACACTGCTGGAAAAAAGATGAAATTTATAGAGTTTGCATTGAGTGAAAACAGTGCTATATTCTATTTTGACAGTGAAAAGATTTTAAAGCAAGTCAAGGATTACACTCAAGTGACAATTCCAATTTCAAAGCTCAAGGATATTTTAGACGAAGACTTTGCAAAAATATTGTTAAATCAGGGCAATGAGGATGAAGAAACGCAAAAGGCTCAAAGCAGCGAAACTAATAAAAAACCGCAGAGTCAAATTCCTGCGTTTGTTCCAAAGCCTGATAAAGCACCGCATGGCACAAAATATATTGCATTTACCTTTAGTGACGGTCCTTCAGAGAAGGTCACATCAAGAATTCTCGATACACTTGCAAGATATAACGCCAAGGCGACGTTTTTTGTTTCAGCGGATAGAATGGATTCTTCAGGATATACAAAAAATGTTGTCAGAGCGCAGAAAATGGGCTGCGAAATCGGTACAGCTTTGGCACTCAAGCACGCTTCTCCAAATGACCTAAAGGCAGAAATTCAATATGCAAATAATAAAATCAAGAGCGTAACAGGTATAGAACCTAAGCTTTTGAGAGCGGACAAGGCTTTATTTAATGGCAACGAGAGCATTATAAATATGCCTTTAATACTTTGGAATATTGATACACAGGATTGGAAGTATAAGGATAAAAATAATGTATACAGAACTCCTGCAGAGCGTGCAAGGGATAAAAATATAATTCTTTCAAATGTGATTGATAATGTCGATGACGGAGATATAATTCTTATGCACGATATATACGATATGACTGCTGATGCATTTGAGGAGATGCTGCCGATTCTAGTTAAACGAGGCTATAAGCTTGTAACTGTTTCTGAGCTTTATAGAATTAAGGGTGAAGAACTGCAAAACGGCAAGGTTTACAGAGGCTTTTAAATAAAAAAATAAGGGGAGATTTTAAATCTCCCCGTTTTTTATTCTATATTATAGTCGTCAATATTAATGACATTATCCCTGCTGCTATCTTCAAACTTATCATTCATAAACCAATTATATGCTCTTTTTGCAATTATTCTAGATTCAAAGTAATCTAAAGCTGCACCTATAACAGCACCAACACCAGGCATGAATTTTGAAAAGTTAGCGGCTGTCTTAGCACCTACCTTAGTTGCGAGTTTTGCAGCAGTTCTTTCATTTACTCTAACCATAATTTTTGCAGGCATTTTTGACAGAAGCTTTTCAGCTGCCTTTACACCCATTTTTATCCCTGTATTTTTTAGTGCCGCATTTATGCTAACACCCGCAAGGCAGGCATAAACAAAGGTCTTAGCCTCATTTGAACGTAAGTCAAGCCCTGACATATGGGCGAGGCAGGCAATCATTCTCATCTGAAAGTAGAGAACTGTAATTATATTTATAGGTAAAGCAATGGGCAATGTGATAAGCCCGCCCAAACCTGTTAAAAAGCCCGACAAGGTGCATTTGAAAATTTGTACGTTCATCATTGCACGGCAGGACATCTGTTTAGAGGCATGCTTGTTTAAGTAATCGTTAGAAACATCGATTACTGGAGGACTGTGCTTATTAATGCCATCGATACATTTCTCATAGAACGAATCAAGAAGCTTTTGCATATCCTGAGGATTTATATTTGGAATCATAGCTTTCTCCGTTTGAACATTAGTTTTAAGCACATTATATCAAAGATTTATTTTTATGCAATGCTTTTTTAAATCTATACTATTATTTAACAGATTAAATTACTATTATATACAACAAAAACCCCTGCCAGATTTCTCTGACAGGGGTTCGTTAGCTATTAATTGGTGTTTTTAGAAATTATATTATTACAGAGCTTATCTGAAAAATCTTCCCATTTATTCTGGATAGAATCTATAAATCTATTTAAAAATCTATTTTGAATCCAGTCGAAGATGGATTTTCTAAAGAATTCTATAATTGTACATATAGTAAATACTAATAAAACAGATATAATGAGAACTAATATTAAATAGGGTGAATTGACGTATTTAGAAACCGGAATCCACTCGTTCCAAAGAAGCGGACGTATTAAAGGATGCTCATGTATTAAGTATACGCCCAATGTACATCCCCCAATTATATTTATAAACTTGTTAGTAAATTCTTTTTTGTTGATAAATATTGAAAATAATGAAACTGAGAATAATATAGCAACAATCGAATTTCTCTGAAATAATATTAAATTGAGTGAAGCAAATTTAGAACATAGGGAACCTAATATATCGATGGCAATAGGGGAAATAAAAAGAATTAATGAGCTTATAGCAAAAATATAATAGGACATCTTTTTATTGCTCAATAAATTATTAGGATATTTTTTAAAATATCCGCCTATTGAATAAAATAAAATAAGCTCAATTAAGTTGCTTAAGCCGAGAGTACCTGTTGTAAAAGTAGGTATGATAGAGATAAATAGTATCATTACTAATAAAAAGTAAAGATAATCTTTTCTTGAAAGGCTATTTAAGAACTTGTTTAAAAAAGGTGTTAAGGTATATAGAACTATATATGCTGTAACAAACCAGTAACGGTTAAATAGAACAGGGAAGGAATAATGAAGAATTTCACCTATAGAAATTCTGGAATCGAAGAACAGAACACATAAAATATAGATTAGAAAAGAATATATAAAGGTTTGTATAGAAATCTTTGCAATTTGTCTAAGAGAAGAATTCTCGCTAGAAATAATAAAATATCCGGAAATTAGTACAAATAAAATTACACCGATATTTCCAAGAGTACCGATTTCTAAAAGGTATCGGTTAAAGCCCAATGGCAAATCTGTATTTGTTACTCCATTATGTACTGTGAAGTGACTGGCAACTATGAAGAGCATAGATAAAATTCTTAATATTTCTATATTAGAATTACGAAGTTTCTTTCTTTCTTTCTTTCTTTCTTTCTTTCTTTCTTTCTTTCTGTTAACATTTTTATTCTCCTAATATTATGATATATATATTAATTATATTACAGAAGTATAATTAAATCAAGAAATGAATGAGTATACAGCAAAAACCCCTGCCAGATTTCTCTGACAGGGGTTCGTTAGCTATTTAGGTTAAACCTTCAAGAACAAAGTCTTAAATTACATTTCCTTGATAGCTGCCTGTGCTGCTGCAAGGCGAGCGATCGGTACACGGAAGGGTGAGCAAGAAACATAATCAAGGCCAATCTTGTGGCAGAACTCAACAGATACGGGGTCGCCGCCATGCTCACCGCAGATACCGCAGTGCATTTCAGGACGAACAGCCTTACCGTTTGTGATTGCCATTTCCATAAGCTTGCCAACGCCGTTCTGGTCAAGCTTTGCGAAGGGATCAGACTCATAGATCTTTGCATCATAGTAAGCTGAAAGGAACTTACCAGCGTCATCACGGCTGAAGCCGAATGTCATCTGTGTAAGATCGTTTGTGCCGAAGCAGAAGAACTCAGCTTCCTTAGCAATTTCATCAGCTGTGAGGCAAGCTCTGGGAATCTCGATCATTGTACCAACTTCGTACTTGAGGTCGATGCCAGCAGCAGCGATCTCAGCGTCAGCTGTAGCTACAACTACGTTCTTAACGTACTTTAATTCCTTAACTTCGCCAACAAGAGGAATCATGATTTCGGGAACGATGTTCCAGTCTGCATGACGGCTCTTAACAGCAATAGCTGCACGGATAACAGCCTTTGTCTGCATTGCTGCGATTTCAGGATATGTAACTGAAAGACGGCAGCCTCTGTGGCCCATCATGGGGTTGAACTCGTGGAGAGATGCAATGATTGTCTTGATCTGCTCAACTGTCTTGCCCTGTGCGTCAGCGAGAGCCTTGATGTCAGCTTCTTCTGTGGGAACGAACTCATGAAGAGGCGGATCAAGGAAACGGATTGTAACCGGGTTGCCTTCAAGAGCCTCATAGAGAGCCTCGAAGTCATTCTGCTGATAAGGAAGAATCTTAGCAAGAGCTGCTTCTCTTTCTTCAACTGTATCTGCACAGATCATCTCACGGAAGGGAGCGATTCTGTCTGCCTCGAAGAACATATGCTCTGTACGGCAAAGACCGATACCTTCAGCGCCAAGCTCACGAGCCTTCTTAGCGTCACGAGGTGTATCAGCGTTTGTACGAACCTTAAGTGTTCTGAACTCGTCAGCCCACTGCATGATGCGGCCAAACTCACCAGCGATTTCAGCGTCAACTGTGGGGATGATGCCGTCGTAGATGTTACCTGTTGAACCGTCGATTGAAATATAGTCACCCTCGTGGAATTCCTTGCCAGCGAGTGTAAACTTCTTATTAGCTTCATCCATAGCGATGTCGCCGCAGCCTGATACGCAGCATGTACCCATACCACGAGCAACAACAGCTGCGTGTGATGTCATACCACCGCGAACTGTGAGGATACCCTGAGCAGCCTTCATGCCTGTGATGTCTTCGGGAGATGTCTCAAGACGAACGAGAACAACCTTCTCGCCTCTCTCGTTCCATTCAACAGCGTCTTCTGCTGAGAATACAATCTTACCGCAAGCAGCTCCGGGAGAAGCGCCGAGGCCCTTACCAGCGGGTGTAGCAGCCTTGAGAGCCTTTGCATCGAACTGGGGATGAAGAAGAGTATCAAGGTTTCTGGGATCGATCATAGCAACAGCCTGCTTCTTGTCGATCATCTCTTCGTCTACGAGGTCACAAGCGATCTTAAGAGCAGCCTTAGCTGTTCTCTTACCGTTTCTTGTCTGGAGCATGAAGAGCTTACCGTCTTCAACTGTGAACTCCATGTCCTGCATATCTCTGTAGTGATCCTCGAGGATTGCGCAAACTCTTTCAAAGTCAGCGAATGCTTCGGGGAACTTCTCTGCCATCTCGTTGATGTGCATAGGTGTACGAACGCCAGCAACAACGTCCTCGCCCTGTGCGTTAACAAGGAACTCACCCATGAGGCCCTTTTCGCCTGTAGCGGGGTCACGTGTGAATGCAACACCAGTACCACAGTTATCGCCCATGTTACCGAATGCCATCATCTGTACGTTAACTGCTGTACCCCATGAATAAGGAATATCGTTATCACGGCGGTAAACGTTAGCACGGGGGTTGTCCCATGAACGGAAAACAGCCTCGATAGCGCCCATTAACTGCTCCTTAGGATCAGAGGGGAAATCTGTACCGATCTTGTTCTTGTATTCAGCCTTGAACTGACCTGCGAGAACCTTAAGATCTTCAGCTGTAAGCTCAACGTCCTGCTTAACGCCCTTCTCGTCCTTCATCTTATCGATGAGCTCCTCGAAGTACTTCTTACCAACTTCCATAACAACGTCTGAGTACATCTGGATGAATCTTCTGTAGCAGTCCCAAGCCCAACGGGGATTGCCGCTCTTTGCTGAGATAGCCTCAACAACATCCTCGTTAAGACCGAGGTTAAGAATTGTATCCATCATACCAGGCATTGATGCACGAGCACCTGAACGAACTGATACGAGGAGAGGATTCTCCTTATCGCCGAACTTTTTGCCTGTGATTTCTTCCATCTTTTCGATGTATTCCATGATTTCAGCCTTAATATCATCATTGATCTTTCTGCCGTCATCATAGTACTTTGTGCAAGCTTCTGTTGTGATTGTGAAGCCCTGGGGAACGGGGAGACCGAGAGAAGTCATTTCAGCGAGGTTTGCACCCTTACCGCCGAGGAGATTTCTCATGTCCTTATTACCTTCTGAGAAAAGGTAAACATACTTGTAGCCCATGTCACTATACCTCCATATGTGTTTTTTGCGAGAGGAATGCATAGCATTATTACTATACATATTCGCTCTTAATCATTATAACAGAGAAAATATTAAATTGCTAGAGATTTAAAGGATATTTTTTAATAAAAGAGTCATATTATGCAACACAATGAAAATAAATTTATATTGGCATGGTCGGTTTAATAAAGCACTCTATTTTCTATTTTGAAGATAAAGCTAAAAACAGTCGAAGATTTATTATAGTTTTTTATAGAGCATGGCTCTATACTATTAATATGCTTGTTTTTTCTTAGTCTTTCTGCCATAATATAATATGATGTAGCATTTATTTGAGGACTTATTTCATTTAGAAGGAAGGACTAATCTTATGTTTACAAAAAAAGCGGTTATTCTCGCAGCGGGCGAGGGTACGAGGATGAAAAGCAAAAAGCCTAAGGCTTTGACGCAGGTACTCTTTAAACCGATGCTCGATTGGGTAATTGACGCTTTAATTTCGAGCGGGATAGAAAATATCTGTATAGTAAAAGGCTCAGGTGCGGATTATATTGACGAGCATTTGCAAAATAAATATCCCACAGTCCTGCAGTCTGTAAGACTTGGCACTGGTCACGCTGTATATATGGCTAAGGATTTTATATCAGATGAGGGCGATGTCCTTGTTTTAAACGGCGATGCACCCTTTATCGACTCGGATACAATAAACAATGCCTACTCTCTCCATAAGAAAAATGAAAACTCGGTAACTGTTATTTCTGCAAATCTTTGCAATCCCACAGGATATGGCAGAATTATTAGAAATGCGGATTCTACTCTCGACAGAATCGTTGAGCAAAAGGACGGCACACCGGAGGAATTAGCTGTAAATGAGGTCAATTCCGGTGCGTATTGGTTTAATGCAAAAAAACTTGTTGAGTCGCTTGATGTGCTTTCAAGGCGTTTTGAGAGTGGGGAGAGCGGTACAAAGGAATTTTATCTCACTGACACAGTTTATGAGATGAAAAAAAGAGGCTTAAATGCAGGCTCATATATGGCAGAAAATTCTGATATTGTATTAGGTGCTAACGATAGAGTTCAGCTTCTAGACCTTAATGAAAAGGCAAGGAAAAATGAACTTAATCGTCAGATGAGAGCGGGCGTATCAATTCCCTGCTCAGACGGCGTTATAATCTGTGTTGGTGCTAAAATCGGCACAGATACGATTATCATGCCAAATACTACGATTAAGGGCGACAGCGTGATAGGTGAAAATTGCATTATAGGTCCATCTTCACACGTTGAGGGCAGTATAATAGGTGATAATGTAAGCTTTTCAAATTCCGTCTGCTACGATGCGAAAATCTGCGACAATGCTGATATTGGCCCGTTTGTAAGAATCAGACCGAATACAGTAATCAATGAGAATGTACATGTCGGAAATTTTGTTGAAATTAAAAACAGCAGCATCGGCAGGGATACAAAGATTTCTCATCTTTCATATATCGGCGACTCAGATTTTGGCGAGAATATAAATGTCGGCTGCGGCTGTGCAACTGCCAACTATTCGGGCAATACAAAGAGCAGGACAACAGTTGAGGACGGAGCGTTCTTAGGCTGTCATACATGCCTTGTAGCTCCTGTTAAGGTGGGCGAAAATGCTTATACGGCGGCAGGCTCAACTATAACAGAGGACGTCGACAAGAATGCACTTGCAATCGCTCGAACAAGGCAGAGAAGCAAGGCGGGCTGGGTAGAAATTAAACAGCCTTATAAAAGAAAAGTCTAATATAGAATAATAATTCTCGGGATACGTTTTATAATGTATCCCGAGAATTTGCGAAAAAACATACTAAAGGATAAGTGAAAATGAGTTTATTTAAGTCAAGCAGCAATGTAAGAGCCTCAGGACCTCCTGAATTTTTAATAGTAGGTCTTGGCAACCCTGGAAAGCAATATGAATACACACGTCACAATGCAGGATTTTTAGCGATAGATGTTCTTGCAGATAAGTTCGGCACAAGCGTTGACCGCTTAAAGTTCCATGCACTCATAGGTGAAGCCACTATCGAAAATAAAAGATGCATTCTTGCAAAGCCGCAGACGTTTATGAATAACAGCGGTGAGTCGGTCAGAGAAATCGCAGCCTTTTATAAGATTAAGCCCGAAAATATCATAGTTATATTCGACGATATATCCTTAGACTGCGGCAAATTAAGAATACGCAGAAAGGGTACAGACGGTGGACACAACGGAATAAAGAGCATAATCTATCATTTGCAGAGTGATAAATTCCCAAGAGTCAAGCTTGGAATAGGCGCAAAGGCTCATCCCAATCAGCCGTTAGCAGACCATGTTCTTTCTGTGATGAAGGGTGACGATTTAAAGAACTTCATGGAGTCTGCAAAAAATGCAAGTGAGGCTGTACCGCTCATGGTTGCAGGCAATACAGAAAAAGCTATGAATCTTTTTAACAGCTGATGGGACTTTCTTTAGAACTTCATATTTGTCATATTTGAAACGCTGTCCATAACGCTGCTTGCTGTTTTAAGTGCCTTTTGAGCATTTTTCTTAGCTTTTTTCATAAGGCTGTTGTTGCTCATTACGGCAGTCGATACAGCAGCGGCAGTACCGCCTACAGCAAGTCCTAATGCCATGCTTTTCATGGCGGCGTTCTTATTGATTTTCATAAATACACCCCTTTTATAATATTGAAAGCACTTTCATTTTTATATTGTCCGCAATGGAGCAATAAATTCAAAAGAAAATTTTACTATAATTTATCGGAGGAAAAATAATGCAGCTGAATATTGTTTTAGTAGAGCCTCAAATTCCGCAGAATACAGGAAATATTGCAAGAACCTGCGCACTGACAGGAGCAAGACTTCATTTGATTGAACCTATGGGCTTTAGGATTGACGACAAGAAATTAAAAAGAGCGGGGCTTGATTATTGGCATTTGCTCGATATTACATATTATGAAAGCCTTGAGGACTTCTTTAAAAAGAATGAGGGCGGGAATTTCTTCTATTTCACAACTAAGGGACAGCACATATATTCAGACGCAGAATATCCTGATAATTCATATTTGCTTTTTGGCAAGGAAACAGCGGGACTGCCCGAAGATTTACTCTATGCGAATCCCGATTCCTGCGTCAGAATGCCTATGCTCGATAACCCCGATGCAAGAAGCTTAAATCTTTCAAACACTGTTGCAATCGCCGCATATGAGGTGCTTCGTCAGTGGAATTTCCCCAAGCTTTTAACCCACGGAGAGTTGACAAAATACCAGTGGGACGTACATTAATAAAAGAGGCACTCAGATGAGTGCCTTGTTTTTATGTGTGAAAGTTATTTTAACTTTTAAAATCTATTGTTAAGCGAGGATAAAGGCTCCCCTTGGGGGGAGCTGTCACCTAAGGTGACTGAGAGGGGATAGCAATTACGAATTAATATTAAAATAATGACATATAGATTTTTTTATATAATTAAAAGCTTGCAGGCAATAGGAAAGTAAAGGAAAAATGAACCGTATCCACTCTCCGTCACGCAATGCGTGCCACCTTTCCCGTAGGGCGAGGCTTAAAAACACACTGACTAAAATCATATAAAAAGTAGTATGCCGATACTGCTAAAACAAAAAAGAGAGTGCATATACACTCTCTTTTGCTTTTTACTTATCTAAATATCCACGCTCCACGGATGTATTTACTATCCATTCAACTACATCCCAAAGCTCGGGAGCGATGTCCTTTAAGCCCTCGTTTCGCTTTAAAACCTTGTCGCTTGTGACGTGTCCCTCATGCCATGTCACACCCTCTGTAATATAGTTATGTAAAATGGGCTGAATCCTGTCCATACCAAGAGCATATTTGGCATCATTAGTTTCATGAACGTCAAATTCCTCCCAAAGCTGCCGAAGCTCGTCGCCCTGCCCATCGGGGAGAATCGAGAATAGCTTGTCTGCTGCAGCTGTTTCACGCTGAGCTTTCGTTGAATTGCCCTTGTCGTCATAAGCATATGTATCGCCTGCGTAGACTTCAATTAGGTCGTGAACAAGACACATCTTAACAACCCTGTCTACGTTGATAGGCTTTACAGCATATTCCTTTAAAACCATTGCAAGAATTGCTATATGCCAAGAATGCTCGGCATCATTTTCTCTTCTTGAGCCGTCCATTAAAAGTGTGTGTCGAATAATTGTTTTCATCTTGTCGATTTCAACTATGAATTGAAGCTGACGAGTAAGACGCTCTGTGTCCATAAAAAGACTTCCTTTCACATTAACCAACCATAATCTTACCCTCGGGGAGGATGATATTTTTCTGCATATGTGTTTTCATTGTAACTGCGAGAACGAAGGAGATGGGACCGACTCTGCCGATAAACATTGTTAATATAATTGCAATCTTTTCGGGAGTTCCAATTAATGCTGTTACACCTGCTGACGAACCGACTGTACCGAATGCGGAAACAGCCTCGAATATTCCGTCTATACCTGCAAGACCGGGATTGCATATGAGTATAACACCGGCACAGGTCAAGACAACAAGCATTGCTAAAAATGCGATTGCTATTGATTTATAAACAGTTTCCTTATTGACTATTCTGCCGAAAACAGTAACGTTGTCACGTCCCTTGATAACTGAAATAACTGTAGCGACTAAAACGGAGAAGGTAGTAACCTTAATGCCGCCGCCCGTAGAACCTGAACCTGCACCTATGAACATGAGCATCATATATATAAATTTGGAGGTGTCATACATATTGCCGACGTCTATGGAGCAGAAGCCAGCTGTTCTTGAAACGACCGATTGGAAAAGTGCAGCATTTATTTTTTCACCCAAGGTAAAGTTTCCAATCGTATTTGGATTATTATATTCCAATATAAACATAAAAGCTGCACCGAGAGTGATGAGTGAGAATGTAACTGCAACAACAGTTCTTGTGTGCAGCAGAAGGTGGTGATTTTTGTGGAAATTCATAAAGTCCTGAAAAACTATGAAGCCCAGTCCGCCGAATATAATTAAAAACATAATTGTATATAAGACGAGAGGATCATTATTATAATGAACCATTGAAGAACCTCTGCCCTCAAAGCCCATTAGGTCAAAGCCGGCGTTGCAATATGCAGAAACAGAGGTGAAGATTGATACCCATACGCCATACAGTCCCTTAGCCGGAACAAATCGAATAGCTAGAAGAATGGCACCTACTGACTGAATTGCTGTCGAGGTTGCGAAAACTGTTCTAAAAAGCTGCTTCGTTCCCTTAAAATCAACGGACGACATAGCTTCTTGTGCAAGCTGGAGAGAGTGAAGACCTGCCTTTTTGTTCATTGAAAACATGAAAAAACTGACAAATGAAAGAAAGCCAAGACCACCTAATTCAATTAAGAGTGCAAGAACAATTTGACCGAAGAGTGTTAAATCCAAAAACGGATCAATAAGTGTAAGTCCTGTTACGCAGGTGGCTGAGGTCGCTGTGAAAAGTGAGGTTAAAAAATTAAGCGGCGCTTTTGTAGACGCTATGGGAAGCATTAAAAGAAGCGTTCCTACCGAAATAACGCAGAAAAAACTGAAAATAATTTTTTGAACCGGCGAAAAAGGATGCTCGCGGAAATGCTTCTTTAATCTCATCTTTATCTTATCGTTTGTGTTACTCAATGTAGTACCCCTTTATCCTATAATACAAAGTATAATAAACTATAATAAAAAGAGCTGATTTTCAGCTCTATGAATTATAGCACCTTTGCAACATTAATACAAGCTAAAGGTTAATGGTATATATATTAAAATGATATAATATTTTCATAAAGATAATTCTAATAAAAGAAAACTTGCGGGGCGGACAAACGCTGCCATTAATGCCTGCGCAATGTGCTTATTGTGCCTAAACCCCTTGATAAATAAAGACTTTAGACGTTTCTTAAGATATAAAGTCAGCTGATTCTTGTATGGCAGATGTAGAAAAAACAAGAGAGAGTCGTTATACATTAAGATTGCATAAAGGTTTGAGCCTCGATGGAGTTTACCCCCCGTCGAAGCTCGTTAATATTCGTTTACTGCTTAATTATGCTGATTCCCTCTTCAAGTGTCTGCGCATTAACAGCACCTCTTGCACCAGCAACAAGTTCACCCTCGGCATTTACAAAGTAGGTTGCAGGAAGACTTGTGACATTGTAATTGTATGATGCGGAGTAAAGAGTGTCAAAGTAGACGGGGAAGGTAAAGCCCTCCTTCTTGATGAATTTCTCAGCTGATTCAACAGTTTCCCTTTGACCGTCTGTCATATTGACAATCATAAATTCTATTTCATCGCCATATTTTTGATACATCAATTCAATATCAGGCATTTCCACCTTGCAGTAGTGGCACCATGTAGCCCAAAAGTTGATAACAACGGGCTTGCCCTTCAGATCAGAGAGCTTTATTTCCTTGCCGTCGCTATTTGTTACTGTAAAGTCGGGAGCGGGCTGATTTTCGCTGTCGCTTTGGCTTTGCGTCTGCGAAGAGATTGAGTCGCCCTTAAACTGCGGCATAAGCTTGTTATATAAAATGTATGCACCTGCTATTATCATTATAAGTGCCAATGCACCTGCTATCCACTTGATATTTTTCTTCATTTTGAACACCTCTTAGCTTAAAAGATTTAAAAATTTGCCCATAAGCCCTGTCATCATAAGTATACCTACAAGGACTAAAAGACTTCCGCAAAGCTTATTTATTATGCTGTAATGTGATTTTATAAAGTTAAAGGCTGAGGTCAGCTTCTCTATTAACACAGCACTTGCAACGAATGGAATGCCAAGACCTAATGAGTATGCCAAAAGCATTAAAACACCTGTTAAGACTTGACCTTGCTGAGAAGCAAGCATTAATGCGGAGCCTAAAAATGCACCGACACACGGAGTCCAACCGAGAGAAAATACAACGCCGAAAAGCATAGAGGAGAAGAAGCCGAGATTACTTTTTTGCATTTTTGATGATGCACCTTTAAATATGCTGAATTTAAAGACATCTAAAAAATTGAGTCCAAAGAATACGACTATAAGACCTGTCACTATATTAACAGCTGTGCTGTATTGCTTTAAAAAGCTGCCAAGTGTTCCGGCAAGAGCGCCTAAGGCAACAAATACGGCTGTGAAGCCAGCAACAAAACCCAAGGCATTTTTTAAGGTTTTAGCTGTATCTTTCTGCTGACCGCCTGCAAAATATGAGATATAAATGGGCAGCATAGGAAGAAGGCAGGGCGAGATAAAGGTTATTATTCCCTCTAAAAAAGAAATGAAATATTGCATTATTTACCCTCCTCCTTTTTAAAGATTATTGAAAATAGAAGTCCTAATATTCCCGCATAAAGAACAGTCCAAAAAGGGCTTGATGATATGGGACAGCCGTTTGTGCAACCCCATATTTTGTAGTACACAAGACCTAAAATAGTACCGATTAAAATAAATACAGCGGGGCGGATTATTTTTTTCATTTTTATATTCATAAATTGTCCCTCCGAATTTTTTTTAGAGTCTAGCATATTTATAGAAAAAATAAAAGTGATTTAATCACATTTTCTTTTATTTTCCTGAGATAAATTCTTCCAATTAAGAATATATAAGCCTTGATAAAAGACTATAATATATATATTAAATACTAAGGAGAAGAAGAAAATGAAAATTACGGCACTTCTTGAAAATACAACCGAAAGGGAGGATATTCAGGCAGAGCATGGACTTTCTCTTTTTATAAGGGCTAACGGGAAAAATGTGCTTTTCGATATGGGACAGACAGATCTTTTTTCAAAGAATGCAAAGACCTTGAATATTGACTTAAAGAGTGTAGACTTTGCTGTTTTATCACATGGTCACTATGACCACGGCGGCGGACTTAAGACATTTTTGCAAATCAATAAGACTGCAAAGGTATATATAAACGAGCATGCATTCGAGCCTCATTATAACGGCGAGAGATACATAGGACTTGATATGGAGCTGCTCGAATATAGGGACAGGATTGTTTTTACGTCTGATGAGTATGAAATCTGCGACGGCTTTAAGCTCTATTCCTGCAATGATAGAGAGCGTCCGCAGTATCTTGGCAGCTTTGGACTTAATAAAGAGGAGAATGGAGAGCTAGTTTCCGATGACTTTATACATGAGCAGTATCTTTTGATAGAGGAAAACGAAAAGCGAGTATTGATAAGCGGCTGTTCTCACAAGGGGGTTCTTGATATAGAGGATTGGTTTGAACCTGACTATTTAATCGGCGGCTTCCATTATTCCAAGCTTGAACTCGATGAAAGTCTAATTGATTATGCTAAGCGTTTGGACGCTCATCACACAAAATATTATACCTGCCATTGCACAGGTAAGGCTCAAGCGGACTTTATGGAAAAATATATGCATAGACTCGAATATTTATCGTGTGCAAGGACAATAGAAATATAAAAGCAAACAGCGGACAGGCATAAGCTTGTCCGCTGAAATAATATATTATTCCTCTATGAATTTTAAGCTAAAGCAGTGGGAGCGAAGAACATTTGCACCCATTATAACACGTCTGAAATAGTCGCCCGACATAACCTGATTTCCAACCTGAAGCTTTGAGATGTAGCCTAAATCTTTATTTAAAGCTGCGTCATGCTCCAAAATGACAATCCATTTTGATGGATCCGATGGGAGAACAATTTTCTTGTCCGGCGTGACTGAAGAATTATATTTGTTGATTTTACTTTTAAAATCATCCGTTGAGATTTTATAAACTCTTTTGCCTGGGTCCTCCGGACTTTTTCTGCCGCCCATTAAATAGGGATAATCTATACCGCCCCATACATTGCTGCAGCAGGTTGTATAGCCTGCTGAGGTGGAGAAGTATGGACAAAATGCGGGCTTTCCCTTGTAGTCAATGTATTTGCCCAAGCAATTATTCATAGCAGTTTCGATTGAAGTTCCCCTGTAGTCAAAATCCTCGTTAAAGGCGTGCTGACCGGTTCTTGTATTAAAGCCGTTTCTTTTAGCATATGTATATGCTGCAACAACTTGCGCTTCAATGGCATCAAGTTTAAAGCCTGTACCTATTTCCTGCCGCACAGTCTTGCCGATATACTCTTTAATAGTATATTTTTTATTGTTGTAAACGGCAGTACTTGGCATATTAGGATCGTTTAGAATTTTTATATCCGGGGAATGGTAGTAATGCTTTAAAATCTGTGTGTAACTGTAGCCCTGCTTAGCCATCTCCTGCATACCATATTGGCTCATTCCAACTCCGTGACCGTATCCGTAGGTGGTAAACTGCAAAAAGCCCTTTCTTACAGAGGGGATATGCTTAGTCGGCAAGGGTACTGTGAGATCCGGGAGAGTTATAACAGTTTCCTCCTTGGTCGGTGCTTGGCTGTGTGTATTTGGAGAGGCGGAGGAGGTCGATTGAGATTCAGTGCCTGTAGTCAGTGTGGAAGAAGCTTCTGACTCTGAGCTGTTCTGCAGCTGTTCTTGACTTAATTCCTCCTGCTCCTGAGGTGTTAGTGGAGCATCGTCGTATTCTGGGGGATCACTATAATTATATAATATGACGGGGACAGCACTTGAGGGTGCTTTGAGCGTCGCCGCCATGGCTGCCTGCGTGCTTGAATAAATATTTGTGCAAAAGGCAAGTGAAATACATAAAACAGCCGATATTACAGGCATTAAAAAGAAAGAGTTCTTATATGATGCTTTCTTTAAGGACTTGCCGCTGTCAATCATTGGAAGTCGCTTTTTCGGCACGGCTATAATGCCTGTATCAGCGTAGTGACCGAGAACGGAGAAAAAGCTTAATGCAGTATAATGGAGAAAGTCCTTTGTGCTTTCATCCTTCTTGCTGTTGAATTTTAAAATATGTGCCTTCTCGTCATCTGCTATACATATGTATATATAGTATCGCTGCTGAGGTGATGCTGAGCAGAATATATTAGATATGCTGACACCCAAGGTTGAGTCGCAATTCTTCCTAGCTTTGCAGGCTGCTGCAGCAAGCTCTTTTTTAGACGGCTCGTTGTGAGGATCTTCTATTGATGGATAGGGATAAATTACCTCATTATTTTCATTTAGAATTGAAAAAATAAAATCAGAATATTTGCCAGATGAAACACAGACTGAAATATTATCTCTTTTCATCTTTTGGATTGCAGTTTTAGGACTCATAAGAGCTTTTAAAGCAGTTTCGTCGGCGTCGTCTGATTTTTCTGCTTTCTTCTTTTCTTTTCTGAGCTTTTTGCGATTAGAAGCTTTAATAAGGCTGGACCGAGAATTTTCACTCTTTGTGTCATCATCATTCTTAAGCTCGGCACAGTCTGGAGTATACTCTTCTTCACAGGTGGTGGGAGAGGGGCTGTCCTGCTCACTGTCAGGCAAAAAGTAGAATTGTCTTAGCTCACTGTCAATCTCTTTTGAAATATCATTATCAAGCGGCAGGAATATAATGGCCTTTTCTCCAATTATATGTATGAATCCACAATATTCTCCGCTGGAAGTCAAAATCGGTTTTGCGTCAACGGGTATAGATGAATGACTTAAAAGATCCTGCGAGGAGAAATTCATAAGTCTGGAGAGAATATCCGCATTGACATCCGTCTGTGCCTTTAATGACTTAAAGAGTAAATTTTTTGTTTCAATATAGCTGCTCTTTTGAACAGCTAAAATGATAATATCTGTACATCTTATTTTTTCGGCGAGATTTATAAAGAAGGACTTGGTGCTTGAAAACTTTTCAAAGCACACGTCATCTTGATTAAGCTGTGAGAAAAGTGTTTCATACAGCTTGTAGGCGGTATCAAATTTATTTTCAGTATCAAGTGAAAGAAGCTCAATATGCTTTTGCAATGCCGCACCTTCTTTAAAAGTTATTTAGCGTACCATTTGGGAGTGTTCTTAAAGGGATTTGGGATTCCCTTTTTGTCGTACCAAATCTGCGGATACTGCGGATTCGGATTTTCCTTTGCAAGTGAGGTATCTACGCTGTCACTCTCACCATCTCTTACCATTCTTGCGACAACAACAAATCTTGCATTGTCAAAATCGTAAAGACAAGTCGAGAGGGTTAAAATTTTATCTGTGGGTTTAATATCGACACCTGTAGTATAGAGCTTTCTTCTGTCAAGCTCCTTAACGTATCTCATAAATTCCTCATCTGAGGATAGATTTCTGAATATATAATTGAAGAAGTAGTCGTTGTCGCCCGCTTTTGTAGCACTTGTAATAAATGCAGCGTAAACCTTCCATTTGTAGTCCTTATAGATTGTGTTGAACTCGATTACAGGGTTATTCTTAAAGCCTCTTATTGTTCGATAGTCAAATAGCTTTGAGAAAATCTTATCGTTGCTTCTTGTCGAGTGACCGTAGATTATGGAGTTTCTGTCAAGCTCCTTTACATTGTTGTCACACGCTAGGAAGGGATTTCCTAAATCTGTATATCTGTGAGTAAAGCTTCTCTTTAAATAGTAGCTGTCATTGTCTGTTTGAAGTATCGGGAATTCCATACCGAGCTTATCAATTGAGAGCCAGCCGATAAGGTCGTTATTTTGTGCATATGCTTCAGCATATTTTAACTGCATTCCCTCTGGGAAGTCTGTATCGGGATATTTTTTGTGGATGTCATCCCAAGTAAGCTCTTTATTTGAGTCTGAAACAAGGCCTTGAACGCCCTGCATATCCTTTTCAGCTACATTGGGTTCGATTAAATATTTATCTGCAAGTATGCCGCAGCTGACAACGACAACTATTACAGAAACCATAAAAACGCATTTTCTTATAATTTCACTTACTGGATCACCTCGCCACGGCAGGGTGTTTTTTAAGAATTTCTTAAAGCCCTTTTCGCCGCCGTCAGCAAGGAATTTTTCCAAAGACTGTTTTTCTGCATTTTTTAAAATATTCTCCTCGTTTTCATCGAGGTTGACTGCAAAGGCTGAGGAGGTCGGCATACCGAATTCATCCTGCGCCATAGTGATATTTTTTGCCTGCTCTATATAATCTATATCTTTTATATCTTTTTCGATAGTAACATTATTTTTATTTTCTTTCATTTCATTTCCTCCTAAAAAGGATTTAAAGGCTTTATTTAATCTTTCCCTCTAATGCGAGCCGTGCCAGATTAAGTGCATAGCTCGATGTAACGAATCTGTTATATTCACGGTCATTTTTCTTGGCAGTGAATACCTTTTGTGAGTGAACAAAATCCTTAGTTGCAACTGCGATATATGCTGTGCCGCCTAAAACTCCGTTGTAGTCGCCGGGGCCTGCAACGCCAGTTGTGGAAATTGCAATATCCGCTTTACTTAGCTTTAAAACTCCTAGAGCCATTTCTCTTGCTGTTTCGTGGCTGAATTCCGTGTACTTTTCGAGTGTATCAGCTGATACGCCCAGTACATTCATTTTAACATCATTTGAATAACTGACAATTCCACATTCGAAAATATTAGAAGAACCTGCAATATCTGTTATCCTTTTTGGTATATATCCTGCGGTGCAGGACTCTGCACATGCAATTTTTTTATGCTGCTCGTTTAAAAGCTCAACAACTCTCTTTTCAATACTGCCTGCATCTATACCATATATTATAGAGCCTAAACGCTCCTTTATTTTGTCGAGAACGGGGGAACAAAGCTCCTCAGCTTGAGCCTTGCTTTGAGCATGTGCTGTGACTCTGAGCAGGCACTCACCCTGCTTTGCATAGGGGGCAATAGTGGGATTTACTGAATCGAGCATATCGTCTAATTCATCCGCAATAATACTTTCGCCTGAGCCTATTATATTTACTACGTGTGAAATTATAGTTCCATCCGAGTATTTTGAAAGAAAAGCTCTTACGCTTTCTTCAAACATAGGCTCTAATTCCTTAGGCGGACCAGGGAGAAGGATAACGCATTTGTTATCCCTTTCCATAGCGATTCCCGGCGCTGTGCCGTGATTGTTTTCAAACACAGCTGCACCCAGAGGAACAAGAGCCTGCTTTTTATTGTTGTCGGTCATCTTCATATTTTTTGACTCGAAGTAGCTGCGAATCTTATCTACGATTTTTTCATCCTCATAAAGCTCAAAGCCCATAGCCTTACAGCAGACCTCTTTTGTTAAATCGTCCTTAGTAGGACCTAAGCCGCCTGTTGTTATAACTATGTCAGACCTTTTGAGAGCTTCATTTAAATCGTGGGCAAGCCTCTGTGCGTTGTCGCCTACAGTGCTGTGTCGAAGAACTGTTATACCCATTTGAGCCAGCTGTTTGGAGAGATACTGGGCGTCCCTATTTAAAATATCACCTAATAAAAGCTCCGTTCCGACAGCAAGAATTTCACACACAGCCATTTATGAAGACTTCCTTTCAATTAATAAGATTTAATTACAGTTACTTTTGCACCCTCAACTGCACGCTTTATAGGCTCTGACCAATCGATTACATTTTCGCATTCGTCGATATAAGCTACAGTCGGACGAGTTTTTGGATGCTTGGGAGTGAATACTGTGCAGCAGTCCTCATAGGGCTGAATGGAGGTTTCAAAGGTGTCAATTTTGCGGGCGATTGCGATAACCTCATCCTTATCCATACCGATTAGAGGACGGAAAACAGGCATAGTGGCAACTGCATCTGTGCAGGCGATTGCAGGCATTGTCTGGCTTGCAACCTGACCTACACTCTCACCTGTAATCATAGCAGAGCAGCCCTCTTTATTTGCGATGATTTCAGAAATACGCATCATAAGTCGACGCATAACGATAGTGAAAACATCCTCGGGGCAGTTGTCCTTGATAAGCTCCTGAATCTCTGTAAAGGGTACAACGAACAGAACAATTCTGCCTGAATACTGAGAAACCTTCTTTAAAAGCTCATGAACCTTAAGCTCAGCCTTTTCACTTGTATAGGGGGGAGAAGCAAAATGAACTGCACAAAGTTCAACGCCTCTTTTTGCCATCATCCAACCTGCTACGGGGCTGTCTATACCGCCTGAGGTTAAAAGAGCCGCCTTGCCTGCAGAGCCTGAGGGCATTCCGCCTGCGCCCTTAAGCTGGTTGCCGTGGATGAAGGTGCATTTATCTCTTACCTCAACATTAACAATAACATCGGGGTTGTGAACATCAACTGACAGGTGGGGGAACTTACGAAGAATAGCACCGCCTACATTTCTGCAAATCTGCGGAGAGTTGAAGGGGAATTTCTTATCCGATCTTTTAGCCTCAACCTTAAAGGTTCTTGCTGCCATTAAAAGCGGAGCAGTGTATTCGGGTGCAACCTCGATGATTTTATCCATATCCTTTTCGATTGCAGCAGCTCTTGAAAGACCTGCGATACCGAAAATCTTTAAAAGTCTTTCAACAACCTCATCGTAGTCAACGTCCTGCGGACCTTCACAAACGATTGTTGACTGTGCAGCTGAAAAGTGAAATTTGCCCAAATCTGAAAGTCTTCTTTTCATGTTTGCAATGAGCATATCTTCAAATGTTCTGCGGTTTAAGCCCTTTAATGCAAGCTCACCGTTTTTTATAAGGATTACTTCTTTCATATAAACTCCTCTTTAAAATTATTTATTTTTTCTTATTGTTCTTTGTCCTTCTTCGATAGCGTCTACGAGCATATCAATTTCCTGCTTAGTGGTAAATCTCGAAAAGCTTACACGCAGAGGACTTTTCATGCGTTCATCAGACAGTCCCATATTTTTCAATACGAAGCTGACATGGCCTTTTGCACAAGCTGAACCGCTGGAAACATAAATTCCCTTTGATGAAAGGAAATTGAGCATAGGCTCTGAATTTATGCCTACAACAGAAAAGTTTGTGACATAGGGCAGAGCGTCCTTAGGTGAGTTAATTACAACATCGGGAAGCTCTAAAAGTCTATTGACCATATAATCACGAAGCTCCTTAGTCTTTTCAAGCTGTGCCGAAATATTGGGCATAGCCTTAACTGCAGCACCAAAACCTGCGATTGCGGGCAGCGGCTGCGTACCGGGACGAAGCTTTTGTTCCTGAGAGCCGCCATATACAAGGGGGCTTATTTTTACACCCTTTTTGATATAAAGTGCGCCCACTCCCTTAGGTCCGTGAACCTTGTGAGATGAAATTGTCATAAGGTCAACACCCATTGCAGAGGGCTTTAGCGGCAGCTTTCCAAAGGCTTGAACAGCATCGCAGTGAATAAGTGCCGGTGAATGCGCTCTCAATACAGCGAGCTTGGCTTTCTCAACAGGCTGTATTGTGCCAGTTTCATTGTTGACAGCCATAATGCTGACTAAAATTGTATCGGGAGTAACAGCATTGAAAAGCTCATCTTCATTTATTCTGCCCTCACTGTCTACAGATAGGCGAATAACCTCAAAGCCCTCTTTTTCTAGGAAGCTTGCTGTTTCACCAACGCTTGGATGCTCGACACATGTCGTGACGATTCTTTTACCCTTTCTCTTCATAGAGCGGGCAACACCCTGCAAAACTATATTATTTCCCTCTGTGCCTCCGGATGTGAAATATATTTCCTCCGGCTTGCAGGAGAGCCTTTTAGCTACGCTTTCGCGAGCCTCTATGAGCATATTATCTGCTTCAATGCCTTTTCTATGAAGTGAAGAGGGATTGCCCCAACATTCACAGAGTGCAAAATTAATTTTTTCAATCGCCTGCGGACAAACGGCAGTCGTAGCACTGTTATCAAGATAAGCTGTCATATATAATCCTCCAATCCGCATGTTTATATATTAGTAATAACCTATTTATTATACAACAAAACTGCCTTTCTTGCAACATATCAGCCTATATTATATATACATTTAATATAGACAATATTTACAGACTGTTTTGAAGCAGCAAGTACAAAGCCCTGCCGTATAATATTATATGACTAAAAATGCACATATGAGAATATAATCGGTTGACAAAGAAATCAAAAACTAATATTATTGAATTACTGGATTTGCGTATATTCAAAAAATAAAAAAAGGAGAAATAAGAAATGACCAAAAGAACAAAAACAGTTTTGTCTATGCTATTATTCGTGGTTGTTTTCGGCGGACTTTTATTAACCGCAACATTTTACGATTTACAGATAAGCAAAATGTTGACAGCCGATATTTTAGCAGAGCATAACTACTACACAAACGATCCCTTCGGAACAGTATTTGAAATACTGGGAAGCGGACCGGTTTACATTATGATTGCGTTTGCTGCTCAGATTCTTTTCTGGCATGTAATGCGTACATTCACAAAGAGAGGCGGCAAGGAGCTTTTAGAGTTGCTTCTTCTTGCAATCAGCACGATTTCCTATTTTGCATTTGCAAAGCAGTCAACAGAATATTTCCTTGAGCATTTAAATGCAGAAAATATGAAGGACGAAGCCTTCGTAATGCTCATTGAATTGTCACTTGCATTAATGGCAACATTTATTGCAACGCTCGCAGTAAGAAACTTTAAAAAGGAATCCATTGAAAAGCTCGTAATGTTCGCATTCGCAGTTCTGTGCGTAGCGGCACTTGCAAATATTCTGGTCGGCATAGTAAAAGGCCCTGTCGGCAGAATGAGATTCAGAGCTATGAACATGATAGGCGATTTTTCAAGATTCACACCGTGGTATGTTGTAAACGGAGCAATGGAGGAAGAGGAACTTATAAGACTTTTCGGTACAACGGATGCTTGCCGTTCGTTCCCAAGCGGTCATACATGTGCAGCCGGTATGTCCTATTGTCTTGTTATGCTCATTCCCGCACTTAATATTAAGGACAAATGGAAGAAAGCAGCACTTTGGATTCTCCCAATCGCATTTACTGGCACAGTAGCAATCAGCCGCATTATGGTAGGCGCACACTTCATGAGTGACGTTTTAATGGGCGGCACAATCTCATTCCTTTCAATGATTATCTTTAGAGAGATATTCGTAGTTAAGGGTGCAAACGTAAAGGCTCTTTTCGGCAAGGAATAAGATATGAAATAAACTAGCGGATACGGCAGCAATTTAGCTGTCGTATCTTTTCATTATTAAGCAGAGCTACTACCCATAGATAAAAGCGAGAAAAAGTAAGTATAAACACTAGGTGTTGTATACACCCGGAACGGTTGTATCTTTCCTAAAAAAACACTTGCAATAGTTGAACTATTGCGTTATAATAGTCAACGTTGTGTGAAAGACATCAGCTTTTCACAACACAAAAAGAGAATATCAAATGAAGCTCAAACAAGCGTTTGAAAAAAACTTTTAAAAAGTTTAAAAAAGTGCTTGACAAACAGAGAAGAGTTTGATATAATAATCAAGCACTTGAGCGAGGGAACTTGTTTAAAGCGCTAAAGACGTACCTTGAAAATTAAACAACGAACGAAACAAAGGAACCCTGAGATTCAAAGTCGAAAGACTTTAAATTAATGAGTAATTCCTGAAAAACATAAAGTTTTCTGGATAATTTTAAAGAGCAGACAAAAAGCTCTAAAAATGATTGTAAACATCTTCGGATGTATATAATACAAATTTTTAGAGAGTTTGATCCTGGCTCAGGATGAACGCTGGCGGCATGCCTAACACATGCAAGTCGAACGGAGACATTTTTGATTGAGACTTCGGTTGATTTCGTTAATGTCTTAGTGGCGGACGGGTGAGTAACGCGTGAGTAACCTGCCTTTCAGAGGGGGATAACATTTGGAAACAGATGCTAATACCGCATGACATCAGAACATCGCATGGTGATCTGATCAAAGGAGCAATCCGCTGAAAGATGGACTCGCGTCCAATTAGATAGTTGGTGAGGTAATGGCTCACCAAGTCGACGATTGGTAGCCGGACTGAGAGGTTGAACGGCCACATTGGGACTGAGACACGGCCCAGACTCCTACGGGAGGCAGCAGTGGGGAATATTGCACAATGGGCGAAAGCCTGATGCAGCAATGCCGCGTGAAGGATGACGGTTTTCGGATTGTAAACTTCTGTTTTTGGTGACGATAATGACGGTAGCCAAAAAGAAAGCCACGGCTAACTACGTGCCAGCAGCCGCGGTAATACGTAGGTGGCAAGCGTTATCCGGAATTACTGGGTGTAAAGGGAGCGCAGGCGGGATTCCAAGTCAGCGGTGAAAATTATGGGCTCAACCCATAAACTGCCGTTGAAACTGGAATTCTTGAGTGGAGTAGAGGCAAGCGGAATTCCGAGTGTAGCGGTGAAATGCGTAG
>SAMEA104404106__coassemble_81_pt1 | contig 188485 bp, 152 predicted proteins | sample SAMEA104404106__metabat2_high_PE_081 | metagenome-assembled genome bin SAMEA104404106 (sample SAMEA104404106) | Balaenoptera acutorostrata | reverse complement strand
GCCACTGGTGTTCCTCCTAATATCTACGCATTTCACCGCTACACTAGGAATTCCATCTGCCTCTCCAGTACTCAAGAACTACAGTTTCAAACGCAGGCCAAGAGTTGAGCTCTTGGTTTTCACGCCTGACTTGCAGTCCCGCCTACACGCCCTTTACACCCAGTAAATCCGGATAACGCTTGCCACCTACGTATTACCGCGGCTGCTGGCACGTAGTTAGCCGTGGCTTTCTTTTTGGCTACCGTCATTATCGTCACCAAAAACAGAAGTTTACAATCCGAAAACCGTCATCCTTCACGCGGCATTGCTGCATCAGGCTTTCGCCCATTGTGCAATATTCCCCACTGCTGCCTCCCGTAGGAGTCTGGGCCGTGTCTCAGTCCCAATGTGGCCGTTCAACCTCTCAGTCCGGCTACCAATCGTCGACTTGGTGAGCCATTACCTCACCAACTATCTAATTGGACGCGAGTCCATCTTTCAGCGGATTGCTCCTTTGATCAGATCACCATGCGATGTTCTGATGTCATGCGGTATTAGCATCTGTTTCCAAATGTTATCCCCCTCTGAAAGGCAGGTTACTCACGCGTTACTCACCCGTCCGCCACTAAGACATTAACGAAATCAACCGAAGTCTCAATCAAAAATGTCTCCGTTCGACTTGCATGTGTTAGGCATGCCGCCAGCGTTCATCCTGAGCCAGGATCAAACTCTCTAAAAATTTGTATTATATACATCCGAAGATGTTTACAATCATTTTTAGAGCTTTTTGTCTGCTCTTTAAAATTATCCAGAAAACTTTATGTTTTTCAGGAATTACTCATTAATTTAAAGTCTTTCGACTTTGAATCTCAGGGTTCCTTTGTTTCGTTCGTTGTTTAATTTTCAAGGTACGTCTTTAGCGCTTTAAACAAGTTCCCTCGCTCAAGTGCTTGATTATTATATCAAACTCTTCTCTGTTTGTCAAGCACTTTTTTAAACTTTTTAAAAGTTTTTTTCAAACGCTTGTTTGAGCTTCATTTGATATTCTCTTTTTATCTCCTCGGAACTGTTGTTCCTCAGACGATGTTTCACATTATATACTCTTTTTTAGCATATGTCAACTGTTTTTTGCGAAAAAGTCTAATATTTCTTTAAAAAGTTTGTTTGCTGCAACTTTTACGTCATTATTTACAGTTTTTCTTATTTCTTCAATAGTTTTTGTCGTTTGTGACGAAACGCATATCTTTTGAAAGCCCAGTTCCTTATAGTCAGCATTTGTATCCATGCATCCGCATAGAGCAAATACAGGTTTATTCATTAAGGCAGCTCTCTTTGCAACACCGCTTATAACTTTTCCTTGGCTGCTTTGAAGATCAAACTTACCCTCTCCTGTTATAACCGCATCACAGTTTTTAAGCTTATTATTAAAGTCCAGAACATCTAAAACTACATCTATTCCGCTTTTGATCTCAGCGTCTAAGAAAGCTATCGCACCTGCGCCAAGACCTCCAGCTGCCCCTGCTCCAACAGTATTTAAATCCACGTTTAAATCGCGTTCGATAATCTTTGAGATATGTCTTAGTCCGTTATCCAGTTCTTTTACATTAGCTTTTGACGCTCCTTTTTGAGGAGCGAATACATATGCTGCTCCATTTTCACCATATAACGGATTAGTCACATCACTAGCTGCTGTTATTTTAATATTCAAGCTTTCTTTTGGCAAAACTATCTTTTCAACACTTATTAGATTTTTCCCAATCGGCTCTACGCTGTTCCCTTCTGAATCCAAAAAATCAAATCCGAGCGCTTTAGCCATTCCTATACCGCAATCGTTCGTTGCACTCCCACCAAGTCCCAACAAAATTTTTTTACAGCCTCTTTTGGCAGCGTCCATAATCATTAGTCCTACGCCATATGTTGTTGTATAAAGTGGATTTGGATGTTTCCCTGCAAGCGGCAAGCCTGCGCATGATGCCATTTCTATCACAGCTATTTGCCCATCTAGTATTAAATAGTCTGCAATCATATCTTTGTTGAATGGATTCCTTGTTTTAGCTGAAACTATTTTTCCTCCTAAAAAACTATGTAATGCATCGCACAGACCTTCGCCGCCGTCAGCGACCGGAAGCTTTGTTATATGACAATCCGGTCGCTGTTCCATTATTGCCGACTCAATTAAGTCGCATACTTCACTGGCGGTAAGTGTTCCCTTAAATGAGTCAGGACAAATTAATATATCCATATTAATCTTCTTTCGATGTAAGCTTTTTAATATATCGTTTGAAGAAGCTAACTCCCTCATCGAGTACATTTACAGGGCATCTTTCATTTGTTGCATGTGTGCATAGCAGAAGCTTAGTGCTAATATGAAACGGTGCAAATCTATATATATTTTCACATATGGGTTCATAAAAGCAGGCGTCAGTACCGCCCATAACAAGGTACGGTGCAACAATATTTGAGCTATCGTCTCTCATACAAAGCTCTTCTATTGCCTTAAATGCTCTTGAATCTGTCGGGGAGAATTTCGATGCCTCCTTGCATTTTAAAAGCTTGATTTCAATGTCTTTATTTCTAACAACTTTTCTAATATGATTTTCCACATCCTCAACAGTTGTACCCGGCATCATTCTAAAATTAACCGTAACCGAAGCTTTCTGTGGAAGAACATTTGCAGCCGGACTAGCCTGTGACATGGTAACAGCTGTTGTTGTTCTTACAAGTGATGCTGACTGCTGAATATTTTTCATTATAAGCTTTATAAGCGGTCTTAACAGTTTAACATTGCACATAACTATTCTTGCCGGATATGATGCACGTCTGCCAAGATTGTCAAATAATGAAGTTATAAACGGCATAAGCCTTGACTTAAATTGATGCTTTTCTAAATCCTTTATTACATCTGCAAGCTCGCCTAAAGCTGTGTGCTTAGGCGGCTGTGATGAATGACCGCCTTTTTCGCTTACACTGATTTCAAAATCAGCGTAGCCCTTTTCCGCAATACCGACACCTGCTAGATTTGCATTTAATATACCTTTAATATTTACAGGCAGTATCGCTCCGCCCTCATCTATGATGCTGTCAAGTTCTATTCCACGATCCTTTAGAGTATTCATAATTGCTTTTGCACCAGAATTTTTAGACGCTACAACTTCTTCATCGTGACCGAAAAGCAAATATACATCTCTTTGAGGCTCATAGCCCTCTTCAATCAGACTTTCTACTGCCTCCATAACACAGATAAGATGGTTTTTCATATCCATTGCGCCTCTGCCCCATATGAATTCGCCATCATTATAGCCGCTGAAAGGAGGATGAGTCCAATCATCATATGTACCCTCTGAAATAGGAACAACATCCTGATGTGAGAGGAGAGCTATCGGCTTTAAGCTTGAGTCCTTGCCTTTCCACCTAAATATGAGGCTCGCCTTTGAAACGTCCTCCTTTATCAATGTCTTATGTACAAGAGGATACGCCTCCTCCAGAAATTTATGAAATTTATCAAACTGCGTCCAGTCAACCATATCATGATCAGGATACGATACCGTTGGAATCTGTATAGCTTCACTCAAATGCTTTGCCACTCTATCAACATCTACATTCTCTTTTTCAAGTGGTTCATAACTCTTTGTTTTAGGCACAAAGAATATGGCTCTAATCAAAGTTGCCACAATGAAAATCGCTAAAAGAATTAAAAGTACATACACTATCATCATAACAATGCCTCCTAAATTAAATGAAGAATTTTCTTGTAATCCAAGTTCTTAAATTTTTATGTCTTAATACCATTACAAAAAACAATATAAAAATAGCACAGGAAATGCCAATTACCAAGGAAAATATAAAGCTAAAACAGCCGCTGAGAAGCTTGCTTATCAATAATTCAAACTCGCACGCTGTCAATGCAATCAACACAAGAATAGCTATCGCTTTATAAGGCCAATCTCTCCTTTTGTGCCTTATCCATATCGCATAGAGTGATATTTGCGAAGCAAAAAGAAGTATCATTGGCAGTGCCGCTTTAAAATACCAATCCTTAGAAGAAAACATAGTTGAGACTAAATAGAGTGAGATACAGCTGATAAGCGTATCTAAAAGAATTGTTATTGATATTTCAGTCTTTTTCCAAAGAAAAGGCAAGATAAAAAACGCCCACAAAGCAAGGCTAGCCGCATTGACATAAATCGCCCAAAATCCGTACTCTGATGCAACCATAATATTTACAAGGGGACAAACAAGGTTAGGTATGAGCATTATTAATGTAGCAATGAAGGCTGTAAATCTTCGCCTTTGCTGCTTAGGCAAAACAATTTTCTCTGAATAAACCTTTGATACTTGCGGCTTGCCCATTTTTAATTCATTTGGATTTATTACAGGCGTTGCACAAAGCGGGCATCTCCTTGTACCCTCTTCAAGCTCCACTCCGCAGTTTACACAATATGACATACACATTCTCCTAATCGTTAAAGGTTCTGTTGCTTTCGATTTTTACAGGAATTCCCATTTTTACAAATTTTGTAAATACTTCGCGTTCAATATCAGTTTCCTTATATATATTGCTTACAGTCAAAGCAAATTTATTTTGGTAGCTCACACTCGTAAATCTTGCTCCATTTATCTTTCCGGGACAATTTATAAGAATTACAGAATCGACATATTTCTGCATTTGCTCAGGGACCTTTAATATGCCCAAATTTGACATAACAACGCTGGAGGTTTGTTCGCCTGTCAAGGCAAACGCAATACCTACTCCCAGATTTTTTATAAACAACGGCAGCATTCTTGCAAATATGTTTCTTTCAAGTCCCAAGTTTGCAGCAACCATTGAGCGAAGTTCTTTTTCATTATTTATATATCTTAGATAATGGGAAAGATTGCTGACTATCTCTTCAAAGGTGTATTCACCTAAATTTGGATCTATCCTGTAATCATAGCACAGTGAGAAATTTCTTAAGGTTTTAGTAGGAAATGTATTTCTAAGGCTTACGGGTATTTGAACCGCAACCTCCTTTTGCCTTCCTCCCTCCTCAAGCTGTTTTCTATAAAGTACATCCAAGAGTACTGCAGAAACAAATTCAGTTATTGTAACTTGGTATTTTTTAGCTTGTTCTTTGAGCATATCAACGGGCATATATCCCGTTGTGATATTCACCATATGTGCCGGCTCTCTTGTACCAATAAAATGATATACGAAGCTTTTTCTTCGGCTCTTTTTTACTCTTGTTGCTTTAACCTTTAAAAAAGGATCCTCAAGCTCGTCTGAACTGGCCTTTTCGTTTATATCAAGTACGCTCTCCCCGTTTGGAATGTCGCATCCTAATAATCTCAAATACACTGCCACCATTGTCATAAGGAACCTCGATGCTCCGTATGCATCAGTTAGAGCATGGAAAAATTCAACAGATATTCTCTTTTTATAGTAATAGACTCTAAAAAGAAATCTGTTATTTTCATTCCATTTAACTCGCTGACAAGGATTTTTAATATCCTCCATCACAGGCGGGGCAGGATTCTTGTTCTGCTCAAGGTAATACCAAAACATTCCCCTCCTCATTCTTACATCGAAGCAGGGAAATCTTTTTAACGTTAACACTACTGCTTTTTCTAATATTTCGGGTTCAACATCCTCGTAAAGAGTTGCCGAAAGTCTTATAACATTAGACCATTTTGATGTATTTTGCCCAGGGAATATCTTACCTGCATTATCTAATTTAAACCATTGTCTGCCGCTTACATTATGTTCTTTATTCATATATTTATCCTGCCGATTTATAATTTATATATTTAACAGTCATATAAAAAATTTTGCATATATGCTTATTATACACACAAAAAGATAATTAATAAAGATGTTTTTAAATAAAAAGTCTCGAAGAAAATAAAAATAAAATCTTCGAGACTATATTATTAAATTATAAATCGAACAAGCTAATCTGCGTTGTTTTAGGAATATCATCTAACGAGCCTGATGTTTCAAGAGCATCAATAACTGTTTTTGAGACGCTTGCTCGTCTTCTCAAATCTTCGACGGAAATATATTTGCCCTCACCGTCATCTCTCGCAGCCGCCAGCTGTTCAGCTGCAACACCGCCGCAGCCTGCAAGTGAAGAGAATGGAAGTCTTATTTTTCCATCTTCAATCTGGTATACATGGGCATCCGACTTATAGACATCTACAGCAAGCAGTTCTACACCTCTAGCAAGCATTTCACGAACTACCTGAAGGGAGGTAAAGGTATTTTCCTCTTTTGCAGTTGCCTCATGTGCATTCATCTTGCTCTTTAAGTATTTCATTTTTTCCTTAACAGCATCTAAGCCGTTCATAATAGTAACCGTATCAAGGTCTTCACCTCGAACAGTCATATATGTAGCATAGTATTCAACGGGATAATACAGCTTGTACCATGCAAGACGCAATGCCGCTATGACATAGGCAGCTGCATGAGCCTTCGGGAACATATACTTAATTTTCAGACAGCTCTCGATATACCATTCAGGTACATCATGCTCTCTCATTGCTTTTTTATGTTCATCAGTTAAAAGCTTGGGAGCTTTACCCTTACGAGTAATTTCCATTATTTTAAATGCCATTCCAGGTTCAAGACCTTTATGGATTAAATATGTCATAATGCTGTCACGAGTACCGATAACATTTGAAATGGTGCAAATACCGTTATCAATTAAATCCTTTGCATTTCCCAGCCAAACGTCAGTACCGTGTGAAAGTCCTGAAATCTGTAAAAGGTCGGAGAAATTCTTCGGCTTAGCATCATGCAGCATCTGACGAACAAAAGGAGTTCCCATTTCAGGAATTGAAAGCGTACCAGTATCGCAATCAATATCCTCCTGTGTTACGCCCATAGGCTCAGGGCTTAAGAGCATTTCGTAAAGCTTTTTATCCGAAACATCAGCATCCATTACAGATGTGCCTGTTAAATCCTCGAGATGCTTATAGAATGTGGGAACATCATGGCCGAGAAGGTCAAGCTTAAGAATTGTATCATGAAGTGCATGGAAGTCGAAATGAGTTGTTCTCATTCCTTTGGAGGCATCCTCTGCGGGGAACTGAATGGGAGTAAAGTCCTCTGCTTCCTTATAGTCGGGAACAACAACCATACCTCCAGGGTGCTGACCTGTTGTTCTTTTAATGCCGACAAGGCCTTGAACGAGTCTGTCCTCCTCAGCTCTCGGCACTACTGCACCCTTTTCATCGAGCCACTTTTTAACAAAGCCATATGCTGTTTTATCTGCAAGTGTACCGATTGTACCAGCTTTAAAAACATTTTTTATACCGAAAAGTTCCTCTGTAAATCTATGAGCTGTTGACTGGAAGTCGCCTGAAAAGTTAAGGTCAATATCGGGCTGTTTATCGCCATAGAAGCCAAGGAAGGTTTCAAAGGGGATATCGTGACCATCACGCCACATGGGCTTTCCGCATATAGGACAATTTTTAACAGGAAGGTCGAAGCCTGAACCAACTGAACCATCCATAAAGAATTCACTGTGGTGACAATCCTTACATAGATAATGCGGCATAAGCGGATTAACCTCAGAAATACCTGACGCAAACGCAACATACGAAGATCCTACTGAACCTCTTGAGCCTACATAATAGCCATGTGCCATAGAGAATTCGACAAGTCGCTTAGCAATAACATAAAGAACGGCATATCCATTTTTTATAATTGAAGAAAGCTCCTTATCGAGTCTTTCTGCGACGTATTCGGGAATAGGATCACCGTAAAGTCCCTTGGTTGTCTTATAGCATATATCGCGAAGCTCTTCCTCTGAACCTTCAATTCTTGGCGGATATGTGCCGTCGGGAATCGGCTGAATTTCCTCACACATATCTGCAATTTTATTAGTATTCTCTACAACAACCTCATATGCCGTTTCAGCACCGAGGTATTGGAATTCATCTAACATTTCCTCTGTTGTTCTAAAGTAAATGGGCGGCTGCTGCGACGCATCCTTAAAGCCCTGTCCCGCTAAAAGAATCTCTCTGAAAATACTATCCTCTGGATCAATAAAATGGACATCGCAGGTTGCGACTGTCAATTTTCCAAGCTTATCTGCAATTTCAATAATTCTCTTATTAATGTTCTGCAAGCCCTCAATATCAGGGACTTCACCTATTCTAATTAAGAACATATTATTGCCTGTAGGCTGAATTTCAAGGTAATCATAGAATTTAGCAATTTCTAGAATTTCATCTTCTGTCTTTCCCTCTGAAATAGCTCTAAATACCTCGCCTCGCTCACATGCGCCGCCTACAAGTATGCCCTCACGATACTTTTCAATTAGACTTCTCGGGCAGCCAGGCTTTCTATTAAAATGTTCAAGATTTGAGCTTGTAATTATCTTATATAGATTTTTTAATCCGACATAATTTTTAGCAATAAAAATTATATGATTATATTTTCGCTTGAATTTACCTGGTGGATCGGGTATTCGGTCGTCGTAATAATAGCCCTCCATACCATAGAGAATCTTTATCTTGCCCTTGCCAGCCATTCTAGCTTCGGGGAAGCCCTGAACAACGCCATGATCTGTAATAGCTATTGCACTATGTCCCCACTCGATTGCTCTGTTTACGAGCCTTGATGGCGGTGTAATAGCATCCATCGCAGACATATTTGTATGGAGATGAAGTTCGACTCTCTTCTTAGGTGCATTATCACGTCTTGTAATTATATCAATAATATTGATAGCTCTAACATTGATAAGATCGCATCTTGCAAAAGAATCGTAGCCAACAACACCTCTAATCATAACAGTAACGCCATTTTTAAAGTGCTTTAAAAGGTATTCAAGGTTTTCATTTATATCAAAGACCTTTGCAGAATACGAGCTTGTCTTATCTGTAATATTGAAATTAATAATTGTTCTTTTTCCATCTCTGGTCTGCTTTGTTTCGAGTGAAAAAACTGTACCCCAAACAATGACAGAGCCTGAATCTGAGGCGACATCTATAATTGACATCGGCTTACTTTTTATAACTGTGCCATAGATTGCCTGAATATATTGAGTTGAAAATGGAAACTCTGGATACGTTCTTTCAAGCTTTGATAAATCCTTTTCCGGCTCTGCTGATTTATCAGCATAGGAGTTTATAACATCCTTGTCCAGATTTTTCTGATATTCCTTCATCTGCTTTTTGTTAACCTTTGAATCTTTTATCTGAGATTCAATAAAGGTTATAACAGTCTTTACGCCAAATTTATCCTCAATCATCTTTGACAGAATCATAGGTGCGCCAAGATTATTTATTAAATCTGTGCCTGCTTTTAATTCGTAAACTATATTGTTGCCGTTCATTTTGCATTCGGCATTATCTAAAAAGCCATTTGACGCAGGAAGCTGTCTTCTAAGCTCAGTGAGCATTTTTAATGCTGCTGACTCGGTTAATTCTTCAAATGGCTTTGGTTCTTCAATTTTGCGTATATCAATATAAGCCGCGTTGAGTTTGCACGCTTTGATAATTTGAGCCTCAGCGGACTTTAAAGATAAAGTGTTGTGTTTCTTTTCGCTAGAGCAAAGAAGCAAAAGCTCCCTTTGCTCGCAATTAAGCTTAATGTCATCAAGCTTAACATCTGCAAGTTCTGTTAGCAATTGCTTCTCAACTATGTATTCAGCTATAAAATCTACAAGTTTTTTACCTGTCATTCGTTATATCCTCATTACATTTTTTCGATTTCCGCCATGAGTTCATCAACAATCTCATTCTCGGGAACCTTTTTTATGACTTCGCCCTTCTTGAAAATAAGACCGCAGCCATCACCGCCTGCGATGCCGATATCAGCTTCTCTTGCTTCGCCAGGGCCGTTAACAATGCATCCCATAACTGCAACCTTAATGGGCTTATGGCAGTTTACAAGACGTGCTTCTACCTGATTTGCAAGCGAGATTAAATCGATTCTTGTTCTGCCGCATGTCGGGCATGAAACGATTTCGGGGCAATCTGTCTTAAGGCCTGTTGCCTTTAAAATATCATAACCCGCCTGTACTTCCTTTAAGACGCTGTCTGTCATAGAAATTCTAATTGTATCACCTATGCCATGAAGAAGAAGCGAGCCTACTCCTGCACTTGATTTTACGAGGCTCATTTTCCATGTACCTGCCTCTGTAATACCAACATGAAGAGGATAATCGCAAAGCTTTGAAATAAGCTCATAAGCTTCTACTGTCATCGCTACATCAGATGATTTAAGAGAAATTACTGTGTTGTAAAAATCGCAGTCCTCGAGCATACGCACATGGTTTAAAGCACTCTCAACAAGTCCCTGAGCTGTAGGTCCGCCATATTTTTCAAGAATTCCCTTTTCGATAGAGCCACTGTTAACTCCGACTCTTATAGGAATATTATGCTCCTTACAAGCATCTGCAACAGCCTTAACCCTTTCAGGCTTGCCGATATTGCCAGGGTTAATTCTAATTTTATCAATTCCTGCATCTATACTTGCAAGTGCAAGACGATAATCAAAATGAATATCAGCAACAATAGGTGCTTTAACTGCTGCCTTAAGAGCAGGAATAAGCGATACAGCCTCCATGTCCGGAATAGCTGCTCTGATAATCTGGCAGCCAGCATTTTCAAGTTCAACAGCCTGCTTTACGCTGTCTTCTATATCGTGGGCAGATGTGTTGAGCATAGACTGGACTGCAATCGGGTTATTGCCGCCTATTTCAACTGAACCGATTTTTACAACTCTGCTTTTTCTGCGTTCAAATGCCATTACTTTTCCCTCCGATATTCTAATTTTTAAAAATTACTTAAAAAGGTAGAAAATATCCTTAAATGAAATAACTACCATAAAGCCCAATAAAAGTATTAGGCCAACTGCGTGTACCCACTTTTCAAACTTTTGAGGGATAGGTCTTCTTATAATAAGCTCTATGAGCATAAAGAAAAGTCTTCCTCCGTCGAGAGCAGGTATCGGCAAAAGATTAAACACGCCAATATTTATTGATATGAGCGCCATTATCATTAAAAGTGGCGTCCAATCCATAGTTTGTGAAGATGTTGAAGCTGCATCTGCAACAAAGTCAACTACTCCGATAGGTCCGGATACCTCTGCAATTCCATATTTTCCTGTAATTAAATCAAGCAGTGACATCCAAACCATTCTGCCAATCGAGACACTTTCCAATATGGCGTTTTTGGTGACTGACAAGAAGCCTGGCTCAACACCGGTTATTATAAAGTCGTATTCAATATTAACAACATTTTCCTGTCCCTCAATGGGCGTTGTCTTAAATTTTACATCTTTTAATTCAACTTTTTTGCCGTCACGCTCAACTGTAAAGTCCATAACTCCATCGCTGTCCCTCATCATGAGAAATGAAAGATCCTGCTGTGAGTATACACGCTTACCGTTAATTTTAAGAATCGTATCCTTTTCCTGCAAACCTGTCTGTGCGCTGACTGCGTTATCATAGAAAGAATGAATCTGCGTTGTGCCGATTAAATCAGACTGGCAAAGCATAATGGCAACAATAATTACACCCATTATAAGATTGATTACTGCACCTGCAGCAACAACAATCATCCTCTGCCAAAGAGGCTTATTATTAAAAGCTCTCTCATCATCACTGTCCTCATCCTCACCCTCCATTGCAACGTATCCGCCTATAGGAAGGATTCTAAAGGAATACTGTGTTTCACCCTTTTGCTTCTTGAAAAGTACAGGTCCCATGCCTATTGAAAATTCATTTACTCTGACTCCAAAAAGCTTTGCAAAAAGGAAGTGTCCAAACTCGTGAAATGTGATTACAAGTCCAAAGAAAAGTATGGCTAACAAAATCGGCCATACCTTTCCCCAAACTGCACCTATTGCTAGTGCATTAAAACTCATATATTATATCCTTTCATATACTCACTTTAAGCGTGAATATACCATCTCTCTTGACTGCTTATCACAAGCAAGGATTTTCTCCAAGCTGTCACAGTCGTCATATTTAGTATTGTCAATAACATACGAAACCATGTCTGCAATATCTAAGAATTTTATTTTGCCCTCCCTAAAGAGTGCATTCGCAGCTTCATTTGCTCCGTTTGCAGCAGCAGGATATATGCCACCCATTGTAATAGCTTTTTTACAAAGATTAATACATTCAAATGTATCATAATCCGGCTCTTCAAATGTAAGTGTTTTCCAATCCTCTAAGCGAAGCTGCTTTGCAGGACTTTCAACCCTTTGAGGATATGTCAATGCGTATTGAATCGGTACACGCATATCAGGAACACCCAGCTGAGCAATAACTGAATTATCCATATATTCAACAAGTGAATGAACGATGCTTTGACGATGGACAAGAATATCAATCTTATCAGCAGGCATATCAAAGAGCCAAGCTGCCTCTATTAATTCAAGTCCCTTATTCATCATTGAAGCTGAATCAATAGTAATTTTTGCGCCCATGCTCCAGTTGGGGTGCTTTAGTGCCTGCGCAACAGTTACATTTTCTAAATCCTTTCTTGTTTTTCCAAAGAAAGGACCACCTGAGGCTGTAAGAATAAGTCGCTTTATTGCGCCATGCTCCGGACAACCCTGTAATGATTGGAATATTGCAGAATGTTCACTGTCAACAGGGTAAATTGTTACCCCGTTTTCCTTTGCTTTTTTATTGACAAGCGCACCGCCCGCAACAAGTGTTTCTTTGTTTGCAAGTGCAATATCATTTTTCGCATCTATTGCGCTCAAGGTCGGGCGAAGACCTGCAATGCCAACCACACTGTTTAGCACCTTGTCAACCTTAATTGAAGCTACCTCACAGATGCCCTCTTCTCCGCTGAGAACCCTTGTATCTGTGTCAGCAATTTTTATTCTAAGCTCCTGTGCCGCCTTTTCATTATTTACAGCAACTGTTTTCGGTTTAAACTCTCTTATCTGCTCTTCAAGAAGGGTGATGTTAGAATTTGAGGTTAATGCCTCTACTGTAAAGCCATTAAGCCTTGCAACATCAAGAGCCTGTGTTCCTATTGAGCCAGTAGAGCCGAGAATACTCATAGTCTTCATAGTATTACACTCCCCAATTAAGTATAGTTAAAACTATTGCATAAAGGACCGGCATTACGAAGCTGTAGCTGTCAAATCTATCCATAATTCCACCATGGCCAGGGAAGATTGTGCCATAATCCTTTTCGCCAAAGTTGCGTTTAATAACAGATGCCGAAAGATCACCGCAGATACTGATTGTTGAAAGGAATAGTGATGCGGGAATAATCATCCATACCTTAAGTGTATGAAGCTCGAAGAAGAAATAATCAAAGACGAAGAAAACAATAACGTTGAATATCATTGTTAATACAACTCCGCCAATAGCACCCTCGATAGTTTTCTTGGGGCTGATATTCGGTGCGAGCTTATGCTTGCCGAACTTTCTTCCTACAAAATAAGCAAATGTATCATTGCACCATGCACAGAAAAGTCCGAAAAGTATAAGATATACTGCGTGTGATTTATTAAATAACTCGGGGTGTTCCAATATAATATCTCTTAAAAGTATGACCGACGCTAATGCATAGGGTACGACGACACCTGCGAACATAGACATTATAGTATCTTCAAACTTTGTATCCTTATAGCTGCCGAGCATTATAAAGAGCATTATAAGAACATATGCTGTAACAATAATTGTTTTCGGGAACGGAAGCATATCGAGCAAATCATACTCTAAAATTAAGGGCATTGCTACTGCTACTGCAATATTTGAAAATAGAAGAATTTTATTTTTCACCTTTGCTACATGCTGAATTTCAAAAGATGCTATACCAGCAACTATAGCAATAACTACACCAACTACAGGGGTGAAAACGAAGCACATTACAAGAACTCCAAAGAGCGCTGCGCCTATTCCTGTTATAACACGTTGTTTCATGTCTTTCATCTCACAATATAATTATTTTTATACTCCGCCAAATCTACGATTACGATGTGCAAACTCCTCTAATGCAGCGTCAAAATCAGCCTCGGTATAATCAGGCCAGAGTACATCTGAATACAGAAATTCACTGTACGCAGCCTGCCAAATTAAGAAATTAGACAGTCTATACTCGCCGCTTGGTCTGATGATTAAATCGGGATCAGGTTGACCTGCCGTATACAGCATTGATGAAATATCTTCTTGCGATATATCTTCAACATTAATTTTTCCGTCCTTACACTGCTGGCAAAGACTCTTGCACGCATGAACAATCTCGCTTCTGCCGCCATAATTAACTGCGAGATTAACCGTTGTCCTCGTTTTGCTCTGCGATTGAGCTTCAAGCTGATTTGCTAAGAAAAGAATATCATCAGGCAAGCCTGATTTTTCGCCTATAAAGCGAATTTTAAAGCCTTTTAGCTCATTTTCTTCTTTTCGCTCCTCTGCCTCATGCAGATAATCTCTGAATATATCCATAATTTGGTCAATCTCTTCCTGAGGCCTTTTCCAATTTTCTGTTGAAAAGGCATAGAAGGTTAGATATTCAATTCCGATTTCTGCTGCATGCTCACAGATGTTTTTAAACACTGCAGCACCTTTTTTGTGTCCTTGTGTTCGGGGTAATCCTCTTTGCTTTGCCCATCTGCCGTTACCGTCCATTATAATTGCTATATGTCTGGGCAGTAATTCTTTTTCAGGTATAGACATAAAAATCAGTTCCCTTCTCTATAATGCGTAAAAAGCGTGAACGCAAAGCTAACTTCACATTCACCGCTTTTATCGCTCGGACTTTTTTAAAGTCCGCTTAAATTTCCATGATTTCCTTTTCTTTATCAGCAGCTACTGCGTCAACTTCCTTGACAAACTTATCTGTTATGTCCTGAAGCTTCTTTTCGCCGTCTTTAAGATCGTCCTCTGTAATCTCAGATGCCTTCTGCATCTTCTTCAACTTATCAATGCAGTCACGTCTTACTGCACGAACAGAAATCTTTGCTTCCTCAGCAAACTTCTTAACATCCTTTGTAATGTCACGTCTCTTATCCTCTGTAAGGGGCGGGAATACAAGGCGAATAACCTTGCCGTCATTTTGAGGATTGATGCCGAGGTCAGAAGTCTGAATTGCCTTCTCGATAGGATGAAGTGTTGAAGCATCCCACGGCTGTATTGTAAGAATTCTTGCCTCTGCTACAGAGATAGCAGCCATCTGATTGATGGGTGTAGGAACACCGTAATAGTCAACTGTAATCTTATCAAGAACGGCAGCTGTTGCTCTGCCTGCTCTAATTGAAGAATATTCATGCTTGAGAGCATTTATAGTCTTTGTCATTTTTTCGTTTGCGGTATTGAATACTGTCTCCATAATATTTTTCCTTTCGGGTTAATTGTATGTATATTGTAATCGAATATATGATATTAAATACACTCGATTATTTTACTATTGTACCAACATTCTCGCCCTTAACAGCCTTAACAATATTGCTCGGGTCCTGAAGGTTGAAAACAAGAATCGGTATACCATTGTCACGGCAAAGTGATGCAGCTGTTCCATCCATAACGCGAAGATTATCTGAAAGAACATCATGGAATGAAAGTGTATCATATTTAACTGCATCTTCATATTTCTTGGGATCTTTATTATAAACGCCGTCAACATTTGTTGCCTTAAAGACAATGTCTGCATCTATTTCAAGCGCTCTAAGTGCTGCTGCAGTATCTGTTGTGAAGAAGGGGTTGCCTGTGCCGCAGCCAAATACAACTACTCTGCCCTTTTCAAGATGACGAACTGCCTTATTTCTAATATATGGCTCTGCTATCTGCTGCATTGTGATAGCTGTCTGAACTCTAACATCAACGCCTAACTGCTCAAGAGCGTCTGCAAGTGCAAGTGAATTCATAACTGTTGCAAGCATGCCCATATGGTCAGCTCTAGTCTTGTCCATCTTGCCGCTTGAACGGCCACGCCAGAAATTACCGCCGCCGACAACAAGACCTACCTCAACACCAAGATCAACAACGTCCTTTACAGAAGAACAAATTTTAAGAACTGTATCAAAATCGATACCTGTTCCCTTTTCACCGGCAAGTACCTCACCGCTTAATTTAAGAAGAATGCGCTTATACGCAAGGCTCATAATAAAGACCTCCATTTATTCATATTTTTTCTGTTACTATTTTACTTTATTTTTGGCAAACTGTAAAGACATAACGACTAAATTAATAAAAAAAGAATTTTATTTGTAGTTTTAAACAAAATAATCAGCCTAAATACAAGCTCATAAGAGTATCAAAAAATAAATCATATGAAGGCTTACAACATAATTTATGCTTTATCTATATGGATGCTTCTTTACCAGAAAAGAAGCGACAGTATTAATCTCTGCCGCTTTTAATAAAATTTATATGATTTTCTCTAAAATCATATCAGCCTTTTCAGCCCTCTCCAGTGCAAACTCAAGTGAACTCAAATATAACTCCTGTGCATCATCAAGAGCATTTTCATCATCTGTAAAGAGAATCGCCAGTTCGTCCTGAGAAGTGACATAATCGCCTGTTTTTTTAAGTATTTTAATTCCTGCGGCGTGGTTAACATCATCCTCTTTTTTCACTCTTCCCGCTCCCAATACAACACACGCATTTCCGATTTTTTCACTGTCCATTTTAGAAATAAATCCTGTTTTATGACTTTTTACAGTTCTTTGATATTTTGAAGTTCTGAATTTTTCAGGACTATCTATATATGATGCATCTCCGCCTTGTGCTAAAATCATGAGCTTAAGCTTTTCATATGCCCTGCCGCTTAAAACTGCATCCATAACGAGCTTTTCGCAGTAAGCCTCATCACCTATGTCCGCAAGCATCAGCATATTTACTGAAAGAGCTTTGCAAACCTCAAAAAGGTCATTGTCTATATCGCCTCTGAGTACTTCTGCTGCTTCAATTACTTCTAAAGAGTTTCCTACCATTTTGCCCAACGGAGAATCCATATTTGTTATAAGGGCAGCTGTTTTTGTACCCGCATCATTTCCAATCTTGACCATAGTTTTGGCAAGCTTCTCTGCATCTTTTTTCGATTTCATAAATGAACCGCTGCCTGTTTTAACATCGAGCAATATACAGTCTGCACCATCTGCGAGCTTTTTGCTCATTATGCTTGAGGCTATAAGAGGTATACTCTCAACTGTACCCGTAACATCTCTCAAAGCGTAAAGCTTTTTATCTGCGGGGCAGAGATTTCCTGACTGTCCTGTAACGCTCAAGCCGTATTTGTTTACATTATCTGCTAATTCATCAGGTGCAATATTTGTTCTAAAGCCAGGTATAGATTCGAGCTTATCAACTGTACCGCCGGTATGTCCCAAGCCTCTGCCTGACATTTTAGCTACCTTCACACCACAGCAGGCAACAATAGGAACAACTATAAGCGTAGTCTTGTCCCCCACGCCGCCTGTTGAATGCTTATCTACCTTTATCCCCTCTATTTTAGAAAGATCAGCTCTGTCGCCTGAATCTCTTATAGCTAGAGTTAGATTAACAATTTCCTCGTCGCTCATTGAGCTAAAATATATTGCCATAAGCAATGCACTGATCTGATAGTCTGGTATTTCTCCGCTGACACAGCCCTCAATAAAATAATTTATTTCTGATTTTGTAAGTTCGTATCCGTCTCGCTTCTTTTTTATAATATCAGGCATTCTCATTATTTTATTTCACCTTCTTTTTAACACTTAACATATTCAATAATTATATTCATTTGCGGAAAAGCCAAAGAAAAATCTCCCGTTGTTTCCAGTGGGATTTTCTTAAAATCTTCTGAGGTGAGCATATAATCCTTTATGGAGTTGACATTATTTGCAAGTATATATTTTATGTGCATGCTGTCCTCATAATCAAAATTTTGAAGCTTGCTGTTTTCAAGCTCAATATCTATGCCGTTTTCCTTGCAGCCAAGAACTACAGCCTTGCCGCCTTTAAATTTATTCGAGTAAAAATCCTCCAAGGTGTTATAAATAACATCCTCCATCATTTTCTTAGATGTTGTTAAAACCGTTGACGAAAGCATTGATCTGTCTAGATTGCAGCCAATTACCACCTTATTAGGACAGCCCTCGGCAACACTTATAACACTTGCAAGCGGTCCCCTTTCACTTACGAATATAGCCTGCGTTGAGCTGTCATACCAATTTTGAGCCCTCGCCTGCGTATCAGGTGACGTTGCTGACGTATTGGCATAATTGTATCTAATGGACACTTCACCATTACTAAGCCCCAGTTCATATGCAGCAAACTGTACGCCTTGAATAAATCCCAGCCCGCAGTTTTCGTTTTTTTCATTCTTTACTCCGCCTTGAAATCCGAGATTCCTATAGCCCTCCATAACCGCTGTATAGCCAGCTAAAAAGCCTATCTCAAGCTCTGAAAAGTTTATTTGATAAGTATTCGGCATAACCTTTGACATCTTACCATTTAGCAGCACAAATTTAACCTTAGGATATTTTTCCTGTGCCTGCTCCACTGCATCCTTTTGATTTTCATTTGGACAAATAATTATTTTAGCACCTTTTTTTACAGCCCTGTCTATCGCCTCTATCATGTTTTGCGTCTTCTTATATTCAGGTCTGTAGAAGTCATAGCTCACATGCTTTTCTTCACAGTATTGCTTTACGCCCTCCCATGCGTACTGATTGTATGATTTATCATCTATATCACTTATATCTGTCACAAGTGCAACCTCTATTCTATCTCCTCCAAGACTTGCACAAGCGGTCAAGCCTGCAAAAAGCGCAAGCGCTAAAATAATAGATATAATTTGTAAAAACCTTTTCATCAGCTACTCCTACTACTTATTTAAATTAAGGGGTGAAAAGCTTTTCGGAAGCAAATCGCTCAAGTATACTGCTTTTAATTCACCATTTTCAAAGAATATAACTTCAAAGCTCTCACTATCGCAGAACTCTGCCATAACCTGTCTGCAGACACCGCAGGGCGTACATGCTTCAATTTTTTCCTTGCCTCCCGCTACAGCTATAGCTTTAAAGTTTCTTTTACCCTCTGATATAGCTTTAAAAAGTGCAACTCGTTCAGCACAGACAGTCGGTGTATACGCTGCATTTTCTATATTGCAGCCTAAAAAGACAGTGCCGTCTTGACATAAAAGTGCAGCACCGACCTTATAGTGTGAATAAGGCGAATATGAATTTTCCCTTGCCGACACAGCTTTTTCAAACAGCTCTTTTTGCTGTTTGCTATTCATATTTCATCACCTTTTCTTTAAAACTTTTACCACTTGTTTTACCCTTTGCACCCAAAATATCAAGTACTGAAGCAGAAATATCTGAAAATGTGGAAAGCGTTCCTAAATTCACATTTTCCTTTATGCTCTTGCCATAAACCAGCACCGGAACATACTCCCTCGAATGGTCTGTACTGGGCGTTGACGGATCACAGCCATGGTCAGCTGTAATAATAAGTATATCGTCCTCTCTTATCACCTTGAGGAATTTTTCTAACTGCTTATCAAAAATTGTAAGTGCATTTGCATAGCCGTCAACATCGTTCCTATGCCCATAGAGCATATCAAAATCGACAAGATTTACAAAGCAAAGTCCGTTAAAATTCTCCTGTGCTGCAGTGAGCATCTTGTTCATTCCGTCTGTATTGTCTTTATTTATGCCTCTATTATCAGTAATGCCTCGAGATGCAAAAATATCATTTATCTTGCCGATTCCAATAACGTCATAGCCCTCATCTTTTAATATGTCGAGCATTGTTGTACCTGTCGGCTCTAATGAGAAATCATGTCTTCTTGACGTCCTTTTAAAATTAGGATATTCGCCTTCAAAAGGTCTTGCAATAACTCTTCCAACCGCACAATCACCTGTTAATATTTCTCGTGCAATCTTACAGTATTCATATAGTTTTTCTACGCTGACCTTACTCTCATGTGCTGCGATTTGGAATACGCTGTCAGCCGAGGTGTAGCATATCAAAGCTCCCGTTTTTAGATGCTCCTCGCCATAGTCATTTATAACCTGCGTTCCTGAATATGGCAAATTACAAATAACTTTTCTGCCCGTTCTCTCTTCAAGCTCCTTGATTATGTAATCAGGAAAGCCTTGGGGAAATGTCGGCATAGCTTTTTTAGATATAACTCCCGCCATTTCCCAATGTCCTGTTGTTGTATCCTTGCCCTTAGACATTTCGGCTGCCCTGCCAAACGCACCAATAGGACTATCCTTTTTATTTTTAAGATTTACTGAGTCAATATTAAACAAGCCCATAGACTGCATATTGGGTACATAAAACTTACTTGAACCCGCAACCGCTCTTAATGTATTGCTTCCCTCGTCACCAAAATCCTTTGCGTCGGCAAGCTCTCCTACTCCAAATGAATCAAGTACAACTAAAAATACTCTTTTAATATTCATAATATCACTCCGCTAAATTAAGAGCAATTTCAATCATATCCGTAAACGTTCTCTCCCGCTCCTCTGCGGTGCAGTCCTTTGACGGCACACCTGTGAGCATATCTGAAATGGTGCAGATTGTAAGAGCATTCTTCTTTGCTCTTGCTGCATTCATATAAAGTGCTGCAGATTCCATTTCAACTGCCAGCACGCCCATCTTTTCCCATTGAAGCTGCGATGACGAATCATCGTAAAAGGTATCAGATGAAAGAACATTTCCGACTATTGGCTCTATATTCATATTCCTAGCAGCATTTACAGCTTTTTCCAAAAGATTATATGAAGCAATAGGTGCAAATGTGCCTGGTAAATTATACTGGTGAGCATAATTTGAATTTGTACATGCCCCCATTGCAAATACAACATCTCTAATTTTAACCCTATCTGATAAGCCGCCTGCCGAGCCAATTCTTATTATATTATCCACATCGTAGAAATTAAAAAGCTCATAGGAATAAATACCCATTGAGGGCATACCCATTCCTGAAGCCATAACAGACACTCTCTTGCCTTTATAATATCCTGTATAGCCTTGTATGTTTCTGACATTGTTCACAAGCGTTGAATCATTTAAGAAATTCTCTGCGATAAACTTAGCCCTCAGTGGATCTCCGGGCATTAAAACAGTCTTTGCAAAATCATCTTTTCTTGCATTGTTATGTGGTGTAGGCACTCCCATTTTTATTCCTCCTTATAGTTTAGCAGTCAGCACATTCCATACTCTTAACAAGCTTTACTATTCTGCTTGTGCCGAGCCTGTCTGCGCCTAAAGCTATAAATTTTTGTGCATCTTCAAGATTTGAAATACCGCCTGCTGCTTTAATCTTAACATTTTCTCCGACATTTTGTTTAAATAACTCTATATCGTGAAATGATGCTCCCGATTTAGAAAATCCCGTGGACGTTTTGATATAATCAGCACCTGCAGATGTTACGATTTTGCACATTTTGAGCTTTTGTTCGTCCGTTAAAAGACAGGTTTCAATAATGACCTTTAAAACTTTATCCCCGCATGCTCTTTTTACTTGTTTGATCTCATTTTCAACATAATCAAATCTGCCGCTCTTTAATTTTCCAATATTTATCACCATATCAATTTCATCTGCACCATTTTCTATTGCATCAAGTGCCTCAAAAACCTTTACTTTAGTCGTGCTGTATCCGTTTGGAAAACCAATAACCGTACAGATTGTCACTTTTTCTTGTACGTATTGCTTAGCCCTTTTTACATATGAGGGCGGTATGCATGCACTCGCCGTATGAAACCTTGCGGCATCATCGAGAACCAATTTAATATCCTCCCATGAAGCCTCAACATCTAAAAGTGTATGATCTACCTTTTTTAATACATCGTAAATGTCCACATATATCGCCCCTTTTTATTTTATTATACTTTAATTATATGCTTTGACTTTGGTTTATAAGTTCGGTTAAAGAAATATCATAAATCTTTACAATGTCAAATGTCAGCTTAAATCATATTATATAAAGATAATTATAAATACAAAGAGGTGATGGCATTGATTTATAGCTCTAACCATACAAAATCAAATATTCTACTGTCAAGGGAGGTTATATTAAAAAGAATTGATTTTTTAAGCTTTAAGATTTGGGAGCTTGACTGCTATCTTAAAATAAATCCTAGTGATAAAAAGGCAATAGAAATTTTAGAAAAATATGAAATAATGCGGTGCAAATTAAAGCAATCTTTAAATTTTTATTAGCGTTTAGAAAATATTATTTAAGTACAATCTTTATTTGCTGTTCTTTCTTTGCTTATAATAAATATCCCACATGCTAATGCATGTGGGTAAATATTAATTGTTTACATCGTGATGAACTGTAGGACCGTCAGGTGTCAAGCGTTTAAATGAATATCCGTTAGAAATACCCCATTTAATTATATTCTCTACCGCATCAACACTAAAGCCCATTGTATCATGCTGAAGGACTATAGAAACATCTTGACGTCTAACTCCCTCCACCACATTATTATAAACCTGCCATGTGGTATGTACTTCACCTGCATCACCGCTTGATACATTCCAATCATAATATTTATAGCCCTCTGCTGCAACACGGCTTACAAGTCTTGTCATTATACCCTTGTTATATCGTTTACTTATAGTATTAGAGCTGCCGCCAGGGAATCTAATCATAGTAGTATCAATTCCAGTGCGATTATATACGAGCCTTCTAAGCTGTTGAATTTCATTCATAAAAGCTTCTTCGCTTGAGTAAACCTTGGAATAGTTATGAGTCATTGTATGAAGACCTATTGAGTGACCATCTTTTGCAATATCTTCAAGATATTCTAATTTGTTGCCGTTTCCCACAACAAAAAATGTAGCTTTAACATTATATTTCTTCAACACACTCAAAAGCTTAGGCGTATATTTACTCGGGCCATCATCAAATGTCAAATATATGACTTTTTTTGCTTGGCTCGGCTGCTGCCCAGTACCTGAAGCTGTCTGCTCAACCTTAACAGTTCTTCGTGCTACAGCTTCGTTTCCTGCAGAATCCCTTACCCTGTATTCAACTGTATAGGTACCTGCTTTTTTATTATCAATATTACTTACTGCAACAACCTTTTGTGTTAAATTACCATCTACATTATCTACCGCATTGACTCCGGGATCATCAAAGACTTCGCCCAAAGCGATAGTAATCTCCTGTTCACCGTTAAGTGTTATTTTCGGTGCTTGATTATCATCAAAAATAACTGTTCGCTCCGCTGTAGCTATATTGCCAGAGGAATCCTTTACAGTGTAATAAATCTTATTATCAACCCTCTTGACCTCTACTAGGGCAGTTATATCACCGTCATAATTATCATATGCCTTGAATCCTTCTTCGACATAGTCCTCCCCTGGCTGCGTTTTTTTGCCGCTGTATATAAGCTCAATTTTAGGAGCTTGGTCATCGTTTACAATTACATTGACTGTTTTACTAACTCTGCGCCACAAAAATCTTGCGTCATATGTAAGCTTATACTCGCCTAGAACCTGTGTATCAACCTTAGTTGAGCTATAAATTTTAGGACGAAGCTTAACCTTGCCAAGGTAAATATCAGCACCGGCATCTTCAAAATCAGAGCCGACATCCACATTAATCGTATTTGCGTATTGTGTATCTATTTTAAGCGTTGGTATCTGAATAGCAAATATAATTGCAATAAACACCGCTGCTATGACAGCTGTTATTGATATGGCTTGTATCTTCGCTTTTTTCTCCATAACATCACCGATTCTCTTGAATTTTTATCTATATACATCATTATAATCTTTTCGACAATTTTTACAACTCTTTTCTGTAATATATTATTAAAATAACATATAAGTAAAAAACCTTATATACCAATTAATATATAAGGTTTTAACTCTTTGACGATAATATTAAAAATTATGTTTTCTCTTTCTCAATAAATATTTTGATAAAAGTTACATCTATTTCTTTAAATTATGTTCTTCAAGCAATTCAATTTTTACTTCTCTGCCCTTTTAAATCACCTTTACTGTTGGTTTTTCACTATTTCTCATTCTTAAATGGGGTGCGTAATTAGATAGTTAATTCTTATTAAACACTCATGTACATAAAGCAATTATAAACGATTCTTTGAGTTGCTTTACAAAAAATTACAATGGCGAGTGAGAAATTATTTATTCTAACGCAAATTAATAATCCGTATATAGCTCGTCATTGCAGATTCTCACAGCAAAAGTATAAAGCTTCTATCTATTATATTCATTTTTACAATAATTATTATTTTACCCTGCATTTTGAGGTGTTTTTATATAAAAAATACAAGCTCGGATTAGATCCGAGCCTGCCTAATTATTCTTCTATTCTCGCCTTTACAGCATCGTATTCTTTGCGTATTTCATCATAGCTGCTATAATCATCATATTGCTTTAAAAGTCTAACAGCCTTAGTATAAGGTCTTGCTGCTCTGTTATAAAAAGCGTTTTCGTCAGACAACTTTTTAATTTGTTTATTAATTAATCGACGTTGTGATTTAATTTGCTTAATTGACAGTTTAGCTTTTAGCATTGACGCTTTATCCTTTGACTTTTTCGCATTAGCAACCGTATTATACAGACTCATAATTTCTGCCTGCAGTTGGTCATCCCTCTCATAAAGGCTTGTGTACCTTTCCATATCAAATTCTTTTAATTCTCCATGGAAATGTTTCGCTATTGTCTTTGCTGAGAGTTTCAACGATTTTGCCATTCTAACAGCTTCTTGACGTCTTTTCTTATCCTTGATTGTTTTTGCATTTTCTAATATATTGGGAGAATAATGCTTAAGTGCCTCTAGTCCGCCATCAACTATATTTCTTGCTGTTTCAAGCTCATAATCAAGCGCGCCATCCTTAAATTTATCAATTTCTGCTAAAATAAAAGGTGCAATTTCTATTTGCTTGTTAAGCTCAATCTCGTCATTATAAGCTTTTTTGGCTGCCTTTTTTATCTGCTTATTTTTATTCTTGAGCTTTTTGAGCTTCTTATATTCTTCTTTTGCTATATAAGACGGCTTCATGCCTGCCAATTCACGGGCTTTATCAATCATATCTATTGTTTCCAAATATGTTTTATCTTCAATAAGTCCATTTGAGTAATCCTCAAAAAATGCTCTAATCTTAAGGACCGCAACAACGCCTCTTTGCTTAACTTCTGTAAAATCATAGAACATATAAGGAATAAGATTAAGTGTTGCACCTGCTGCTGACGCCAGTATAAGAACTTTTATAAGCCTTGAAAATATAGTTGGATTATATAATGCATCATACGCATTAAGAGCCTCAACAGGTGTCACTCCCATTGCAGCTGCTCTATTTGCAATAGTTTCTGCTATTGTCAGACCACTTGGTAATAGTCTTGATGAAATTGTAGGATCCGCAAGCATCGCCTGAGCTTGATCTATTGCGATGCCTCCGGCTGCATAGATTTCAGGCAATACACCGCTTGTCAACATTCCAATAAACGAACCTATCAAGCCGACAGCTGCGAACATTCCATCGATTCGCTCGCCTGAAACATAGTGCTGATAATCTCTTATATCAGCTTGAATGCTCGGGCTAAGTACAATCCATACCGCACTGACCATTGCATTTAAATACATAAAGAAAAGTACAAGCCAAATGTTATTTGATACGGGATACAGTGCTAAAAGCAAAACAATATTAAGAGCATTTACAACAATTAATACGGATTTTTTACCAAACTTCTTTATCAAGAATGGTGCAGCAAGCATTCCCCAAAGTGCCGCATCACCATATATAAATGTAATTACGGCATACATATTTGAAGTACATGCACCTGTATACTGATAAAGCCAATATAATATTGTATTTGCTGCGCCCTCTAAGAAGCCAAGCCAGCCTGCACATGAAATAATCCAAAAATATTTATTCTGTGCGACCTCTCTCAATGCATCAATAATCTTAATTTGAGCTACATGCGTTCTTGCTTGAATTGTCTTTTCACGGGTATGTGCATATACTATCATGCTCAAAAGTATACCTATAACAGCTATAGGAGGATAAGCATATTTATATAGCTTCATATCGTTAAGATTTCCGTCTGTAATCACTGTTGCAAGAAGCGGCATAAGTGGATTAATTATAGTCGGTGCAATAGAATATATAACAGATTTAAAGGCTGCGACATCTGTCCTTTCCTGCGAATTTGAAGAAAGAACGAAAATCAAATTTTCGTATGAATCTCTGTAGAAATTGAAGAAGAATTGAAATCCAATATTAAAGAGAAGAACAGTAATGCATTTCCACAGCATTGTCATTTTCGCATATGGCATCCATACAAAGCCTATAGACAAAATAACCGCAGGTATGCCCATTTTTAATATAAAAGGTCTATATTTACCATCTCTCGAACGGCTGTTATCTATAATATTAGCTCTCAATGCTGTTAAAGGAATGCTAGCAATCATTGCAAGCAAATAGAGAACATAAAGCCTCTGCGGATCAATTCCTATCGTATTGCCTATGAGTGTGTTACCCGTTGAAAGTATCATTGCTTGAATAACTACAATAACAGCGTAAACTCCTATTCCGCCAAAGCTATATGCAGAAATTTCCTTATAATTCATATATCTCCCCTTGGGAGGAGTATTCCAATAAAGCTTTGCCTTAGAAAAAATGTCACATACTTGATTTAACGCTTTCAAGTTTCATTCTTCCTTTCATCAATCGTTCATTTTAGATTATTTATCTAGCGTCTATAAAATAATATAATATTGTTTATATTATTTCAATATTTTTATAGAATTTAGTTAATATTGCACATATATTAAAGTGCATCTTGCAGCTTTACGCCAATATAAAATTAATATTTCATAGTATAAACTATTATATTCACCTATCGTATATATAAAGAAATCCCGATGAGGAGCTTCCTCATCGGGATTTAATATTAGAATTTACTTTTCAAACGGGAAATGGTAAGGAAGATTTAATTCATCGCGAAGAGCGACAAACTCTTTTTGGATTGACTCACCTACCGGTACGCCCTTATCCTTTCTTTCGAGCCATGACAGATATTCCTTTTCACCTGCAGTATATATTTTCTCTGCTCCCGGTGCTTTTTTAGAATCTCTTAATCCTCGTAATATTCCTCCTGTAGTTTTTTCAAAAGTATCAAGTCCCATAAAGAATTCAGGATTAATTACAAAGAAGAAGTGTCCTAAACGATACATCTTATTATTTCCGTTTTCGTCCTTTCCTGAAAGCTCCTTCATATATGGACCGCCTGCAAGAGCTGCTGAAAGAATTTCAACTATTGTTGTAAAGCCGTAGCCCTTATAGCCACCTGTCTGCTCGCCCAAGCCACCTACTGGAAGTAAAGCACACTTGCCTGCTCTCATATCCTTTAAGATTTTGCCTGAATCTGTTTGTGTTTTGCCATCCTCAGTTACTACTAAGCCCGCGGGTGTTTCCTTTCCGCTTCTCTCATAAAATTCTATCTTGCCGTTTTGAATTGTAGAGGTTGCGCAGTCAAAATTAAATGGGAACTCCTCATCTGTAGGCATTGTAAAGGTAAGAGGATTTGTACCCATCATAGGCTCAACACCCCATGTAGGTGCAACTGACGGACGTGCATTTGTGCCGGTGATGCCAATCATTCCAGCTTTCTCTGCCATTGTACTCCAATATCCTGCTATGCCATAATGAGTTGAATTTGTAATTGTGCCGCCTGCCATGCCATACTTTTTAGCTTTTTCTATGAGCATTTCCATCATTTTGTAGCTTGCAACCATACCCATACCATTATGTGCATCCATAACTACAGTTGTTGGTGTTTCCTTAAGTATTTCTATTTCTGTTTTGGGAAGAAGAGTTCCATTTTTAATTCTATCTAGGTAAATAGGCTTAAAACGGTTGCAGCCGTGGCTCTCGATTCCTCTGCGATCAGATTCAAGAAGTACATCTGTGCAAATTTTAGCATCCTCTTCTGGAACTCCGTAAGCTTTAAAGACATCAACCATAAAAGAGCTTATTAAGTTCCAATCTACATACGGTCTTGTTTCCATAAATATACCTCCGAGAAAAATTATTTATTATTTGAGTAAGTCGTTGCTTACTAGATTAGTATATCAGTAATTATAATAAAAATCATTAAGCAAGATGTTACTATTGTCTGAATTTTCAATAGTTTTATTCATCTATTTTCTTTTGTTTGATACATAATGCACTGATTTTATCTATTAAATTTGTATATTTTGCGACTATACAGAACGCACGCTTAGTTTTATGTTAAAATAATCGCACTAACGTAAGTATTATCTATTCTTTCTGTTAGATTTTTTCGCATATTTATCGCATATTGAATTTATTTGATCTGTAAACTTTGCAAGCTCCCTGTTAGATAAACCTCTGCTAAGCTCAATAATTGTTTTAAGTCTTGTATGAGCAGCATAGAGCTTATCCATAGCAAGGTTGGCTCTGCGTCTGCCGTCAGAAAGCTTCGTGACCTTCTTCGCATTTCCTCTAGCTATACATTCATTGCTGATAAGATCATATGCATCACCGCTGAACGGTGCTGCTGCTTCAAAATTAAGCTTATTTCTAATTGTATCTGCAAAGCTATCGCAGACCATATCATGACCATGATTGACAAATACTCTTTTCGGTGCTTCCTGCATGGAAGCGAGCCAATCAAGCAGCATATCTCTGTCTGCGTGTCCGCTTATGCCGACCATAGATTCTATTCGGGCATTGATTCGAATATCCTCACCAAAAAGAGTCACTTCTTTAGCTCCGTCGACAATCTTTCTGCCGAGTGTTCCCTCTGCTTGATAGCCTACAAAAAGTATAGTATTATTGCTTTTCCAAAGATTATGCTTTAAATGATGTCGAATTCTTCCTGCTTCACACATTCCCGATGCAGACAATATTACTTTGGGGTTCTCGTCAAAGTTTATATTTTTTGAATCCTCCAATGTAACACTAAGCTTAAGACCATTAAAATCAATAGGATCGATTCCCTTGCTTAAAAGCTCGAGCGTTTCTTTGTCATAATATTCGTATAAGTCATCTTCATATATCTTTGTAGCTTCAACTGCCAGCGGCGAATCAACATACACATTAAAGTTTTCGTATTCCTTTATTAATCTATTATCCTTTATAATTCTAAAGAGGTATAAGAGTTCCTGCGTTCTGCCTATCGCAAATGATGGTATAACAAGGTTTCCTCCTGCGTCAAAAGTATCTTGCACAATTCTAGTCAACTGACTTATATAATCCGGTCGCTCTCCGTGAAGCCTATCGCCATAGGTTGATTCTATCACAACATAGTCAGCGGCCTTTGGCTTTTGAGGATCACGAATTAATGGTCTATCAATATTTCCAATATCACCAGAGAACAGTATTGAACGCTCCTGCATATCTTCCTTTAAATCGAACCTAATACTCGATGAACCCAGCAGATGCCCTGCATCTAAAAACGTTATTGTTACACCATCGAAAATTTCTATCGGCTCATTATATGAACTTCCTTTAAACAGAAGTATAGAATTGACAGCATCTTCAACCGTATATGCCGGTACAAAAAGCTCAGTTCCAGCTCTTTTAGCCTTTCTGTTTCTCCACTCCGCCTCCTGCTCCTGTATATGAGCTGAATCCTGAAGCATAATATTACAAAGTCTTTTCGTTGCTTCTGTACTATAAATCGGTCCGTTGTACCCGTTTGCAACAAGTGCGGGAATCATACCAGAATGGTCTATATGTGCGTGTGTTAAGCACACTGCATCTATATTAGCAGGTGAAATTGGCAGCTTACAGTTCTCATATGTATCTCCGCCCTGCTCCATTCCGCAGTCTACCAAGATTTTCTTTCCGCATACTTCAAGCAGTGAACACGAACCTGTTACTTCATGAGCTGCGCCTATAAACATTAATTTCATATTATCCCTCGATTCCGATATGATTAGTTGTGCATTTTACACACAATGTTGTTCATAAGATATATTTTTTCATTAAATATCTCAACATCATTATAGCATAACGGGTATCCTACAGCAACAGCACTTAATTCTTTATTGAACTAATGATGAGTTTTTATAATAACTAATTGTAAACAAATATAAAAATAAAGCACGCCAAACAAAAATTTATTCAGCGTGCTTTAAGCTTAAGTTATATTGGGGACTATTTTAATTTAATTTATTATCTATTTGAAAGAAGATTTATTTTATCACAGTATTTCTCATATTCGTCAGCTGCGAGTAAGACAAAATCCTTTAACTTATCTATGCTTATCTTACAGAGGAAGTTAACCTCGTTGTGGAATTCATTTCTTAAAATAACTGTCTTTATTTCATCATCTTCATTTTCAAGTTCAACATGAAGATGTGCAATAGCATCCCTTAAATCCATAATTATGTATCTGTCCTTCTTATCTGCACCGACAGAAATCTCCGCGTTCTCTTTTAAAAAGTTTACAAGCGGCTCAAAAAATCTTCTCTCCGCATTTCGTTTCTTAAATTTCGTAAGTTCAATCGGTAGTGACAGCATAGAAAGAATAAGATTTAATTGCAGCACTATATCTCTCTGCACTGACGGCACATCCTCACCCTTGGCAATCTCTTTAGTTAATACAATAAAGTTGCTTTTGAAATCAACTGTTTCACTCACTTTTATCTCTCCTATTTATTTAGTAGATAGTATTATATCACAAATCTATTTTATTGTTAATAAATATAAATCTTTTTCTTCATGCTATTGAGTTTATCCAATAAAGCTTCTTATTATCTATCTTTAATTTGTATTATTAAAATCATCATTTATAAAATAAGCATTAAACGGCATTATGAACTTTTTATATTATAAGAACTTGGAGAATTAGCGATACCTATTTTGGTATACACTCTAATAAGAAGTGCTTATAGAGATAAGTTCATAGCTTAGATTTAGTCTTAATTAAAGCCGAAGTGCCAATATTCCTATAATCATAATTCAAATGGTAAAAAGTCCCCTGCATGAATTTAATCAAGCAGGGGAAATATTTTTATTTAGTTTAAGCTTTATGCGTCCTTGCTTTCAGCCTCAGCCTCAGCCTTAGCTTCTGCCTGAGCTAACTCAGCTTCCATTTCAGCATCCTTCTTTTCGCGGAATGCCTTAATCTTATCCTCATATTCAGCCTCATTGAACTTATACTTGAACATAGGAATAGCCTGAAGAATAAGTCCGATTGAGCCTAAAACTGTAAGCATAAAGAAGATTGCGTTAAGTACGGGCATATGGTTTTGGAGAAGCATTTCTCTTGTAAGCTCACCAGCATCCTTAATTGCGTTAAGCTCACCTGTCATAGTTGCATAGCCGAATGCGTTAACAATAGCCATAACAATGAAGTTGAACAGTGCAATACCAATCTTGTTTACAAGGCTTCTGAATGAGAAAACTGCACCCTCAAGTCTTTCGCCTGATTCCATTTCGATAACGTCAACAGTATCTGAGAAGATCGCTGTTAAAAGAACAAGGCTCATGCCTACAGGGAAGTTTGTGAAGAAACGGCAGATGCAGTATACTATAAAGCCGATTCTTGCTGTTGTTAAATCGGGGCTTGTGTACGGGAATACGAACATACAGATTGCCCATACGCCAACATTTGCAATAGCACAAACTATTGACATTCTAATCCAAAGAGTTTTCTTATCCATTCTCTTAAGAAGCCACGGTACGATTGCCATTGAAAGCATATAAGAAATACCGCTTGTGATGCTTAAGATTGGGAAGAGAAGTCCTTCCTCGGTGAAGTGGGGATTGAAGTTAAGTGTATTCTCGAACCATGCGTTGAGTGCAGGGAAATTGAAAATACCATAGCAGTTCCACTTTGCGAAGAACATTAAGAACATAGCACCAAGGTTTGTAATTGATGAGAAGAAAGCTGCCCAAATGAGTGCCTTCATATTCTTGTTTTTGAAGATAATCTTTAATGTCTTGCGGTACTTAATAGGCTCTGATTCAATGTAAACCTTTTCCTTGATACCGAAGAATGAAATTACAATAGGAATACCTGCTAATAATGCAAATACGATGGATGCAATGAAGAAGCCCTGTCTGGGATCATCAAATGCATAAACAATCGGGAAGAAAACAATGGACGGTAAGATTGTACCGATTGAACCAAAGATATTGCTGATTGAAATAGCCTTAACACGAACCTCGCTGTCAGGGAAAACAAGAGGATTAAGTCCCTGATAAGGAATATCAACAGCAGTATAGAATGTATAGAAAATAAGGTAAGCTGCAACAGCATACCAGAAATTACCTGTGTTTACACCCTCATGTACACGGACAATTTGGAAATCATTTCCGATAGTTGCAAGTGTGCCTGCAATATCAATCTGTGAAATCTGGAATGTACCTGAATTTACAAAATCTACAGGTGCAAAGAGAAGTACTGTACCTACCATCATAGGAACTACCATCCAAATAAGGTACGGACGGCATTTACCCCATCTAGTTCTTGTCTTATCAACTATCATACCCATCATAGGATCGTTGAATGCGTCCCAAATCTTTGTGATTGAAAGGACAAGGCCTGTACCAACCATACCAATTCCGAGATAGTCGGTAAAGTAAACATTAAGTGCGTTACCAATTAAGTTAACGATTGTAAGAAGACCGAACGGAAGCAAGGAGAAAGCAATCATTTCTCGCATTGAAGCGTTCTTAATGTCAACTCTTTTTTTCTTAGTCGCCATTACTATTTTCACCTTTTTCTTTATTTTTCGTACCTTTCTATTTTATCATAAATTCACAATATTGTAACCAACTTTTTATTTTTCTACATTTATTCCAAATTAAGTACCTATGCTTTGTCAATATCTTACAAAATATTTTCATTTTATTAGATAATAGGAACATTAGACTCTTTTTTAGCATATTCGATTATATTTTACGGATTTTATAAAATTAAATCGATAAATCAAAAATCTGCTTTGCCTCACAATATTTTTTCTCTGCAAAAAAACAAAGGCTCCGAGATTATCGAAGCCTAATGTGAATTTTAATTATTTTGAAAGCATTTCGTCATGTGATTCCTGAGCATACTTATCTAATAGCATAATTGTTGTTTGAATATCTGAATGCGATGTTTCAGGATGAATTGCACACATACGAATAACTGTTCTTGAGTTTAAAACAGTGGTAAAGATTGCGGCATATCCGCTCTCTCTCATCTTCTCTGCTGCCTCTTCATTTATTATATCCTGCTCCTCGGGGGAAACATCAGCGGGTGCATATCTAAAGTTAGTTATAGCAAGCTGAGCAGGAGAAACAATCTCCCAGTCCTTCTTCTTTTCAACCTCTTCCTGAGCCCATTCGGCAAGCTTAAAGCCATGCTCAATAGCGGATGAAACTAAATCTGTGCCAAGCACCTGAAGTGTAAGCCATAGCTTAAGACCTCTCGCAGGTCGTGTAAGCTCTATGCCTATATCCCAGAGATTCACAAAGTCATTGTTGCTTTCTATATCCTTTAAATATTCGGGGTTAACGTGAAAGCTCCTATAAAGGTCCTTAATATCTTTTGCTATCACTGCTGCACAGCCATAGGTTTGAAAAAGCCACTTGTGTGCATCCCAGCTTATGGAATCTGCTCTTTCAACGCCTTTTAAAAGGTCATGATATTTCTTGCTTGCAAGCACTGAGCCACCGTATGCACCATCAACATGGAACCATATTTCGTGCTTTTGACAAATATCTGCAATCTCATTTAACGGATCTATGCTGCCTGTATTTGTTGTTCCGGCTGTACCAACAATTACGAACGGAATAAAGCCGTCCGCTATATCCTGTTCAACAGCCTTATTTAACTCATCAATCTTCATTCTGAAATTGGAGTCTGTAGGAATTTTTCTGATTCTTTTGTTTGAAATACCGATTACACGAAGTCCCTTCGCAACAGAGCTATGTGTTTGGTCGGATATATAAGCTGTACCGAAACGAAGTGTTTCATCATCAAGCTTTTTATCTCTTGCGGCTGTTAAAGCTGTCATATTTGCCATAGAGCCACCGCTTACAAAGATTCCGCCTGCACTCTCTCCGAAGCCTGCCTGCTTTGCCATCCAGCGTATGACCTCTTGCTCTACGCAGTTGATAACGGGTGCCATTTTACTTCCGCCCGCATGAATATTATATGCTGAGGTCATAATATCCCCGAGCCATGATACGCACGATGATGGTCCCGGAACAAAGCCGAAGAATCTTGGATGAACTGAATTTCCGCAGTATTTGTAAATTTCATCCTCCATTTCCTTAACAACTTCGTTTACATCTCTGCCCTTTTCCTGAAAACCGATTTTTTTAATTTTATCTATCTGAATTTGATTTGCCTCTGTAATAACAGGCTGAGTGTGCATTGTCGTATGCTTTTCCATACAGAAATCATGTACAAAATCCTTTACTGCATCCTCAAGCTGTAAACTATTTAAAATAAACTCCTTACCTTCCATGCTCTGCTCCTTATATGTATTGACATTAATTACACTTTAGTTTACACTAATTTTATATATTTGTAAAATTAATATATTTAATAATATATATAAATATTTTTTATATGGTGATAAAATGGAGCTAAGAACTATTAATACCTTTTTAAAGGTTGCAAGCACTCAAAATCTATCTAAAGCCGCTGAACAGCTTGGCTATACTCAATCTAATGTAACCGTTCAAATTAAAAAGCTTGAAAAGGAGCTGGGGCTTGAGCTTTTCGAGAGAATTGGGAAGCATATATACTTGACCGATAAGGGAAAGGATTTTATATTCTATGCAAACAGAATTATGCAGGACGCTGAATCTGCTATAGCATTTTCTAAAGAGGAAACATCCCCTACAGGCAAGCTTAGAATCGGCGGAGTTGAGTCAGTATGCACCGGACTTCTTCCCGACCTTTTAATTGAATTTCACAAAATTTGCCCAAATGTTGAAGTAATAATTAAATCTGGTCCGACAAACGCACTTTTAGATATGGCGGCAAGCAATGAAATTGATTTAATTCTTACAATGGACCATAAGATATATAAAAAGGAATGGGTATGTGCTTTTGAAAAGCAAGAGGATATTATATTTGTAACATTAAGAAAAAACACAAGCAGCAATAAAACTGTCTTAATAGAAGAACTTATAAAGGAACCCTTTATATTAACAGAAACAGGGGCAGCCTACAGATATGAATTGGAAAAATCACTTGCACAGATGAATCTGCAAATTCAGCCCATACTTGAAATTGGAAATACAGAAACAATAATCAATCTTTTAAAAAGAGGCATGGGCTATTCTTATCTTCCGAAGTTCACAGTCTATAATGAATTAAAAAGCGGTACGCTGACTAAAGTCAATACAAATCTTCTTGATGTGAAAATGAGTCATCAATTACTGTATTACAAGAATAAGCTAATTACTAAGCAAATGGAAATTTTTATAAATCTAACTCAAGAATATTTTAAAGAACGTAAGTTTTAATTAGTTTCATAAATCCGTAATATTGACACCCATTTTTTATAGTAATATAATAAATGTATAATTATGCTTTGGTTTCTCACAGCTAGCAATAAAAATAAGAAAAGGAAAATAATTTATGAATTCTAAAAACAAAAAATGGAACATTGCTTCCGCAGTTGTTTTGGCAATACTTCTTGTTGCTGAGCTTCTATTTTTAGCAAAAACATTCATGCTCGATATGCTTCCCTTGAAGCTTTTTGTACTGCTTCCGCTTTTTGCAATACTCGGTACAACCATTGTTGTTTGCCTCATGTTTGTAAAGTCTAAGAAGAAAGCTAAAAAGGATCGCAAGGATCATCATGTAAACCAAATTTTAGCTTATCTTCTCTCCGCATTGGCTATCATTTGCTGTATTTTAGGTTTCCTTGTAATCAACAAAGCTGATTCCACACTCAAGGCTGTAACAAGCACTGATGAAAGCTGTACTGTTATGGGCGTATATGTTTTAAACGAGGACAAAGCCCATTCAATCAAGGATGCAAAAGGCTACACCTTCGCTTATACCTCCGCTTTCGATGAAGATATTACCGAGGATACCATCAACAAAATTGATAAGGAATTAAACGGTGACTGGAACTTAGAAAAATATGAAAATGTTTTCTATATGGTTGACGCCTTATTTGACAAAAAAATCGATGCTATAATTATCAACGCATCAAGGATAAATCTTCTCGAGGAAATTGAGCGATACGCTGATTTCCATGATAAAGCAAGGCTTATCTATGAATACAGAATCGCAGATCAAAAGGACGAAGAAAAGGTTGATAAGGATTTCGATCCTACAAGAGATCCATTTGCAGTTTACATCAGCGGTTCAGATACAAGAAATGGTCTTTTAACTAAGAGCAACAGCGATGTAAATATTATTGCAGCTGTTAATCCCTCAACCAAGCAGATTCTCTTAGTCAACACTCCTCGTGACTACTTCATACCGAACCCCAGAGGAAATAATCAGCTTGATAAATTAACTCACTGCGGCGTTTATGGTATTGATTGCTCTATCGAAGCTTTGGAGAACTTATATAATACTCAAATTAAATACTATGGTCAGGTTAACTTTGCGGGCTTTAAAAAGCTAATAGACGCAATAGGCGGTGTCGATGTTTATTCAGACGTAGCTTTTGGAAAGTTCAAAAAGGGGGTTAACCACCTAAACGGTGAACAGGCTTTAGACTTTGCAAGAGATAGATATTCCTTTGCAAGCGGAGATAATATGCGTGGTAAAAACCAGATGAAAATTATTTCCTCCGTTATCAATAAATTATCATCCTCTGTTTTAATTGCAAATTACGCTTCTGTTTTAGACAGTGTTGAGGGCATGTTCGCAACAAATATGCCAAACCATACAATAGCAAAGCTCATTAAAATGCAGCTTGAAGATATGGCTAAATGGGATGTAAAATCCTATGCTGTAGTCGGTACTGGCGGAATGGATGTACCCTATTCAACATACGGACAAACTCTTTATGTTATGTATCCCAATAAGGCAAGCGTTCAAAAGGCAACCGAACTTATCGACAAAGTATTTGACGGTGAAATATTGACAGATGCCGACCTTGCTTAACAAGGTTCAAGCTAAAAATCAGGCTATAATGTCTTCCTTTTTGACATTTACCCTCCTTACCGGACAACCAGTAAGGAGGGTTTTTTCATATTCAAATTGAAATTTACGCAAATTTATACTAGAATATACTATGGAATATTAAAATGGAGGGTAAGTATGTATAATATTATTCCTAAGCCTAAAAACATAACTAAGGGCAGAGGCTCTAAAGCACTCTCTGCATCAAGTACAATATTTATTGAAAAAAGCTTTACAAAAATAGTTCCGTTCTTGACAAGTATTTTCCCTTTCACGCAGGAAAATATATCTTTTGAATTTGATGAAAATAAAAAATATGACTTTTTGCTGCTGGAGGAAAAATCCTTTAGTGAAGAGGAATATGCTATATTTTGCCAAAAGGAAGACCTTAAAGTCTACGCTTCTACCTTCGCAGGTGCTTTCTATGCATTGCAAACGCTTATGCAATTATGCGAGGAGGAAAGAATCGAAGAAAAGATTCTTATACCATCATGTGAAATTTTAGATAAGCCGAGATTTCACCATAGAGGCTTGCATCTCGACGTTGCAAGGCACTTTTTCGACAAAAACGAATTAATGCGTCTTATTGAGCTAATGTCTTTTTACAAGCTAAATGTTCTTCACCTGCATTTAACAGATGATCAAGGCTGGAGAATTGAAATAAAGAAATTTCCGCTTTTAACAGAAATTGGCAGTAAACGCAGTGCCACTCATATAGGTTCATGGGGAACTACAGATTTTGATGAAACTCCATATGGTGGATTTTATACTCAAGAGCAGATGAAAGAAATTATACGATTTGCTCAAAGAAGGAATATTACAATTATCCCTGAGATCGATATTCCCGCTCATTGTGCTGCTGCAATAGCAGCCTATAACCATTTAGCGTGCAAAAATATTGAAGCACCCGTATCAAGCTGGTTTTGTGATAAAGCCGCTGAGGCCAAGGGCTTCAAGGATTGGAACAGACCTTTATGTGCAGGTAAAAAAAGTACCTATGATTTTATCTTCGGTGTACTTGAAGAAATATGCGATATTTTTCCCTCGCCATTTATACATATAGGCGGCGATGAAGCCCCCACAGCACAATGGGAAGAATGTCCTGACTGCAGAAAATTTATGGAGGAAAACGGCATAGCTCGTGTCGAAGATATACAGGGCTTTATGGCAAATGAAATTGAAGCATTTGTAAGTCAAAGAGGCAAACGCTTAATCGTTTGGAACGATGCTTTAAAAGCAAAAAGCTTGAGCAGCTCCATCGTAGGTCAATATTGGACACCACAATCTGATAAAAATGTTATAAAGCATATAAAAAATGGTGGAAGCATTATTTTAAGCAAGTTTGAGAATTTGTATTTTGATATGAGCTACAGTGAAGTTCCGCTAAGCAACACATTCTTTTTCTATCCTACATTTATGATGATACCAAAGAAATATGAGAAAAACATTTTAGGTGTTGAGGGCGCACTTTGGACAGAATGGGTTTGGGGCAGAGAAAAGCTTGATTTTCAGCTCTTCCCCAGAATGCTCGCCTTGAGTGAAGTCTGTTGGCGTGAAAGAGGCTTAAAGGATTACGAAGAATTCTTAAAGCGTTGGGATCACCACAAAAAATTCTTAAATAAGCTTAACGTCAATTATGCTTGTGATGAAATTGCAAATCAGAAAAACAAGAGCATAAAAAATAATTTTAAGCAAATTTGGCATGAAGCTGATACTGACTGCGAATTTAAAGAAAATGAACGGCTCAAAAAGGAAAAATAAATAGCATATCCCCGACAAATACTGTCGGGGATATGTTTTTAATTTGAAGATGGTGTCGGGAAAAATGGTCTTAATGTATTTGCAACTTGATATATAGGCATCGACTGAAGGTATACCTTTCCGGGACCTGTCACAACCGTATTAAATACACCCTCGCCTCCAAATACCATATTCTTAAGTCCGGGAACCGTTTGAATATCCATTGAACAGCTTGCACTCATAGCTGCCAGATAACCTGTGTCTAAAACAATCTGCTGTCCAGCTGCCAACTCATATTCAATTACTGCTCCATCGAATTCTGCAAACGCAACTCCATTTCCTGAGACCTTTTGCATAATAAAGCCTTCACCGCCAAACAAGCCCGTTGAAAGCTTCTTACGAAAATGCATGGATAAATCCACTGTTGATTCAGCTGCTAAAAAGCCCGTTTTTTGAATAATAAGCGGATTATCCGGTGTTATGTTAAAAGCTTTTATAGCACCTGGGAAGGAGGATGAAAAAGTTATCATTCCTTGACCGCCCATCGCTGTGTATCTATTTAAGAACATAGATTCACCGCTGAACATTCTACCGAACATTTTACCAATTCCACCATTGGAGGTTGTTTCCATTTTCATATTAGGTGACATCCAAGCCATAGAGCCACGTTCTGTAATCATGCATTCATTTTGCTCTAAATAGCAGGAAACTACAGGCAAGGTATCGCCGTTTATCTCATATCTCATACATATCCATCCTTTATTGTTAATATATTTATTGCAATTAAAATAGTGACATAATAAAGCAAGAAGCTATCTTTGCTCCCACATTCCATGTCCAGGACAAACAAAGCAGCCTTGAGTCCATTTCAAAAGAACCTGTCTGCACCTCGTCGCTTCCTGAGAATCCATATTTACGCTTGTCATTAAATATGGTGCAAGTGTATTGAAAATTCTCTGATCGTCCGAAAAGCCTTTTATATTTACAAAGTTATCACCTGTAAATATGACCTTATTGTCTGGATCGAATAATATTGTTTCGCCCTTAACATGTCCGCCGTTGCCCTCAAACAGCATGAAATTCAAGTCGCCGAAGCAAAGTGTTCCAATTTTTGAAAGGACGCAATCATCCGTCTTTTTGCCAACAGACTTATAATTTGACGGATTGAGCGGGGTATATCCTGTAATAAGCTTGCTTAGTCTGCAATATGGTGCATGGAAAGGATTTTGCTCTCTAAAGTTATCCTCACCCTCATAATCCTTTTCAAGATTATCTCTGCAGTTTTCGCTCACCCATACTTCATCAAACCATGAGGTTAAGCCGGTATGGTCTATATCAGCGTGAGTTAAAATCATATGTCTGTGTCTTTTTTCGACATCGGGAATAAGTTCTTTGATGATTTTCTTAGTTTGTTCAACATAGCACTGAAATCCGCCGTCAATAAATAAAAGCTCCTTTGAATCATCCAATATATAGATGTTGCTTCCGCACGGAGGCTCAATTATAAAGGCATGAACCATTGGCGTCAGCTGCTTTTCCCTTATAATTGGATTGAATTTTTCGTCCTTATGATTTACTACAAACTTTGCAAATTTTCTTATATATTTAAAAGTCTTAAAGGGCGTTTCATTCTGTGACTCCAAGAATTGCATTATCTTATTGGATTCTGCTATAAACTGATTTGTTTCATTCGCATTTAGCTTTAAAAGATCTCTCATCTCATTTGCAAAGCTCATATAGAAAACTGTACTGTCTAAAATCTTTTTCGTTACGCTGTAATCGAGCAGTTCAACCTCGCACACACTTGACAATGCCTCTAAAAGAACCTTTGCAATCTCTGGATTCTCTACATATAAGCCCATTCTAAAATGCTGATAAGGCATATCCTTGTTTTGAGAGTCAATATAAGAAATATTTACTCCATAATCATTTATTATCTCAAGTATCGGGCAAAGCGAACCTTTTTTATCTGGCAGCTTTAGCTCAACCAAAATAACTTCACTTTCCGGATTAGGATTATATAATAGTCCCAGCTCATTAAATCTTTGCGTTATGTTCTTTAATTCTTCACGGCTTGCTTCGATATCCAAAAACAGTGTATGGAGATCCACTGCCTTTTGATAGTCTATTCTATCTATATTTCCGCCTTCGCTTTCCACGATACGGCTCACCTGTAAAAGTGAACCTGCACTGTCGGGCATTGTCATTATATAGGTTTTTTTCAAAATATTCACCTCAATAAATATTTAAAAGTGCAAATGCACCTGAAAATAATCAGGTGCAAAGTATATTTAATTTCCCCAACATACAATCCTTGACTTATTAAGCTTATCTCTTAACCTTTCAAGCAGGAAATAGCATATTATTGCGGTCAATGATAAAACAGCGAAAAGCAAAAACTGCTTTGACTCAAACGCACAATATACGAAGGAATATATGGCACTTATGAGCAAAATTTCAGCCGTAGGGATTAATAATACTCGCACTAATATTATACCTAATCTTTGCTTATTTGCAAATGCTGATATGAATAAAGTAAGTATGATAATAATTCCTGAAATTGCACTTGTAGCGATAAATAAAATACTATTATCTGTTCGAGCTTTTAAGTAATCATATAAAACATCCGTTAAGGCAGACAGAAAATTGATAAAAAACATAGATGGTATTAAATTCCATATTCCCCTATTAAACCACATTATAAGCTTATCTATATATCTATTTACAGCAAAAGCTTTCATATACCACTTAACAATTACTTTTATCAAGCACATTGACGACACAAGAACAGCTGTTATTAAAAAATATCTTTGTAAATCAAAATGATTAATTGCCATATCGGTTTCATAATCAGCTATTCTTTCATTTATTTCTACAAAGAAATTAAATAGCGGTATATGCTTAAAAATCGCCGAAAAGCCTGAGAATAATGAAGCAATGCTAAATCCGCAAAGTGAAAACAATATAATTAAAATTCCAACTAAAAATGTTCCCATCAATTTAGACATAAGCTCACCGCCCCATAAAAATACTTTATTAAGCTTATATTATCACATAATGAGAAAAACTTGTAGCCTATTTCATAAAAATCATGTTTTAAGTCATATTATGATTCCCAATCAGTTTAACACTTGCCTTTTTCACCATCAAAACATATAATTAAAATATAAGTTTATTTCAAATGCGAGGAATTTTATGATTTTAAAAAATTGCCCTCACTGCAAATCCGTTAATTTAGTTGACGAGAGCTGTGAAAGCTTCTTTTGCAGTAGATGCGGAGAAAAGATAAAAATAAAAAATGAGGATAAGAATGCGTCCAAGTTAAGCTTTCAAAAGCCTTCCTCCGGCAGGGAACATACTTCTGCTGGAATACAGGAGGGGTTTGAGTATCTTATAAACGAAAATTACACTGCTGCCCATGAAATATTTGAAAAAGAGCTTATGCTTGACGCTGATAATATGTATGCTCTTGTAGGTGAAGCCATATGTTCACCCTACAGCAGAGGCTCATTTTATGCAAAGCTTAAAAGCCGATCTGACGATATAAGTGACGAGGAAAGAAACATAATCAATAAATCAAATGGCAAAATTTTTGCTAAGCTTTACTGCGAATTTGACGATGCTCAAAGAATTGACTATATGATAAGCTATTTTCCCTCCTCAATAACAATTGATTTGTTGGATAGGCAATGCTATCAGCATAAAAACATAAATATTACCTCTGTTTTAATTTCAGGCTACGTTTCTACCTTAGAGATTTTTAATAGATTCATGGATTTCGCCTACACGTCTAACAATCTATATTCCAGCTTCGATTCAAGGTATTTACGCCCGTCTGACTTGGCACTGCTTATCTCTGCAGGGCTTAGCACAAACGAAAAGATTATCACCTTAAAGAAATATGATAACATTGATAACTTTACAAACATATCCGAGGAAAAGGTTTCAATTAAAGACTTTTTCAGGAAATATTTTAATGGTACCTTTAGTTCAAGTGACGATGCTATAGTGAGTGACTATTACAGGTTCTACGGTCACAGCTACTACGAAGATTCTGTAACCAGAAAAAGTATAACTATAACGCCTGAATCCTACTTGAATATTATTAAGAACTATAAAATTAAAACAAAGTATAAAAATGTTAAAGAGTATAATTGCTTTATGGCAACATATATTTTTGGTTCCTACGACTGCCCTGAGCTTTGGATTTTAAGACGATTTCGCGATAAAAAGCTATACATAGACAGAAGTCTTTTTCCCTATATTGAGCTATACTACAAAATTAGTCCAAAGCTTATAAATCTTTTTAACAAAAGTATAACTATGCAAGCCATCTACAAGTCCTTTCTCATTAGATTTATTCAGATATTAAAGTCAAGAAACTATGACGATACTCCATACAGCGACTTTATTTAAAACAGCATAAAAAAATCGCCTCCAAACGTTAGAAAAAGCTCTAACCCTTGGGGGCGATTCATTATATGATATATTATTGATTTTCTATAACTACATTATTGCACTTATCAGCCTTTAAATAATTATCATTTAAAAATTTATTGTTTTTGATAAGAATATTATCAGTCGAATAAGCATCTATGCATACGCCATCATACTTTTTGAATTCGTTGCCGATAATCTTGATATTTTTATGCACAGCACCCTCATAGACCTTATTTTCGGGCTTAATTAAAATTGGTGTTTCTCCGCAATAATCAAATACGTTATTTTCAATAGTTACATCCTCACACATTCCGCTTTCATACCAGCTGTGAGCATCATCTGACAATAGAATCCCGCTCATAGTTGTACTTACGAAATGATTGTTTTTAATTAATACTTTTCCTCTTGTCGTGACAAGAATACCTCTGGTTATGATTCTTGTCATAGTATTATTTACAAACTCAAGCTCTGGGCAGGCTGAAATATTTTCAATACAATAGCCCACCTTTGCATTATCAAAATTACTTACTCTAATCTTAAAATCTGTTTCGCTTATGAGGTCTGTCTTTGTAATCTCAGCCCTGCCTGTTTCAAGCATTGTTTCAGGATTGATATATGCAATTTTATCACCGACGTGAAGAGGATTAAAGCCGTGCGTCTGCGGATGCATAAAACGCAGGAAGAGCTTATCCCCATCTCTTTTTATAATTTTAAAGTGGATTCCGTGTACGTTTAAGCAATCATCGCCCGCTCCATCAAAGTAGCTGTCTTTAATTACAACCTTGCCGCGGCAGGTGGAAATTTGAATAAAATCAGCAACTGATGAAAGCCTTAGTGTGCCATTCTTCTCCGGTGCAAATTCGACTGAATCTATTGTGATATTTTCTGTATCCTGTGCAATAAGAGCCAATGAATAATCGAATCGCTGCTTAACATTTTTAATTGTTATATTCTTTGAACGGCTGATAAATATACCCGCAAATTGTCTTCTAACGTCATAATTATAGAGCTTGTCACCCTCTAGGAATCTCTTTGTATCAGGATAATACGCCTTTATTCTTCCGTTTCCCAAATCCTTAATCCAACAGCAGTTCATAAGCGGACTAGCGACACGCTCAACCTTATCAGGAGTAGCTTTTCTGATAAGTCCTATCCACCATGAGCATGCTGCATTTTTAGCAGCATTTATTTCGCCTGCATTTAGGCTAAGATACATTTTGCCGCCTTTGACCTTGTAGCGTGTATCCTTGTCCATTTTGAAAATTACACTGTGCTTTGAAACCTCTTCAACAGTGTATTCATTCATATCAGGACGTTCATGGGCTATTTCGAGATTTTGAAAGGTTACATTATTACAGTTTATAAAAGCTGCATTTGTAACCTTGCCCTTTATTATAAAGGTTGAATCATTTGCATCAAAGATAAAATCATCCACCCTGTGAAAATAAAATGGAACTGCATTTTTGTGTGGAATTTCATCGTTCTTAAACTCCTTGTCTCCCACAGTGTTGGAGATATAAAGCATATGTTCCTCACATTTCTCAGCGTCTAAATAATACACACCCTTAGGAAAGGTGATAAGCTTTTCTCCCTGTGTTTCTCTTGCCTGCTTTATCATTTGGGCAAGAGCCAAGGTTATATCCGTTTCTGTCTTTACACCAAATCGTACTGCGTCAATAATCGTCAATCAAATCATCTGCCTTAATTTATTCTCTATTAATTATATATCATAAGTAGTTTGAATATCTACACTTATTTTGAAACTTTTATAATAATTTATTTTTGTTTGCGGATATAGTCATATAATTAAGACCGCTTATGATACACATGCCACATTTGAACTAGCAGTGAAAAATATATCCTTAAAGCGGTCTTTAGCTATTATTTTATTAAATCCAAAATATTGCTTTTACCTGTTTTTATATTGAAGCAAAGACATTTTTCTTCACCGTTTTCAATATATTTAACAGCATAATCGCCCTTCTGCCTGCCATTTATACATTTGACGTCAATAACCTTGGCATCTGTCTTTACAAGCGTTTTTTTGAGCATATGAGTCTGTATATCATCGTATTCACCCGCATTGTCAGATACAAAGAGTACGTTTCCGCAAAGATTATTAATCTTTGCAAGAAGCAGCTTTTGCTCCCTTGTAAAATTAAGATTTTTACGTCTTAAAAAGAAGACATCAGGATCATTGCTGAAAGCTCTGCCGTCTAAATGCCTTCTGAAAAGAGTATTGTTAATTGCGTTTTTTGCATTGGGGACTTCATTGCTAGGCTTCATCTTGTCCATTATAAAGCTATTATATGAAAGTGCCACATCGCAGCCTATACGGCAAGCATCCACCTTGCCAAATGCAGGTCCCAATGGAACTCCGCATCCTAGAATAAGCTTGTCACCTACACATTCACGCAGGAAGTCCATGCTTTCGCACATAATCTGCCCTCTTGTTTTATTATCTCTAGGTGTTATGCATTGGCTGTAAAGAAAATCTAATTTTACCATGTCATAGTGCCAATCGTTTAATATAACATCAAAAATATGCTTTAAATGCTGCCTTACTTCGGGATTGTAAATATCGATAGTATAAGCTCCGCCCCATGCAGCACATCCCAACTGCGGCTTTTTATTTTTATCCCTTATAATCCAGTCGGGATTATCCTTAAATGTGTTTGATTTTTTCTGCACATTAAACGGTGCAAGCCATATTCCTGCCTTATATCCCTGCTTATGTATTAAATCAGCAAGATATTTCATTCCATTTGGGAAGTACTTTCCATAATAATCGAGCCAATCTCCAATATGTCTTTCATAGCCATCATCAATTTGGAATATATTAACCGTATCCCCACCGGCACTCATACCCTCTAAATCTCTTACAATGGTTTTTTCATCTATCGCTTGAAAATAATTGTACCAAGAGGTATAGCCTGAGAGTGCTGGGAAAGCTCTTTTAGGAAGATTCATCCTTTCAAAATACCTATCAAAAACATATTCATATTCGCCCTCGAATCTCACAACATCAAATAGCTCATAAGGTTCATTTATTGTTAAGCCCTCAACATCCTTTTCAATCGAGAAGCAATTTTTTTCCATATCGCAGTAGAATATAGTATAGCCTGTTCGTTCACTCAAAGAGCCGTAAAGCTCAAATATATCACCTCTTCTGAGGTAGGTATAGGTAAAGCTATGGAAGCTGCCTTTTCTGCCGTCATATCTTGTAAAGCCGTAGTCGCCTGCTGCCTTTGCCATGTCGGCAGTTTTCTTCGTAATATTAGAAATTGGCAGCTCTCCTGTAAAGGTATCATCCTTGCCTAATTCTGCGGAGGTTGACCATGACTGGTATCCATTCATAAAGAACATTTCAGTTTCTTCATAGATATGCTCAAATTTAAGTGCAACAGAAATTAAGGTCATCTCTCTTTTAGGCTTGATTTTAAGCTTTACACCTTCATCGCTGCATATTAAATCCAGTGAATAATTGGGACTTTCTGTTTTTTTCTCTTCATAGACAGCATCGCCCGCCATATATTTGATGCGTATTTTAGGTTCGGTCATGCTCTCTCCTCCTTTTTACATCCATTAACATTATTTTAGCATTTACACATAAAAAAGACAAGCAGACCTTTTTACAAATTATTTATTATTATTTTCTCTTATATATTTTTCCCTTGTCGCCATGCCGCCTCTTATGTGTCTTTGTGCTTTATTTATATCAAGAATTTCTCTCACCTTTTTTGACAAGCTCGAATCTATCTTTGGAAGTCTTTGTGCAACATCCATATGTACAGTCGACTTCGACACACCGAACTTCTTCGCCGCTGTTCTTACTGTAGATTTATTTTCTATTATATATTGCGCTATTTCAACCGCACGTTCTTCAACTATGCCTTTCAAAATTAACCCTCCCGTTTAAACTATATCGCTAATAGATATGTTTATAAATCGGGAGTTATTCTTATTTTATAAACTTAAAAGGCATCGACTCTTCGCCGATGCCCTTATTAGTTGTTTTACTATCAAAGAAGTGATTCGTAAAGCATTTTAAAATCTTGCTTGCTAATATCTCTCGGATTGCCAGGTCTGCATGCGTCATCATATGCTGACTGAGCAAGGAAGTCAAGGTCCTCTCTCTTAACAATTTCTTTAAGGTCCTTAGGGATTCCTACATCCTCTGACAGCTGTCTAACAGCATCTATTGCCGCCTTGCGATACTCTTCAACCGTCATATTCTCAGTTCCCTCTACGCCCATAGCCTTTGCAATATCACGATACTTTTCGCCTGTTTGAGGTGCGTTAAATTCCATAACTGTCGGCAGGATTATAGCGTTTGCTACGCCATGAGGTGTATCATAAAGCGCGCCGAGAGGATGTGCCATCGAATGCACTGCACCAAGACCAACATTTGAAAAGCCCATTCCTGCAATATACTGTCCCAGAGCCATTCCCTCTCTGCCCTGCGTTGTATTCTCGACTGCTCCTCTCAATGACCTTGCAATAACCTCTATAGCCTTAATATGGAACATATCAGACAGTTCCCATGCACCCTTTGTAATATATCCTTCGATTGCATGAGTTAAAGCATCCATACCTGTTGCTGCCGTTAAGCCCTTAGGCATAGAAGCCATCATATCAGGATCGACAACTGCTACTACCGGAATGTCATGGACGTCTACGCAAACCATTTTACGATTCTTCTCTACATCTGTAATAACATAATTAATCGTAACCTCTGCCGCTGTGCCTGCCGTTGTCGGAACTGCAACAATCGGGACAGCCTTGTTCTTTGTAGGAGCTACGCCCTCAAGGCTTCTTACATCTGCGAATTCAGGATTGTTCACAACAATGCCTATTGCTTTAGCAGTATCCATTGATGAGCCGCCGCCAATAGCTACGATACAGTCCGCTCCGCTTTTTTTATATGCTTCAACACCCGCCTGAACATTTTCTATAGACGGATTTGCTTTTATATCGCTGAAAATTTCATAAGGGATGCCAGCATCATCAAGTACATCAGTTACTTTTTTAGAAATTCCAAATTTAATAAGGTCAGGATCAGATGCAACAAATGCTTTTGTAAGATTTCTTGCTTTTATCTCATCAGCAATCGCTGCAACCGCACCTGCACCATGGTAGGATGTTTCATTTAGAACAAATCTGTTGTACATAATTATGTCTCCTTTATTGATAATTTTTTATCAGTATCATAATATCATTTAATTATGTATTTTTTCTAAACAAAACATAAAAGAATTATAAACCAAAATATTATTTCAGAAGTGAAGAGGGTATCCTTCTATCTTTAAAATAGTATTCTCTGTCCTTCTCATTAATAGCTCTCATAACCTTGCAGGGATTCCCGTATGCCACCACATTTTCAGGAATATCCCTTGTAACTATACTTCCCGCTCCAATTACCGTATTATCACCGATTGTTACTCCCGGAATAATCACAGCACCTGCACCTATCCAACAATTTTTTCCAATATGTACAGGCATATTGAATTGATAAGCTTTCTCTCTAAGCTCGGGCAGAATAGGATGTCCTGCTGTAGCGATTGTCACATTGGGACCTATCATAGTATAGTCGCCAACGTAGATATGCGTATCATCAACAAGTGTCAAATTAAAATTTGCATATACATTATTTCCGAAATGAACATGATGACCGCCCCAATTAGAATGAAGCGGAGGCTCAATGTAGCAGTCCTCACCTATCTGTGCAAACATTTCCTTTAGCATTTTAGCTCTTAAATCAAGCTCGCTTGGTCGTGTATTATTAAAGTCATAGAGCTTATCGAGATAGCCTAGCTGTTCATCCATAATTTCATCCCCGCTGGGATAATAAATATCCCCCGAGTGTATTTTTTCACGCTCTGTCATAAATATAAATCCTTTCATACCGTTTTATTTCTATTATAGCTATATAATTTATTTTTTAAAATAAAATTATATAATTTTTATTATTAAATTCATTATTCTCTTCCCCTATTTAAAAGTATTATATAACAATAAGCTTTACTTTTAATATTACTTTTAACAAAATTAAATAAATTAAGTATGATTTTTCGTTTAACTTATTAGCATTTCATAAATAAAAATGATATAATAAAAAAAATCAATTTTTTGAATATCATCATACACTTAAATTTAAAAAGGGAGGTTTCTATATGAAACACGCAGATTTAATCAGTCAGATGTCTTTAGAAGAAAAGGCATCTTTCTGCTCAGGTGCAGATTATTGGCATACCGCTTCTATCGACAGGCTCGGTATCCCTTCAATTTTATGGAGCGACGGACCTCACGGGATAAGAAATTCCGTTGGCACCAAGGACAAGGGGCAGAAGATTAAGGAATTAAGCCTCAAGGGTGTACCTGCTATCTGCTATCCCACCGCAGCTACAACTGCTTGCTCTTGGGATCCTGAACTTCTTTACGAGATGGGTGAGCTTTTGGGTGAGGAGTGCATTAAAGAAAAGGTATCCGTACTTTTAGGTCCAGGAACTAATATGAAGCGTTCCCCTCTTTGCGGCAGAAACTTTGAATATTTTTCTGAAGATCCCTTACTTGCAGGCAAGCTCTCAGCCGCCTTTATAAACGGTGTTCAGTCAAAGGGTATCGGCACTTCTCTAAAGCATTACGCAGTTAACAGTCAAGAGACAAGACGTATGACTGTAAGTGCTGTAGTTGATGAAAGAACACTCAGAGAAATATATCTTTTAGCATTTGAAATTGCCGTTAAAGAGGCTCAGCCATGGACAATAATGTGTATGTACAACAGATTAAACGGCGTTTATGGTGCTGAAAACAAATGGCTGCTGACTGATGTTTTAAGAAATGATTTCGGCTTTGAAGGCATGATTGTCACTGACTGGGGTGCTGAAAATGACCGTGTAGCAGGTCTGATAGCAGGTCAAAATCTTGAGATGCCCACCTCTAACGGTGAGGGCAACAGACAAATTATTGAAGCTGTTAGAAGCGGCAAGGTATCTGAAGACGTACTCGATGAAATGGTTGACGGAGTCATTGATGTTATCTTAAAGGCTAAAAAGGTTCTTACTGATAACGGAACATATGATGTTAAGGCTCACCACGAAGCGGCTAGAAAAATTGCCTCTGAAAGCATGGTCCTTCTTAAAAACGAGGACAATATTCTTCCCTTAAAAAAGAATGCAAGAATTGCCGTCATCGGTCAAATGGCAAAGAAGCCGCGTCATCAAGGTGCTGGCTCTTCACTTGTAAATTCAATAAAGGTAGATTCAGCCTTAGATTTTCTTGTTGCTAAAGGTCTTAACTGCCTTTATTCAGATGGTTATCCGCTCACTAAGCAGGACAAAAAGAAATCAAGCTCTGAATATATAAGTGCTGCTGTTACTGCTGCTAAGAATGCAGATACAGCTGTTGTTTTCATAGGTCTTACAGATGAATTTGAATCTGAAGGCTTTGACAGAACACATCTTCGCATTCCACCTGAACATATTGCTTTATTAAGTGCCGTTAGAAATGTAAACAAAAATGTAGTAGTCGTTCTCGCAGGCGGTGCAGTTGTTGAAATGCCGTGGGAAAAGGATGCTAAAGCTATACTCAACAGCTATTTAGGCGGTGAGGCAAGCGGAAGTGCTGTTGCAGATATTCTTACAGGCGACGTTAACCCCTCAGGCAAGCTCGCAGAGACATATCCCCTTGCACTTGAAGATACACCCTGCTTCAATAATTTCCCTGGAAACACTGCTACAGTCGAGCATAGAGAAGGTCTATATATCGGCTATCGCTATTACGATTCTGCTAAAAAGGCTGTTCGATTCCCATTTGGCTTTGGTCTTTCCTATACAACATTTGAATACAGCGATTTAAAGCTCTCCAAGAAAAAAATCAAGGATACTGACACACTTACTGCTTCATTTAAGATAAAGAATACTGGTTCAGTAGATGGTGCTGAGGTTGCACAGCTTTACGTTTCTCAGCTAAACAGCATAGTCTATCGCCCTGAAAAAGAGCTTAAGGGCTTTAAGAAGATCTTTTTAAAGGCTGGTGAAGAAAAGACTGTTGAAATCGAGCTGTCCAAGCGTTCCTTCGCTTTCTACGACACTAATATTGCTGATTGGCATGTTCAAACAGATAAATATGAAATTCTCGTCGGTGCTTCGAGCCGTGATATTAGACTTAAAGGCTCAATTAAGGTTGAATCTACTGTTGATACTCCTATTGAAGACACAAGAGCTTCTATGCCAAACTACTACAGCGCAGATATTCAAAGCGTTCCAGATGAGCAATTCAAAGAGCTTCTCAGTCACGACATACCTCAAAAGGATATAAAAGCTTATCCCAATCTTACGATAGCAAACACCATTGAAGATTCCAAATGTGGAAAAAATGGAGAAAAAATTTGCAATGTTCTAGGCAAGCTCGTCGGTGATGAGGGTATGGCGTGTTCAATCGCTCTGCAGACACCAATAAAGAACTTTATTTCCATGTCAATGGGTGTGTTCAATACTGAAATGGCAGAGAAGCTTCTTGATGTCCTAAACGACAAGACTGCTATCACTCCCGGAATATTAAAGCTAATCGGAAAAACACTTCCAAGCCTAGTCAAGGGACTTCCCACTCTTTTAAGAAGTATATAAAATTTCATCCGATCCCTCCTCTCTCTTGAGTGAGGGATCTTTCTATACCTAAAATCTTTTACTTAAATTTATTTAGCTTATATAAGTTTATTTTTATATTATAATTATTTTTTCATTCATAAATCGTTATTATAATTTTTCTATAGCTACGATGACAAGGTTTTTATCATCCACTTTGAATTTAATGTCAAACCCAGCGAATTCTATACCATAAATTCTATTTTTATCATTTTGATAGCTCGGTCTTGGATCTTGAGCCAATACTGCCGCCGCTGCTTTTCTTTTATTCTCAGGCAGAAGCACAATTAAGTTTTGAGGATCATTAACATTAAGTATGCCCTCTTTTTGAGCTAACGCAAAGCCGTTGTTTGCGTCTAGATGAGAATCAACATAGGCTATATATGGCTTAATGTCAAATATCGGCGTACCATCCAATAAATCAGCTCCAGCGACATGCAATACTGTTGAATATTTCTTTGTGTTCTCTACTCCGATAAGTCTTACACTTGAAAGTCCTATATTATTAGGTCTAAACGGTGATCTTGTCGCAAACACGCCAACTCTTTTATTTCCACCAAGCCTCGGAGGTCTAACTGTGGGAGTCCAGCTTTTATCTATGCACTTTGAGAACTGCCACAAAAGCCATAAATGTGAAAACTGTTCTATTCCTCTGAGCATTTCAGGATTTCTGTATTTTTCCTCAAATATAATTGTCGCTTCAAGTTCCTCAACAATACCACTTTGACGAGGTATACCGAACTTAGAGGAGAAGTCTGTATGTATTCTTGCTATTGCTTCTATTTCTGCTTTCATTTTAATCCCCTCTTAGTTTAATATCTGTTTAAATATAATTCTCATATATATGAAAAAGACGGCAACTAAAAAGTTACCGTCTTTTGGAGCTGCTAGGCAGACTCGAACTGCCGACCTCATCCTTACCAAGGATGTGCTCTACCACCTGAGCCATAGCAGCAAAATGGCGACCCGGAACGGGATCGAACCGTCGACCTCTAGCGTGACAGGCTAGCGCTCTAACCAGCTGAGCTACCGGGCCATTTATTTACTACGAACTTAACGCATATTATAATAACATAAAATATATAATAATGCAATATAAAAATACAAAAAATTTACTTAATTTCTCATTTTTTAACTTTTTAAAATCCCGAAGGCTGTAGTATTTTAGAACCTTCGGGATTTAATTATTTTACTTGCCGAATGAGAGTACTACACTCATAGTCAAAAGCTTATGTTTAGGAATAATATACGGCTTTTTAAGTGTCGCTATTGCGGGAACATCTCCGCCAACGCCCTGCTGCATTCCATCAATATTAACAGTTAAGCAATCTCTTCTTCCAAGCTCACAAGAGTGCTTCGCCCTATAGAGCATATCCTTTGTATATGGGTGGACGCTCATTTCAAACGGCTTTTTATTCATCTGAACATGAAGTCCGTCTTCGCCTCCAACTGTCATTGCTCTGACATCACAGCGGTTTGCATTCTCCTGCGGGAAGAGATAATCATGTATAAAATCTTCAGCACTGTCAAATTTATACATATCGAGATATGCACCGGTTTTTCTGTCGCAATAGTTTTCATGCGGTCCTTTACCATAATATTCGATTCCGTCGATATTTTTTGCTAAATCGAAGGTTATGCCATAGCGGGGAATATTAACAGGGATAATGTTCTTGCACTCCATATTCACTGTAATTTTACCATCGGGCAATATTACATATTCTGTTTTGAGGCCCGAAACATATCTTACCTTCCAGAGAACTGTTATCTTTATATTATTTCCGCTCTTTTGAGCTGTAACGGATTTAGCCTTTAACTTCTTCTCTGCATTATAAAAAGCATGAAGTCCAATAAAAGTTTTTACCCACTCAAATGGAATCTGAGCCATTAATTCATTATCTGTATTTGCTCGTGAAAATTGAGGTCTGATACCGCTAGAAATATATTCCTTGCCGTCCCTCTTGTATGATGATATTTCACCCGAAGCAATATCACAGCTAACTTCAAAATCTTCACCTACAACAGTATGTAATCTATCTGTTGTGATTAGTTCTAAGCTCTTGGCGTTTTTATGCACAACTTGGCTATTATACTCACCCAAAACGAACTGCTCTCGTGCCATTAAGTGATCCTTGGGAAGCTGCATTAAGTCCTCTTTTAAGGTTAAATAGCAGTCAAGTGTTCTCTCCTCTTTGGAATTTAAATCAATCGGAATATTGATGTCTACACTTTCCATATAACCGATTGCAGGTAGGCTCACACTCGCCTTTTGGATAAGTCTGCCCTGTTCCTTAAGAGCTATAATGAGTGTAAACTTATCAAGCTTTGTAAACATGAATCTGTTTAATATGTGAAGCTTGTTTTCGTTTAGTTTAAAGTCAACCTGCTGATAGCACTTCATGACCTCATAATAATGGGGATTTGGTGAACGGTCTGCACGGAACACTCCGTTAAAGGCAAAATTTCCATCATTAGGCTTGTCGCCAAAGTCGCCGCCATAGTTCCACTTGTCCTTGCCGTCCTCTGTTTTAGTTCTAATTGACTGGTCGGCAAAATCCCAAATATAACCGCCTGCAAGTCTGTCATATTTTTTAAAGTCTTCCCAATAATCAGCAAAGTTACCCATTGAGTTGCCCATTGCGTGTGAATATTCGCACTCGATAAAGGGCTTATCCTTGTAGGTTTCAGGGCGCAGATAGTTGCCTAAGCCAAAGTTCCAAAGCGCCTTTGAATGGATGTGCGGCTTATTTTCGCCTATTTCCTTCATCTGAGTTTGAACTGTATACATCTCGCTCATTAAATCACTATTTTTTAGCTGTGCATCGGGTTCATAATGAATCGGTCTTGTATCATCAATTTTGAGAATTTCTTCTCTCATATCAGAGAATGTTTTACCATTGCCGGACTCATTTCCGAGTGACCAGAACAAAATGCAGCTGTGATTTTTAAAGCTGTTAACCATATTTCTCACTCTGTAGCAGCATTCTCTAGACCAATCGGGATTACTTCTAGGAACCTGCATTGCAAGGCCATGAGTTTCCAAGTTATTTTCGCTCATTACAAGTATTCCAAGTTCATCGCAAAGCTCATAGAATCTTCTGGAATTGGGATAATGGCATGTTCTCACATTTGTTATGTTACTGCGCTTTAAAAGCTCTAAATCGCTCCTAATAATACTTTCAGGCACTGCATGACCATAATCGGGATGGAAGTCATGGCGATTAACGCCGCAGATTTTAAGCGGAACACCGTTTAATAAAATAAAGGGGCCTCTGCCTGTTTTCTCATTATATTTTTCAATTTTAATCTCTCTAAAGCCAAAATTATGCTTTCTTAAATCCACCTGATTCTTTCCGTCCTCAAGAATAAACTCAACTCTGTAGAGATAAGGATCTTCATGGCTCCAAAGTCTTATATTCTCAACATCAAGCTGTGCGCTGACTATTGTGCTTGTACCATTTTCTACAACTGTAGCCACTGAGCATTCCTTTTGAGCGAAAAATCTATTATCCATATCATAGATTCTCACTGTGAGCTTTCCGCCCTCTAGGCTAGCCCCTCTAGCTTCAATTTCACAATCGAATTTGAAATGTGCCTTCTTATAATTATCATAAAGCTCACTTCTAATATAATAATCCTTAATATATGTCTTGGGCTTAAATACAAGGTTTACATCGCGGAAAATACCTGAAAGCCTCCACATATCCTGATCTTCTAAATAGCTGCCAGTACAAAATTGACGGACTGTTACAGCAATTTTATTCTTTCCGACATTTACATATTTAGTAATATCATATTCGCACTCGTCAAATGTATCCTGAGAATAGCCAACGAATCTGCCGTTAACATAAATTTCTCCGTTGGAATTAATACCACCGAAATTTATAAAAATATTATCGTCTGTTTTCGGCACGTCAAATTCTCTAACATAAAGTCCGCAGGGATTAAGCTTCGGATTAATATGCGGAATATTAATTTTAGACAGTGCAAACGGATAATTTATATTAGTATAAATCGGGGTGCCGTAACCTTTTATCTGCCACTCGGACGGAACTTCAAGGTCATCAAAATCAGAAGTATCATAGTCAGCTGCATAATAGCCCTGCAAAATATCATTTTCACTTTCGCAAAAATGGAATTTCCAAGTACCATTTAAGGATATTGTCTTTTTTCCACCATTTTCATCATACGGGAAGCCTGCGGCACTCCTATCCTCCGTATTGACTGAGAATACTTTAATATCCTGCCACATCTCTTTTTTCTTAGCCATACTAACCTCCACAAATTTGCTTATATATTTATATAAAAGTAATGAAAAATAAAATATTTTATCTGTTACAGTTGTTTTATTTTAACATTTATATTGATAATCGTCAACCTGTATAATATCATTATCGCAATAATATGCAAAATATTATTAAAATTGAAGCTTGACCTTTTTAAATCAAAATAGTAACATAATAATTGAAGTAAAAATTTTTTAAAAGAGGTAAAGAATATGGCTAACTTAAAAGAACATGGACTCATCGTTTCTTGTCAGGCTGTTCAGGGCGAACCCCTTTTCGGTCTTCACATGATGGGAGATTTTGCAAGGGCTGCTGTTCTCGGCGGTGCAAGCGGAATTAGAGCTAATTATGTGTCGGATATTAATGAAATTACTGATCAGGTTGATGTTCCTGTTATCGGTATTATTAAGGCTGTTTATGAAGGCAGTGACGTATACATAACTCCTACCTTAAAGGAAGTTAAAGAGCTTCTAACAACAAAGTGTAAGGTCATTGCACTTGACGCAACTAAAAGAGAGCGTCCGAATGGTGCAAAGCTTGAGGAGCTTGTAAAATACATCAGAGAAAATGCTCCTGATGTTGAAATCATGGCTGACTGCTCTACATATGAAGAGGCAAAGGCTGCTGATGAAATGGGCTTTGACTATGTCGGCACAACCATGCGCGGCTACACTGAATATACAAAAGGCATTTCTATTCCCGACTATGACCTGCTTGAAAAAATGGTTTCTACTCTCAATGCCAAGGTTATCGCAGAGGGTGGCATTTGGGAAGTCGGTCAGCTTGAAAAAGTTCTTAAAACAGGTGTTTACACTGTTGTTATCGGCTCCGCTATCACACGTCCTATGGACATCACAAAGCACTTCATGAAGGCTTTTGAAGAAAATTAATTTATAGCTAAATTTATATAAGCTCCTGAGAGGTTCATTCTCGGGAGCTTTTTTATATAGTAGTTGTAGAATATTAAATCTAAAATTGCTGCAAAATCAAGCTTTCCTGCATGATAGCTTCTTCCTATTGTGCTATATAAAAAGCGTGCAGACATTTGCCTACACGCTCAAATTATTATATTTACTTACTTGTTTAAAAGCTTTTCTGCTGCTGAAAGTTGAACACATATAACGAGAAGACTTACAGCTGTTTCAAGTTCTTCCGGAGTGGGAAGTGTGGGAGCGATTCTAATATTAGAATCCTTTGGATCATTGCCATAGGGGAATGTCGCACCTGCTGATGTGAGAACAACGCCTGCCTGCTTGCAAAGCTCAACAGTTCTCTTTGCGCAGCCTTCCATTACATTGAGGCTTATGAAATAGCCGCCATTTGGGTTAGACCATGTTGCTACGCCCTTACCTGAAAGCTCTTTGTCAAGTGCATTAAGAACAATATCGAACTTAGGTGCAATAATTGCTGCCTGCTTTTTCATATGTGCTTTAATTCCATCGAGATCTTTAAGATACTTTACATGGCGGAGCTGATTGAGCTTATCATATCCGATTGTCTGTGTACCCATTCTCTTTTTAATCATCTTAATGTTGTTGTCAGATGCTGCTAAAACAGCGATACCTGAACCTGCAAATGTAACCTTAGATGTTGATGCGACCTCGATAATCATATCCTCGCTGCCCATTTTCTCACATTCAGGGAAAATATTGAGAAGCTCATCATGCGTATCACGTAAATCATGAACAATGTATGCATTATCCCAAATAATTCTAAAATCCTTTGCTGCGGGTTTAAGTGCTGCTATACGGCGTACAGTTTCATCTGAATATGTAATGCCATCGGGATTTGAGTACTTAGGTACGCAGAACATGCCCTTAACGCTTTCATCCTCGACAAGCTTTTCAACAATATCCATATCGGGGCCTTGCGCTGTCATAGGAACAGTAATCATTTCAATACCGAATGCTTCAAGGATACCGAAGTGTCTGTCGTAACCAGGTGCGGGACAAGCAAACTTAATCTTACCCTGCTTTACCCAAGGTGTATCGCCAGCACCAAAAAGCATACACTGTGCGATATAATCGTACATAATATTAAGGCTTGAATTGCCTAAAACAACAATATTTTTATCTTCAACATCGAGCATCTGAGCAAAAAGTCTTTTGCACTCAGGGATACCGTCAAGTACACCGTAGTTTCTAAGTTCAAGACCATTTTCACTCTTAACGTCCTTAATATCCAGCATATCCATTGAAAGCTCTAACTGCTGTGTGCAAGGCTTACCTCTGGACATATCAAGCTTAAGTCCCTTTGCCTGAAAATCTTTGTAGGAAGCAAGAAGCTCGTTATACTTATTTTCAAGCTCTGCCTTTGACATGGATTCAAAATTCATAACTGTTCCTCCATTTAAATTTATCTTATATATTTTATTATATTATCATTCATTTTGCAAGTGTAAATTTAAAATCCTGCAAAAATCTTTGTTAAGGCTAAAAAAAATCAGCTTTTCTGGGCAATTTTGATAGCTGTCAGTTATAAAAAAACAGACGAGAAAGCATATGCCTTCCCGTCTTCTATCACTTATTAAATAGATTTCCGCCTTTTGAGTCTATGGCAACTATAAGGGGAAATTCGTCCAAAACAAGATGTTTAACGCTCTCACAGCCTAAATCAAAGAACGCAATCTCTTCACATTTTGAAATACACCTAGAAGCAAGCGCACCTGCTCCGCCTATTGCACAGAGATATACTGCGTTATTTCTCTTGATAGCCTCACAAACCTCTTGATTTCGCTGTCCCTTACCTATCATGCAGCAAAGTCCTTCATCAAGAAGTCTTGGTGCATAAACATCCATTCTGCTTGATGTTGTAGGGCCACAGCTGCCTATTATATCGCCCGGCTTCGTTGGCGTCGGACCTGCATAATAGATAGATGCATCCTTTAAATTAAAGGGAAGTTCATCACCACTATCTAAAAGACTGCATATTCTTTTGTGGGCAGCATCCCTCGATGTATAAGCATCTCCTGAAAGCAGGACTCTATCACCTGCATTTAATCTTGAACAAAAGCTGCGAAGCTCAGAAGTGTTAATTCTGTATTCTGCCATAGTCTTATCATCCTTATTTATCTGAATTAAGAAATTCATCCATTAATTTTGAAATATCTTCATTGAGCATGCCGTCACTATCTGCATCTGCTATTTCAAATTCCGAAGGTCTGTAAACTGTTTCCTTTTGATTGTTGCTTTCATATCCGCCTACGTCGTTTAAAATATCATCAATATCCATATTTCTATAATCGGGTGTTTCCTTTTCACTGTCGCTTTGCTTGTCGTCGTGTTCAGTTTCAATCTCAATTTCTTCTATTTCAACAGGTACAAGGATTTCGTCAAGCTCATTGTCTGGCTCAGTGCAAGCATCATCCTCAACATTTTGCTGTAAAGTGATGTTCAAGCGTTCAAGAAGCTCATCAATCTCCTCTTGTGAAATATCGTCCTCATCACTTTGCTCAGAGCCAAAGTCCTTCTCGCTGAGCTTGGGCATTCTTATATCCGAGCTTTCACCGAAAATATATCTGTCCTCCTGAGCTTTTGCCTGCGCATCATCAAGGGTACCTGCAGCTCCTGAAAGACTTGAGGAAAGCTCATTTAACTTTTGGGAAAGTGAATCAATTACATCTGCAAAATTTTCAGATATATCTGATATATCATTTCCAATCTCACCCACTCCGTTAACTGCCCTTTCGATTGTCGCCTTTGTATCAGAGGAAATTTCACTTGCAGAGCTTTTTGCACTTTGAATAATCTTATCAGAATATAAAAGTGCATCTATAACAAGCGCTCCAATCTGTCCCTCAACGTCTTTAGTACGTTCAAAATCAAATTCAATCGTACTAATAGTTTTTTCTAAGGACGCTATTTTCTGCTCATTCTTGGCAATCCTGCTTTTATACTCCTCACTGAGTGCAAAGTATTCATCTGCCTTATTGCTGTAATCCTCAAGCTGTGCGTGCAGAGCATTTTCTCTTCTTCTTGCATCTTGAAGCATCCTGTCTTTTTTTGAGGCTTCCTTTTTATAATCTGAGATTTGATCTTGTAAACCGTTTATATATTTCAGAACATCCTCTTTGTTAAAGCCGCCTATAGGCATTGTTCTAAAAAGTATATCTCCGTTCACTGTTTTTCCCCCATTTCAACCTTTAATAAGCAATTATGCTATGCACATTCTTATCTATAGATTGGAGCTTGCCCTTGCTGTAGCAGCAAAGCTCGCCTCCGTTTTCATTAGTTGCTCTTAAAAATGTTATGCCATCCTCTTTAAACTTTATCGTATCAACATCAGCATTGGATGAAATGTCTGCCATGCTTGTTCCGTCACAATAGCTAATATCAACTGTTTGCTCTCCATTGCTTGAAGAAAAATTCTTATATACTAATATATCCTCGTTGCTGTGCGCATTAAATGAATATACATTTGTATCAAGTATCTCTGTAACGCCATCTGTGTATTTACACAAGCTGCCGTTTACGCTGTCTGTATCCGTTTTTACATACCACAGCACATCGTCTATTACCTTTGCCTGCTTAGTTTCCAAAGCTATTTTCTCAGCGGGCATAAGCTTGCCATTTGAAAGATTCTGTCTATAGAGAGCATAACTTTCATTTGATGCATCCTTCACCATTGTATAAAGCTCGTTCTCGTTTTTTCCAAAGATAAATGTTGTTGAATCTTCAGCATACCCCTTTAGGGTTACACTCTTGCTAACCTCTGATTTTCCATTGTCTGACTTAGAGAGATTTGGTGCGTAGGCGTATGTTAAGCCCGTGTCAACGACACATTCCTTAAGAATTTCATCAATTTCAGGCTTAATAACCGAAAAGCTTCGTTTAGATATATTCCTTGTAAAATCTGAAATCTGTTTACCGCTGTTTTTAACCTGCTTTGCCATATATATTACACGCGGTGTACCGGTAGGAGCCGTTGAATATACAGTATCTGGTGATACGCCTTCCGCCATCTTGCAGGGCTTCTCCCCCTGCTTTACATAGAGTGTATAGCTCTCCTTGAAGAAATCCTTTTTGACTGTTTTGTCCAAATACTCACGAATTTCATCTCTTAATTCCTTAGCTTTATATGCGTCACTATCTAAGAAATACTGCGGGCTTATACCGAAAATATACTTGTACTCACTCTTGTCCGGTTTTTTCATTGCAGCATCTGCACCTGCAGCATCATCCTCTATTATTCCGCGCCAATCGGTTGGAACATCCTGCTTAACAAAATAGTAAAGATTCCCGCCTACCTCATAATCATCATATAGGACCTTACTTACCTGCGTTGCAAGATTAACGGAATTCTTTCCAGGAGTCAGCTTTACAAGCTCTGACGTTTCACTATCAGCTTTACCGGTTTCATAAATAAGCTCCGAATTTTTTCCGTCATCGTAAAAATGTACTGCCTTTATTGGATTTGCAATTTCTCTGACTACGCCCTTTTCACCCTCAGGAGAGAAAGAATAAATTGCCCTCACGCCTGACAAGTTTTTTGTATAATAGACTAGATCCCCGCTTGAGGGAACATACAAATCCTCTATGTTAAAGTCTATCATCTTTGATTTCTTTTTACTGATATTATAATAAAATGTATTTATACCATCGCTGTTTTTATCCTGCTTGGAATAATACAAAATACCATTATTATATTTAAAGTCACGTTCCACACCATAATCGGTGAGTACGGCACCATCTTTCACTTTTGATCGCTTCGTCAAGCTGCAAATATATAAATCATATTTCTTGCTTGTAGTTTGTGAAGCTGTAGTATATATAAGATATTTTCCATCATCGGTTATCTCAAGCTTGTACTCATCTCTAATTTCAAGCTTTGTTGTTATATTCTTTGCAGTTAAATAAACGCCATCCGCTTTCTTATAAACAATCGCTTGCTCAGAAGCTGACGACACTGACGACGCTGCTTTGTTATCTTCTCTTACACCCAAATAAATTAAAGATGCAACCAAAGCCGCAACCAAAAAAATGATTACGGCTGTGACTGCTGCTAATTTTTTATTTATTTTAATATGTGAAATTTTTGATAAGAAGAAATTTCTGAATTCTGAAATTTTTGTTGATAATAAATTTCGCATTTTAAAATCCTTTCGCTTATATTTTAGCGATTATTTTTAAGTTCTATTGCTGCCTTTGCTTTTTCTACGATATGCTCTGCATCAAGGCCATATCTCTTGAGCATTTCTACTGCAGGGCCTGATGAACCGAACTTATCTTCAACACCAAGTCTTACAACGGGAACGGGTACAGTTTCACAAATTACTTCGCTGACTGCGCCGCCAAGACCGCCTAAAACTGAATGCTCCTCTGCTGTAACAATACAGCCTGTGTCCTTAGCTGCTGCAATGATAGCTTCTCTATCGATAGGCTTAATTGTATGCATATTAAGAATTCTTGCGGAAATACCCTCTGCCTTTAACATTTCATTAGCAATAAGAGCCTCGTTAACCATAAGACCTGTTGCAATGATTGTAACATCTGTACCCTCACAGAGCTTTACAGCCTTGCCAAGCTCAAACTTATATGTTTCGGGATCAAAAACTCTCGGCACTGCAAGACGGCCAAAGCGTAAATATACAGGGCCTTCGTACTCTGCTGCTGCAAAAACTGCTGCTCTTGCTTCAACATCGTCTGCGGGGTTAATAATTACCATACCGGGGATTGTACGCATAAGAGCAATATCCTCGTTACACTGGTGACTTGCGCCGTCCTCACCAACAGAGATACCAGCGTGTGTTGCACCAATTTTTACATTGAGATGAGGATAGCCGATTGTATTTCTAATCTGCTCAAATGCTCTGCCTGCTGCGAACATTGCAAATGTGCTTGCAAAAACAGTAAAGCCTGTTGTTGAAAGTCCACCTGCAAGGCTCATCATATTGCACTCTGCAATACCTGTATCAAAGAATCTATCAGGATATGCTGCCTTGAACATACCTGTTTTTGTTGCTGCTGCGAGGTCAGCGTCGAGAACAACAACCTTGTCATTCTTAGCACCAAGCTCTACAAGAGCCTTACCGTAAGCATCACGGGTTGCGGTCTTTATAATATCTGCCATAATCCGACATTCCTTTCCAAAAGAGAATTTAATTAAGCTTCAAGATTTTCGAGTGCTGCGTTAAGCTCTGCCATAGCCTGATTATACTGCTCCTCGTTAGGAGCCTTACCGTGCCATCCGCACTCATTCTCCATGAAGGAAACGCCCTTACCCTTAACGCTCTTTGCCACGATAACTGTGGGCTTACCCTTAAATTCAATAGCCGCATTAAAGGCTGCATCGATTTCGTCAAAGCTGTCTGCGTAAATCTCGATTACATTCCAACCAAAAGCCTTAAACTTCTCTGCAATAGGATAGGGAGAGTTAACCTCTGCAACTGTACCGTCAATCTGAAGGTTGTTATTATCAACAACTGCTACAAGATTATCAAGGCCCTTTGCACAAGCATACATTGCTGCTTCCCATACCTGACCTTCCTGAATTTCACCATCGCCGAGGATAGCATAAACGCGGAAGTTTTTCTTTGCAATCTTTGCACCAAGTGCCATACCTACTGCGATTGAAATACCCTGACCGAGTGATCCTGTTGAAGCATCAACGCCGGGGAGAAGTCTCATACTCGGATGTCCCTGAAGTCTTGAACCTGGCTTACGAAGAGTCTTAAGCTCCTCAACAGGGAAATAGCCTCTCTCTGCAAGAACCGAATAATATGCAGGAGCTGCATGTCCCTTACTCATAACAAGACGATCTCTGTCTTCCCACTGAGGGTTCTTCGGGTCTATGTTTAAACGGTGAAAATAGAGATATGTGAGAATATCTGCTATTGAAAGAGAACCGCCGGGATGACCTGACTTTGCATGGTAAACGCCCTCAATGATTCCCATTCTGACTTTACAAGCTTTGATTTTTAACTGTTTGCTGACAACTGTGTCCACAACAGCACCTCCTATAAAGTTATTAGTAATTTGCTTCTATATATCTAAGAAAATCCGCAACAGATCCCTTATTACAATGGCAAGCATGAAACTTTGCAATCTCATGCATTCCTCTAGGTGCTTGACCGCACGCAGCAGGAACTGCAACGTGTTTAAGCATCTCATAATCGTTAAAGTAATCTCCGATTGCGCCTGTATTTTTACGGTCTATCCCTAAAAGGTCTGCAAGTTCTAAAACAGCAGAGCCTTTATTTACACCATAGTCGAGCATTTCAAATGTCACTATTGATGAGGACATAAAGGTTACGTCGGGATTCTTGATATCATATAAATATTTTTTTAGCTTTTTAATCTGCCACGGCAAGCCGAGAAAAATGACCTTCGCCCAGTCTTGCTTTGGTACATTTTCAAAATGTCGATACCTATTATACTTAATCTTATCAAATTTTGCCATAATAGGAGCAAATATTTTTGCATTTAAGATATAATTTTCTCTCTTTGTGCAGATTTCAATTTCTATTTGCGGAAACTTTTCCGTTACCACTTTTACAAGTTTTATACCCTTTTCACCTATCGGATGATAAGAGATAAACTCCTCTGTCTTGTAATCATAAATGCCTGCGCCATTATAAACTATTGCAGGACAGCTAATTGGCAATTTATTGTATGGCTTTCGCAGTGTTTCTATATTTCTTCCTGAACCTAAGGTGAAATTGCCATTTAATTGCTGGGTAAATTTATTTATTTCTTCTAAATTGTTCTTGGGAAGCCTCCTAAGCTTGTTATTAAGCGTCCCATCGACATCGGAAACAATGAGCCAATTTGAAAAATCCTTTTTGATTCTTTCGCTCACTTTCTAATTCTCCTTAAGAAATCCTCGAAATAATCGGGCAGTTCAGAGGAAATTGTAATTCTTTCACCTGTTACCGGATGCGTAAAGCCCAAAAGCCTTGCATGCAGGCATTGACCATGCAGATACTCGATAGCATTTTTCTGAGGTCCATAGACAATATCGCCTGCAAGCGGATGCCCAATATATGACATATGAACTCTTATTTGATGAGTTCTGCCTGTTTCAAGTCGGCAGCGTACCATAGTAAACCTGTCAAATTCCTCCACTTTATAATAATGAGTGGTGGCAGGCTTTGAATGCTCATAAACAACTGCCATTTTTTTCCTATCCTTCGGGCTTCTGCCTATTGGAGCAATAATCGTACCGTCTGGCTCTTTTAATTTTCCATAAACTACTGCAACATATTCCCTTGTAAGAGAATGCTCCTTTATCTGCTGTGCTAGGGATACATGGGCTATATCATTCTTTGCAACTAGCAAAAGTCCGCTTGTATCCTTATCTATTCTGTGGACAATTCCGGGACGCATAACACCATTTATGCCCGAAAGGCTGTCTTTACAGTAATATAAAAGTGCGTTTACAAGTGTTCCGCTGTAATTTCCAGGAGCAGGATGAACAACCATTCCTTTGGGCTTATTCACGACCAAAAGGTAATCATCCTCATAGCGAATATCGAGTGGTATATTTTCAGGCTCTGCCGTACAATCCTGCAGGGGTTCTATATACACTATTACCTCGTCATCAGCTTTGGGCTTAAAGCTTTTTGAAACTACTTTGCCGTTTACCGTGACAGCACCGCTGTCTATCATTTTTTGAATATGTGAGCGTGTAAAATCCGGAAAATTCTCTGCTGCCGCTCTGTCTATTCTTTGACCTGCGTTTTCCTGCGTAACAGTAAAGCTTACAGAGTATCCGCCTTGTCTAAGCTCACTCATCAGTTTTTCCGCTTTCTTCCTTTTTATCATCTGCAAGATATTTTTTATTTTCTTTAATCATATCATATATGCAAACAACTATAAGGAGTATTGCACCGACAGTTATTAAGCAGTCGGCAAAATTAAAAACTGCAAAATTAACGAAGGTAGGCTCGATATAATCAACCACAAAGCCCCTTGCAATTCTATCTATAGCATTGCCAATTCCGCCTGCAACAACGCAGGTTAAGCACCAATAAATCATGCCAGGCTGAATTTTCTTTGTCAAAAGGACAAAAAGGACTGCAATTATTACAGCTACTGTAAAAAATGTCAAGAATCCCGTCTGTCCTTCCATTGAACTGAATGCAGCACCTGTATTCTCTACATAGCGAAACCGCAGAAGCCCGAAAAGAGCCTCTGCAGAGCCGCCTGCTGCAAGATATTTTACTACTATTGCTTTTATAATCTGATCTATCGCTACCAAAGCGCCAATAATCAAAAGTGTTATAGCTTGAATCATAAAAACCTCACGGCCTAATTATTTTTTGTTAAAAAGATTTTTGAAGATAGAGCCTTTGTCCTCATCTTCCTCATTTATATCATCCTGTATCTCGCTCAAATCAACTGCAGCCTCTTGTGCTGCATCGTCTGCAAGTGCTGGCTGCTCGCCGTCTGTGTTATTTTGGGAATCGTCATCCTCTGCTGCAAGCGTGTCAAGAATAGTGTTGTATTCCGCAGCTTCAACCGGTGAAGCTTCCTCCTCGCTCTGTTCATTATCCTGAGCGATAAACTGGTCTGCCGCCTTGACAACATCCTCCTCTGTTTTAAGAGAATTTGACTCGTGAGAAGCTGAAATGACTTCAACCTCTGTTTTAAAATCCTCTTCTCTCGGAAGTGCTTCGACAAACTCTATGTGCTTTTTGAAGCTGTCTACAAGGGCAGCCTTAAAGCTTGAAAGCTCATCTCTAAGAGCAGATAGAGCGACTGTATTAACCTTGATTTCATAATTTATACGGTCAAGCTCCTGCTGTGCAAATTTCTTTGAATCCTCAATAAGATCTTGTGCCTTTTTTTCAGCATTGGCAATCATTGACGCAGCTGTTTTTTCAGCATTTGTTAATCTTTCCTGTGCTGCCTTTTTAGAGTCCTCTGTTACCTTTTCAGCCTCAACTCTTGCCTTTGTTTCAAGAACACTAGCTCTGTTCTGAGCAGCGGATACCATATCATTATATGTCTTTTCAGCCTTTTCCAGCTTTTCTCCTGCATCCTTTTCAGCCTCAGAGCGAATTTGATTTGAAGTACGCTCCGCAACAATCAAGGCACGTCTGATATTGTCCTCATCTTCCTTATACTGCTTTATCTTCTCTGCAAGAATGCTGATTTTCTTAACAAGATCAACATTTTCAGAAAACATCTGCTCATAATATTCGCTGACTTCAGCGAAGAAATTATCTACATCATCAGCTTCATAAGCACCCTTTGTGTTTGATATAAAGCGATGCGATTTAATCTGTTCAGGTTTAAGCATTTTTTACACCTCGAAATTATTTTTTAATAGACAAAAGAATTGCTGTCCATATCTGCTGCATCGAAATCGTCACCGAAATCACCTGTGAGCGGTACTCTATTGGGAGTAATAATATACGCTTTGCGTGCGATTATTGGCTTAAGTCCGCCGCCGTTAGCATAGGCAACGCCTGAAAGGAAGTCAATTACACGAATAGCATCGTCTCTCTTGCATGACTCAAGATTTAATATTACGATTCTCTTTTCGTTAAGAGCATCGGCAACCTCCTGTGTTTCTGCATAATTTGTAACCTTTTTTAAAACAACAGGCGTACAGCTTGTAGAAAAATTCATAACATTATCCATGTTGTTGTTAATGGGCTGTGAATATGAAAATGTCTCTTCGTTATTTACCTGTGCGCCAAAATCCTGTGAATAGTCCTCTTCCTGCATAGGATCTTGCATTTGCTCTGCTTCATCGCCTGCTTCTTTATTAATAAAATCACTGACTTTATCCATGAATCCCATTTTTATATCCTCCGTTAACTTAATAATGTCTTTCGCCAAAAATTGCCGAGCCAACTCTTACAAGAGTTGAGCCTTGAGCAACTGCCTCTTTAAAATCACCAGACATTCCCATTGAAAGAATATCCATATTTATATTATCTAATTTTTTGTCTCTAATGTCAATAAACAGTTTGTGCATATTCGCAAAAACACTCTCATTTTTTACCGAATCCTTGAAATTAGGCGCTATTGTCATAAGTCCTTTAATTTTTATACCCTTTAGCTCCGCAATTTTCATAAGCTCATCCTCAGTTTCCTGTGCAGAATAACCGAACTTTGCTTCGTCCTCGCCAATATTAACCTCGAGTAAAATATCTGTTGTAATTGAGCTTTCAATGCTGCGCTTACTGATTTGACTGGCCAGTGCGAAAGAATCCACACTCTGGATGGTGCTTACCTCACCCACAATTTTTTTAACCTTATTTGACTGCAGATGACCAATTAAATGCAGGTCGCAATTTTCAAGATTCAGCTCCGGCTTTTTAATAAGCACCTCCTGAACCTTATTTTCGCCAATTAAATCCACACCGCAGGCAATGGCATGATTTATAATCTCGGGACAAACCGTTTTTGTAACAGCCATAAGCTTTATATCCTTGGGATTTCTTCCATTCTTTATCGCTGTTTCTTCGATTTCCTCTCTAACCTTTTTAAGATTATCCTCTAAAAGTAAAAGACGTTCACTGCTTAATGACTTTTCCATCTTCAAGCTCCTTTCCCTCTACTATTATTTCATCATAAAGATTAAGATACGGTATTCCGTCTTCATCCTTAACAATTTGAGGATTGTATTCGGATACCAGATAATCACTGCCTGTATAAATTGTATTAAGCTTTCTAAACTCAACCGTATTTCGCTTTAATACATATACTCCGTGAATACCCTCAATCACCTTATTTATTTTTACGCCCTTGAGTTCTTCTATATCCTCAGGGTTCTCATCATTGCCAATAATTTTTACAACGTCAATAGTCTTTTTCTTATGCTTCTTTGTTTTTTCGTCTGTCGTAGTTATTTCCTTCGTGCCTATAACAGCCTTAACGACTCTTGCTGCCTGCTTGCTAACCCTCAAGCCCTCTGTTTCATTCAATACAATTTGAACGTCCTCAACTCTGAGTCTTGCAATGTCGCTGTCCATAACATTAGACTTTAAAACAATGGGTATACCGCCCTTTTCAGGCTTTCCTTTAAACTGAACAACTGCATCAATATATCCTCTCGATGCGTTCTCGCACTGAACCCTTACTCTTCTATTCAAATCAAGCTTTAAAGCATCAGCCTTTGAGAGTACACCTACAAAATACCAATTATATCCGCTGATAATTTTACCCATATTGTTTGAGGGCAGCTTGCTTGGCTTTGACTTTAAAAGCTTTTCTATGTCAGAGCAAGTCAAATTCTCAAGCTGCGATGGCTTTATTGAGTTTTCATATCCATCTATAAAGGAAGAATAATATCCGGTGTCATTCGCACTTACATAGTTTATTCTGCCAACCTGAGTCTTGAGCTTTTCAACCTCAGCTTTCAATTCTTCAACCTGCTTTGAAAAGTCAATATTTCCATTTAAAAGGATTTGCTTTGTAGTAATTCTTTCGTTAAAGGCATTTAAATGTTCATTGATATTTCTTATGTCAGAGCTGTTTACCGCCTCAATAGCATCTGAAAAGAACTTATCAGCCTCAGAATTAACCTTTGAAATTTTTATATTCGTTGTTGCATTATGCTCTTGTGCAACAAGATTTTGGTATCTTAAAAGCTCATCCTCGCAGTGCTTAAGCTCTATATATTTATCAGCCTTTTCTTCGTTTTCAAGATAGGCTGAAATAGGCTGCTGCTTAGCTACACGTTCCCCGTCCTCAACTATAGAAACAGGTACGCCTGAGGTTTGAGCCGTAATATATTTTTCCTCTCTTACTGCAAACATTTTAGCCGTTACTGTGTCCTTGTACTGCGCAGCAATCGCTGTTTGCGTTCTTATTTGAGGCTTAGCCAGTGAAAAAAGTGAAATCCCCGCAAGAAATACAATAGCAATCACAAGAATAATTGCAGTTATTGCTTTAGCATTAAGCTTATTTTTTAACTTAAGCCTTTTTTTATTCGCCTGATTCTTTGCCAAGAGATTATCCCTCCTCCACTATTCTCAATGCTTCTTGTAAAATTTGCTCATATGAGCTTTCATCTATATATAGCCAATTTATTCTTTTATCTTTTCTAAACCACGTCAGCTGTCTTTTTGCATAACGGCGAGTTTCCATCTTTAAATTATCGAGTGCTGCTTCAAGTGATATTTCATTGTTGAAATACGGTATCAATTCCTTGTATCCGATAGCCTGTGCTGAAGTTTTTCCCAAATTATCATTTAAAAACTTTCTTGCCTCATCAATGAGTCCTGCTTCAACCATCATATCAACACGTCTGTTGATTCTTGAATAGAGATACTGCCTGTCCCTAGCATCAAGGCCGATTGCTTTACAATCATATATTTCACCCTCGAGCTTTGATTGTCTTTTTTGCTCGGTCATTGTTATGCCGCGCTTATAGTAAAGCTCCAAAGCACGGATTATTCTTCCCGTATTATTGGGATGAAGCATCTCAGCAGTTTGAGGATCTATCTCTTTTAATTCATCGAGAAGCTTTTGCGCCCCCTCCTGCTCTAATCTAAGCTTGAGATTATCTCTTATAGTCGTATCCGGATCTTCTTCAAAGAATTTTACATTGTCAACAAGTGAAGAATAATAAAGACCTGTTCCGCCTGTTAGCACCGGAATCTTTGATCTAGCTACAATGTCCTCTATTGTTTTTCTAGCTTCATCTAAGTAAGCTGCTACGCTGTATTTTTCCGTCGGCTCAACAAAGTCCATCATATGATGCGGTATACCCTGCATTTCCTCCTTCGTAGGCTTTGCAGTAGCTATATCCATATATTTATATATCTGCATAGAATCGCAAGATACGACCTCGCCGCCAATCGCTTTACATATATCAACGGCAAGCTTTGTTTTTCCCGAAGCTGTTGGACCGATTACCGAAACGATTTTTATTTTTTTATTCTCTGCCAAAGTTTCGTTCAAGCTCCCCTCTTGTAATTTCAATCATAACAGGTCTGCCATGTGGGCAATACCTAACTTCATTATCTGAGAAAAGTCTTTTTATAAAAGCTTCACGCTCGTACTGAGTTGTATTATATCCAGCCTTTATAGCCGCCTTGCATGCCAAAAGACTCAAAAGCCAATTTTTCTTTTCTGTTATAACCCTCTGTCTGTTCTGTGCAAGATAGCCTGCCAGCTCACACACCAAGTCTGCAACATCATCCGCACTAACCTCCATGGGGCATTCATGAACAATGACCATTCCGCTGCCAAAATCCTCAACTTCAAAGCCGGACTCTAAAAGCAAATCGAGATTATCAAGAACGGCTGAATATTCCTCCTTTGAAAGAGTTACGCTAATCGGAGATAAAAGCACCTGTCTGTTTATATGATCATTCTTTTTAAGCTTATTAAATAGCATCCTCTCATGTGCTGCGTGCTTGTCAACCATGAAAAGGCTGTTTCCTTTTTGGACAATTATATACGTTTTAAACGCTTCGCCTATAACAGTAATCTGCTCCTCGCTGTTATCTTTGTCCTCATTTTGAGCTTCTTTATTTTCATGTTCCTCGTATTCTTCCTTGCTCGAAGCTTTAATCTCTTCCCAAGTCTGCTGAACTTGATTTTCTTCCCTGAGATTTTCCTCTTTAGCCTTATTCTGCTTGGAATAGAAATAATCAAGTGTTGAAGGTTCTTCACTCTCAAGCGGCAAATCAATTTTCGGGCTTGCCACGGATGATAAAAAATCATCCTGACTTGTTGTTACTTGAGCTTTCACAGCCTCTGGTGCATTTACTACATTTGGGCTGCTGATTTTAGGTCCGTTCTCGTTTGTAGTCCTATATGTGTTTATATTAAATGAGCTGTTGGATTTCGGCTCATTCTTATATTCATCCTTATGTAAATTATGTGAAAATTCATTTGCAGACTGATTTTGCCAAAAATCCGGATTCTTTTGGGGCATTCTAAGCTGCTCTGTCTGCGGCCTTGCCTGCTCAAAAAGTGATGGTTCCAGCTTTCGCTGCAAGCAGACCAATGGAGGTGTATCTCTCATCTCCAATGCGTTTTTAGCGGCATAATAAACTGCACTAAATACAGAGCGTTCATTTGCAAAACGCACCTCAATCTTTGCAGGATGTACATTGACATCAACTAGCATAGGGTTAGTGTTTATATTTAATATGCAATAAGGGAATTTTCCAACCATTACTGTATTTTTATATGCCTCTGTCAAGGCGGCTGAGCCTGTACCTGTTTTTACAAGTCTTCCGTTTACAAAGAAGAACTGCATATTGCGGTTTGCTCTTGATTTTGACGGCTTAGAAACAAGGCCTTTTACCTCTACGCCCTCATATATATATTCAGCTTGCATAAGCCCGTCTGAAAAATCTCTGCCTAAGATTTCAAAAGCCGTTGTCTTTAAATCGCCGCTGCCTGATGTAAAAAGAGTGTTCTTTCCCTCTCTTATAAAGCGGATTGAAACATCTGGATGTGACAGTGCTATCTTATCTACAACACCTGCTACTGCGTTAGCCTCGGTTACATCTTTTTTTAGAAACTTCATTCTCGCAGGAGTGTTAAAAAATAAATCCCTAACAACGATAGTTGTACCCTTAGGGCAGCCTGCGTCATCAATTAATTCTTCTTCGCCTGCACAAATACAGTAACGTGTACCTGTTTGCTCATTTGATGTTCTTGTCAGCACCTCAACTTTTGCAACTGCTGCAATAGAGGCTAAGGCTTCACCTCTAAAGCCCAACGTCATAATTGCATCAAGATCATCTTTGTGCTTTATTTTACTCGTTGCATGGCTTTTAAAAGCGTTTGCAATATCTTCTCTTTCTATACCGCAGCCGTTATCCGTTATACGAATATACTTTATGCCGCCGTTTTGAATTTCTACAGTGACGTTTTTTGCACCTGCGTCTATCGCATTCTCTAATAGCTCTTTCACTACAGAAGCCGGTCTTTCTACCACTTCTCCTGCAGCTATAAGTTCTGCTATTTCCTTAGGAAGTACATTAATTTTTGCCATTGACCGAGCCTCCTTAATTTATTTAAAGCAATTAAATATCCTTGCAGGCTTTTGACAGCTCATAAAGGACGCCCATTGCTTCAATCGGCGTAAGCGTATTTACATCAAGAGCTTTTAGCCTTTTGACAATATCATCTGAACGATTATCTCCAAACGACATCTGCATATCATCATCTTTATCCTTGTTTGCCGGAACTGTTTTTACCATAACAATTCCGTTTTCTTCAAGCTCTTTTAGGACCTTTTTTGCTCTTTCAACAACGGGCTTTGGCACACCTGCCAGCTTAGCAACCTCTATGCCGTAGCTTCCGTCCGCTCCGCCTCTTACTATTCTTCTTAAAAATGTAATATCATCGCCGCGTTTCTTCACTGCGATATTATAGTTTTTCACTCCATCAATCTGTCCCTCAAGCTCTGTCAGCTCATGGTAATGGGTTGCAAAGAGCGTTTTTGCGCCAAGCTTCTTTTTATCAGCTGCATATTCAAGCACAGCTCTCGCTATGCTCATACCGTCAAATGTGGAAGTGCCTCTGCCGATTTCATCAAAAATAATTAGACTTTTTGAAGTCGCATTTTTTAAAATTTCTGCGACCTCACTCATCTCAACCATAAACGTTGACTGACCTGCAGAGAGGTCATCGGATGCACCTATTCTTGTAAACACGCTGTCTACAATGCCGATTTCTGCACTTGCAGCAGGGACAAACGAGCCTGCCTGCGCCATTATTGCCATCAATGCTACCTGACGCATATATGTAGATTTACCTGCCATATTGGGGCCTGTAATTATTGCGCAGCGGTTCTCATCGCAGTCTAAGGATGTATCATTAGGAACAAACGGCTCGCCTCCAAGCATTTTTTCTACTACAGGATGCTTGCCCTCCTTTATGCGAAGTACAGGCGTCGTTGACATCTGCGGACATATATAATTATTCTCTGCCGCAACAACTGCAAATGAGCAAAGCACATCTAAGGCTGCAACAGCAGAAGCTGTTCTTTGTACTCTTGAAAGCTCATTAGCTGTTTTCTTTCTGACATCGTCGAAAATCTCATATTCAAGCTTCACGATTCTGTCCTGCGCTCCTAATACCTTTGCTTCAAGATCCTTTAACTCCTGAGTTATATATCTTTCGCAATTAGCGAGCGTCTGCTTTCTTATATACTCATCGGGAACTAAATCCTTATAAGCATTTGAAACCTCTATATAATATCCGAAAACTCGGTTGTATCCTATTTTAAGCTTTTTAATGCCTGTTTTCTCCTGCTCTTTTTGCTGAATAGCTGCGATATAGTCCTTACCATTAATAACTATATCACGCAGAGAATCAAGCTCAGGATGAAATCCGTCCCTGATCATACCGCCCTCTCTTATTGAAAATGGCGGTTCTTCTACTATTGCTGCATCAATAATTGTACGAATATCATCTAGTGTATCAATATTATTTGTAATTTCTTTTATTAAAGCGCATTCGAATTTTGCAGTATCCTCTTTAATTGCGGGAAGATTTGCAGCTGCTGATGAAAGCGCCCTCAATTCCTTTGCACCTGCTGTGCCGAAGGAAATTCTTGTCATAAGTCTTTCAAAATCATGGATATTAGAAAGATTTTCTATAATATCGCTGCGAAGCATAGGCTGAGAGATAAGCTCTGATACCGCATTATGTCTTCTTGTGATTGCTGCAAGAGATACAAGCGGACGTTCAAGCCAGCTTCTAATCATTCTTTTACCCATAGGTGTCTGAGTTTTATCAAGCACCCAAAGAAGAGATCCTCTCTTCTCTCTGTTTCGCATTGTTTCAACAATTTCTAAGTTGCGAAGTGCTGAAACATCGAGCTTCATAAAGTTTAAATCACTATAGAAGCTGATTTCTGAAATATTTTCGAGGTCATTTTTTTGAACCTCGCAAAGGTACCTTAAGGCTGCTCCCAAGGCAGACACCGCTGTGCTGTCCGTCTTAAGCTCAAGCTCTGATACATCATTCTTTTTAAAGTGTGAGCAGATTAATCTCGAACAAGACTTCGTATCAAAATAATCGTCACTTAATTCGTCAGCTAATGCCTCCGTCTTATTTGCGACAAAAGAAAAGACTTTTTTAAGAGCTGCACTTTCTTCATTAAAAATAATTTCGCTCGGCATAAATCTACCGATTTCATTTATTATTTTCTCTGATATTGAGGATGTGAACTCTGTAAGATTTACAGTACCTGTTGAGATGTCTACAAAGCATATTCCTGCTGACTCTCCCCTTGTGCAAAGGCAGGATAAGAAGTTATTCCTGCTCTCATTGAGCATACTGTTTTCTATAACTGTACCCGGTGTTAAAACTCTTGTTACTTTTCTTTTAACAATTCCTTTGGCAAGTGCAGGATCCTCTACCTGCTCACATACTGCTACCTTATAGCCTTTTGCAACAAGTCTTGCCATATAGCTATCTGCACTGTGAAACGGTACGCCGCACATTGGGGCTTTTTCCTCTTGTCCGCAGGCTCTTCCTGTTAAAACAAGCTCTAATTCCCTTGACGCTGTTACAGCATCGTCGAAGAACATCTCGTAGAAATCTCCAAGTCGAAACATGAGTATTGTGTCTGGATAGCTCTTTTTAGTTTCAAAATACTGTTTCATCATCGGAGTTAATTCTGCCATCGGGTTTTCCATCCTCTCTAATTCTCTGCTTAAAAAAATTCTTTTGCTCCGCAGATAAACTGCGGAGCTTTAAGTTTGCTTATCTAAATATATTAGCAGCCTGAGCAGCTTGAGCAATCGCAGCTGCAGCCATGCTCTTCAGGAAGCTCACATGTTGCAGGATCCTGTCCCTGAATGCAAAGTGTAAGAATACCTACAATCTGCTTCATCATTTCGTCAACGTCAGCTCTTGCAACTTCAAACTTCTGCATATTTTCGTTCTCCATAACCTTCTTGTAAAGGTCATTGAATTCTTCCTCATATGCGTGAAGCTTCTGCTCGTCCTTATCTTCCTTCATTGCCTCGTGCTGATAAGACATCTGGCAAAGTTGAATTCTGCCCATAATATCGTTGAGCTGTGTATCTGCTTCGTTTGCCTTCTGTGCTTCCATGAACTTAAGGTATCTTTCATCCTCCTGAATTGCTGCACCAAGTTCTCTTGTAAGTGAAATAATATCCATTTGTATAACTCCTTATATTTTATCCGCATTTGCGGAGATTTAACTTTTTAATCAACAATCTCGCCCTTGAGCATCCATATCATTGCCTCTGTGACCTTGACTGTTTTGAAGGTTCCTATTACGCTTTCATCTGCTGGGAACTCAATAATAATATTTCCGCCTGTTCTGCCGGAGATCAAGCCGTCTTTTTTCTCCACCTTGCCCTCGCATAGGACTCTATATTCTTTTCCAACCATCTGCGCTGTACGCTTTGCCGCAATTTTTTCCTGTGCATCGCAAAGCTCTCTAAACCACTTACCCTTTTTCTCTCTTGTTATAGGATCGGGCATCTTAGCAGCTACTGTGCCGATTCTAGGTGAATATATAAATGTATAAAGAGAGGTGTATTGCGCTCTCTCTATTAATTTAACTGTATCAAGAAATTCCTCATAGGTTTCACCCGGAAAGCCTACAATAATATCACTTGTAAATGAAATATCGCGCATTTTTTCACGGGCATAATCGATAAGTGTCAAGTACTTTTCAACATTATAGCATCTGTTCATAGCCTTTAAGACTCTGTTATTGCCGCACTGAACAGGCAGGTGAAGGTGTCTTGCAACCTTTTCGCATTCTGCCATTGTATCAATTAATTCAAATGTACAATCCTTGGGATGAGATGTCATAAAGCGAATTATGAAATCGCCCGGAATATCATTTATTTTTCTTAAAAGAGTAGAAAAATTGATTTCATTTTCCTTATCGTTGCCGTATGAGTTAACATTTTGACCGATAAGTGTAATTTCCTTATAGCCCTGCGCTACAAGCTGCTTTGCTTCTTCAATTATTGTTTCGCTGTCACGGCTTCTCTCTCTGCCCTTAACATATGGTACAATACAATATGTGCAGAAATTATTGCAGCCGTACATAATCGGCAGCCAAGCCTTGAAGCTTGAATCTCTGTATATCGGAACATCCTCCGCTATAACTCCGTCATTTTTTTCTGTATCAAAAACTCTTTTGCCCTTTGAATATGACTTGTAGAGAAGCTCTGGGAGCTTATGTGCAACATGAGTGCCAAAGACTATATCAACATAGGGGTAACTGTTTTTAATTTTTTCTGAAATATGCTCCTGCTGCATCATACAGCCGCAAAGAAGAATCTTAAAGTCCTCCTTTGTTTCCTTTAGCTTTTTAAGCGCGCCTACATTGCCAAAGAGCCTGTCCTCTGCATGCTCACGAATTGCGCAGGTATTAAAGAGAACTAAATCCGCCTCCTCAGCACTGTCTGCAAATTCATATCCCATCTGTGTGAACATACCCTTTAGGCGGTCACTGTCTGCGAGGTTGCCCTGACAGCCAAAGGTGTGAACATATGCCTTAGGTGTCCTGTCCGCAAACTTTGTATCTAATATCATATGTACAAGAGACATATATTCTCTTTGCTTATTTATCTCCTCTTGGGAAACCATTACATTTCTGCGAATATTCTGACTCACTATCTCTTCCTCCGAATATAGCTATTTATCAATTTATTATACAATAATGGTTACATTTTTTCAACTAAAATATACATATACTATATATTATTTTTATCCAAATAAAAATAAACTTATATTATCTCTGCTTACGCAATATATTTTAGCCTTTTGCAAATATAATTATATCTATTATTTTCATATGCTTATAAAATCATAGAGCATATTTGACATTTTGATACTATTTAATATACCCGCCGTATTTCTCATCAGAAATAAAGAGCTTGCTTTAATATAGAAGTACAAAATATTTAAGTATATTTTAATAAGTATATTTTAATGCATTTGCAAATGTAATCTCGTCACAGAAAATCTAAATTAAAAAAGATAAAATTAGTCTACCATTAATCATTAAAATAAGATATAATATTTTAGGTGTACGACTTTCAGGAGGTAACAAACATGAAAAAATACGATGCTGTTATTATTGGATATGGCCCTGCAGGCATCTCTGCTTCTTTATACATCCAGCGTGCAGGACTTAAAAGTCTTGTAATAGGCAAGGATTTCGGTGCTTTAAAAAACGCTGAAAGCATTGATAATTATTACGGTCTTGAAAAGCCACTTTCAGGAGTTGAGCTTGCTAAGGCAGGAATTGAACAGGCTAAGTCTTTAGGTGCTGATGTTATAACTGACGAGGTTTTCGGCATAAGCTGGAACGGTGATTATGTCGTTTCTTGTGCAAGCGGTCAGTACAGCGCCACAGCAGTTATAATGGCTACAGGCTCACAGAGAAAAACTGTCAAGCTCCCCGGAATCAAAGAGCTTGAGGGCAGAGGTGTCAGCTACTGTGCTGTCTGCGATGCATTCTTCTACAGAAATAAGGACGTTGCAGTTCTCGGCAACACTCAGTATGCCATGCACGAAGCAGGTGAGCTTATAAACATCGCTTCATCAGTCACTCTTTTGACAGACGGATTGGAAATAGAGGGTGACACACTTGACGGCTTAAAGGTAATTAATAAAAAGCTAAAGAGCGTTTATGGTGAAGAAAAGTTTTCCGGCGTTGAGTTTGAAGATGGCGAGAAGAAGGAATTCGCAGGTCTGTTCATAGCACTTGGCAGTGCTGGTACAACTGACCTTGCAAGGAAAGCCGGCGCTAATTTAAACGGCAACAGCATTTCAGTAAATGAAAATATGGAAACAGGTCTTCCCGGACTTTATGCTGCAGGCGACTGCGTTGGCGGCATTTTGCAGGTGAGTGTCGCTGTAGCCGAGGGTGCTAAATCCGCTATGAATGCAATAAAATATATAAGAGCTCAGAAAAAGGGAGAATGATTTTTTGAAAAGCTTTACTATAGGCAAAAATGATGCAGGACAAAGAGCAGATAAGTTTGTAAGAAAAACTGTTCCAAATCTGCCTGATGCGCTGCTGTACAAATATATGAGACTCAAGCGCATAAAACTAAACAGAAAAAAATGTGAAATTTCAACTCGTCTTAAAGAAGGCGATGTTATGGATATGTACATAAATGACGAATTCTTTGAGCAGAAATTTGACCGCTATGATTTTATGCACGCATCCACAAATCTTTCAATAATATACGAAGACGAAAATATTATGCTTTGTGATAAGAAGGTTGGACTTCTCTCCCACCCTGATGACACAGAATATACAGATACCCTCTTAACTAGAATAAAAAGATACCTTTTTGAAAAGGGTGAATACAATCCCAAGGACGAAAATTCGTTTGCACCTGCACTTGTTAATAGGATTGACAGAAACACTGGTGGAATTGTTATCGCAGCTAAAAATGCAAATGCTTTAAGAATTTTAAACCAAAAGCTAAAGGATAGAGAGCTGAGAAAATTTTATCTTCTAGTAGTTCATGGTGTTCTAAAGCAAAAGGACGGTATTCTTCATGGTTGGCTTACTAAGGACGAAAAGAAAAATCTTGTAAAGGTCTTTACTAAGGAAGTACCATCCTCAAAGGAAATCAAAACAAAATATAAGGTTTTAAACGAAAACAAAAATATGAGCCTTGTTGAGGTTGAGCTTTTAACAGGCAGAACTCATCAGATAAGAGTGCACTTTGCTTCAATCGGTCATCCGCTGATAGGTGACGGAAAGTACGGCAGAAACAATCTCAATAAGGAACTGGGATATAAAAAGCAATTTCTCTATTCCTACAGGCTCCAATTTGATTTTAAGACTGACGCAGGAGAGCTTAATTATTTAAACGGAAGGTCCTTTAGCGTTCCAAAAGTTTGGTTTAAAGAAGCTTTTCTAAATGACGAACTATAAAGATTGAATGTATATACTATTAATATTATAAAAACTTGCATAAAAGGTAGCTTTTTTGACTTGTAAAATTAATATAAATAGTATAGAATAGAAATGTCGCATTTTAGGTTTATAAAATGCTCACACCAACAGAAAAGGATGAAATAAAAATGGCTAACAAAGATAACCAGAAAAATTCAGCGGTAGCCTCTCGTGAAGAGCGCAAGGCTCGTCTTGCTAAGGAAGCAACCGTCAGCAAGCAGAAAAAAGAAGCTAACCGCGGTGCAATCAAAATAGCAAAGAGAGTTGTTGCTATCGTTCTTGCAATCGCTATTGCATGTGGTATCGCATGGGTAGTAATTGATCAGACAGCTGTACTTAAAAAGACAAATACAGTTTTATCTTTCGGTGAAATTGACATCAGTGAGCTTGAGTACAGCTACTACTACAACAGACAGATCAGCAATGTTTACTACATGGCTCAGATGTATGCTCAGTATGGCATGAACATAGGCATTGATCCTACTGTTGCTCCGGACAAGCAGAACTACGGCACAGATAAGGACGGCAAGCCCATCACTCTTGCTAAGTACGCTCAGGACGCTACTGTAGAGGCTCTTCAGGAATACATGATTCTCTATAATGAGGCTATTGAAAAAGGCTATAAGCTCACAGAAGAAGAGCAGAAGAAGATTGACGAGAGCGTTGAGCAGCTTCGCCAGTCAGCAGCACAAAACAACTTCTCATTAAATGCTTATTTAAAGGCTACAATGGGCAAGGGCATAACAGAGAAGTTTTATCGTGAGCAGCTTGAAATTGAGACTATCGTTTCAAGATACCAGCAGGAAACAAACAAGAAGCTCATGGACTCCTACTCAGCAAAGGAAATTGAAAACACCTATAATAAGAACAAGGATAACTATGACTCAATAGATGCAAGAATCTACAACTTCACAGTTACACCTCTTAAGGCAGAAAAGGGTGAAAGCGATAAGGATCTCGCTAAGAGACAGGAAAAGGCAAACAAGCAGCTCAAGGCTGACGCAGAAAAGATGGCTAATGCAGCTGTCAGCGACAAGGCTTTCGTAGATTACGCTAAGAAGCTCAACAAGGATAATAAGGATTACAACGCAGATGATGCAACACTTATGAAGAATGTTGATAACGCAACTATCACATCCTCTGTTTCTGAAGCTGGTGCAAAGTGGGCATTTGATGATAAAAGACAGGCAGGCGACGTTAAGGTATTCCAGATTGGCGATGACAAAAACGTTTCCGGCTACACAGTTCTTTTCATAAAGAAAGCTCAGTATGCTCCTGAAGCTGTTGATGTCCGTCACATCCTCGTATCATTTGTAGACGATCCCTCAGCTCAGCAGACAGAACCCACTAAGGAGCAGAAGGAAGCTGCTAAGAAGAACGCTGATGCAATCTTCGCAGAGTGGAAGAATGGTCCTAAGACTGAAGAATCCTTCGCAGAGCTTGCAAAGAAGAAGTCAAAGGATGAAGGCAGTGCAAAGGAAGGCGGTCTTATCGCAGGTATAACAAGCGACGCTAATCTTGTAGAGCCTTTCCTTAACTGGTCTATTGATTCAAAGAGAAAGCCCGGCGATACAGGTATTGTTGAAACACAGTACGGCTATCATATCATGTACTTCTCAAAGAAGGATCTTGCTTGGAAGAATGAAATCCGTGCTGGCAAGGCAAGCGAGGACTTCCAGAAGGAAATGGATGATCTCAAGAAATCTGACAAGTATAAGCTCCAGAAGAACGACAAGAAGATTACAAAGGTAGTAGATTCTTTCGTTAAGGAATATTCAAAGCAGCTTGCTATGCAGGCAGCTCAGAAATAAGAGCTAAACTAAATAAAAGTTACCGAGAAGGGTTTATCCTTTCTCGGTATTTTTTATTTATGAAAAAGTCCACGCAGAAAAATCTGCATGGACAATTTTTATATCTTTTTCTCGGGGATTCTTTCAAAAACATATTGTATATCTGTAGATAAGTCATCTCTAAAATGAAAGTTTAATCTGTTGAATGATTTCATCCCCTCAGGTGCCTGTATGTTGTTTTCTGCTAGGAAACGCACCATTTCTCCCCTTGCCATTTTTGCAAAGGTCGCCTTTTGCTTTAGCTTGCCGTTTACATTTTCGCAAAAGCTGCAGCTTATAAGTGTATCCTCTTTTGTCAAATATTTTTCAATACATTTAGAGTATTCCTTGGAAGCAAGATTTATAATTACTCTGTCGTTTTCGCACGCCTTATAGAGCAAATCTCCCCAAAAATCATATAGATTCTTATGACCGTCAACGCTTAATTTTGCCTGCATTTCAAGTCTGTATGGCGTTACGGCATCAAGAGGTCTTAAGGCTCCGTAAAAGCCTGAAAGAATAAGCAGATTTCTCTCAATATAATCGAAATGCTTATCCTCAAAGACAGATGGTGCCATATATTGAAACGCTATCCCATCATAGGCTAAAATTGCTGGAGTTAAGTTTTTCGTTAAATCCATGGTATTAAGCCTTTGAATATTCTGCTGCACTATTGACTCATTGCAATTCCATACTTTTTTAAGCTCTTCATGGCTTAAGCCCTTGAGAGCATCTAGGATTAATTGGGTTTTATCTATGTATTGCGGCATGCTGTTATAAGATATATAATCTGCATCTGTACGCATTTTCTTTGCAGGTGCAAGTATAATTTTCATTATATCTCCTCGAGCATCTTCTGTGCATCCTCGGCAGCTTTAACCTTGCCATTTGCCTTTACAATTATACCGGCTTCATCTATTAAATAAGTCGTTCTAACAACGCCCATGGATACCTTGCCATAAAGCTTTTTCTCTTTCCATACGTCGTATGCTTCGATAACCTCTCTTTGAGGATCTGAAAGAATTGTAAAAGCTAAGTCGAATTTATCAGAAAATTTCTTATGTGACGCTACAGTGTCCTTGCTAATTCCCAAAATTACAGCTCCTTTTTCGGAAAAAGCCGGAATATTCTCTGAATAGCCGCAAGCCTGCTTTGTGCAGCCCGGTGTATTATCCTTTGGGTAGAAATAAAGTATAACCTTTTTTCCTATATAATCTGACAGCTTATGTGCTTCACCATTTTGATCGAGAAGTTCAAATTCAGGTGCTTTTGAACCTATTTCAAGCATTTTTATTCCTCCTAAATTAATTTTCTTTTATAGCTGCATTAACCCTCTGACGAAGATTTAATATAAATTGCTGATTTCTAGGATAGCTCTTTAATGTAATCTTTTGACCTGCTTCATCTTCAATAAGTGCTAGAACTTTTTCTCTTCCAAGCTTTGACTCTAAAAGCTTTAAAGCTCTCAAATCCTCTATTGCATCATAGAATACCTTTAATCTCAAAGAATTAAGTGCAGTTCCATCCTCCGCAGGGTATACGACAAAAGCATCTCCTGACGGGAATGCCTTTCCGGCGTCTGTTATTTCATAGGGATTTACAGCACCCTTTGAATACTGCTTATACCAGAAATTATATCCCCACTGTAAAAAGCCCACTGCATTATAGACATACAGCTGAACACCTAAAATTCGGTTTCTCTCTGACGGCATAGCAAAAAACCTGTTTGCAACATTTTCTTGGTGCTGTGAACAACAATAATATGTCCAAAATTCCTTAGTCTTACCGACAAAGCTCTCCGCATGATTGTTTGCAGGAATAGGATATTCCACAACACCTTTATTAAAGAATTTTACATCTGACAGTGCATCAATAATCTTAAAGTCCGGGAAGAGTGAGCGAATAAATTCCGCACGCTTTTTATAAACCCTGTAATTTACAAGGCTCGGTTCATCAGAAACGTGGAAGTATACCCTATCCCTAAGTCCCATTTCATCAATAAGCTTAACAAGTTCCTTGGAAAGCTGAGTCAAGAAGCTATTATACTGCTTGCCGCCTGCCCAAGTACTCCATCCAAAAATTTTCTTTTGCTTGCCGTTTACTTCTGCCATTACCTTAGGTGCGTGCAAAGCACCCCACTGGGTATAGAAGTGCGACATTTCAAAATACTTAATCCCACATTTTTCGCAAAGCTCAAACCATCTTTTTAATTTATCAAAATTAAAGGAATAGTTATCACCATCTTTTTTTACATCAACAAGCTGAACTGTAGGTCTTTCTCCACCAATCTCAGTGTCAAGAGGCGGTGTGAAAAGCGGTGTCAAAAGCATATTTATGCCGTGGCTTGCGGCATTTCTTATATAATTTTCAAGAATTTTCCAATGTTCCTCGCTCAATGGCTCCACATTGTAATGTGTTGCAAGGCAATCGCAGTGAAACCACATTGTACAGATTAAATCCTGTTCGGGCATAACTGCGTCTATCACCTCAACCCCAATTTTATCTATTGTCGATTGATTTTCGCTGACAAGCTCTACACTCAGCTCTTTTTTTCCACTTGAGGCATTTGCTGCGTCAAGTTCAACCCAAACACTATACCACAAGGCTTTCTTTATTTCTATTTTACCCTCAATCGGCATTAAAAGCTCGGGAAATTTGCCCGCTTCTTTTCTCAGAAAATAATCATCTGAATCCTTATAGCACGGGAAATCAGAATTAATCTCTTTTACAAGATATACATTTGTGTTGTTCTCATCCCAGCCGCTCACCTTAACCTCAGCTGTCAAGTCCTCATCTGAGCAAAATGCAAGCTCAAAAGAGCTTCTCTCACCTTTGAGCATTGAAAAGCTCTTTAATATTTCATCCTTCGGTTCTTCATCCGAAAACACCTTTGAAAGTGAGCTTAACATCATAGTTTTAATCATATATAAATCCCCCCATATTTTTAAAGCATCCTTTTAAGATACTGTCCTGTATAAGATTTTTCGCACTCTGCAACCTCCTCAGGCGTACCTTGTGCAACTAACCAGCCGCCTCCGTCACCGCCCTCAGGTCCTAAATCAATAATATAATCCGCTGTTTTTATTACATCCAAATTGTGTTCAATAACCAAAACTGTATTTCCATTATCAACTAATGTCTGTAAAACTTCAGTTAGCTTATGAACGTCCGCAGTGTGAAGTCCCGTTGTAGGCTCATCCAATATATATATTGTTTTTCCGGTTGCCCTTTTGGACAGCTCTGTCGCAAGCTTAACTCGCTGAGCCTCTCCGCCTGAAAGAGTTGTTGCCGGCTGTCCTATCTTAACATAGCCTAATCCTACATCATAGAGAGTTTGAAGCTTTCTTCTGATTTTCGGGATATTGGAGAAGAAATTAAGTCCCTCCTCTACAGTCATCTCGAGAACATCGAAAATATTTTTATCTTTATATTTAATTTCAAGCGTTTCTCTGTTATATCTCGCACCCTTGCAAACCTCACACGCAACATAAATATCCGCTAAAAAGTGCATTTCGATTTTTACAATACCATCGCCTTGACATGCCTCACAGCGGCCGCCTTTTACATTAAAGGAAAAGCGGTTAGCTTTATAGCCCTTTGCCTTTGCGTCAGCAGTTGAAGCATATAGCTCTCTTATATCTGTAAACACACCCGTATAGGTTGCAGGATTTGAACGAGGTGTTCTTCCAATGGGCGACTGGTCGATGCATATAACCTTATCGAGATTTTCTATTCCCTCAAAGCCTGCATTTTTGCCCTCATATCTGCTCGCACCATTTAATTCACTTGCAAGCTTTTTATACAGTATTTCATTTACAAGCGATGATTTTCCTGAGCCTGATACACCCGTTACACATACGAACTCGCCCAGAGGTATTTCGACATCTATATTTTTAAGATTATTTTCACTTGCACCCAGAATTTTCAAAAATTTGCCGTTGCCCTTTCTCCTCTGCTCCGGTACGGGGATTTTCTTTTTCCCGCTTAAATACTGGCCTGTTATAGATTGCTCACAAGCCATAATTTCCTGTGCAGTTCCTTGACATACAATATTACCACCATGTATGCCCGCTCCAGGTCCAACATCAACAATATAATCTGCCTCTCGCATAGTATCTTCATCATGCTCAACAACAATTAGAGTATTTCCTATATCTCTCAGGTGCTTCAAGGTGTCCAAAAGCTTATCATTATCCCTTTGATGAAGTCCAATGCTAGGCTCATCCAAAATATAAAGCACACCCACTAGCGATGAACCAATCTGAGTTGCAAGACGTATTCTTTGGCTCTCACCACCCGATAAAGTCGCTGATGATCTTGAGAGAGTCAAGTAGCCAAGACCTACACTGTTTAAAAATGTAAGTCTATCCTTTATCTCCTTTATAACTAATTTTGCAATCTTTTCGTCACGCTCGCAGAGCTTAAGGTTTTCAAGAAATTCAATCTCTTTTTCAACTGATTTATTACAAAATTCATCAATATTAATTCCGCCGACTGTAACGCACAAGGATTCTTTTCTAAGTCTTGCTCCGTGACACTGCGGACATTTCTGCTGCGACATAAAATGCTCTAAAGCAGCTCTTTGCGTGTCGCTCGTTGTTTCATGATAGCGTCTTTCAATATTATTTGCAATGCCTTCAAATGTAGTCATATATGAGCCTGAGCCGTATTCGTTCTTCCTCGTAAGACGGATTTTTTCATTGCCTGTACCATATAGAATAGCATGCTGTCCCTCTTTGGGAATATCCTTAAACGGAGTATCCAATGTAAAGTTAAAGTGCTTTGCAATACCCTCCATATACATCTGTGCGATTGTGCCGCCCTCGGCATTGCTCCAGCCCGATGCTATAATTGCACCATCCCTTATAGAAAGTTCTTTATTCGGTACAATCAAATCAATATCAGGCTTCATAAAAACAGCAAGGCCTGAGCAAGCGGGACAAGCACCAAACGGATTATTAAATGAAAACATTCTCGGACTTAGTTCTTCTACACTGACACCATGCTCAGGGCATGCGTAGTCAAGTGAAAAAAGCTGCTCCTCGCCGCCTATTACATCAACAAGCAGAAGCCCCTTTGAAAGATTCGTCGCTGTTTCGATTGAATCTGTAAGTCTGCTTCTTATTCCCTCTTTTACAACAAGTCTATCAATTACGACCTCAATATTATGCTTTTTATTCTTTTCAATCGGAATTCTTTCGCTTAAATCATAGATAATTCCATCCACTCTTATGCGAACATAGCCCGACTTCTTAATACTCTCAATTTCCTTTTGAAACTCGCCCTTTTTGCCTCTAGCAATAGGTGCCATAATCTGAAGCTTTGAACCCTCCGGCAGCTTTAAAACACTGTCAGTAATGTCATCAACTGTCTGTCTAGAAATCTCTCTGCCGCATACTGGACAATGAGGAATACCGATTCTAGCATAGAGAAGTCTTAAATAGTCATAAATTTCGGTAACAGTACCAACTGTTGAACGCGGGTTCTTTGAAGTTGTTTTTTGGTCGATTGAAATTGCAGGGGATAGTCCCTCTATATAATCAACGTTGGGCTTCTCCATCTGTCCTAGGAACTGCCTTGCATAGGACGAAAGTGATTCAACATATCTTCGCTGTCCCTCTGCATAAATAGTATCAAATGCAAGAGATGATTTGCCAGAGCCTGAAAGTCCAGTAAAAACTATTAGCTTATCTCTTGGAATCTCTATATCAACGTTTTTTAAATTATGCTCTTTAGCACCTTTAACTACAATGCTTTTGCTTGCCAAAAACTTCACTCCCTTTATTTTCCTTCTCTTAACTTTTGAATTTTATCTCGCAAATATGCTGCATGCTCAAATTCAAGAATTTTTGCTGCTGCTTTCATCTCAGCTGTGAGCTTATCAATCATTTCCTCTCGCTCACGTCTAGTCATCTTGCTTATTGGCTTTTCCTTAGTTGCCTTTTGAGTTGTAATTTCAAGAATATCACGGACATCTTTAACTATTGTTTTCGGCGTTATTCCATGCTCCTTATTATATTGCATCTGCTTTTCTCGTCTGCGTTGGGTTTCAACTATAGCCTTCTCCATAGACGGCGTTACACAGTCGGCATACATTATAACCTCACCATTCGCATTTCTTGCAGCTCTGCCTATCGTCTGAATAAGTGACGTTTCCGAGCGTAGGAAGCCCTCCTTATCAGCATCAAGAATCATAACGAGTGACACCTCAGGTATATCAAGTCCCTCTCTTAAAAGATTTATTCCGACTAATACATCAAACTCGCCCAAACGTAAATCTCTTATTATCTCCATGCGTTCGATTGTGTCTATATCAGAATGCATATATCGAACCTTTATTCCGAGATTTAATAAGAAGTCTGTCATATCCTCAGCCATTTTTTTCGTAAGAGTTGTGAGAAGCACCCTCTCGCCCTTCGCTGTACGCTTATTTATTTCTGATATTATATCGTCAATCTGTCCATCAATAGGTCTTACTGAAATTAACGGATCAAGAAGCCCTGTCGGACGAATCAGCTGCTCCGCTACACCTGTGCTTTTCTCCTGCTCAAAAGGACCTGGAGTTGCACTTACAAATATCTTTTGACCTAGCTTATCATAGAATTCATCAAATGTAAGCGGTCTGTTGTCATACGCAGACGGAAGTCTAAAGCCATACTCGACAAGAGAATCCTTCCTTGACTTATCACCTGCATACATACCTCTAACCTGAGGCAGTGTTACATGAGATTCATCAACAAAAAGTATGAAGTCATCTGGGAAGTAGTCCAGCAAAGTATAAGGTGCTGAGCCAGCCTTTCTGCCAGACATAACTCTTGAATAGTTTTCAATACCCTTGCAAAAGCCTGTTTCCTTGAGCATTTCTATATCATATTCTGTACGCTGCTTTATTCTTTGAGCCTCAAGAAGCTTGCCCTCGCTCTCAAAGTTTTTTACACATTCCTCCATTTCATCATGGATTTCCTGTGTAGCCTTTTCCATTTTTTCCTTTGAAACAACATAGTGCGATGCAGGATAAATCGCAGCGTGTGAAAGTACCCCTTTAACCTCTCCTGTCAAAACGTGAATCTCTGAGATTCTGTCAATCTCATCGCCAAAAAATTCCACTCGTATGGCAGTGTCGTTTGACTGAGTTTGAAAGATTTCAACCACATCTCCCCTAACTCTAAATTTATTACGCACGAAGTTAACATCATTTCGTTCATACTGAATTTCTACAAGCTTATCTATAAGCTCATCACGGCTTTTTTGCATTCCCGGACGAAGTGAGATAACCATTGTACGATAATCAATGGGATCACCAAGAGAATAAATGCAAGAAACAGATGCGACAATTATAACATCTCTTCTTTCTGAAAGGGCAGAGGTCGCCGAATGTCTAAGCTTATCAATTTCATCATTGACAGCAGAATCCTTTTCGATATAGGTATCTTTGCTCGGAATATAAGCCTCCGGCTGATAATAGTCATAATAGGATACAAAATATTCAACTGCATTATTCGGAAAAAACTCTTTAAATTCTGAACACAACTGACCTGCAAGCGTTTTATTGTGTGCAAGAATCAATGCAGGTCTATTAAGCTTTTGAATTATATTTGCCATCGTAAAGGTTTTGCCTGAACCCGTTACACCTAAAAGTGTTTGCTCCATACAGCCCTTATTAACTCCATCAACCAATTTTTCTATTGCCTGCGGCTGGTCACCTGTCGGCTTATATGGTGCTGATAATTCAAAATGATCCACTGTAAAACCTCCTCTTTAAGTAAATACTCTTGTTCTAATTTTTATTATTAGCATATAAAACCTAATATAGTATTATATCATATTTAAATAAAAATCTAAATATTAGACAGAATTTTTTAAAAACTTTTTTGCACTGCAACAGTAAAAGACGAACACCGCCGTTCATAAGAACAGCGGTGCTAATTTTTTAATTTGTGACATTGCTATTATCTCTGTATCGGTATAAATTAGATGGTCTACAAGATTTACTCCCAGTCCAAAAAACGCTGAGATAATTGACTTCGTAGCCTCCACATCATCCCTAGACGGAGTACCTATGCCGTTTAAATGGTTATGAACCAGCACAATAGCAGATGCCTTATTGCGAAAAGCTATTTCCAAAACAAGCCTTCTATCGAAAGAAGCAGAGGTAAAGCCGCCTTGAGCAATTTTATTCATATTAAGTATTCTTCCTGCGGCATCAAGTGAAATCATATATACATTTTCTTCCTTGCTGCCTAGGAATTTAGACTTTAAAAGTGCTTCGACTGATTCCTTGCCAGTGTAATACTTCGTGTTATCCTTTGAAGCATCTCTTATATATCGTTTGGCAAGCTGAAACGCCAATGTTATCAAACAAACTGACGCCTCCGCTATACCATCGACCTGCATAAGCTCTTCCGGTTTTGCTTCCAAAACCTTATTGAGTGAACCAAATCTTTCTATTAAAGAATGTGCCAAAGGATTCGTATCTTTTCTTGGGATTGAATAAAAAAGCAAAAGTTCAAGAACCTCATGGTCCGCCATATTTTCTATGCCGTCTTTCAGAAATCTTTGTTTTATTCGCTTTCTATGATCCTCATGCATTAAAAAAATCCGCCTTCTACTTATTTCTTCTTTCTGCTTCCGGGCTTAACAAGATCAATCTTGCCCTCTTTGCAAAGCGGACACTCATCTGCCTCCCATGAGGTTACATCTGCAGCATAGACTGCCTTAAAGGGAACACCAAAATCAACCTTGCCTGCTGTTCTGTCCACAATAGAGCCTACACCTGCAACTACGCCGCCTGCTGCCTTAACAAGGTCTATAACCTCTCTTACAGAACCGCCTGTTGTAACAACGTCCTCAACTACAAGAACTCTCTGTCCGGGTTCAATAACAAATCCGCGGCGAAGAACCATGTTTCCGTTTTCATCTCTCTCTGTGAAGAAGTTTTCAACCTCAAGATGACGGCTAACCTCGTATGCCATCTGAACAGCACCCATAGCAGGTCCAATTACAAGCTCAACATTATCATTTTTGTAAAGCTCTGCAAGCTCTCGGCAAAGTTCCTCACTGTATTTTGTGTTGCGGAAAATCTTTGCGCACTGAAGATACTTGTTTGAATGTCTTCCTGATGTAAGAAGGAAATGGCCCTCCTGAAGAACGCCTGCTTCCTTTAAAATTTCGGTTACTCTCTCGTGTGTAAGCATGAATTTTTACCTCCGTTTTATAAACTAAATGTTAAAAATATATTATCATATTTTGTTAATATATTCAATTGTTTTTATAAAAATATATTAAGTCATAAAGTCCTTAATATAGTATTTGAAGAACAATAAAAGTCATCTTCTTTTTTCATTGATGAAAACTCTAAACAGCGGCAGACAAGACGAAAAGAAAGCTCTATAGGATAGGCAATAATCCCTATCAGCCCTATTTCTCTTGCATCCACCCGCTCTGCAAATTGGATAAAACTTACATTTTTTGCATTTATCAGGAATAGCCAAGCTCTCCATTATGAATTTCTTTGCATTATCTGAATTTGCCATTTTTTCAAATGAGTCATTGTTTACATTTCCCAAAAGCCATTCATCCAGACAGTAGAAATCGCAGGGATACACATTGCCGTTGCCCTCAACTACAAACTGATGCGTGCAGTGTCCGCACATTCCGCACTGCTCTGGCATATCGCCCAGATACAGTCTTACCCAGTTGTCAAACTGTCTTATGCTCACATAATTTCCTCTAACATAATCCTTTACATATGCATTAAAAAGATGAATAAGAAAATGAGCATACTGCTCAGGCGTCATAAACATTTCATTCTCACTTTTATCCCCAAAAGGTCGCAGACATGGAATAAATTGCAAATATTTAAAACCTTTAGATTTAAAAAACGCATAAATTCTATCTATATTATCTGCGCAGTAGCCAGTTAGAACGGTTAAAATATTAAATTCGACCTTATGCTTTTTAAAAATACTAGCGGCATTGAGAATCTTGTAAAATCTATTTTGATCCTTTGCATCAACTCTGAATTTATTTGCATCCCAGTCACCATCAAGGCTTAAGCCTATGAGGAAGTTATTATCGTGGAAGAACTCTGCCCACTGTTCATCGACGAGTGTTCCGTTTGTCTGAAGTCCATAATAAATCTTACTATTCTTTTCGTTTAAACGGTTAACCATCTCTACAAAGCTTTTAAAATAATCTAATCCTGCAAAAAGCGGTTCGCCGCCCTGAAACGCAAACGCAATACTCTCTCCATTTGCAAATTCCATCGCACTTTTTATTAAGCTTTCTGCGGTATCATTTTTCATTATGCCATAGTTTTCTTCCTGCCTAGTGTTTGCAACATCACTATAAAAGCAATATTTACATCTTAAATTGCAGGTACTTGACGCTGGCTTTATCATTATTGAAAGCTGCGGCAAATAATCACCTCTTAATCAACTATTTCTCTGCCATTTCAAACTAGAAAAATATCTAAATTTTGAATATTCAATCATTCTCATCTCTTAGACAAATAAGCTTATTGCTAATTGAATTTCAAGAATTTTATTTTCTTTAAACTATTAATAAATTATATCACAGAATCCTAATCTTTTCAATCAATTATATATTCATAAATATAATCAGCATAAAAAATCCCGAGAAAGGATTTCTCCAATCTCGGGCAAAAATTGTTTAAAGCTTAAATTATTTCTTTGCAAAAACTCTTGTTTCAGGGCATGCAACAACATTTTTAAATACGTTGTCGAATCTCTCAAGAGCGCCGTCAATAATTTCATCTGTATCTGCCATTGAAGTATAAAGACGTGAGCCAGCAAGTGTAACAATACCATTTGCCATGTAAGCAGCACCCATCTCCTCCATTGCAGATTTTCTGCGCAGCATCTCTTCCTTTGTCTTGAGCATCGGAATAGCTGACTTTAAGATATTCATTGAGCTGAAGTCATAGCTCATTGCACCTGTACATTCAAGGTGAACGATTGAACCCTGATTGTAAACAACATAAGGAAGACCATACTTATTAACAAGATCCTTAAGACCAGCTGCAAGTCTGTCACCTGCGTGACCTGCCTTTTCACAAGCATTTGTCTTTGCAATCTCCTGAATTGCACAGTAACCTGCATAGGATGAAAGCGGGTTAGCTGCAAGAGTACCGCCAACATATGCTCTCTTCATCATTGTACCAACGCCTGCTGCCATGCCGCTTACGAATTCCTTCTTACCGCCGACACCGCCAGCTGCGGGATAACCACCAGCTACAATCTTGCCGAAGATTGTGAGATCGGGTACTACATCGAAGTAACCCTGTGCGCCGCCAAGACCAACACGGAAGCCTGTAACAACCTCATCGAAAATGAACAGACAGCCATACTTATCACAGAGCTTTCTAACTTCCTTGTTGTAGTTAAAGTCAATCGGTCTTGTACCGCTCTCAGGACCAACCGGTTCAACAATAACACAAGCTGTACCGCCGCGAAGCTTATTGAGCTTAAGTGTCTTTTCAAGCATATCAAGGTCATTAGGTCTAACCTCGTCTGTTGTACCGTAGCATGAGTGAGGAATACCATGTGACTCAAGGAAGAATCTAGATCCCGGAATCTTAAGGCCATAAACCATCTGATCTGACCAGCCGTGATATGCGCCGCCAACCTTAATTACTCTCTTTGCCTTTGTAGCGCAGCGAGCAATACGGATAGCAGCCATAACTGACTCTGTACCTGAACCAAGCATACGGAACATCTCTACGTTGGGCATATGCTTATTAATTTCCTTTGCAAGAAGAAGCTCGCCTTCGTGGAAAAGACCAGTTACAGGACCACATGTATTAAGAAGCTCGATAACCTTTTCTCTTACAGGCGCATAGTTGCTGCCAAGGATTGTCGGACCGCCTGCCTGAAGGAAGTCATAGTACTTATTTCCATCACGGTCATAGAGGAAAGCACCCTCTGCCTTATCCATGCAAATCGGGAAAGGATAGTTGAATGCAAGGTTATGCTGTACACCGCCGGGGATATACTGCTTAGCCTCTGTTGTAATCTCCTTTGACTTTGCACACTTTGTTTCATAGTAATCTAAGACCTTCTTAAGCTCATCCTCGCTTACACAATAAATGGGCTTAGATGTGAGCTGATGAAGCTCATCATAGATAGTCTTAGCATCTTCCCACTTGCTGATACCATATCCGTTACTCATGATAGATCCTCCTGATTTTCTAAGTATTTAATAAATTTTTGGATAGTTTTATTTGTTTCATCCGGATTAGTAAATTTCTCATCATAAATAAGCTTTTGAAACAATAATCCGAAAAAAGCACCTGTTATTAAAGCGGAAATCTCTTTAGGGGTAAAATATTTCTTCATTTTGTCATAGTTTTCATCCTGCTCAATTTCATTTTGCAGGAATTTATCTATACGAGAAATATTTGACTCTCCCTTTGCAAGGATTCCCTTCATCAAGACCTCAGCAAAAAGCTGCGGATAAGGATAAGCATCTAAATTAAGCTGCTTTATAACAGCACTTATACTTAAATTCTTTTCCTCTTTTTTTACGGCTTTAAAAACATCACTGACTTCTTCATCAAAAAGTTCCCTTAAAAGGTCATCTGTTGATGCAAAATGTGAAAAGAAGGTTGAACGCGAAACATCCGCACTCTCACTTATTTCATCAATAGTAACATTTCCAATGCCCTTTTGTTCAAACAGAACCTTTGCGTTATGAAGAATTGCACGATGGGTATTCTGTTTTTTTCTGCTGCGGCGTGTAGCCTCAATTTCTGACATTATTATGCTCCTATTTATTCAAAAGTTATCAATTTCCTTAATTATATCACTATTTTTGTTCAATGTAAATAGTTTTTGCACTATAGTACAAAAATATATTATAGGTTTATTTAAGAATTAACAATAAACAAAATAATTTTCTGCGTACTTAAAAAATTTACACTTGAGCTTATTTTTTATGTAAAAATCAATGCTTAAGCTAAAAAAATAAAGGACAGCGAAGTTCAAATCACTGTCCCTATTACTGCTATTTTATTTTAAAGATAAATATTCATCAAATAATTTTTGGATTTCCTCCTGCTCACAGTTTTCATCCTTAAGCATTGATGCTATCTCTATCTTTAATTTTTCCTCTCTTTTAAGCTTCTCATCCTCGCTTAAAATTTCTTTTTCTTGCATAAATCCACCTAAAAATTATCTGTTGGTATACATCTTATCATAGTAATTTTGATACTCACCATTGATGATGTCTTCCCACCATGACTTATTGTTTAAGTTCCACTCAACTGTTTTCTTAATGCCATCATCGAATGCAGTTGCAGGAAGCCAGCCTAATTCATTATGAATCTTAGTAGGATCTATTGCGTATCTTAAATCGTGGCCCGCTCTATCCTTAACATATGTAATAAGGCTCTCCGGCTTGCCCATAATTCTAAGAATCGTCTTGACGACCTCAATATTTGTCTTTTCATTATGACCGCCGACATTGTAAACCTCGCCCACTCTGCCGTTGTGAATAATCAAATCTATAGCTGAGCAGTGATCCTCAACATACAGCCAATCCCTTACATTTAAGCCCTCACCGTAAACAGGAAGAGATTCATCATTATAAGCTCTTGAGATAATAAGCGGAATCAGCTTCTCTGGGAAATGATAGGGGCCATAGTTATTCGAGCATCTTGAAATTGTTGCAGGGAAGCCATATGTTCTGTGATATGCAAGAACAAGAAGATCTGCCGATGCCTTAGATGCTGAATAAGGACTTGATGTGTGGATAGGTGTATCCTCTGTGAAGAAAAGATCAGGTCTGTCAAGAGGAAGATCGCCATAAACCTCGTCCGTTGAAACCTGATGATAACGCTTTACGCCCGTCTTTCTCGCTGCGTCCATAAGTACCTGTGTACCCATGACATTTGTCTGCAGGAATATTTCAGGTGTTTCTATTGAACGGTCAACATGGCTCTCCGCTGCAAAGTTGACTACGATGTCAAACCTTTCATCTTCAAAAAGCTTATTTACAAACGGTCTGTCTGCAATATCTCCCTTAACAAACTTAAACTTGGGGTTCTTCATAGCCTCATCAAGTGTTTTTAAATTACCCGCATATGTCAAAAGATCAAGACATACAATCTCATAATCAGGATGCTTCTTGAGCATATAATATACGAAATTGCTGCCGATAAAGCCTGCACCGCCTGTGACTAAAACTTTCATTTTCTTAGCCTCCAATAACTGTAGTTGTTTTAAATCAACTTATTTCACTTAAAAGCCTTATCCTTTCATTTGGAATCAAGCTTTAAAATCATTTCACAAAATAAGAAAATCTAAATATATTTAGCCTATTAAATTCTAACATAAATATGAAAGAAATTAAAGCTATTTATTTTTATTTTGCCAAATCACAAACATCAGCACACAGCTGTGCTTTGCAAATATTAAATACTTTTAATCATATACATTTATATTATTAGCTATATGAATTATTTAAAAGTCTAAAAATCTAATTTTATCACAGATTAAATCCTGTAAGAAACTCATAGCCAAAATAAGCTATTAATACTGTGCATATCACAATTAAAAGCTTTAATATTCCTGCCATAAGCTGCATTTTAGAGGTTGGAGAATGTGTATATATAAAATCCTTAAATTTATTTTTAACATCTGTACCGACTAAGTCCTTGAATGTTCTTGTATAGGTTTTATATTCTCTTGGCAAATTTTCATCCAGTACAAAAACTCGCACTCCTTTATTCTCACCTTTTCCGTAGGAATTAAAGCCACAGCCCTGAGTATAACCCAAATCAACATTTCTTAATTTTTCCACGAAGCTGTTTACGTGGTCGTGGCCAAAATAAAGTCCGATTACATCACCCTTTTGTGAAAGCTTATCAAATTCGCCTGAATTAGTATCTGGAGGTGACGGGAACTCACCCATAAAGCCGCCTGCTTCTATTGTGCTTTGCTTTAGCCTTACATATTCTCCGTCATGGCTGCCGCCATAAATCGGCACGCCATTATATCTCTTTCTCTCTACAAAATTAACTACGCTGTATATTTCCGGCACAGGAATATGCTGAAATGCAAGAGCCGGAACATACTGCCCGTTGAGTTGCTTTAGTTCCTCTCTTCTTTGCTCATACCATTCAAGCTGTTCTGAGTAAACGGGAGCATAGCCCTTGCTTCTGGGCTTTTTACCATGAGAGTCGAAAAGATAAATATTAAAAGCATCTGTATCAGCTTTAGATGATTTAATTTGTATGTCAGCTGTACCTACATCGTTATCGTCCCTTATATTGCCCTGTAAAAACGTTTTATATTTTTTATATATTTCAAACTGCTCTTTTTTTGTCAATCCGCATTCTTCATCGTGATTTCCATACGTCACCATAAAAGGGATATTTCTTTGAACAATCGGTCGCACCAACAACTCTATAACCCTATTAACACGCTCGGGATGATTCTTATACCTTAATGAATAGCCTTTTATTTGGTCGCCTGTAAAAATGACAAGGTCAGGTTTTTCACTGTCGAGTGCAGATTCTATTAAACTAATCGTATCGGGGGAAACCCTCGGGATTTCCAAAGCATCTGCTATTTGCATTATTTTAAACTTTCCGTCTTTATTGAACCTAAGCAAAATACCACATCCTAACAGAATTTTTAATAATATTAACACTAAAAAGCTATTTTTTCAATAGAAATATGTATATATTTGTTAAGTTGTCTTGACCTTTAGACAATAATGCTTTAATATATATATTAATATTTATACAAAGGATGTATACAATGAACACAAATGAAACTAAAGCTAAAAACCCAATTTTCAGCTATATGGGTTATGGTATGGGTGCGATAGGCCTTGACCTCAGTTATGGCCTTTTTTATTCCTATCTATCATATTACCTGTCATCTGTATTGGGACTAAAAGCAGGCTTTCTGCTCCTGCTGACTCCTCTTGCGAGAATTTGGGACGGCGTCAACGATCCAATGATGGGTACAATCGTTGATAACACGAGAACAAAGCACGGAAAATATCGTCCGTGGATTTTAATTGGCGCTCTTTCAAACGCCATCGTACTTGCACTTCTCTTTACCTCTTTCGGCTTAGAGGGACTGCCTCTTTACATCTATATCGGTGTGATGTATATCCTCTGGGGTATGACAAACACTATGGCTGATATTCCATATTGGTCAATGGTTCCCTCCTTTACAAGCGATGAAAAGGAAAGAAACAAGGTAGCTACAATCGCAAGAACCTTCTCAGGTCTTGGTCAAGGCATTATCACAATTCTCACTCCCATCCTCTGCCCGCTTCTTACAAGCAAAATTGATACTGCTGACGCTAAGGGCTACAGTGCATCCGGATTTTCCAGATGGGCTATGATCTGCGGTATCGCACTTGTATTTTTCGCTCTCATGTGCGTACTTTGCACCAAGGAAACTAATGTTGTTTACGGTGAGAAGAAAAAATTCAGCTTCAAGCAGATTTTCAAGGTTATTAAGTCTAACGATCAGCTTGTTGTATTCATTGTATTTGCCATGCTTTCAAACGCTGGTTGGTATTTAACAAGCTCAACAGCTGTTTACTATTTCTCTGACTCATTAGGCGATCCCAAAGCTCAGTCACTATTCCAAACAATCGGAACAGTCGGCTCTGTATTAGGCCTTTTAGTAATTCCGATTTTATCAAAGAAATTCACAAAGCGTACAATATATTCAATTTCACTTTCAATGTCTATTCTCGGCTACGGCTTAATGGTTGTTTTCGGACCTATCTTAGGCTTTGCAAACGCCGACAACATTGGCGTGTATACACTTATTATGGATTTCTGCTACATATTAGCATCCACAGGCATCAGCTCAATGTTCGTTTCACAGACAATCTTCCTTGCCGATATTGTTGACTACGGAGAATATAAAAACGGCGAGAGAAACGAGAGTATCACTTTCTCCATGAAGGGCTTCTTGCAGAAAATGGCATACACAATCCAGACTGTTGTACTCTTTACATCATTAAGCGTTATGGACTACAACGCTCAGCTTGAAGCTAGCCTCGGCTTTAATCAGGGAACAAAAATTGGTTTAGGCGTTGTTGCCTTCGGCGTTCCTATGATATTCCTTTTAGCTTCTCTTATAGTATTCCGCAGCAAGTTCAAGATTTACGGCGAATTAGCTGACAAGGTTCACAACTTTATCACAGAAAAAAGAGAATCTGAAAAAGCTGAAATAACAAAGTAATTATTTATTTCATATGTAAAGTCCCGTCTGTTCAAGGATTTTTCCTATAGCAGGCGGGATAATTCTATTTACGATATTAAGCTTAAAAATCACAGTTATTAAAAATTATTAAAGATGCCTCTACTCTCTATTATGCAAATACATAGTTACTCTAATTAGCCTCTTGTAACTTATTGTAAAATAGATTATAATTATAGTCTATTATGGTATTTTAATGTATTAAGAAATTGGGGAGATATTTTACAATGATTAAAATATTAATTTGTGACGATAGGCAGGAATGGATTGATGAAATAAAAAAATATCTCAATCGCTGCATAGATATACCTTATCTGCCTTTAAGCTTCGACAATGCGAAAGATCTTCTTGACTATTTATCTAACAACAAGGCGGACATTATAATTACAGACATCCAAATGCCAGAAATGAATGGCATTGAGCTTGCAAATACAGTTTTTAAGGCTTGCAGTCATGAAACACAGATTATCTTCACAAGTATTTATAAAGATTACATTGAGGATATTTTTGAATGCCGTCCTGCTGCTTTTATATTAAAACCCTTTAACGACGATAACTTTTCTGCCGCTTTAAAAATAGCTCTTGAAAATTTAGATTCGCAAAAGGAAAGTATTGCTATTCCATCAAAAAGCCATACAACATATATAAGATATTCCTCTATTTCTTTTGTTGAAAGCGACAAAAGGACTGTTATATTCCACACCGATGAGGGTGAAATTAGGTGCTGCGCAAAGCTTGATGATATAGTTGAAAAGCTTCCAAATTACTTTTTAAGATGTCATCAAAGCTTTCTTGTAAACTGCCACAGAATAAAGCAATTTTCAAAATCTAATATCATTTTGACGAACTTAGAAGAAATTTCCATTGCAAAGGCAAGACGCGCAGAGGTCAAAAAGAAAATCAGCGAATTCTTTGCTGAAAACATATAAAAGTATAAATTATAAATCCCGAAACCAGCTAAACTGATTTCGGGATTTTTTATATTTTCTTGTACCATTTAGGGACATCAGCTTTTAAATTATCCCACCAAGCTAATTGAAGGGCATTTATCTGATTGGCGATTCTTATTTCCTGCTCCCCAAAATTCATCGCCCAGGGCAGATGTGATATCATTGATTCTGCCGTGTAGTATTTTAATATTTGGAAGAAATCATCGGGTATATTATTTTCAAAATAACCGTCTATTATGCCTGTTTCAAAGTACTCATTTACAATTACATTCCAGCAATATGGCTTAAATTCATCATAGGGATCTGCAATTTTACATTTATCAAAGTCAATTATTTTAATTTTATCGCCGTCTATAATAAAATTATTTATATGAAAATCACTGTGACAATAAACCTGCGGCCTATTTTCCATGAGCTTTGTATTTTCTTCATAGAACTCTAAAATTTCATCCTGCATCGGGATTCTTTCTGTGCAAGATAAAAGCTTTTCAATCTTCTTATCCTTTTTATTTAGGATTTTTTGATACCAAGACATTTCATTTTCAGGGATTCCTATTGAATGAATTTCTTTTAAAATCCTGCCCGTTTGCAGACCTATTTCGTATATATCGTTATTCTTCATATACTCGAAGCTCTCTGCAACATCAGAGCCGCTCAAATAAGTCAAAAGTATAAAACATCTGCCGTCATCCAGCATTCCTGCCTGAACAGGCTGCGGGACAGGGAGCTTCCTTTCATTTAACTTTTTTAAAAGAATACATTGCTCATGTTTTTTAGTTAAGTTTTCTTTATCTGAAATTCTCAAGAGATATTTTCTGTCAAACGCATCTGTTAAAACAATCTTTTCATCCTTTGAAAATCCGCTTGTAATTTTTTCAGAATCTAAAATTCTGTATCTTGTTTTAATTTTTTCAATATCCATCATATCACCTAAAAAAAGCTGAAGATACATTCATCCTCAGCTTATTTTTATTAAAGCTTGACCTTTGTCTTTTTCCATTTGCCGCTTTGTACGAAGATTATACCAATAAATATCGAAACCAATGAGGCAAGTCCCATCGCAAGACCTACGCCGTTTAAGCCCATATCAAAAACCCTCACTAAAAGATAAGCAAGGGGAACTCTCACAAGCACACCGCTGCACACAGCATTTAAAAGGGCTATGCTCGTATAGCCAGCGCCTATTGCAAGACCGTTCATACAAAATACCGGTATTACTAAAATATATTCTATAGCAGCAAGACGAGTAAATGTTATTCCAGCCTCAATAACATCCTTTTCCGTTGTAAACATTGAAATCATCATGTCGGGGAAAAGCTCGACGATTACAAATACAAATGAGGAAATTGCCAACGCTATTGCAGTTCCTTGAAGCATTGTCTTTTTTGCACGCTTAAACTCGCCCGCTCCTATATTTTGACCTGCCATTGATGAAATAGCACCGCTCATTGCAAGTCCCGGAAGAATCGCAAATGAATTAATCTTGCCGAGTATGCCTTGACACGCAGACGCTACCGGTGCATTTGGAAGTGAATTAACAAGAGCTGTAACTGTTAAAAATGACATAAAAACAACTACCTGCTGAACTGAGGACGGAAGTCCTACCTTCATAATATTAGCTGCCTTATCTCCCTTTATTTTAAAATCATTAAGCTTATAATCTAAAAAGAATCCGCTTTTAAAAAGATATATTATCGAAAGGATTACGCTTATTCCCTGTGCTGTTACAGTTGCAGTTGCTGCACCTGCCGCTCCCATTTTCAGTCCGCCTACTAATACAATATCTAAAACAATATTTATAACTGTAGCAATAATTACAAAATACAATGGACGCTTTGAATCGCCAAGGCCTCTTAAAATAGCACTTATAGCATTATACATAAAGAGAAATATTGTACCTAAAATGCAGATGTCAATATAATTCTTCGCCTCTATAAAAGCGTTATCAGGAGTTTTCAACAGCCTTAAAATGGGGCCGTTTAAAAAAATCATAGTAGCTGTTACAACAGCACTTAGCACGACATATATCGTTGTCATTGTACCTATTGTCTGCTTTTGCTCCTCGTGCTTTTTCGCTCCTCCATACTGTGCAATCAAAACTGTACCGCCTACTGAAAGTCCAAATGCTGCACCTGTTACAAGCATATTGAGCTGTCCGCCTATTGCGACGCCCGTTATACCAGACTTGCCGCAGAACTGCCCAACTACAATCATATCTGCAACCGAATAAAACGCCTGCAAGAGGTTTGAAATTAAAAACGGAACAGAGAATTTTATAAGCTGCTTTGCTACGCTTCCCTGTGTCAAATCATGTCTAAACTGTTTAGCCACTAAAAAAACTCCTAACTTATAACGCTGAGCTTTTCAACTTAATTGTCAAAAAGCTCAGACGGGGGTTACAGCCTTAATAATTATTCTTTTATTAAAGCCTTTACACTGCTCTCTTTCATTGTAAGAGAAATTCTGTTTTTCTTTAAATCTGTTGACATTACCCACACTGTTACAATGTCGCCAACCTTAAGCACCTCAGACGGATGCTTAATATATTTATTTGTAATCTGTGAAATATGAACAAGTCCATCCTGATGGACACCTATATCAACAAATGCACCGAAATCAATTACATTTCTGACTGTACCCTTTAACTCCATGCCAGGTGTCAAATCCTTGATATCCATAACATCTGTTCTTAAAAGCGGAGGCTCCAGCTCATCTCTGGGATCGCGTCCGGGCTTTGAAAGCTCATTTACAATATCATGTAATGTAGGTACACCGATACCAAGCTTCTCAGCTGTTTTCTCCTCGCCTAAAAGCTCTACCTTTGCCTTTAAGCCGCCAATTTCACCATTTACAACATCCTGCAAGGAATAGCCGCAATACTCTAAAAGAGCCTTAGCTGCTGTGTAGCTCTCCGGATGTACTCCTGTATTATCGAGGACATTTTTACTTTCTGGAACTCTTACGAATCCTGCGCACTGCTCGAATGCCTTAGCTCCAAGCTTTGGCACCTTTTTAAGCTGTGTACGGGATGTGAAGGCTCCATTTTCCTCTCTATATATAACAATGTTCTTCGCAACGCCCGAATTTATACCTGCAACGTGTGAAAGAAGCGACGGGGATGCTGTATTGACATCAACACCTACTGAGTTAACGCAATATTCAACCGCACCATCAAGCGTGCTTTCTAATTCTTTTTTTGGCATATCATGCTGATACTGACCAACACCGATTGCCTTAGGATCAATTTTTACAAGCTCAGCAAGTGGATCTTGAAGTCTTCTGGCGATTGAAACAGCACTTCTTAAGGAAACGTCGAACTGAGGGAACTCCTCTGCTGCAAGCTTTGACGCTGAATAGACAGAAGCTCCCGCCTCACTGACTATCGCATAAGAAACCTTTTTTTCTATCTCCTTTAAGACCTCAGCTGCAAAAGCCTCTGTTTCTCTTGAAGCTGTGCCGTTTCCGATAGCAATAACCTCTATGTTATGCTTTGCAATAAGTCGTTTAATTAAGAGCTTTGCTTTTTCTCTCTGTTCGGGTGAATGAGTTACATATATAACTCCTGTATCTAATACCTTACCTGTTTCATCAACTGCAGCAACTTTACAGCCTGTACGGTATCCTGGATCTAAGCCGATTGCTCTTTTTCCCTTAACTGGCGGCTGTAAAAGAAGCTCACGAAGATTTACATAAAAGACCTTTAAAGCAGATGCATCTGCAGAGGCTGTTAAATCATTTCTAATTTCTCTTTCAACCGAGGGTGAAATAAGTCTGTCATATGCGTCAATGGCTGCATCTCTTACTAAATCCTCACACTTAGAGCCGTTGTTTTCTAACACCTTGTCTGTAATAACCTTGTGTGCCAACACGGGATCAACTGTAATATTAACTTTTAAAAAGCCTTCCTTTTCGCCTCTATCGACAGCTAGAACTCTGTGACCTGCAATTTTGCTGACAGGTTCATCATATTCATAATACATTGCATATACGCTGTCCTCTTCGGGGTTTACAGCTCTTACTGAAACCTCGCCCTTTTTGGTATAAAGCTCACGAAGCTTTTTTCTTATATCAGCATCATCAGAAATATTTTCTGCAATAATATCACTTGCACCCATAACTGCCGCCTGAGCATTCTCAACGCCCTTTTCAGCATCAACAAAAACCTCCGCTAAGTCTATCGGGAAATCTGAATCTCTATTTTGAGCAAAAATTAAATCTGCAAGGGGTTCAAGTCCCTTTTCCTTAGCTATTGATGCTCTTGTTCTTCTCTTCGGTCTAAACGGGCGGTAAATATCCTCAATTTCAGCAAGTGTTTTAGCTGAATCAATTTTCTTTTCAAGTTCCTCTGTCATCTTTTCCTGCGAGGTGATGGATGACTTGACTTCTTCTCTTCTTTTATCAAGATTGCGAAGATAATCAAGTCTTTCTGAAAGCTCACGAAGAATTTGATCGTCAAGCGTGCCGTGTGCTTCCTTTCTGTATCGTGCGATAAAGGGAATTGTGTTGCCCTCATCGATTAATTTAACTGTGTTTTCTACCTGCCAGCTTTTGAGTGAAAACTGGTCGCATAAAGCTTTAATAATATCCATAAATTACTCCTGCTCATATTTTTTTATCTGTCTTATATCTCTGCCGAAAAATCTCAAAGCAACATAATTTCCTATAATTCGAGATGTAATTCGGGCTGTATATTTTTGTTCAAGCTGCTCCGGACTTAGATTTGTGCTTATAATCGTCGGGAGATTTGCCATCATTCTGGTGTTTACAATATTATAGAGCGATGCGATTGTAAACTGGGTGGAAAATTCTGCACCTAAATCATCAATAATCAACAAGTCGCACGAGAGAATAGTATCTGCACTGCCCTCATACTCATTATTCTTTTGATTTGAGAAATGCTCCTTTTCAAGCTTTCTCATAAGATTTTGAGCTGAACCGTAGATTACGTCAAAGCCCTTTTCCACAACCTTATTTGCGATAGCAAGTGAGAGATGTGTCTTTCCAAGTCCTGTTTCGCCGTACATTAATATTCCAGGTGAATCTGTGTCAAAATCCTCCGCATAGCATTTGCAGAAATTATAAATTTCACCCATCCTCTGTCTTAAATTTATTCCGCTTTTTTCATCTACTAAATCGGGATAATATTTTAAGCTGAAATTATCAAAGGTTGTGTTTGCACTCGAGGTTAGATCATTGAGCTGTGCTAACGCTGTCTGCTTTAAAAGAGATTTGAAGCAGTCACACATATAGCCCTCAACGAAGCCTGTATCCCTACACTTTTGACATACATAATGTGTATCGAGATAGTCCTCGGGGTAACCTGCTGACTTCAAAAGCTCTTTTTTCTTATTCTGTGCTGCAAGATTGCTCCTAGCAAGGTCATCTATAAACTTTTGAGCATTTGCACCCATTCCAATAGCCTTTACGACCTCAGCTCCGGCTGATGCAATTTCTCTGTCAATAGAAATAAGCTGTGGAAGCTTTACATAAGCTTCGTTTCTGTGTGCAAGCTGCTGCTTCTCGGCTTTATCTCTTCGTCTTTGAAGCTGAATCGATGCAGCTTCAAAAACCTTACGGCTGTAGTTCATTTATAATGCCCCTTTCTTAAAATCAAGGATTCTTTTTCTTTTTATTATATACAAGAGGTTTATGAATTGCATCACTCTTAAACTTTTCTAAATCATATGATGTATTTTCAGGTGACGAATTTTTCTCAAAGCTCGTTTTTGTATTGGAGGTAAATGTCTTTTTATTTGCCTTTTCATCCTGTGAAAATACCATTTTTCCCTTTTCGTAAGCCTCGACATCTGAAACTGTTGTAATAGAATCTGCATGCCATGATTTTAAAATCTTATTCATATAGGGGAAGCTCAATTTCCTGCAATTATTAGTCATCTTTTCGTATGCACAATAAATCATATCCAAAGAAAATTTCCACTCTTTATCCCAAACGGAAAAATACTTTTCCTGCTCTCTCGTGGGAATTGAATTAGAAAGTCTAGCCATAGCAGCAAATTTTGCCCAGTGCTTATTAACTGTTCTTAATGTACTTATCTTTTCATCCGCTTTTTCGATTGTATCAATCTCATGCTCGCTCCAATCTCTGCCGAGAGCTAAAATATAGCTTGAATTTGATTTACCAACTGAAACGGCATATTCAATTATCATAATAATTACTTCAACAGGAAGTCCGTATGTATCATGAAGCATTAAAAGAGAACACTGACAATCATAGCCGATTGTTCTTCCGAGCATTGTCTGCGACTCTCTTAAAAGGAATCTTATTTCATCAGATTCCTCAGCCCTTTGCACAATTTCCTGCATTGTAGGTTTTGTATGAACAATCTGAGGTATTTCCTTTTTGGGCTTTAACTCCTCTGAAGCTTCCTTTTTAACTTTCTTATCTGTGCTTGACTGCTTGTCCTTTACAGCTGTTTTACTTTCCTTGGGTGCCGGCTTTATTTCTTCATCACAGAGAATTACTCCCGTTTCAACCCAATACTGCATATAGTCGAGTGCATCGTCTTTATTAAAATTTAAATCCTTGCAAAGCCTATCAAGATCAAAACCCTCGTTTGAATGTCTAAGCATCCAAAGCAAAAGCTTTAACTGTTGACCTGATGCTAATTTTATATGCTTGTCAACAACCTGTGTCGGCACTACAAAAACCGCTCCCAGATTCGCAGGGTTGACTGTATATCCCATTGAAATTCTCCATTCTGTATATATAATAAAAATATTTTGAACTTTAGCGTAAATTATATTATACACTTTTTTAAGCAAAAACGGAATAGAATAATGTTATTTAGTTTAATTTTTTGCAGTCTAAAGCAAATAAATAAAATATAATTATAAATTTTTCCTCTAATATTGATAAAAATCCAAATCTAACGTATAATGAAGTAAAGGATATTTAGTATACCGATAAAGATTATTTTAAAGAAAGGATTTTCAAAATGGCAAAAAGTAAATTTTATATCTGCAGACATTGCGGCAATATCATCGGCATGGTAGAGGATAAGGGCGTTCCCGTTATGTGCTGCGGCGAAAAGATGCAGGCTCTTGAACCCAATACTGTTGATGCTGCTAACGAAAAGCATCTCCCCGTTGTTAGCGTTGAAGCAAATACAGTAAAAGTTAACGTAGGCGAGGTTTCACATCCTATGCAGGATGTCCACTATATTCAGTGGATTTACCTTGAAACAGAAAAAGGCGGTCAGCGCAAGGTTTTAAAGCCCGACGAAGCTCCTGAGGCTATCTTTGCTCTTACAGACGACGACAAGCCTGTAGCAGCATATGCATACTGCAACCTCCACGGTCTTTGGATGACTGAAATCTAATCTAAAATCAAATGAAAAGCGGTAAGCTTAGTGCTTGCCGTTTTTATTTTACAAAGAAAAGAAGCCGCTGAATTTAATCAGCGGCCCTTTTCTATAAGTGAAGGTGATATTGATTTTATTCAAACTTTTCCAGCTTCTTTCCTGCTCTTCGATTTTTTGCAGGTGAGCTTTTACCACTCATAGAAGCTTTTTATCTTTAACAAGCCCTTTTCAGCACTAGTCTTTTATTTGCATCACATTAATATAATCTCTTTTTCATTCGAGCTTATTTGCATCTTAGAAATATTCCAGTCGTTTAAGGTACCCTCATAAAGTACATTTTTTCTGTTTAAAATCTCATGCACTGTTACAGCACCTGATTTATATCTTTATTAAGCCTCAAATCAGCATCATTAATATCCTTGTCAAATAATGGATATACGTATGATAAATCGTCCATATTCAATGTGTATATTATAGCACGTTATCCAATTATTTCAATAAAGTTTATAATCCAAAAATTAAGTAATACAGCACTTTTGTCTAAAAGCTTTTAAAAATATTAGCTGCATATAAAAATTTGCTCCTATATAAAATCCATAATGGCAGATATATTTAATTATGCTTATTTACTTTTTTTGATATATACTGCACCACTTTATCACTCGCCTGTTTTACTTTCAATGACTTGAAAATCAAAAGTCTTATATAGTCAATCATCGAGCAGCTTAAAAAGACTGCGGCTGTAACAACAACAATGTATAGTAATATCACAAAAATCGAGCGTGAGGCAAGATGCTCAAAAAGACCTTCTCCGCTTTCCCATAAGAAGGGATTTACATGAATTAAATATACCCCAAATGTTAACGGTGCAAAAAACTTAATTATACTAGTGCTTCTGCCTTTTATATGCATATTGGAAAACAATATCAAAAGTCCTATTGACGACATCAGCACAAAAGGAGAACAGTAGTTAATTATAAAGGTGCCTTTGACTGTTATCCAGTCCGCCTTTGTTTTAACGAAGGCTAAAAGCATTCTTATTGCAAATGCAGCTGATGATGAAAGAATATATATTAGTAAGCCTGTTCTCTTTTTGAAATAATTTTTTAAATCATACTTTTTAAAATATGCACCAAAAAGATACATCGCTATTAGCCAAAACACACTATATCCACTTTTTAAATAGAATATATCAAAATCAAAAGCTAAAGGCAGGACAGTAAAAAGTACTGTTATTACAACTAAAAGCTGGGTAAATTGTCTTTTGTTTAGATTTTTTATTAGAATATTCAAATATGGAATGAAGAAGAACATTCCAAAATAAGCTGTAAAATACCAGTAACCATCATGGGCAAACGGGAAAACAATATCAATAAGATTTTTAATTGTAATTAATTTTGGATTTATAATAAAGTAAATTACACTAATAAAAAGCATGTAAAATACAACCTGCAAATAGAGATAAATTATATTTGAATACTTTACCTTTTTGTCATACATTAAAAATCCCGTTGCAAGTGCATAGCAATTAACACAGCAAAAGCAAGCTGCCTTCAAAAACCAAAGAAGATTATTTTGAGGTGAAAAGGCAGTTGTGTTTTTTAATATTGAGCCATTTCCTATTATATGTAAAACAATAATCATTATCATTGAAACTATTTTGAGCAAATCTATGCCATAATTTCTTGTGTCTTTTTTATTTGTAAGAGTATTATTTTCCATTATTTCACCTCGCATCAATATTATAACAGTTGTCCTTGCAAAAATCCACATATGCTTATTCACAATTTGTTAATATTATTGATTAATATCGTTATATATCTATATCATTAGAGGTTCTCTCTCAGTTAGTCTTGTCTAACTTGCTGAATTTATCTGATTAAAGTATTGTATTTTTTGTTATTTTTGTTTATAATTAATAAGAATTAATACTATGTATTATGTTTAAAGTGAAAAATTACTAATTAGGAGGTTTTGTTTTGAGTAAAACTAATAAGCCCAGTGATCTTACTCTCATCGAGCCTGTTCTTGATGAGTACAGAGGTATTAAGGGAAGTCTCATTACAATTTTACAGAAGGCTCAAAATATCTACGGATTTCTTCCCGCTGATGTTTTAAGCTATATTGCTATTGAGACAGGTATCCCACCTGCAAGAATTTTCGGCGTAGCTACATTTTACACACAATTCCGTTTCCAGCCCGTCGGCAGATATTTCATTATGCTTTGCAAGGGTACTGCCTGCCATGTTAATGGCTCTGAAATTATTCAGAAAACAATCTTCGAAGAATTAGGTCTTAAGGACGGAGAAACAACTGAGGATGGTCTTTTCACATTAAAAACTGTTGCTTGCCTCGGCTGCTGCTCTCTTTCACCTGTAATGATGATTAACGAAGAAACTTACGGCAGTCTTACTGCTCAAAAGGTCAGAGATATTATTAAGCAGTTAAAGAAAGAAGCACAGGAGGAAGAATAAATGTATAACATTAGAGTCGGTGAAGGCTCCTGCGGTATTTCAGCAGGCGCTCACAAAGTTTATTCCGCTTTACAAGAGAATAATGACAATCTCTTTAAGCTCTCCATCGTCGGCTGTATCGGTATGTGCTTCTTAGAGCCTATAGTTGATATTTATGACGATGACACTTTGATTAAAAGACTTGTTAAGGTCAGTGAAAAAGATGTTCCCAACATCATTGAATTTACAAAGACAGGTGACAGCGAGCTTGTAAAGGATATTGAAATTACTCCTGATGACAACGGATTTTTAACAAAGCAGACAAGAATAGCACTTAGAAAATGCGGTATCGTTAATCCCGAGGATATAAACGACGCCATCAGAATGGACGCTTATAAAGCTCTTAAGAAGATTTTAGACACAATGACACCCGAGGATGTTATTGAAGAAATAAAAACTTCAGGCCTTGCAGGTCGAGGCGGTGCAGGCTTCCCCACATGGTTTAAGTGGAATGCTGCAAGACAGAGTCCCGGCGAAGAAAAATACTTAATTTGTAATGCTGATGAGGGCGATCCCGGTGCTTTTATGGATAGAGCTGTTATCGAAAGTGATCCCCACGCTCTTATTGAAGGCATGTTAATTGGTGCCTATGCAATCGGTGCTAAGGAAGCTATCGTTTATGTTCGTGCCGAGTATCCGCTTGCTATCAAGCGTCTTGAAAATGCTATTGAGCAGGCTGAGAAGTTAGGATATGTCGGTGACAACATCATGGGTTCAGGCTTCTCCTGCAAGTTTAGAATTAAAGCAGGTGCCGGTGCTTTCGTATGTGGTGAAGAAACTGCTCTTATTGAATCCCTTGAAGGTCAAAGAGGTATGCCCAGACTCAAGCCCCCGTTCCCAGCTCAGTCAGGTTATTGGAATAAGCCCTCAAATATCAATAACGTTGAAACATATGCAAACGTAACATGGATTATTTTAAACGGCGGCGAAAAGTTCCACGCAATCGGTACAGAAAACAGTAAGGGTACAAAGGTTTTCGCTCTTACAGGTAAAATTAAGCGAGGTGGTCTTGTTGAAGTTCCTATGGGCAAAACGCTTCGTGAAGTTATCTTCGACATTGGCGGCGGCATGAGAACAGATCGTCCCTTTAAGGGCGTTCAGTTAGGCGGACCTTCAGGCGGATGTATCCCCGAATCTCTCGCTGATACAAGAATTGACTACAAGGAACTCGGTGCAACCGGTGCTATCATGGGTTCAGGCGGCATGGTTGTTATGGATGACTCAACCTGCATGGTAGGCATGGCTAAGTTCTTCCTTGATTTCACAACTAAGGAGAGCTGCGGCAAGTGTGTCCCCTGCCGTATCGGCACAAGAAGACTTCTTGAAATTCTTGACAGAATCTGTAAGGGTGACGGCAAGCAGGGCGATATTGAGCTTCTTGAAGAATTATGCAGACAGATTAAGGACGGTTCTCTCTGCGGTCTCGGACAGACTGCTCCGAACCCCGTTTTGACCACTCTTAAATATTTTAGAAACGAATATGAGGATCACATTGAGAAGAAGGAATGTACTGCTCACGAATGTATAGACCTCATTTCCTACAACGTTGACCCGACTAAGTGCATCGGCTGTCTTGTCTGCCAGAAGAAATGTCCTGCAGGTGCCATAAGCGGTGAACGCAAGCAGGCTCAGACAATCGACCACGACAAGTGCATCAAGTGCGGACGCTGCCATGACGCATGCCGCTTCGGTGCAATAGAAATTAAATAAGAGAGGCAGAACAATGAAAGAATATATTAATTTTAGTATAGACGGCGTTCCTGTTACCGCCGAAAAGGGTGAAACAATCCTTGAGGTAGCAAAGCGTTATTCAATCGATATTCCTACTCTCTGCCACGACGATAGAGTTGCAGCATACGGTGCCTGCGGTGTTTGTGTTGTTGAGGCAGAAGGCTTGCCTAAGCTCATGCGTTCATGTGCAACTAAGCCTGCTGAGGGTTGGAAAATTTTAACTAACTCACAAAGAGTACAAAGAGCAAGACGATTTTCTTTACAGATGCTCATGTCCGACCATACAGGTGACTGTAAAGCTCCCTGCTCACTCGCCTGCCCAGCAGGTACAGATTGTCAGGGCTATGTAGGTCTTATCGCTAACGGCGAAATTGAAGAGGCAACAAGAGTTATCAAAACTAAAATTCCTCTTCCTGCTTCAATCGGCAGAGTTTGCCCACATCCGTGTGAGAAGAAGTGCAGAAGAGGTCTTGTTGAAGAGCCTATTTCAATCGCTTCACTTAAAGCTTATGCTGCAAGCAAGATGCTTGACAATATGGAGCTTCCCGACATTCTCGCTGCAACAGGCAAAAAGGTTAATGTAATCGGCGGCGGCCCCGGCGGTCTTTCAGCTGCTTATTACCTTGCACTTAAAGGTCATGATGTAACTGTTTATGATATGATGCCCCAAATGGGCGGTATGCTTCGTTATGGCATTCCTCAGTACAGACTTCCTAAGGAGGTTCTTGACAAGGAAATTGCTATGATTGAAAGAGTCGGCGTCAAGATGAAAAACAACGTAAAGTTAGGCGTTGACTTCACATTAGAGGATTTAAGGAAGTCAGCTGACGCTGTCATCGTCGCAGTCGGCGCATGGGTATCTTCTAAGATGCGCACTAAGGGCGAGGAATTAAACGGAGTTTACGGCGGTATCGATTTTCTTCGCAGCGTAATCATGGGCAATCCATTCGACATTGGCGAAAAGGTTGCAGTTTGCGGCGGCGGCAACACAGCAATGGATGCTTGCAGAACTGCTGTTAGACTTGGTGCTAAAGAAGTTTACGTCGTTTACAGACGTACAATGGAAGAGATGCCTGCTGATCAGCTTGAAATTGATGAGGCTATGGAAGAGGGAGTTACATTTAAGTTCCTCACAAATCCCGACGAGATTCTCGAAGAGAACGGCAAGGTTTGCGGCATGAGATTACAGGTTATGGAACTCGGCGAAGCAGATGCCAGCGGCAGAAGAAAGCCAGTTCCTGTTGAGGGCAAGTTTGAAACTATAGCTCTTGACTCTGTAATAATGGCAATCGGACAGAAAGCTAACCTTGAAGGTCTTGAGGAAGTTGAGCAAACCGCAAAGGGTACCATAGCTGCTGATGAAAGCACCTTTAGAACAAATCTCGAAGGTGTATTTGCAGTCGGTGATGTTACAAACAAGGGCGCAAGCATTGCAATCGCCGCAATCGGTGAGGCTCAGAAGTGTGCAAACGTAGTTGACGGCTACTTAGACGGCAAATTAGTTGGCTACACTAAGCCCATCCTTGTTGAGCGTGAAATCACAGCTGAGGACTTAAAGGACAGAGTTCACGTTCCCAGACAGAAGATGCGTACACTCTCCCCTGAGGACAGAAAGCATAACTTTAAGGAGGTTGCACTCGGCTTTACAGACGAGCAGGCCAAGAAGGAAGCTTCTAGATGCCTTGAATGCGGCTGCCTTGAATACTACCGCTGTAAGCTTGTTGACTACGCCAACAAATACAACGCTGATTATGAAAAGTTCATGGGTGAGAAGTCTGTCGCAAAGAAGGATATGGACCACCCCTATATCATGCGTGATTCTGGCAAATGTATCCTGTGTGGACTGTGTGTAAGAGTTTGTTCAGAGGTTATGGATATATCCGCTATCGGTCTTGCAGGAAGAGGCTTTACAACTGTTGTTTCTCCCGAATTCCATAAGTCACTTGATATATCTAAGTGTATTTCCTGCGGTCAGTGCGTTGCACTCTGCCCCACGGGCGCACTTATTGAACGCACACCATTTACAAAGAATACACCTATGGAGGAAGTTAAAACTTCTACATTCTGCACAGGCTGTGCTAATGCATGTGAGTTAAATGCTTTCAACGCAGGCAAGATTCTTACTCGATGCGCTCCAACAGAGAAGAATATTCTTTGTACAGAGGGACGTCTTGGATTCTTCCAGATGAATAATCCCGAAAGACTTACAACTGCTTTTGCAGACAACAAGGAAATTAGCCTTGATGATGCTGCAAACATTGTTAAGAATAAGCTTGACGGATTAAATGGTGATGAAATTGTTGTTACTGTTTGCGACAATATGACAAATGAAGAATTAGAGGCTGCTAAGAGTGTTGCGAATAAATACAATGCTCAGTTTATAACTCTCGGCAATCCCGAAAAGACAATTAAGACTGAGGCTAAGGCTGAGTTTGAGCGTATCTTCGGTGACAAGTACAATATCGGCATCAATGCTCAAAAATCTCATGAGCTTGGGGCTAAGGCATTAGAGGATGCAAATCTTCAAAATGTTAAGGCTGTTGTTTCTTTCGGAAAGAAGCACGCAGATATTTCTGCACAGTTCGTAGCTGTTCAGAGCTATGAAAAGGCTCAGAGTGCTGATGTTATCTTCCCGCTGAAGCATTCACTCGAGATGGATGGCACAATCGGTGACAAAAAGCTCAATAAAGCTATTGATGCTCCCTGCACAGGCGCAATCGAGATGGCTCAGGCTATTTTAGACTGATAAAATAATTAAGCTGTCGGAGAAGGTTAAACTCTTCGGCAGCTTTTCATTTCCTTTTTAACTGCAAATAACTTTACGGAGTAAAATTATGAACCAAAAGGATATTATTAAGTTTTTCGATTCACTCGCCACAAGTTGGGACAGCACCACCACAAGAAATGAAACAGCAATAAGTGATATTTTAGATTTATCTCAGGTAACACAGGGCAAAGAAATTCTTGATATTGCCTGCGGAACGGGCGTCCTCTTTCCCGATTATTTAAAGCGGGATGTTAAATCTGTTTTGGGCTTGGATATTTCTCAAAAGATGGTTGAAATTGCCAACAATAAATGGCATAATAACAAAAAAATAACAGTAATCTGTGATGACGCTCAAAGAATAAAGCTAAATGAAAAATTTGATGTTATAATGATTCACAACGCATTTCCACATTTTGATGAGCCTCAAAGGCTAATAGCTAATCTGTGTGAACAATTAAAAGCTTGCGGCAGACTGACTGTTGCTCACAGTATGAGTAAAGAAGATATTAACAGCTGTCACAAGGGTAGAGCGAGTACCGTTTCAGTTGAATTAATGGACGAAAACGATTTGGCAAAGCTAATGGAGAAATATTTAAAAGTTGATATTGTAATTTCAGACAATGAAAAATATATAGTTTCTGGTACAAAAATCTAACATATAAAAAAAGTCACAGGATCTCTCCTGTGACTTTAATTTTTATAACTACATTTGACGAAGTGCATCAATGGGCTGCATCTTTGCCGCTCTTCTCGCAGGATATATTCCAAAGAATACTCCTATTGAGGTTGAGAAGCCTACAGCTATTGCTATCGTGCTTAATTTCATTTGAACTGGAATTTGAAGATACGATGCAACTGCAAAAGCTCCCACCGAGCCTATTATCAAGCCTATCAATCCACCGAGCATACAAAGTATTATTGACTCCGTTAAGAACTGGAACAGTATTGTTGAAGTTTTTGCGCCGAGCGCTTTTCTAATACCTATCTCTCTCGTTCGCTCAGTAACAGTAACAAGCATAATATTCATAACACCGATACCGCCGACAAGAAGCGATATAGCACTTACTGCCGCAATAAAGGTTGTGAAAATATTAATAACAGTATCAAGTAAATCGATATATGTCGCCATGTTTGTTAAGGTATAAACCGAGCTTCCCGCATTTCCGTGGCGTGAATATAGAACATTCATCGCTGCGTTTCCTGCGGCATCAAGCTGATCATCGGTATTTGACATAAGATAGCACATCTCATATCTGCCCGTAGTTCCTCTGAGCATATCGGCAAGAGTTATAGGTACCATCAAGAAGCATGAATTTGTTCCTGCCGGCATCATCGGCATCATCGCCTCCATCGAGCTGGAGTTTCCGCCCATCATCATAGACGAAACATCTACAACACCGATAATCGTCACCTGTATCGCTTGATCGCCAACATTAATAGACAATTTTTCGCCTAATGGATTTGTATATCCGAACATATTCTTGGCACTTAAGGTGTCTATAATAGCCACTCGTGCAGCAGATTTATTTTCCTTTTCAGTAAAAAATCTTCCATGCTTCATGCCACTTCCGAGCATATAACCTATATCTGCATTACCGCCTATAAGTACTGCCATACCATCTGCGTGCTTTGTTTGTGCATTGCCAAATGGGAATACAACCGGTGAAACATATTCAACACTCTCGAGCTTTTGAATCGCTTCAATATCCTCAGTTGTAATATATTCAGAGGCCTCTGCCTGATTGGCATTTACCATTATATTGATAACATTCGCACCCATATCCTGAATCATGCCAACAATGTAATCTCTTCCGCCATTGCCCAAGGTTATGATTGCAATAACTGCAGCAACGCCGATAATAATGCCGAGCATAGTCAAAAGTGATCTCATCAGATTCGTCTTGATAGAGAAAAGGGCTATTTTAATGTTTTCTTTGATATTCATTACATTTCCCCCTACAGCGTGTTTTTATTTTATTTCGGCGCTATAGCCACTCTCTGCCCGTCAGTAAGAGTTATACCCATAGGTACTGCTGTTACAACAATGTCGCCTTCTTCACAGCCTGAGATAACTTCATAATTGATGTTATCCGACATACCTAATTCTACTTTTGAGAATGTAATCTTGCGTTTCTTCGGGTTATAGATGTAAACATAAGAGCCATCCTTGCTGCTCTTTATAGCCTCTGTTGGAACAAGCAGTACATCGCTCTTGTTTCCAAGATCTATTGAAACGTCTGCATCAAGACCTATGACAAGGCTCTGCGGTGGGTTCTCTATTGTTACCTTTGCTTCAACACCGCTAGCATTGCCAGAACCCATTATTGATGAAATATCCATTGAGCTTGACTGAGATGCTACGGGGCTTATATAAGTAATTTTTCCCTCTACAATTTGACCATCTGCTGTTGTTACATTGCAGATTTGGTCAAGCTGAACCTTTAAAATGTCATACTTATTGAGTACACATGAAATTTCAAAAGGATAATATTCTACTGTAATGCCTGTCTTTGTTGAACCAATAAGTGAACCTATAAGCTCATTTATATCTGCTGAACCACTGGCTAAATCAATTATTGCTGATAAATCGAGCTGATTGCCTGCGCCGCCTGCTGATTTACAGATTTCACCCTGCTTAATATTAACCTCGCTTACAATTCCGTCAAACTCTGCAATCCAACCATTTTTAAGTTTATTGACAGACTTTGTCAAATTATCAAGCTCCGCCTTTTTAGCCTCCATTACAGTCTTAAGTGTACCCTGTGCAACTGCGCCCGACTGTGCCTCAAGTGTCACTTTTTTCATTTCAAGCTGCATTTTTTCCATCTCCAGCTTTGAAAGACCTGTTCCGAAAAGCTGATTTAAGCCCTCAGGATTATTAATAAGTCCATTGAGCTGCTCGAGTGCGCCATTTATATCGGGCATTCCGAGTGCATCACCTAAAAGCTCCCAAAACTTGTCAAGGGGCTTAGGCTCTGTCGGTGCAGGTGAATTAGGCTTTTTAGAAGCATCCGGCTTTTTAGCTTGCTCTTTTTGAGCCTTCTCAAGCTCCTTGTTTACCTCGCTTAAGCGTTTATTGATTTCTTTAAGCTCAGCTGAAGCTTTAACGGCTGTTGATTTTGAATTATTGTAATTCTTTGTCGCCTGCAGGTATTCCTTCTGTTTTTCTGCTAAAAGAGTATTAAGAGAAGAAATATCGAAGGTTGCAAGGACATCACCCTTATTAACCTTTTGACCTACACGGACATTTACAGTCTTTACCTTTGTACCGTTAACTGGAACAAACCTTCCTTTTTTAGCAGGAGAAACCTTACCTGAAAGGTCTAATGTCTGAGTTACAGAGCCTCTTTCTGCCTTTGCGATAGATACCTTCGGTGGCGGCTCTGGCTTGAAGAACATATAAAGAAGACCTGTTAAAACAGCAACTGATAATATACACGCTACTATAACTGCTGCTTTTTTCTTCTTTGACCACATTTTAAAGTTCATAAATAAGTCCTCTCCAATCTATAAGAATAGATTATTAATCTATCTTATATTTTATAAATCAATTATAGATTTAAACATATCAATTTTGTAAACAAATCTTAAATAAAATTATCTACGGCCAATATCACTTCTATGGAAAGCACCCTCAAAGCTAATTTTATCAACAGCAGCATATGCCTTTTCGAGTGCCTCGTCAAGTGTTTTGCTTTTAGCTGTTACGCCTAATACTCGGCCGCCGTTTGTTAAAAATTTATCATCCTTTAAAATAGTACCAGAATGATAAACTGTTACATCTTGAGCCTGACCATTTGCATCAAGTCCAGAAATCTCATATCCCTTTACATACTTTTCAGGATAGCCGCCTGAAGCAATAATTACGCATGCACAAGCATCGTTGTCCCACTCGATATTGATACTGTCAAGTCTTTCATCGATAACAGCCTCAACTATATCGATAAGTGGTGTCTTTAGTCTTGGAAGAACAACCTGTGTTTCGGGATCACCAAAACGTGCATTGTATTCTATAACCTTAGGTCCCTTGGGTGTGAGCATAAGTCCAAAGTACAAGCAGCCTTTAAAAGGACAGCCCTCTGACTGCATGGCTCTTATAGTTGGGATAAAGATTGTATCCATACAAAGCTTCTCAATTTTCTCATTATAATGCGGATTCGGGCTGATTGTTCCCATTCCGCCCGTGTTAAGTCCCTTATCGCCGTCATGTGCGCGCTTGTGGTCCATTGATGAAACCATGGGTACAACGGTTTTGCCGTCTGTGAATGAAAGAACAGATACTTCGGGTCCTGTCAGAAATTCCTCAACGACAATCTTATTGCCGCTTGCACCGAACACCTTATTCTCCATAATATCAGAAATAGCGTTCTTTGCCATCTCTTCATTTTCAGCGATGATTACGCCCTTACCGAGTGCAAGACCATCTGCCTTGATAACTGTGGGATATTCGTTCTTCTGCTGAATATATTCAAGTGCCTTGTTGGCATCATCAAAAACCTCATAGTCTGCTGTGGGAATTGAATATTTCTTCATAAGGTCCTTTGAAAAGACCTTGCTGCCCTCAATACGAGCTGCAAGTGCGTTGGGACCGAATGCTCTAATGCCATTTTCGGTTAATGCATCCACCATACCTGCTGCAAGAGGATCATCAGGTGCTACAAAAACCAAATCTACATTCTCGCTTTTTGCTAAATTAACAATGCCCTCTTTATCCATTACAGATACGGGGAAACATTTTGCATCACATGAAATACCGCCGTTGCCTGGTGCACAGATTACCTCTGTAACCTTTTCACTTTCCTTGAGCTTTTTAATCAGTGCATGCTCTCTGCCGCCTGAACCGAGCATAAGAAGTTTCATAACTGTCAGTCCTTTCAATGTCTAATAATCGAAATTTGGGGAGTGCGAACACTCCCCTATTTCTTTGCAATAAGTCTATTTCATACGCATATTGCGTTTGTCTTTAGTGCTTGAAGTGACGCATTGAAGTAAATACCATTGCGATACCTGCTTCATCAGCTGCCTGAATACTTTCTTCATCTCTAATTGATCCGCCGGGCTGAATAATAGCTGTAATACCTGCCTTAGCTGCTGCATCAAGACAATCACGGAATGGGAAGAATGCATCTGAACCCATTACGCTGCCCTGCGCTCTTTCGCCTGCATACTTAATAGCAAGTTCAAGTGCTGTAATTCTATTTGTCTGTCCGGGGCCAACGCCTACTGTCATATTGTCCTTTGCAAGAGCAATACCGTTTGACTTAACGTGCTTAACAACCTTCCATACAAAGAGAAGCTGCTTCATCTCCTCCTCTGTAGGCTGACGCTTTGTAACACATTTAAGCTCTACATCCTCAGGGAGAATAGCTGTATCAAGCTTTTGAACAAGTAAGCCGCCAACAACCTTTTTCATGTCTAATGCTTCACTATCATTCTTATCAGCAAGTCTTGGAAGCTCAAGAAGTCTAATGTTCTTCTTCTTTGAAAGAAGTTCAAGAGCGTCAGGTGCAAATGAGGGTGCAATGATAATCTCAAGGAAAATCTTTGAAAGCTCCTGCGCTGTAGCCATATCAACCTCTCTGTTAAGAGCGACGATACCGCCAAAAATTGAAACGGGATCTGAATTATAAGCGTTCATATATGCTTCGTGAATATCTGCACCAAGACCTACGCCGCAGGGATTTGCATGCTTAACTGCAACTGCACACGGCTCATCCCAGCCGAACTCCTTAAGTACATCGAGCGCTCCGTTTGTGTCGTTGATGTTATTATATGAAAGCTCCTTACCATGAAGCTGCTTTGCTGCTGCAAGTGAGTTTGCAGGACACTTGACTTCCTTATAGAAAGCGGCTTTCTGGTGGGGATTCTCGCCATAACGCATATCCTGAACCTTCTCATATGTAAGAGAAAGTGCATCGGGAAGCTCTGTTTCATTTCTCTGCTGACGAAGATAAGCGTTAATCATTGAATCGTACTGTGCTGTATGCTCAAACACCTTGCCTGCAAGACGGAACTTCATATCTCTTGAAACCTCGCCATTTGCCTTGAGCTGTGCGATAACCTCGCTGTAATCAGCGGGATCGACAACAACAGCAACATCCTGCCAGTTTTTAGCAGCAGCTCTTATCATTGTGGGACCACCGATGTCAATATTTTCTATAGCTTCCTCAAGTGTTACGCCATCCTTGAGAATTGTAGCCTTAAAGGGATAAAGATTGATGCATACAACATCTATAGGAACTACGCCGAGCTCTTCAATCTGCTTCATATGCTCGGGATTTGAACGCATTGCAAGTACGCCTGCATGGATTGCGGGATGGAGAGTCTTAACTCTGCCGTCCAAACATTCAGGAAATCCTGTAATTTCAGAAACCTCAGTACACTCAATTCCTGCCTGCTTAACAGCCTTTGCTGTTCCGCCTGTGGAAACAATTTCAAAGCCGAGAGCTGCAAGCTCTCTAGCAAAATCTACTACGCCAGTTTTATCTGAAACGCTAAGAAGAGCACGTCTTTTCATTATCACTTTGCATCCCTTTCAGTATTATTCGATTTTTCTGTATTTTCTTCGTCTGCCTGAGCCTGTGCCTGTGCCTGAGCTTGCGCCTTAGCCTCTTTAATAGCATCAACCTCTTCATGTCTTTCTTCACATATTAAGCCGACTGCTTTGGGAAGAATTACCCACTCTGCTTCCTGCATAACACGTCTTTGAAGTGTTTCAGGAGTGTCATCCGGCTTAATATCTACTGCCATCTGATCAATGATTTGTCCTCCGTCTGGAACCTCGTTGACATAATGAACAGTAGCGCCTGTCACCTTAACACCATATTTTAAAGCTGCCTCATGCACCTTTAAGCCATAAAAGCCCTTGCCGCAAAATGAAGGAATAAGTGATGGGTGAATATTAATTATTTTATTCTCATATTTTTTAACTATGTCTTTAGAAAGAATCTGCATAAAGCCTGCAAGTACTATAAGATCAGGCTCCGCTTCATCTATCTGTGCAAGAAGAGCCTTACTAAAGGATTTATTATCCTTGTAGTCTGCTCTCTCAACTACTGCTGAATCAATACCTGCAAGTTCAGCTCTCGTAAGAGCAAGAACGCCGCTTTTGCTTGAAATAACCTTTGTGATTTTTCCATATTGAATCATGCCGTATTCTACACCATTGATAAGAGCCTGTAAGTTTGTTCCGTCCCCCGAAACCAGCACTACAATGTTTAGCATATTGTTACTCCCTTTTCTCCTGAAACAATTTCACCAACTATATTTGCATTCTCGCCATTATCACGGAGAATTCTAACTGCCTCATCAGCATCGTCCTTAGATACAGCAATACAAAGTCCCATACCCATATTAAATGTATTGTACATATCTCTCTCAGGAATACCCTCGCCTGCGATAAGATTGTAAATCGGAAGTGTGGGAACTGCTGCCTTCTCAACCTTTGCATGCATGCCGTCAACAAGCATTCTCGGAATATTCTCATAGAAGCCGCCGCCTGTAATATGAGAAATCGCATGAACCTTAACCTTTTCCATAAGTGCAAGAAGTGGCTTAACATAAATTCTTGTGGGTGTGAGAAGCTCTTCGCCGAGAGTCTTGCCTAAATCATCAATGTAGAGATTAAGTCTTTTTCTGCTGTCCTCGCTGTTGATGTTGAATATCTTTCTTACAAGTGAGAATCCATTTGAGTGAAGACCTGATGAGCTGACACCGATAAGCACATCACCTGCCTGCAGATTGTTGCAGTCAACGAGCTTTTCCTTATCTGCAATACCTACGTTGAAGCCTGCAAGGTCATATTCGTCAACGGGATAGAAGCCGGGCATCTCTGCTGTTTCACCGCCGATGAGTGCGCAGCCTGCCTGTACACAGCCATCTGCAACACCTGAAACTATTTCAGCAACTCTTTCAGGTACATTTTTGCCGACTGCCAAATAGTCAAGGAAGAAAAGCGGCTTTGCACCTGAACAAGCAACATCATTAACGCACATAGCTACGCAATCGATGCCGACTGTATCATGCTTGTCCATAAGGAATGCAATCTTAAGCTTTGTTCCTACACCGTCTGTACCTGAAACAAGTACAGGCTCTTTCATACCTGTCAGCTGAGGAATAAAAAGTCCGCCGAAGCCGCCAAGTCCTGATGCAACACCTGGAATGGAGGTGCGTTTAGCATGGTCCTTGATAAGCTCTACTGAACGGTAGCCTGCTGTAACGTCAACACCTGCGTCCTTATAACTCTTTGAAAAACTATCCATTGTTTTTACCCCCATGGTTTATTTTAATAATGTATCTAACTTTGATTCAAATTTATCGTCCTTATCACACTCACATTTTACAGGATATTTACCCGTAAAACAAGCGTCACAAAAATCGCATTTGGATTCCTTCGCTATTTCGTGAAGGTTGTCAACGCTTAAATATGCAAGACTGTCTGCACCGATTCTTTGACAAATCTCTTTGCGTGATAAATTACAAGCGATAAGATATTCTCTTGAACTGATGTCTGTACCAAAATAACATGGATTCAAGAAGGGCGGTGAAGAGATTCTCATATGGACCTCTTTTGCTCCTGCCTGCCTTATAAGCTCAACTATATGCGCACTAGTTGTACCTCGAACAATCGAGTCATCTATTACTACAACCCTCTTGCCCTCCACAGCACTCTTGATTGGATTGAGCTTTATGTGAACAGCCCTCTCTCTTTGAGCCTGTGTGTGTTTGATGAAGGTTCTGCCCACATAGCGATTTTTAATAAAACCAGTTTCAAACGGAATTCCAGACTCATTTGCATATCCTATTGCTGCATCAATACCTGAGTCAGGTACACCGATTACAACGTCAGCCTCTACGGGACTCTGTTTTGCTAAGAAGGCACCTGCACGCATACGAGAAATATGCACCCCTGCTCCATCGATTATTGAATCTGGACGTGCAAAATAAACATGCTCAAAAATACAAAGTGACGTTTTTTGTCCACAATGAGTTTTTATACTGTGAGTACCCTCTTTATTAATAACAAGAATCTCGCCTGGCTCAATATCTCTAATAAATTCGCCGCCGATTCCCCTTATTGCACAGCTCTCACTTGCAACTATATAGCTATCCTCAATTTTGCCTAAGCAAAGTGGTCTAAAGCCATGAGGATCTCTTACTGCAATAAGCTTATTTGGAGAAAGCATTACAAAAGAATATGCACCCTCTATCTTGTACATTGTTTTCTCAATAGCACTCTCCATATTTTTTTCTGAAAGTCGGTAGCCCGCTGCAAGTGTACCGATTATCTCAGCATCACTGCCTGTTTGGAAAATAGCACCCTCATTTGAAAGCATCTCTCTTAAAGTGCCGGCATTAACAAGTCCGCCATTATTCGCAATCGCCGCCGTACCCTTAGCATATCTCAAGGTTAGGGGCTGGTTGTTGATGCTTCCCGCAAATTCCTTGGAGGAATAGCGTACATGGCCTATGCCTGAAACACCAATACCCTTATTGCTGAATTTTGCAAGTGTGTCTTCGTCAAATACTTCAGGAACAATTCCTGATTTTTTTACAGTTTCCACATCGCAGTTGCCGTAGTCTACAGTTATACCGCACGAAAGCTGTCCTCTGTGCTGCAAAGCAAAAAGGGCAAGGTATATATCCTGTGCTACATTACGTTCGTTCATGTTAAAAATACCAAACACGCCACATTCCTCGTGGGGTTTATCAAGCATTCGGGTCATTCCCTTCAACATAGAATAAAAACTTTTTTTACTTAAATATTATTAACTTTTTCTGCAATAGCTGCATCCTTTGCGAGGACCTTTTCCTCCATTTCTTTTTTCATTAAATGGAGCTGCTCGTTGAGGCTAGGCTCTGAAAGTGCGAGCATCTCAACGGCTAAAATCGCTGCATTCTCCGCACCATCGATTGCTACACAAGCAACAGGGATACCTGAAGGCATCTGAACTGTAGAGAGTAAAGCATCAAGTCCGTCAAGAGTCGATGATTTAACCGGTATACCGATAACAGGTAATACTGTGTGAGCTGCAAGCACGCCTCCAAGATGAGCCGCCTTGCCAGCTGCTGAAATGATTACGCCAAAGCCATTTTTTTCTGCATTCGCTGCGAACCTGCATGCTGCCTCGGGTGTTCTGTGTGCGGAAAATACATGAACCTCACACTCTACGCCGAAAGAGTTTAACTTTTTGATAGCCGGAGCTACTACGGGAAGGTCGCTGTCGCTTCCCATTACAATTGCTACTTTTTTCAAAGCAATACCTCCACTCGAGTTTTTTAGTCCTGCGCTCAATTACAGATTAATTTTCTGAATGAGTATAAGACCGTAAAAATTATGCCTAAGAAATCAAAATACTATTTCGTTAGCACAATTTGGCAACGGTCTATGAATAATTCTATTCTTTTTCTGATAAAAATTCAAGTAAATAGTATTTGTTTTTTTGATTTCTACATATAGATATATAGGACATTATATATAGGGGCTATTCTTGTTCAAACTAACAGTATATAGATATTTTATTGTTTTAGGAGGAGAAAATGAAACGTCGTTTTTTGCTGCTTTTTTTACCTGTTTTTTTGTTTTTAAATTCGTGCAGCGTCAGTGACTGTCCCGACGCTTTTTTGCTCTGCAGCGAGCTAAACGAAGCCATTTCAAAATATAATATCGACATAAATGACGCACTAATTGACAAGTGCGCAGACGATATTTCTTATATGTTTTTCTTGGGAGAGCAGGAGCACATATTAATAAGGCTGTCCTCGAAAGAAAAGGATTTAAGACTGCACCAATGCAGCTTAAGCATAATGTCAAATAAGGATGGGCTTACAGATAGTGAATTCTTGGATGTTGCTAAGCCATTAATTCATGTCTTTTCTCAAAGCAAGGATAATCCAGATGAAATAATCGATTATCTTAAAGCAGAAAATAAAGGTTCTAACGAGCCTGCATATTATGAAAGTGTATTTTTTAGATATTCATATCAGAAAAACAAATACGGTTCAAATATAATAATTGAAAACAAGCTTCTGTCACCCGCTCCATGCAGCGATTTGACGCTTAGAAATGAACATAAAAAGGTCAGCCCTTAAAGAGCTGACCTAAATGTATTAAATTACTTGATTTCAGGATTGTCCTCTGTCTTGTCCTTATTTGATGTCGGTGCAGGATCGCAGAGCTTCATGAAGTCAATCTTGCCAATTTGAGTTCTCGGCAGTGAATCAAGAATAACAATCTTTGAAGGACGAGAGAATCTGGGAAGATTATCGTTGCAGTAATCATAAATTTCGCTGATTCTTGCATTCTTATCCTCGGGCTTGTCACTAAGTGATACATAGAGCTTAACAATCGGCTTTTGTCCCTTATAGCCCTGAACAGCACAGATTTCAGAAATGCCGAACTTGCCTATAAGTGCCTCTTCAATATCTGTTGGGAATACATTGTAGCCTGAGATAATGATAAGTCTTTTCTTACGGCCTGTGAAGTAGAAGAAGCCATCCTCATCTACATAGCCGAGGTCACCTGAAAGTACCCAGCGTTCGCCGTTTTCATCAACATATACACCTGTTGTAGGCTCATCATAATAGCCCTCCATAACAGTTGTACCTGAAACAACAATCTCACCGATTGTATTTGGAGGAAGCTGTTTTTTATTTTCATCCCAAATCTGCATTTTAAGCTCATGGAAGGGCTTGCCTATTGAGTCCTTCTTCCAAGCTTCATATGTATTAGCGCAGCAGACTGATGATACCTCTGTAAGGCCGTAGCCTCTGAAGAGTCTGCCGTTACCGCCCCACTTTTCGATTGTGGAGTTAAATACACCGATGAAGTGTTCTGAAACAACGTCGCCGCCTGAGAACATAAGCTCGAGATTTCTCAAGTGCTTGCCCTCAAAGTTGCTCTCTTCAAGCATCTTCTTATACATATTCGGTACACCGACAATAAATGATACCGGATACTTTTTAAGAAGAGAGTTTGCTCCTCTAGGATTAAACTTCGGAATCGGGATGCAGCAGAAGCCTTCACACATAGCAAAGTGCATTGATACACCAAGACCGAAAGCATGGAAAAGAGGAAGAACTATCAATGCACACTGAACACCAGGAGTGTTTGAGTGCTTTACATGACCTGTTTTATATGCAAGCTCGTTTAAGTTCTTTGATGTTAATTTAATTGTCTTGCTCTTGCCTGTTGTTCCGCCGCCGTGAAGGTAAACTGCAATATCGCTGCCGTTTTCCTTAATGCCGTCAGACGGTGCGCATCTCTTAAGAGCAGCACGATATGTCATAGCATTTTTAATGTTTGATGCTGCGTGTCCTGAAACGCTTCCGTAGATCTTCATTGCAGGTGTAATAGCCTTGTTTGAATAATCTGAAGCTGAGCAGACTACGCACGGGAAATTATGGAAATTAAGCATGTCAACATATGACTTAGCAAGAATATCCATAAGCATAATACCCTTCGAGCCAACTGAATCCATCTTTTCTTTAAGAAGGTCGGCAGGAGTAAGGGGATGGACAATATTAGCTATGACGCCAATCTTGTTAAGGGCATAGAATGCAATGAAGCTCTGAAGGCAGGTGGGAAGGAAAATCGTATAAACGTCTCCTCGTCTAAGGCCCGCACTTTTAAAATAAGCTGCAAGACAGTCTATGTCATTGATAATCTCAGAACGACGAACCTTGCGGCCGAAGGATATGGCAGCATTGTAGTCGCCGTGTTCCTTGACGAAGGGTTCAGTATTTGCTTTGAAATACTCATAGCAGTTATAGTTTTGGGTTTCAAGCATTTAAACACACTCTTTTCTTGGAAAATATTTTCTCTTTATTATTTTTTTGCCTTTCCCTTTAAGATGATATACTTTTTAATTTGATATGTCAACATCTAAAAATGCTTTAAAAACAGACAAGCTTCTTATAATGTCATAAAAGAAAAGCGGAGCAATTTTCTTTTAAAAAATCCTCCGCTTGAGTTATTTCTTTATTTTTTTACAGTCTTTAAGAAGCTCTCCAACCTATCGAGTGCCTGTTCAATATGCTTTACAGAATAAGCATAAGATAATCTTGCAAAGCCCTCACCGCAATCTCCGAATGCAGTTCCCGGAACTATTGCTAGCTTTCCTTCATACAAAAGCTTATTACAAAATTCATCACTTGTAAGACCAGTTGAATCTGTAATACGCGGATAAACATAGAAAGCGCCCTTTGGTTCAAAGCAGGAAAGTCCCATATCACGAAGACCATCCAAAAGCATTATTCTTCTTCTGTTATACTGCGCTGTCATATACTCAACATCTTCATCACCATTATTAAATGCCTCTACCGCCGCAAACTGGCTTGCAGTAGGTGCGCACATAATAGCGTATTGATGTATCTTTAATATTTGATTGATAAGCTCTCTCGGAGCTGCAATATAGCCCAATCGCCAGCCTGTCATAGCATATGCCTTGGATACTCCGCTGACAAGGACAGTTCTCTCCCTCATATCAGGAATTTCAGCTATTGAAACATGACGGTCACCGTAGGTTAGCTCAGCATAAATTTCATCTGAAATTACAACTATATCAGTTCCTCTTAAAACATCTGCAATAGCTTCTAAGTCCTTTCTTTCCATAATTGCACCTGTTGGATTATTAGGGAAAGGTAAAATTAGTGCCTTAGTTTTAGGCGTAATAGCAGCCTTTAGCTCCTGTGCAGTTAATCTAAACTCGTTTTCATGCTTAGTATTGATGATAACCGGCTTAGCACCCAGAAGCTCTGTCATTGGCTCATAGCATACATATGACGGCATAGGAATAATAACCTCGTCGCCTTCATCTATCAATGCTCGCATAGTCATATCTATAGCTTCACTGCCGCCTACTGTTACTATAATCTCGTCCTTATCACTGTAGGACAGCGTAAAACGACGATTGAGATAGTTTTTGATAGCCGTTCTAAGCTCAGGCAAGCCGCTGTTTGCGGTATAATATGTCTTTCCGTCCTCTATGCTCTTTATAGCCTTTTCCCTTATGTGCCACGGCGTAACAAAATCAGGCTGACCGACGGTCAGTGATACAACGTCATCCATATCGTTTAAAAGATCAAAAAATTTTCTTATACCCGAGGGCTTAATGCTTACAACCTTTTTTGATAGAACCTTATCATAATTTATCATTAAATACAGTTACTCCTCTCATCAGCTTTAGGTGCATTGTAAACAATACCATCTGACTTATACTTGCGAAGCACAAAGTGAGTAGATGTTGATGTTACAGCATCCATTACCGATATTTTTTCTGCAACGAAAAGTGCAATATCACGAATTGTTCTGCCTTCGAGGATAATTGCAATATCAAAGCCGCCTGACATTAGATAAACGCTTTTAACCTCGGAATACTTGCTTATTTTTTCTGCTATTTCATCAAACCCGTAATCACGCTGCGGCACTACCTTTATCTCGATAAGTGCATCAACGTATTCCTTGCCTGCCTTATCCCAGTCTATGATTGTTTTGTAGCCTAATATAACTCCGCTTTGTTCGTATGAATCTATAAGAGCCTTTATGTCACCCTGCTCCTTATCACACATTGCGGCAAGCTCTTTAAAAGTTAATCTGCTGTTTTCTTCAAGAAACCTAAGAACCTTCATATCATATCTCCTGTTTTAATTTTGTGTACTTAATTTTTTCGGTTTTTTAATAATACACAATAATTAAATTTTTTGCAAGTTCTAAAAAGCCTCTTTTTCAGAATATTTTTCGGTAAAGAGCTTTTTTCGTTACATTTAGCTGTCATTAAACCCTCCCTTAAGATTAATTTTTTTGCAAATAAAGTCAGGACACCCTAAAAAAGGATGTCCTTAAAAAAATAAAACTTCAAAAATAAAGCAGCGGGCTGTCCTTTTTATCTATGAACATTATATTGTGCTTTTATGAAAAGTTGTTTTATTGTAATTGAAATTATAAAATCCGTTGAATAGCAGAGTCTTTAATACAAGTGCATCGCAGATGCACCAATGCAAAATATAATTCTCTTATACTGATATTATAGCACTGTATAGAAGTGCAAATAAGAACTATCTTTTAAGTTTTTTGGCTTTTTCTTTGTACTCGGGTACAATTTTGTACGACTCTTTAATTTTTCTGATTGTTTTATTATGTGTATCTTCGCTTAAAGAATTTTGTTTTAAAAAGTCCAGTACCTGCTGTGGGTATTTGCTGCACATTTCGCAAAGGCACCAAGCAATCGCCATTTTACATAATAGTCTTCATTTGTTATTTTCGGAAAAATCTCAAATAATCTATATATGTAGTTGTCTTCATTAAAATAATTAAGTGCCGTCACAACAGCGAATCTCACATAATAAGGCTCAGACGAATAAAAATAAGGTGTCAAAAAATCCCAGACAACCTCCTTGTTATTTTCTATAAACTTTAAGCTTACAACAAAGCTGTCACAGACGCTCCAAGAATTTATATATGGGATAAAAAGTTTTATTCTTCTAAGTCTTTCCTCCACGCTCATATCTGCATAGGCTATGACGAATGCGTGCAGAAGCTTTTCCTCAAGAGTGTTCCCCACCTGCAGATTTAAAAATTCTTCGCCCTGCGCCCTAGCTATGCGCTTTGCGAGCAGCCTTATTTTCGGCAATCTGACGCCCATTATATTTTCGAGTTTTTCGTTTGGGATTAACGAATGAACAAATTGACGATATTGCTCCTGCGCCATGCCTTCAAGCTCTTTTATATAGTCTTCTTTCATCTAATCACCACCATTATCTAAATTTTATCACAAGAAAATTTAATTTTCTACCATTTAAATCGCTTATATTTTCCAAAGCTCTAAAGGATTTTTAAGGGCAAAATAAAATGAGAATAATAAAAATGGGGAATGTTTGTGGGGAGAATTATTTTAAAAAAATTATTGAGAATAAATGCTGCTGTTTTAATTTTTATAAGTATTATATTTCTATTAGTATGCAATATTATTTATTCTTTCTCTTTTTCAACTGACTCTTTCTTTTCAAAGGAGAGGGCTGCTGATTTTTTGAGAAGCCAAGAGCTGTCGGCTAAAAATGTATCGGCTTCAAAAAATAAAAAGCTTGATTTTTTACAGCAGGATAAAAAAGATTTATATGTTAACTCTAAAGATAATCTGCGTCTTCATGCACTATACAAGGAAAATCCTGAAAGAAGCGACACAACTGTTATTGTCTGCCACGGATATTTCGGCAGCTCCAATAGTGCAAAGCAGTATGCGCAGGGATTTTTCAAGCTCGGCTTCAATGTACTTTGTCCCGACTCAAGAGCCCACGGTGAAAGTGAAGGTAATATAATAACAATGGGATATTTAGAAAAGGATGAAATAATTTTATGGGCAAATGAGCTTTTAAAGCAAAACCCTAATTTAAATATTATACTTTTCGGAGTATCTATGGGCGGTGCAACTGTATTAATGGCAGGCGGTGAAGAAAGCTTGCCCCCAAACGTAAAAGCAATTATTTCTGACTGTTCATATTCAAGTGCCTATGATGAGGTTGACTACATTATAAAAAATATAACAGCGTTAAAATCATCAGCCTTGACTAAAGGAATATCATTTATCTCTCTTCTGCGTTCCGGCTTTTCATTAAAAGCCGTCAGTCCTATTGAAAGTGTGAAGAAATGTAAAGTTCCTATACTTTTCATTCATGGCAGCAATGACAATTTCGTACCGTTTTCAATGCTCGATAAGCTTTATGAAAGTGCTTCCTGCAAAAAGCAAAAGCTTGTCATAACGGACGCATCACACGGTGGAAGCATCAACAAGGATTCAAAGTTATATTGGAATACAATATCTAAATTTATATATGAAAATTTAGAAAGAAGCTGACTAATAATCAGCTTCTTTAATTATTTATTTTTGATATTTCTTTTATATATACTGTTAAGACCTGTTAGCAAAAGCTCATCCTCAAGTATAATTTTACGCTTGCAAAGCGGGACTATCACCTTTGCAATTCCGCCCGTTGCAATAACTGTAGCTCTATCGCCCAGCTCCTCTTCGACACGTTCTATCATACCATCAACCATAGCTGCCGTACCATACATAATTCCGCTCTGCATACATTCAATAGTATTTTTTCCGATTACTTTTTCGGGCTTTTCTAATGAGATTGCCGGCAGCTGCGCAGTCCTCGAGGTCAAAGCTTCCAAAGAGATTCTAGCACCCGGTATAATACATCCGCCGATATAATTTTTGTCTTTATCCACTACCTCTATTGTACTCGCTGTTCCTAAATCTAAAAGTATGAGCGGTGCTTTGTAATTTTCAAGTGCGCCCACAGCTGCTACAATTCTGTCACTGCCGACCTGTGAAGGATTATCCATTTTTATATTGAGTCCGGTTTCAACTCCTGCACCTACAATCAGCGGCTCAAGTCCTAAAGCCTTCTTAATCCCCTCACAAACACACTGCAATACAGGCGGAACAACAGATGCCATTACGCAGCCCGTAATATCCTCCTGAGCTATATCATATATTGTCAAAAGACTTTTAAGCTCTGTGCCGTATTGGTCAGCCGTTTTCTTTTTATCAGTGGCAAGCCTCGCTTCAAATATTAATTTTTCATCTATAATTCCGCCGACTACTATATTTGTATTTCCAATATCTATAGCAAGAAGCATTTTGTACATCCTTTTCTATTAGATTTTCTTCTTTATAATAAATTGAATTCTTTTTTATTTTCACTTAATATAGTATATAAATTTAAGCTGTAAAAATATAAGAACTCAATCCTCATCTAAAATATAAAATGCTTCTGCTAATATAATTGTAATATTTTAAAAGCATATTATATTTTATATTCTACAGCACAGTTAAAAAACTTTCAATATAAAATCCTTTTATAAAGCTGCAGTGCTTTACAGATCTATACTGATTTTATATAATAAATTATAGCTACAAATAATTAAATTCTCAAGGAGATAATGATATGTTAAAGGGTAAAACTGTTCTTTTGGGTGTTACCGGAGGCATTGCCGCATATAAAGCGGCTTATTTAGCGTCCGCCTTAGTTAAGCAGCACGCAGACGTTGAGGTTATAATGACTAAAAATGCAACTGAATTTATATGTCCGCTGACCTTCGAGCAGCTCACAGGCAACAAATGCATATTAGATACATTTGACCGAAACTTTTCTTATCAAGTTGAACACATAGCCTTAGCTGACAGAGCCGACATTGTTATAATTGCGCCTGCAACTGCAAATATATGTGCAAAGCTCGCTCACGGCATTGCTGACGATATGTTGACCACAACTGTTCTTGCATGTACCTGTCCAAAGATTATTGCACCTGCTATGAATACTCATATGTATGAAAATCCTGTAACTCAGGATAATCTGGACACTCTTAATAAGTATGGTTGGGAAATTATTGAGCCTGCGTACGGCAGACTTGCCTGTGGTGCAGTCGGAGCGGGCAAGCTGCCTGAGCCAGAGCTAATTTTGCAATACATTCTAAAGCACATCGCCTTTCCCCATGACTTAAAAGGCAAGAAGGTTCTTGTCACCGCAGGCCCCACGCAGGAAGCTCTCGATCCTGTAAGATATTTAACGAATCATTCAACGGGTAAAATGGGATATGCAATAGCTAAAAATGCCATGCTCAGAGGTGCAGATGTAACATTGATTAGCGGTCCCTGCAACCTTCCAAAATCCCCATTTATTCAAACAGTTGATGTAGTTTGTGCAAATGATATGTTTGAAGCTGTAAAGCATTACGCTCCCAAAGCAGATTTAATATTTAAATCTGCCGCTGTTGCAGATTACACTCCGCAGAACTACTGTGACAATAAAATAAAGAAATCCTCGGATGATTTTTCAATTTCCTTGAATAGAACTCAAGATATTTTAAAATATCTTGGTGAACATAAACGTGAAAATCAAATTATATGCGGATTTTCAATGGAAACACAAAATATGATTGAAAACAGTCGAGCAAAGTTAAAGAAAAAAAATGTCGATATGATTTGCGCCAACAATTTAAAAGTAGAGGGTGCGGGCTTCGGCGTAGATACAAACGTAATAACGCTCATAACTAAGGATGATATAACAGAGCTTCCTCTTATGCTCAAGGAACAAGCAGCAAATGAAATTATAAATAAAGCTATTGAGCTTTTATAAAAATATCCGACGAGGGAGCATATCGTTTCCCTTGTCGGATATTTTCATATCATAAACAAACTATTTATCAAAAGAGCTTTTACAATACTCGTGCTAAATATTTCAAATTGAAATTACAATCATTTTTAAATATCAAGACCGTTTTCACGAATAAACCTTTCAAACTGCCAATCCGGTCCTTGAAAGAGCATTGCAAGCACGATATTCTGCAGCTCATCCTTTTTCATTTTCGCAACAAATGAAGTCACTCTCTCCTGCATTGCTTGAGCATTTTGATCTGTCTGCTGCTGAACTTCCGCACACTCATTATAAAATCGTTCAGCCTCTTGAGGGAAAGCTTTAAAATATGCGGCAACAATATGCTTGCAAATTATTCTTTTTCCATTGGCATGAGGACAGCTGCAGGTTGAAGCTTTAGGATGTGCCAGATGCAGTTCGACATGATATAAACTCTGTCCACTGCCCTTCACAACAGCCGAATAGATTCCGTTATCAACTTCTTTTATACTCAGCACCTTGTTTTCTATATAATAATCATATCCCCTGCATCGCGATTTAAACGCTGAGCTTTCCAGCAGTCCCATTTTAACACTAACCTCTACAAGCTTTTCTATATTTTATACTCAGTATAACCTGCGTATTAATTTATTACAACCAAAATTTATATTCATAATCTTGATATATACAATAATAAAAAAGTAACCCGAATCGTCTTCAAACAAAGACCAATTCGGATTACTAAGCTTGGTGCGAGAGACGGGACTTGAACCCGTACGGGATTACCACACGCCCCTCAAACGTGCGCGTCTGCCGATTCCGCCACTCTCGCATATTCAGTTTTCCCTCTTTAGGGAATCAGTGGATTAAAAAATCCACTGACGTGGTGCGAGAGACGGGACTTGAACCCGTACGGGATTACCACACGCCCCTCAAACGTGCGCGTCTGCCGATTCCGCCACTCTCGCATAAATGGTGCGGATGACGGGACTTGAACCCACATGAAATCGCTTTCACTAGAACCTGAATCTAGCGCGTCTGCCAATTCCGCCACATCCGCATATCGAATTAAAATCTATCAAGGGAAGAGTTTTTGAAAAAATCAGCGGACTTAAATAGTCCGCTGACATGGTGCGAGAGACGGGACTTGAACCCGTACGGGATTACCACACGCCCCTCAAACGTGCGCGTCTGCCGATTCCGCCACTCTCGCATTTCAACCAACTCTGTTATGAGGTCGTCCTCACAACGCTGATTATTATAACAGAGCTATAGTCGAATGTCAACACTTTTTCTAGAATTAATTTAAGTTTTTGAAACTAGACTATTCCAGCCTATTTTTCGAGTTTATTAACTTCATCTGCAAACATCTTAAAAACCGGTGCGCAGTCAGATGCACCCAAAGAGCCATTTTCTTTGATTACAGTCACGACGTAGCGTGGATTTTCCACTGGAAAAAAGCCTGAAAACCATGTGTTATAAAGCTCCTTGCCATCTTTAAATATTCCTGTTTGTGCCGTAGCTGTTTTACCTGCAGACGTTGTATTGAAGAGCCTTGCACCCCTTCCATTGCCATTTTCAACTGCACTTTGAAGATATAGTTTTATTAAATCTGCCGTATCCTCTCTTAAAACTCTTTTGCCATTACTTGCTTTTTGTTCGAATGCTACATTATTTTTATCAATCGCCTTTTCAATTAAATATGGTGAATGCAATATTCCGCCATTTGCTATTACGCTCATATACGATGTAATCTGTAATGGCGTTGCCAAAAAATTTCCTTGACCAAATGAAAAATTAGCTCTCGCAGCCGGTGTCTTTAATTCTTCCAGCGTTGGAATTACACCGCTTTTTGATACAAGTGAATCGCACAATGTTATTTCTTTTCCAAAACCCATAGCCTTAAGTGTACTCATCGCTTCTTCAATATTCATTTTTCTTATTAAATTTATAAAATAACAGTTGCAGGACTTTTCTATCGCAGCACACATATCGACTTCTGCGTGTGCATTTTGATTATAGCAGCTAAACTCTACTTCCCCTACTTTTTCGCGTCCGTTACAATTATAAATTTCTTTTGGAGATAAACCCTGTTCTAATGCACACGCTGCTATTGCAGGTTTAAATACAGAACCGACACTATAGGCAGATAAGGCTCTGTTTATAAGAGGTGAATTTTTGTCATTTAAGCTTTTTCCAATATCATTTGGATTAAAGTTAGGTCTTGATACCATTGCCCTAATCTTTCCCGTTGACGGCTCAACGACAACCATCGCGCCTACATCAATGTGTCCCTCATCCATACATCTCTCTGCTATTTCCTGTACTTTTTTATCAGCAGTTATATAAATTCCCGATTCTCCTAAATCATTATCCACTCGCTGCGTTATTTTAGCACCGCTCAAAACTCTGCCCTTTGCATCGCAGGGAAAAAGTATGTCTGTTCTTACAATATTATTCTTAAAGAGCTTATCAAAACCTTTTTCTATTCCCGTAACCCCATCACCATCGGAATTTATATATCCTATTGTATGTGCCATCAGCTGACAATCACTGTATCGCTCATTTTTTTCAAATACGCTCACATCGTCACTGCCTATGTTTAGGGAATCTATTTTCATTAATACCGGCTTATAATTTTTTAATTTTTGGTGTATTTCCAAAAGCTCTTTTTCATTAAATGCATTTTGTATCGACAAAAGCGCTTTTTGCGTGGGCTTGATAGCTGCATAATAGCTTGTTTCTTGATTAGTCAACTTGGCTCCTGTACAATCGTATATAGGCGCCCTCTCTGAATTAAGTTCATAGCTTTTAGAGCTTTTTATCTGTGCCGCCTCATGATATTCACCTACGCATACACAGCCCAAATGCATAACCACGGTAGCTAAAGTCAAACAGAATACAAAAAATAACGCAACTGCTCTTTTACCCATACTTACACCTCAAATATTTTATACTATATATATGGTTGTCAAAAATATGATAAAAAATTCAAATAAAAAGCTTTTACAACGTCTTTTTTCTAATATAAGAAAATAATGCAGTCTAAAATATGGTATTATATAGAATATTATGTTTTAATCTAAAATCAAAATGTTCGGAGGAATTCTAAAAGCATGAATAATAATGAGCTTCAAATTTTGATTGCGATGATAATCTATATGTCAGTTGTTATCGGAATCGGTCTTGTGTTTGCAAGACAAGCTAACAAAAACTCGGAAAACTATTTTCTTGGCGGACGTTCACTCGGTCCATGGCTCACAGCAATGAGTGCAGAGGCTTCAGATATGAGTGGTTGGCTCCTTATGGGACTTCCAGGTGTCGCTTATTGGTGCGGACTTGCAAACGCAGCTTGGACTGCAATCGGTCTTGCACTCGGTACATATTTAAACTGGTTGATAGTTTCAAAACGACTTAGAAGATACAGCATAAGAGCTAACAATGCTATCACCCTTCCTGAATTTTTCTCTAACAGATTCCATGAGAAGAATAAGGTTCTTTTAACTATCTCAGCCCTTTTCATCTTGATCTTCTTCACAGTTTATGCAGCAAGCTGCTTTGTAACCTGCGGTAAGCTTTTCTCAACTCTTTTCGGCACATCATATATCTCAATGATGTTAATAGGTGCTGTGTTTGTCCTTATATATACTATTCTCGGCGGCTTTCTCGCTGAAAGTGCTTCTGACTTTATGCAGGCAATCGTTATGATTATCGCCCTTGTAATAATAGTTGTTATAAGCACAGTTAGAGCAGGCGGCATAAGCGCTGTTATTGAAAATGCGCAGTCAATCCCCGGATTCCTCGATTTCTTCGGTGCTGCTCAGCCCGCGCTTAATGAAGCAGGTGAACAGATTGTTGCAGGCGGACAGCCCATATTCGGTGAGGCAGGCAAGTACACTGTCCTTCAAGTACTCTCAGCTGTCGCTTGGGGCTTAGGCTACTTTGGTATGCCTCAGGTTCTTCTTCGCTTCATGGCTATCCGTAAGGAGGATGAGCTTAAGCGTTCACGAAGAATTGCTATGATTTGGGTTGTTATCTCTCTTACAATCGCAGTATTCATTGGCTTTGTAGGCAGAACACTCTTCCCAGTAGCACATCTAACTTCCTCTGCAGCTGAAAACATTTTCATCACTCTTGCACAGTCCTCACTTCCTGCAATCTTAGCGGGCTTCGTAATGGCAGGTATACTTGCTGCTACTATTTCTTCATCAGACTCATATCTTCTTATTGCTGCATCCTCCTTCGCAAAAAATATCTACCACGGTGTTTTAAAGAAGGACGCAAGTGATAAAAAGGTTATGACAATTTCAAGAATTACTTTGCTTGCTATCGCAGTTATTGCAGCATTCATCGCTCTTGATGAAAAAAGTATAATTTTCGAAATCGTTTCATTTGCTTGGGCGGGCTTCGGTGCTACCTTCGGTCCGTTAATCCTCTTCTCTCTTTTCTGGAAGAGAACAACAAGAGCTGGTGCAATAGCAGGTATGCTCAGCGGAGGAATCACTGTTTTCATTTGGAAATACCTTATCTCAAGACTTGGCGGTGCATTCGCTATCTATGAGCTTCTTCCCGCATTCATTATCTCATCTATCTTCATCGTTGTAGTTTCACTCTGCACCGAGAAGCCCTCTAAGGAAATTGAAGAGGACTTTGATGCAGTAAAAAACGGCGTAGGCGTTAGTGATTAAAGCTATGCTATAGCGATAAAAAATACATACTTTTCCCCACTGCTTTATCGCAGTGGGTTTTTCCATACTCTCTGAAAAATCATCACAGTTAATTCGACCTTTTTCCTTTAATATCCAACATTATTTGTCCACTATTAAATATTGCCTCTCACCTATTCAAATACTAGAATATTTTTAAAGAAATTGTAATTTGCTAAATATAGTACTTGACATTACAAGGTAGTAGGTGTATTATCATAGTGCAGAGAAAAAATTTAATAATTTTCATTGTATCATTAAATTTTTTGTCACCTTTTGGTTAGCTAAAGCATCAATATTATGTAAGGCTTTTACCATGCATACTTTTTGAAAAGCTTTACATTTAATATCGCTGTTTAAAAATAATATTCTTAAGTTTGTAACAAAAGGAGAAATTTAAGGATATATAAATGAAAGGGGTTGTGTATATAAAGCTATTATTTCTTGAGAATTTTAACACAATAGCGGTTGATGATAGCTTTCTAAACAGACTGTCTGACAATCGTAGGAGAAGATATGATTTATATTTAAATTCTTTTGAAAAGAAAAGATTTTTAGTAAGTGAAATGCTCATTATGAATTGTTTGAAAGATTCCTTCTCCATAGAAGAGCCTTCGATTATATCTCAGCCGTATAACAAACCGCTCATTAAAAATGGTAATAAAATTGATTTTAATAAATCTTATTGTGATTCTTCAGTTTGTATTGCAATAAGTGACAAGGCAAAAATTGGAATTGACTGTGAAAGAATACAGCCTAAGGACGATAATATTATGCGATATTTTTTCACGCCCCATGAAATCAATTATGTAGAAAATTCTCCTAATAAGAACCTTGCCTTCACTTTGATTTGGACAAGGAAAGAGAGCTTTATTAAATGTATTTCAAGCGGGCTTAATTTCAAGCTTTTTGAATTGGACACTGCTCCAACCTTAAAAATGCAAAATGGCGAAAAGCTGTTTTCTGCAAACGATGCTGTCAACGGACATTTTATTAACAGCTATCTTATTGACGAGCTGTTAATCTCAGTTTGCGCCAGTATAGATGACAGCTTTCCCGAATTTCAAAGGAGGTAGTTACATGAAAAAAACAATAATAGATTATTTTGATAATTCTGTTAAGCTCTTTGCTGACAATATCGCTGTTTGTGATGCTTCTTTAAGTTTAACCTATTTAGAACTTGAACGAACATCGAAAACACTTGCAGCTGCTATTATAAAAAATAATTTTCAGCATAAGCCTATAGCACTATTTATGAAAAGAAGTGCGAAGCTTCCCGCTGCTGTGTTGGGTGTTTTATACAGCGGAAACTTTTATGCAGTTTTAGATTTCGAGTCACCCATCCAAAGAATTGAAAAGATTCTAAGCGTACTGTCCCCCGCAATGATAATCTATGAGGATGAATTTAAAGATACGGTTTTAGATTTAGACTGTGACTGTGCAAAGCTATGTTATGAAGTTGCCTGTGAAGGCGAGCTGTCAAAACATGATGAAGACACTCTTCAAAGCATTAGATTAGCTGCCACTTCATATGATCCGGCATATGCACTTTTCACCTCAGGTTCAACGGGGTTTCCGAAAGGCGCACTTGTCACAAACCAAAATGTTATAAGCTATATAGAATGGTTCACGCAGTGCTTTAATATAAACGAAAATACAATCTTCGGTTCACAAACATCAATGTATTTTAGTATGTCCGTATCGGATTTTTATGGAAGCATTTTAACAGGCGGAAGATATGTAATTATTCCAAAGGAATACTTCGCCTTTCCTGCAAAGCTTATATCCTTTATAAATGAGAATAAAATCAACTCTATATATTGGGTTCCATCTGCAATGGGTATTGCATACAAGTTAAATCTATTTAAATATTGTATTCCCAAGGAGCTTAAAACAATTCTTTTTGCAGGTGAGGTAATGCCTGTAAAATATCTAAATTATTGGAAGCAATATATTCCAGATGCCTTATACGCAAACCTTTTCGGCCCCACTGAAACAACTGATATATGCTCATATTATAAAGTTAATAGAGAATTTGAAAATAATGAAAGCCTGCCCATCGGCATTGCATGCGAAAACTGTCAGCTTTTGGTTATTAAAGAGAATTCAGCTCTAGCTTCTATTGATGAAATTGGCGAGCTTTATGTTAAAGGACCTTTTGTTGCACTAGGCTATTACAACAATGCTCAAAAAACTGACGAGGCATTTGTACAAAATCCTCTTCACAGCTCTTACAGAGATATTGTTTATAAAACGGGCGATTTAGTAAAGAAAAATTCAGACGGAGAGCTTCTTTACATGGGCAGAACAGATTATCAAATAAAGCATATGGGCTACAGAATTGAGCTTAGTGAAATTGAATCTCAGCTCAATAATACGCCTGATATTAATTTAACCGTCTGCATATATGATGAAAAATCAGACTCCTTGCTTTTAGGCTATGAAAGCGGAGAAAATAAGACACAAGAGCTTAAGTTAAACAGTCTAAAATCACTGCCGCACTATATGCAGCCAGCAGAATTCATTAGATTTGACGCATTTCCTAAAAATGCCAACGGTAAGATTGACCGAAAAGAAATAAAAAATATAATTTTAAATAAGTGAGGAACAAAAAATGGAAAAGATATATGAAATACTTGAAAAGATTATCCCCAACACAGACTTCAAAAGCTGTAAAAGCTTAGTTGATTCAAAGATTCTAACATCGCTTAACATCGTTAGACTCGTCAGTGCCTTAAATGAAGAATTCGATATAGAAATAACACCTTTACATCTTGTACCAGAAAATTTCAACTCTGTAGAAAGCATATGCGCCCTCGTTGAGGAGCTTGAAGACGAATAATTAATATGACTACATATAAGTTTTTAGCTGTAAGCGCAATCTTCGCCTTGTTGAGTACAGGTCTATATAATTTTATACCAAAAGCAAGAAGATATTTACTTTTACTCGCTTTGAGCTTTTGCGCAATAATCGCATTAAGCGGTTTCGGTTCTATCTACATTTTAATAACAAGCATAACAACATATGCTGCCGGTATCTTTATTGACAAGCTTGGTGCAAGGGTTAAGGCTTCACAGCTGCCGAAGGAAGAAAAGAAAAAATTAAAAGCAAAAATTAAGAATCAAAAGAAATTAGTTATATTATTTTATGTGATTATTAATTTAGGCATACTCGCAATTATTAAATATTTTAATCTCTTCTCCTCGTCGGCTGTAAGCTTTTTAAATCTTTTCAATTTAGAGCTAAATGCACCGACTATAAATATCTTGATGCCGCTTGGCATATCGTATTACACTCTTATCGCACTGAGCTATGTAATCGATGTATTTAGAGGTAAATTCAAAGCAGAGAAAAATCCTTTAAAGGTAGCTCTTTTTGTAATGTTTTTCCCTCAGCTTCAAGAAGGCCCTTTTAATAGGTTCGATGAGCTTTCAAATCAGATTAACGCAGCTGATGATGTCAGCTTAAAAAGTCTCTATGCAGGCGGTGCAAGAATTCTTTGGGGTTTATTTAAGATATTTATGATTGCAAACAGAGCTTCCATAATTTCTGATGCAATCTTCACATCATACAAATCCTACGGTTCTTTCACAGTCATTCTTGCTGCCATCGCATTTATTATTCAGCTTTATGCAGAATTTTCAGGCTATATCGATATAGCACACGGAATATCTAATATATTTAATATCAAGCTTTGCGAAAACTTCGATATGCCGTTTATCTCGCAAAGTGTAGCTGAATTTTGGAGAAGATGGCACATATCACTCGGTTCGTTTTTTAGGGATTATGTATTTTATCCGGTATCAACCTCAAAGGCTCTAAGAAAGCTTACAAAGCCCTTGAGCTTCAATCTCGCAAACAACTTCACATTAGTTATCTCTCTTTTAGCGGTTTGGTTTTTAACAGGACTTTGGCACGGAGCAAGCTGGAAATATGTTTTCTATGGACTTTACTATTTCGTTATAATTGTATCGTCTGCTTTGACGGAAAATATACGAGAAAAGCTCTATGCTAAGTTAAAAATAAATCCTCAAGCAAATTTCTTAAAATGCGTTAGAATCATCAGGACCTTTTTGCTAATCCTTATCGGTATGCTTATGTTTAGAGCGCCTGATATGAATACATTCTTCTTTATGATGTCTTCACTTATAAAAGTCGGCGAACCGTTCCATATCTTAGCTGCTATTGACGGCTACGATTTATTAGTGCTAATCATCTGCGTTTTAATTCTTATTGCTTCAGCTATTTTAAAGCTCAAGGGTATTAATTTACAAAAGAAATTTGATACTCTTGAAAACTATCAAAAATATCTGTATTGCCTTTTCATGTTCTTTGTAATTGTTATTTTCGGAGCATACGGCTTCGCCTATCTCCCGCCAGATCCCATATACGGAGGTTTTTAAAATGAAAAATATCTCTAAATATTTAAAAATATTTGTCTGCGTACTGCTGACATTCTCTATTTATGCATATCTTTGCGTTATTGTAACTCCTAAAAATTCAAAAGACGCCGGAAGCTCTTTGTATTTTCAGGGAACAGGCTTCATGTCAGAACCTGCGAATTCGCTAGACATAATAATGTATGGAAATTCTGACGTTTACTCAGGCTTTTCACCCGCTGAGCTTTATAATAATTATAAATACACCTCCTACGCAAGCGGCAAAGCAAGTCAAAGTGTTAAAAATATCAATACGCTTTTAGTAAAGAGTCTGCAAAACCAATCACCGAGTCTTATAATTTTAGAAACTGACTGCTTCTACGCTAAAAATAAAACTGATATTGAAAAGGTCAACAACATTTTTTCTCCCTTTATCTACCATTCCCGTTGGAAGGAAGTAAATTTGCAGGATTTTTATAAACTTCCATCAAGGAAAAACGTTTGTGACATTTATAAGGGCTTCCTTGCCTCTGATAAGGTTCAGCCTACAACGATTAACGCTGACTACATGGGTGACAAAGCTTCAGCTCCAAAGCCTATTCCAGAAGAAAATATAAAGGAAATAGAAAAATTTCTTTCAATATGCAAAAAGCGTTCTATAAAGGTTTTATTTTTGGAATTACCCAGCCCAGAATCTTGGACATATGCAAAGCATAACGCTGTTAAAGAGCTTGCTCAAAAGCATGATGTTAATTTCTTAGACTTAAATGTTGCAACTGAGCAATACAAGGTTAATATGAAGAAGGACTTTAGAGATAACGGCAACCATCTTAATATTTACGGTGCAAAGAAAGCAACTGAGTATTTAGGAAAATATATCAGTGAAAATTATTCAGATGTATTAAATCCACAGCTGAGCAGTGAGGATGTAACTGATTGGAATCGAGCTGTCGATACATATAAGAAAATGTATATTTAATAAAAATACACCCGAGAGTCAAATTATCGATTCTTGGGTGTTAGCTATCAGTCTAATTTTAATTTATAAATATCATATGTAGTATAAAGAGCAGTCACAAAAATGTGACTGCTCAATTTTAATTTCCGTTATTCTTTTTAATGGCTTCCTTCTTTTTTGCATCGATAATCTTTCTTATAAACGCACCCTCAGGAACATCTATTTCGCAATCGAAAGAAAACTCAGCCATGGGATTGGGAGCAGATTCTACACTCTCGCCAAAGGCGTTTGTAAGATTCTTAACTGTTATCTGTGTCGGAGCCTTGCCCTTATTCATAATTTCAAGCATTTCGCCCTCAAAGAATCGGTTTCTTTGGCTGACAGTAAGTCTGCCATTTTCGCTCTTTACCGCCACTGCGGCAACCTCCCACTCTCTGATATAGCCTCCATCATAGTAGATATTGGCATCCTCCATCGGAGAGCCATAATAGAATCCAGTGCAATAGCCTCTATGGCTTATCTTCGAAGGCTCTTCGTGAATCCAATCTGAAATTTTGAAGTCATCAGTCGGGTTAGCCATGAATTCATCTATTGCAGCTCTATATGCGTTTGTTACAACAGCTGTGTAGTACTCAGTTTTTGCTCTGCCCTCTATTTTAAAGCTTGTAATTCCTGCTTCAACCATTTGAGGAACATAATCTATCATGCACATATCCCTTGAGTTCATAATATATGTTCCATTTTTGGTTTCCTCTATAGGGAAATACTCATTTGGTCTTGTCTTTTCAACAAGGCTGTACTGCCAACGACACGGCTGTGAGCATTCTCCTTTGTTTGAATATCTGTTTGTCAAGAAGTTAGAAAGCAGGCATCTTCCTGAATACGAAACGCACATTGCTCCGTGAACAAAGCATTCCAAATCCATATCCTCAGGCATATTTTTCTTGAGATCTGCAATCTCCTTCATAGAAAGCTCTCTTGCTGTTACGATTCTTTTTGCACCTAAATCATAGAGCATTTTTGCAGCCTCGGCATTTACGACACCTGTTTGAGTTGAAATGTGAATTTCAACCTCAGGAGCGTATTTCTTTGCATATGACATAACGCCTAAATCTGAAATTATAAAAGCATCTACACCCGCATCCCTAGCATTTATAAGGAAATCAGGTAATTGCTTTAGTTCCTCTGTGTTGGGCATAATATTGCAGGTTAAATAGATTTTTACATTTCTCTCATGAGCATAAGCTACAGCCTCTTTAAGCTCTTCATCTGAAAAGTTTTGCGGTGCTGCCCTCATGCCGAAGCGAGTGCCGCCTAAATAGACGGCATCTGCTCCATAGGTTATTGCTGCTTTAAGTCTTTCAAAGTCACCTGCCGGTGCAAGTAGTTCCGGTTTTTTAATATTAGTCAATTATATCCCTCATCTTAGTCTTTACTGAATGCCTCAAGTACATTTGCATCATGCTGGCTCTTAGTCTTTGCCATATAGATATTACCAAACTTATCATGGCAGAAGAACATATAGTTTGTCTTTGCAGGATAAAGAGCTGCTTCAATAGCCTCTGCACCGGGGTTGCATATAGGTCCGGGCGGCAAGCCCTTTACAAGGTAGGTATTATATGCGTCCATATAATGTGTAACAAGCTCAACATTCATTACAGGCTTAATATACTTTTTGATATAATCCTTTGTAGAGTCACATTCAAGCTTGCCATTACTTACAGCAGGATTCTTAAGTCTGTTATGAATAACAGAGGAAATAAGTCCCATCTGCGATTCATCAGCAGCTTCTCGCTGGATAATTGACGCTATTGTAATAATCTCGTCGATTGAATATCCAAGCTCCTTTGCTCGCTTATCATACTTATCTGTCCACTCTTTTTCAAATGCGTCAAGAAGTCGTCTAATTGCAGCATTTGCACTCTCGCCTTCAAAGAAATCATAGGTTGAGGGGAAAAGATAACCCTCTAATCTGTATGTTCTGTTTTTAAGCTTATCAGCGGGCGGCAAGAAATCATATTCAAAATCAGACTCAATGAGTGCATGTGTAAAATGATTTGCAGTACATACGCCATACTCTTCAAGTCTTTTTGCAATTTGAGGAACTGTCCAGCCCTCGGGGAAAACAAGAGTTACTGTTCTGGGACCAGCCTGTACAGCACGGCACTCAAAGAGCATTCCCTCAATACCCATTTCGGGTTTAAGATAGTAGACACCGCTTATATAATCAGGCTCGGGAGGACCTGAGAATAAGACCTTCACTCTGTAGCCTATTTTTTCCATTGTGCTTAAGCCTTTGGGCATTCCTGTTCCCTTAGCAGCTGATGAAAGGTTATAGAAGAACTCGCAAAAATGCTGATTTTTAATAAGACCATTATCATGGAAAAGCTCAATAAGTTCCTTGGTTGTAGCGTCTTTAGGAACGTTTACCGTGATAATTTCATCGCCGCGATTTATTGCAAGTGCATCGTTTATGCATGAAATAAGCGGTATAGATATTGCAAATGCAAGAATAACAACTGCAGCAATTATAGAAATCAAAATCTTTGTTTCTTTTTTAAGTCCCGAAAACTTTGTTGTTGCTGTTTTTACTGTGGATGCTGCTGCCTGTGAAAACGATGAGGGGCTGTTGTGGTTTGCAGGTGTACTTGAAAAGTAAACCTCCCCCTTATACTCAGGCACATCCTGAGATTCTTCTTTCATTAATGATTCCATACTTTTAGCTTCGTCTTCATTAATGTGTACAACGAAGTTTTTTACTTTTTCCTGTCTTGTTTGTGCATTGCCCGCAGGTTTAACGTCGGGATCCTTATCATGCTTAAATAACAAGTTCATATGAAGCTCCTCTCTTTCAAAACTTTGAGATAATTCTTTTTTCTGTTACAACTACATCTGCAGCCTTGTCATACTTGCCTCTTGGAAGCTTTTGACTTATGCAGCACTCATAGCAAAGTCCTGCTGTTTCACCTTTAAACCTTGCAAGGAATCTGTCATAATAGCCCTTGCCGAAGCCCAGCCTATAGCAATTCTTATCGAAGGTCAGTGCCGGAATCAAGCAAAGTCCGCTGCTGTAATCAGTTAGTTTTTCACATTTATCTTTTTTCGGCTCTAATATGCCGTAAGAACCTTTTTCCAAATCGTCATATGAAGTTATATAATAAAACTCCATATTTCTTGTTCCCTCTATACATCTGGGAACCGCTACTCTTTTGCCGCGTCTTAACGCATCCTCAATTATCATTTTGGTGTCAACCTCAATATCACCTGATATGTATGCTAAAAGAGTTTTGCATTCTCTATATTTCCATAGATTTATAAGACGTGTATAAATTTGAGAGTCAATTTTCTTTCTCTCTTGCTCGTCTATGCTTCTGCGCTTTTGCTTGCACGAATTTCTAATATCCGTTTTAATCTTACGAATATCATTTACGAACATTGTAATGAAGCCTCTATTTCCTTCATTTTTTCTGTTCCCACAAATCTAGCGCCGATTGCAAGTGCAAATTTTATTGCACTGCCCATGCCCCTTGCGGTGATGATGTTCTCATCCTCTTCAACATACTTTTGCGTGTTTATCGCACCCTCTAACTCACTCTCAAAGCCGGGGAAACAAACAGCTCTCTTTCCTTTGAGCATTCCTTTATGTCCAAGAATTGAAGGTGCTGCGCAGATAGCACAAATAAGTTTTTTATTTTCATACATATAGTCAAGAAATTCGCATACCTTTTCTGACTTTTCCAAGTTGAGTGTACCTGGCATACCTCCCGGTAATACTACAGCCTGCGTGTTTTTATCGGGGTTAACCTCACTGTCGACTAAATCACATACGATTGGGATATTGTGAGCCCCAACAATAGTTTTGCTGCCTACTCCGACAGTTTTAATATCAATCTCGGCTCTTCTCAAAACATCAACTACTGCAAGAGCTTCAATTTCTTCAAATCCAAAGCTTAAGAAAATATATACCATAGTTTCCTCCAATCAGCCTAACGTATGACTCAAAAAGGCATTATTGATATTTTTTATATTTGCATGCGCCTCTTTATTTAAAGGCAGCAGCATACCATTAAATCTAACCCTGCTTCTTGCGTTAAAATTCATAAAAGCGGGGATTTTTATACTTATATTTTTAAAATCAGCAGTATCTAAAAAAGCTCTCAAAAGACAATAAAAGCCATCATCACGAAATGCACATTCACGTACAATTAATTTATCATCTTCCTTATAGAAAAACGCATAGCCCACACATATGCCGTCCTGCATTACAGCAAGTGCTTCATTTTCGCCGATTGCATTTTCATCTATAGCATATTTTAATGCTGTTTTATCCCAAATAAGAGCATCGTTATTTTTAAGCATCGAAGCTCTGATTGTCAGCATATCATTCTCGTCAAAATCGCATATTTTACAATTTTTCAAAGCCAGTGCCTCTGCGTCGCTTCTTTTCAAATTTAATACCCGCTCTTTAAATGCATCAATATAATTAAAGCGTGAATAATAATTAAAGAGGCTGTCCTCAGCAGGAACAAGAGAGATAAAATCAAAGCCCTTTTGGCTGCACTGCCTTTGAGCCGCATTTAGAAGCGTCCCCATGCATCCCTTATTTCTATAATCGGGGTGAGTGCAGGCGGCGTACAGATAAGCTGTTTTATAGAGCTTTTCTTCTATACTTGTTTCACAATCAAGTAGAAAAAGAACAGACGCTAATTTTTCTTCGCCATTAATTTCATCTGTTAAAATAAGTGTATTTTCAGCTTTTGCCCTGTTATCTAAAAAGAACTCTATATAATCGTCCTCGTCACCGAAGGCAATTTTCCAAAGCTCTTTTATTTTTTCCCTGTGCTGTCTTTTTGACGGGTGCTTAACATAGAGCATTTTATTTTAACCTCGCCATATATTTTTCGAGAAGAATTGCAGGATAGTATGAAAGCTTCGCACGGCGAAGTCCTTCAAGGCCTGTATCATCCTCACGATTTATATATTTATATTGTGAAAGCTCTCGCTCGGCAAACTCCCTATTAATCATAGGATAGGCTCCCCTTATATCAGAAAATGCCTTTTCAACGTGAGTGCAAAAAATGTCCTCGTTCATTTCTTCGCCGAATGTAAAAGCAACGATCTGTCCGTCAACCTTCAAGACACCGCCCTTAAAATTGAGCTTTTCATAATTTTCAAAGCTTTTATTTATAGCGACAAGCTCATCGTCTATACCTTCAGGATCCTTTTCTCTGTTGAGCTTTTCCCAAACCTCGTTCATAGCAATACACTGTGGAATGTTTTCCCTTGTAATCGGTTCATATGTCCAGCTGTTATTCTTTTTGAAATAAGCTATATGATTTCTTTTGCCATGATATTTTTTACCGCTTAAATTAATTAAGTCCTGAGTGTTGTAGATATAGTCAAAGCTATCTCTCATTTCTTCAATCTCGAATTTTCCAGGGAAAAGCCTTTCTAAATCCTCAGTACATTCCTTTACGAGGCCAAACATTTTGAATTCTATTCCTCGCTGCTGAGCGTCCTGCATCATAGCTTCTATAACTTCTTTTTTATCTCCGCTGCCGACCGGACAGCAATATGCGTTAAAGCCTGCACCATTAAAGGATACAAAAAATCCGTTATAGTTTGCAATCTCAATATCATATATGGACTGCCAGATATACATGTCACCGAAGCTGTACTCACAGCCATATTTTTTAGATTCTCTAAGCAACGGCTCAACCCACTGCTTGTCCTCAATTCTAGGAGGACGAAATTCTATCATAAATAAAAGTCTCCCTGCAAAATAAGTTTTATGGAGAAAAATCATTCGTTTGAGAACATATTTCTCGATTTTGATTTTCAAATAATTATACAATAAATATATGTATTTTTCAAGTACACACTATAATCAATATAAAGCTATATCTTAATAGTTTTTAGCACTTTATACGAAAATAGGCACCGCCTATAAGGACGATGCCAAAAATTCTTTTATTCAATTAAAGGTTCAAGCTGTTTATTGTCAAGTGCCTGCATAATTGCCTCGTAGGTTAATGAAAAATCTGCAACTGCTGAGGTCGGCTTTTTAATATAATCATCCTGCTTAAAAGGAACAAAAAATATATTTCTTCGGCTCATCAATTTTCCTATATTTTGTGCCGATGTACTAAGTGCATCATTTGTGGAAACAGCTATCAAAACCGGTTTGTTGTTTCTAAGGTGTGCCTTTACAGCCATTGTTACCGAGGTATCTGTTATGCCATTTGCAAGCTTTGCAAGAGTATTTCCTGTACACGGCTCAACGAGTAAAATATCCAAAAGCTTCTTTGGACCTATAGGTTCAGCTGATGAAATTGTTGAGATTATTTCATTACCGGTTATATTCTTAACTTGAGTATTTATATCTGATGCTTTACCGAATCTAGTATCTGTACAAAATGCGTTTTCGCTCATAATAGGATATATATCCATACCTTTGTTTTTCAACTCCTCCATAATCTCCAGTGTCTTTTTAAATGTACAAAAGGAGCCGCACATCGCAAAGCCCACCTTTATTTTTTCCATTATTTTCCCTCCTTTATCATATAAGAAATTGTGTCGCTTATTATTTCTCCTGCCGCTTTAGGTACAGTCTTTCCAGGCAGTGAACCTGCTGTGATACTGTGTATTTTATACTTTTGAGCGCTGCTTAAATCTATCCCATATGGCTTTGAAGCAATTTCTATCAAAAGACATTGCCTGTTGATTTTTGAAAGTATTGTATCATCAAGTATAGTATATGGGACTGTGTTAATCACAACGTCAAAGTCAATAGAGCTGTTTTTCAAATTTTTAATATAAATACCATCCATGCTATTATTTTCTGCCCACGCTATATCACCGCATTTTCTCGCCGCAATAGTGACCTTAGCATCCAAGCTTTTAAGCATTAAAGAAATTGCTTGAGCTGTTTTTCCGCAGCCTGTAACAAGACATTTCATACGATTTAAGCATATTGGCAGATTATCGAGAATAATTTTTAAAACACCCTGTGCTGTAGGATACGCATTTCTTGTTTTTATGTCCTCCCGCTCATAATAGTCATAAAGCTTAATTCCTCTTTTAAAAAACTTCGATTTATTTTCATCATTAAGCATTGCCGCAAAGACGACTTGACTGCTTTTAATATTGCTGAGCAAGAAATCAATACTAATCTCCTCGCCGCTTGTCGCTATATGCTTATTATCCCTACTCGCAGGAAGAGGAAGAATAATCGCATCAAACAAGCCTATTTTCTCTTGTAGCTCTTTAAAATCAAGTATTTTTATATTCTCTGCTTCGTCTAGCTGAGAAATACCGAATACAGAAACATCAAATCCCTTTTCATATAAATCCAAAGCCATATATTCTTGTCTTTTATCGCCGCCCAAAATGAGCAGCTGCCTTATGTCAAGCATATAAGTTCCCCTTTTCAAACGCAAATAAAAATATATCGCTGCGCACTATCATTCTATGAAATATTTTTATAATGGTTCAAAATAAACATAAAAACTTTCTTAAATTATCACTATTTTCTGTTTTGACATTAAAATACTCATATGTTATTTTATACTTATAATATGTGAGTAAAAATTATATTTGAATTTACTTTTTATTGTTAAAGCTCAAGCCTTTAATGATAAAGAAATTGAGGTGTCTTTTATGGAAAAAATTGACGAACTTTTAAAGCAAATTAAGCGTGTACATTTTATCGGCATCGGCGGTTCAGGAATGTCTCCGCTCGTAGACATCCTTCACTCAAAGGGCTATGAAATCACAGGCTCAGACAATAACGAAAGCGATACATTAACTAGAATTAAGAATATGGGCATAAAGGTAACTCTCGGTCAGAAAGCCGAAAACATTGAGGGTGCGCAGATGATTGTCTACACCGCAGCTTTGCTCCCTGACAACCCTGAACTTTGTGCAGCAAAAGCAAGCGGCATTCCCACCTTTACAAGAAAAGAGCTTCTCGGTGCTATTACAAGAATGTTTGATGACTGCATCTGTGTATGCGGCACGCACGGCAAAACAACAGTAACCTCCATGCTCACTCAAATCTTTATTCAGTGTGAGGCTGATCCCACTGCCGTTATCGGAGGCAAGCTCCCCTTGACAGGTACAAATGGTATAGCAGGAAAGAGCAATCATATGTTATGTGAAGCCTGCGAATTTGTTGACACGTTTCTTGCTCTTTCTCCTGATGTCAGTGTTATACTCAATATCGATGAGGACCACCTTGACTACTTTAAAACAATGGAAAATCTTATCGCTTCGTTTACAAAGTTTGCGAATATGACAAGAAAAGAAATTATCTTTAACGGTGATGATGCTAACACCTTGACTGCTATCAAAGATATTCACGATAAGAAGTTTATTTCATTCGGCATAAAACAGGGCAACGACTTTAGGGCTGATAACATTGTAGTTGAAAATGAATACGCATCCTACGACGTTATTAAATACGGCAAAAATGTCGGAAGAATCCATCTTGGTATCCCAGGTGAACACAATATATATAATTCACTCGCAGCTATTGCAGCAGCTGACAATGCAGGACTTCCGATGGATAAGATAATTGAATCAGCTGAACAATTCCACGGTGCCGGCAGACGCTTTGAAATTCTTAAAAAGATTAACGGTGTTACAATCGCCGACGACTATGCACATCACCCAAGAGAGCTTGAGGTCACATTAAACGCTGCTATGGGCATGGGCTTTAACAAGGTCTATGCAGTATTCCAGCCCTTCACATATTCAAGAACCTATATTCTCTTCGATGAATTCGTAAGAGTTTTACAGATTCCCGATCAGACTGTTCTAACCGAGATTATGGGTTCTCGTGAAAGGAACACATATAACATCTACACCTCTCAGCTTGCTGAAAAGATTCCAGGTTCTGTTTGGTACAACACATTTGAAGAGGTTGCAGACTATATTGTAAAAAACGCAAAAAGCGGTGATTTAGTTATTACACTTGGCTGCGGCGACATCTACAAGGCTGCTAAAATTATGATTAAGAAGTTTGAGGAACAGAAATAATTTATGAATTTTTTGAAAAGCTTCAAAAAACTTGAGGACATATATATTGAGTCCTACAGCTTAAACAGCGACAAAAACAAAGATTTTTTTGACTGCGTAGGCGATTTGCTTTATACCCCTGAGGTTCAAAGCCTTAAGCAATATCCCCAGCACGACAAAATGGATAGACTACAGCACATAACCTCTGTCGCATATATGAGCTACAGAATAAGCCGTAGGTTAAGGCTCGACTATATAAGAGCTGCACGTGCTGCGACACTGCATGATCTCTTCTACTATGACTGGCATGAAAGTGACTGGAGTCACCGCTTTCATGGCTTTAGACACCCCAAATTCGCCGCTGTCAATGCGAAAACATTGTGCGGAGATGAGCTTGACAAAAAAATGGAGAAAATGATTCTTCGTCATATGTGGCCTTTGACACCACTTCCTCCGAGCAGCTTAGAGGGTTTCGTTTTAACAATGAGTGACAAATACTGTGCAAGCAAGGAAATGCAATATATAAAAAAAGCAAGAAAAGGCAAGAGCGTCCCCATTCCCTATGACGCTGCTGCGAATTAAATCCATACCAATAGCGAGGTTTTATGCATGCTAAAAGTTGTAATTTATATCCTTTACTTTTTCTTCTACAGCTTCATCGGATGGATTGTAGAATCCACCTACTGTTCCTTCGGTGAAAAGAAGCTAATAAACAGAGGCTTTTTGACAGGTCCAATTATTCCTATATATGGTGCCGGAACAATGACAATGGCTATATGCCTAACTCCGATAAAGAATCTTCACTTAGGCTTTACAGCAGGAGATTATTTTATAAACCTAACACCTGTACTAGTCTTCTTTGCTGGCATAATAGTATGCGATATTGTTGAATTTTTCACAAGCTATGTTATGGAAAAGCTTTTCCATGCAAGATGGTGGGACTATTCAAAGAAGAAATTCAATATTCAAGGCAGAATCTGTCTTCAGCACTCCATGTATTGGGGCGTAGGCTCTGTTATCTTTTTATATTTTATACATCCGATTACAGAATATTGCTTCTCAAGACTTCTCGACGAGGTTGCATACATCGCATGTCCTATTTTCTTAATCATCTTTATAATTGACGTTGTTCACGCAACTATAAAGGCTATGGACGTTAAGAAATTTATGGACAAAATGTCACAAGCATATTCGTTCTTCTCTAAAACTAAGGATGAAATAAAGACAGAGGTTAAATCGAATGCAAAAAGCAGCGTCAGCTACATAGAAAACAAATATGAAAGTGCAAAAAACAAAGTTGATGCATGGCGAAAGGATTCCTACATTCAGCTAAAGAATATGCTCCCGAGTATTAAAAATGACGAGGATAAGGATAAAGCTGATAAGAAAAAAGAAGCTCCAAATCATCATTTAAAATCTTATCCTACACTTTTAAATTACACCAAAGAGCAATTTAAAAAGGTCGATGAGCTTATTGATGAAATAAAGAAAAATATCGACAGCAAAAATGATAAATAAAATGACAAATAAATAGAAAAAATGGATGTCACATGACATCCATTTTTTCTATTCAATTACAATTTGACTTGTGTATTCCATTGCGCAGGGTTGTATTTGCGGCAGGGTTAGTGTAAACATATCTGCTGCGTGAGCCTCTAATTCAAATATTCTTTTAGCTCTTTGATCGAGCCTTGCAATATCTGCAGCACGCATAACAACAGGAACTTTTGCTGTTGATTTCATTGTTTTTAAAATTTCCTGTCCCTTTTTAGTAAAGCCTAAAACCTTTATATAAGGCGGTTCTCCCTCGCAGTCCTCCTTGGTCACTCCCAAAAAAGTATTTATAACTGCTCGCCTAATTCTAGCGTGTGAATATCTTTTGGATTTTGCAAGCGAATAAAGCTCATCAAGACTTCTCGCCTGCCTTGAAGCTGAATAAATTCTATTTTCTAAGCCCTCGGATATGTCCGGAGCCTTTAATATTTCCTCAGCGGTTATGCTTCTCATATGGGCAAGAATTGCGCTTTCGATTTTTAAAATATCAGAAGGTGCTTTTCCATTCTCTATTTCTTTTTTAAGAAGCTCTGCACAACTTTCTGGAATTAATATATCAGAAAATTCGTTTTCTCTTAAAATATTTCTAATATAGGATGCACTTGCAATATTTTTATTCACCTGCTCAGTATCATGTGCCGCACCCTCTCTCTTTACAACATATGGTTCTATCTTAGACTCAGATAAAAGCAGGGTTCTTATATATTCCACTCCTAAGGTATCATTGGGATTTGAAAGAATATGGGAAACTTCGGGATTTATTTTATCTATTGCCCTCTGCCTTGCCGCTGCAAATGTCATACCCTCTAAAAGATTTTCCTTTAACGCTTCCCTCACCTTTTCATCATCTATTATTGATGCAGCCTGCTTTAATTTTTCAATATCAGCACTTTCACTTCCAAAGCTCAGCATATCTATACAGCCTGTATTATTAAGAATAGAAACTGCTCCCCTTGCAAACACCTGCGCACCTGCACACGCCCACGGTATAGGGAGTGCAAGAACTAAATCTGCACCATTTTTCAAAGCCATTTGAGTTCTCACTCGAGGCTCTGCGACTGCACTTTCACCCCTTTGAACGAAATAAGTACTCATCACACAGACAACTGCATCAGCACCGCTTTTCTTAGTTGCATCTATATGATATTTATGTCCGTTATGGAATGGATTATATTCAGCTATTATACCCGCTGTTTTCATCGAAATTCCCCCTGTACTGCTGTTTTACATATTTTTATTGTATAAAAGCACAAAAATACTCTCATTTATACGATTATACGCTTAATGCCTTGCAAAAACTTTTTATACTATATATAATATATCAGTAAAGTGCTTGTTTCAAGATAATCAAGCAAATATTATTTTTGGAGGAAATTCCCTTGAAAATTCTTGTTATCAACGCCGGTAGCTCTTCTTTAAAGTATCAGCTCATCGACATGGACGGAGAAAAATTACTTGCAAAAGGTATCTGTGAGCGTATAGGCATTGACGGCTGCATCAGCGGCTCTAATGCACAGGGCAAAAAGTTCGCTTACGATGTAACTCTTACAAATCATACAGCTGCATTCCTCGAAGTTAAGAAGGCTCTTACTACAGGTGAATGCAAGGTTATCGATGATCTTTCTGAAATCACTGCAATCGGTCATCGTATTGTTCAGGGCGGTTCACTCTTTAAGGAAAGCTGCCTCGTTAATGATGAGGTTATCGCAGGCATTGAGAGCCTCTGTGACCTCGCTCCTCTTCACAACGCTGCTCATATTCAGGGTATTCGTGCTTGCTTAGAGGTTTTCGGTGAAAACGTTCCCGAGGTTGTAGTATTCGACAACGCTTTCCATTCAACAATGCCCCCCGAGGCTTATATGTTCGCTGTTCCCTATGAATACTATGAGAAGTACAAGGTTCGCCGCTACGGCTTCCACGGCACATCTCATCGTTTCGTAAGCGCTCGCTGTGCTGAGGTTATGGGCGTAGATTTAAAGGACATTAAGCTCATCACCTGCCATATCGGCAATGGTGCTTCTATCACAGCTATTAAGGATGGCAAGGTTATTGATACATCAATGGGACTTACTCCTCTCGATGGTTTCATCATGGGTACACGCTGCGGCGCTGTTGATCCCTCCGTTATTACATACCTTCAGGAAAAGGAAGGCTGGACTCCTGAAGAGACAGCTAACATCCTTAACAAGAAGTCAGGTGTTCTCGGTATTTCAGGCGTTTCTTCAGATGAAAGAGATGTTCGTGCAGCTGCTCACGCAGGCAACGAGAGAGCAAAGCTTGCTAGAAAGATGCAGCACTACCAGATTACTAAGGTTGTCGGCAGCTACATTGCAGCCTTAAATGGTGTTGACGCTATCGTATTTACAGGCGGTCTTGGCGAAAATGTTGTTGACCTTCGTTCAGACGTTATCAACAGCCTCTCATATGTCGGCGCTAAGATTGATGATGAAAAGAACGCTGAGATGCTCTTCGGCAAAGAGGGCGAAATCTCAACAGCAGATTCTAAGGTTCGTGTATATGTTCTTCCCACAAACGAAGAGCTTCTTATCGCAAGAGATACTAAGGCTATCGTAGAGAAGCTTTAATTTAAATATCCTTTTAAGAGGAGATATAAAATGAACAGCTATAATACCTTCATCTTTGACTGTGTACCAGCTTTAAAAGATGTACCGGAAATGCATATTGAAAATTTCAACTGGGAGGAGCCTCATTTTTCCAGACCTGAAACATATATGCGCTTTTTCGCAGTAAAAAATAAAGGCTATTTTGCATTCATGCGTTCTTTTGAGAAGCCTATTCTTAAAAGATACACCAAACGCGATGATCCTGTATGGACTGACAGCTGCCTTGAAGTATTCTTAGCTCCTGTTGAGGGACGAGAAGAATATATGAACTTTGAGATGAACGCAAATGGTGCGTATTTAACTCAGTTCGGCAAATGCCGCGAAAGCAGGATTTTTATGAAGGATTTAACCACACTTACTCCCACTGTTAACGCTCAAATTGATGAAGAAAACGGCAGTTGGCAAATTGGGTTGTTCATTCCTGAGAGCTTAATTTCTGAGCTTTACGGAGTTGACTTTCATGTAGGAGAGGGTAAAATCAGAGGCAACTTTTATAAGTGTGCAGACGACTCCCCTTCCCCACATTATTTATCTCTTTTCCCCGTAGGTTCAGCTGAATTGGGTTTCCATAATCCTGCAGCTTTCGGCACTATAAATATTAATGAAGGGTGATTAACAATGCAGGCTCCTTTTCCGATTAAGGAAATCGAAAAAGCTTTTGACATTAAAGGCGACTATAAAGAATATCGTCTTTCAAACGACGGTCATATCAACAATACATATGTAATTGATTTTGACGAAGAAGGCAAGACTAAGTCATATCTTCTACAGCTCATCAATACAAATGTATTCAAAAATCCTGACGAACTAATGGAGAATATCGTTGGTGTTACTAAGTATGTAGGCAGCATCGTTGAAGCTAACGGCGGCGACAAGAACCGTGAATCTCTCAAGGTTTACAACACAGTTGACGGTCAGCCCTACTACAAGGCTGAAAACGGCGATTGCTGGAGAATTTATAACTTCATTCTTGATGCTCATACAAGCTCTTCAATCGATAATCCTGAAACATTCAAGAAGGCTGCAAAGGCTTTTGGCAACTTCCAGAGAATGTTAGCAGATTATCCGAGTGAAACACTTCACGAAACAATCCCAAACTTCCACAACACAGCTTCAAGATATGAGGACTTTGAAAAGGCAGTTAAGGATAACCTCGCAGGTCGTGCAGATAAGGTTTCCAAGGAAATCGAATTCGTAAGAGCAAGAAAGGCAGACACCTCTGTTCTTGTTGACATGCTTAAAAACGGTGAGCTTCCTTTAAGAGTTACTCACAATGATACAAAGCTCAATAACGTTATGCTCGACAACAAGACAAATGAAGGCATCTGCGTCATTGACCTTGATACCGTTATGCCCGGTCTTTCACTTTACGACTTTGGCGACAGCATTCGTTTTGGTGCAAACACAGCAGTTGAAGATGAGAAGGATCTTTCTAAGGTTTCATTAAGCCTTGAACTTTACAAAGCCTACGCTGAGGGCTACCTCGGTGCAGCAGGCAAAAGCCTTACAAAGACAGAGGTTGAGTATCTTCCCTTCGCCTCAAAGCTTATGACTTTTGAGTGCGGTATGCGCTTCCTCACAGATTATCTCAATGGTGATACATACTTCAGAACAGCTTATGATGATCACAATCTTGACAGATGTCATACACAGTTTGTTTTAGTCTATGATATGGAAAAGAAGATGGACGACATGATGAAAATCACTCAGAACATCTACGCAGCATTATAATTATTAAGGGGCAAGTGCTATGAGCGAAAAATCAACGCTTTTAAGTGAAGATGAGCTTAAAGAGTATCTCGCCCGATGGACTATGAATAACAGTCGCTTCGCTCCCAGATCTAAAAGCTCGGACGAAGCGGCTTTTATCTTTGACTATGTCATTCCAGATACAAGGTTTGAGGTACTCTCCCACTACATTTCCGGAAATGATGATATTATTTCAGTTTTTAAGACTGAAATAATTTTAAGCGATTGGCAGTCAAGGGACCAAAGACGTCACAGAATAGCATATCTAAAGTTTATGACTACAGAAATTGACAGCTTGGGAAATTTATTCTCTTACATCAGCGGCTACAGTATAGTCAATGAAAATTAATATTTAGGGATACATATCACTTTTATGTATCCCTTTTCTTTTTTAATAGGATAATTTATTTTCCCATTTTACTATCATGTATTATTTTTGATAGCTTTTTGCTTTATCTTACAATATTTTTAAATTGCAAAATTAAATTTATATATAAATTTGCTATTTTTTCCAATCTATGCTATAATATAAAAGTAGTTACAATTAACTCATGCAAAATGTATTTTGAGGGGCTTTAGCACGTTTGTGATTAAGAAGCTCTTCTTTTTTAATTGGGCAAAAATAACAATATATAAAGACTTTATTTTAGGAGGACACAATGCAATTAAAAGGTCAAGCAGTAAAGCATAAGGCTTTCGGCAAAGGTATTATCACAGACAGCTCAGAAAACGAAGTAACAGTCCTTTTTGAAAAATGTGAGAAGAAATTTGTTTTTCCTGATGCATTTTCAAAATACTTAACTTTGAAAAGTGAAAAGCTGCAAGATGAAGTTTTGAGCGAATACAACAAGGAACAGAAAATCGAGAAAATAGAAAAAGATAAGGTAAATGCTAAATATGAGCGTTTGGACAGACTTCGTTCAATAAAAAACTCTGCCAATTCGCAAGCTGTGTTTAATGTCGATAAGAGCGAAGTAAAAGCTATATTTGAAGCTTCTCAAATTTTCACAGGCGTATATGCATCAGGCGACAGGAAGGGTGAGCCTAAACAGGCTGTTAGAATCAAACCCAACTCAGCTTGTATTTTAACCACCCTAAATGACGGTGAAAATGAAGCAGAGCGACGTGTTGCAGGTATTTTTATGGTTGCTGAGGATTTCTATGGTTCAAATTCCTACGACGGAATGATAAAGTCACACGATAAATATAAAATAATTATCCCTGACGATATAACCTTGAAGCTTTGGGATTATGATGACAGCAAATTAAAGCTTCAAAATTGGGGAAAAACCTCTTTTAAGTATGTAAGCAATACATGTGCTGCTAATCTAATCTACGAGCTTGCAGCACGCGAAAATTCAGATTTTTATAAAAACTTCTACAAATATTTCTGCTTAGTTAATCAGCTAAATGAAAAAGAATTTTAATTGAATAATTCACATAAGAAGCCTCATTATGCATAAGCTTCCCTTATTAGATTTTTCGTCTATTGGAAGCCGATACATAATGAGGTATTTTTAGTTTTTGCTTTTATAAAGTGGTTTTCTAATAATAAGCGAGCTTAGTGCCTGCCAATCAAAAGGTATTAGCGGATAGAGGTAGCATCTGCCAGTCACAGTTTTATTAAAACAAATAAGAAGAACAATAATTATTATCCCTGCAGCGAAGCCGTAAAAATTAAATATTGCCGTCAATATTAAAAGCATAATTCGGCATAGCTTAAAGGCATAGCCTAATTCATAGCTAGGCTGTGCAAAGTTAGTAATTGCAACGAAAGCCATATAAAGTACGACCTCCGCAACAAACCAATTAGATTTTATCGCAAATTCACCCAGCATAAGCGTACCCAGCATACTAAATGAGTTTGAAAATGCTGACGGCGTATTAAGTGATGCAATCTTGAGTGCATCCACAATCAATTCTATTATTAAAAGCTGAATTATTATCGGTACACGTGTAGGATCCTCAACTATTATAAAATCAAGCCACGGGGGAATTATCTGAGGATTCTGTATGAGCAAAAACCAAACTGGTGTAACCAACAGAGTAAGACCGAAAGATAATATTCTGACAAATCTAAAGTATGAGCCAATCATAGACGGGAAATAATAATCGTTCGTATCCTGCAAAAATTCAAAAATACCCGTTGGTATAATCATTACGCATGGAGAGTTATCAGTTATAATCAGCATACTTCCCTCGTGCAGACAGGCTGCTGCACTGTCCGGTCTTTCCGTGTACCTAATCTTTGGAAATGGGTTAAATCTTTGCTTTGGCACGAGGCACTCAGCTAACGTTGCATGCCCCATTGTAAGTGAATTAACCTTTACTTGAGAAAGCTTCTTCTTTAAATTTTCAACTGTCTTTGCGTCTGCAATGCCGTCTAAATAGCAAAGTACGACATCTGTTTTTGACTTTTCTCCAATTTGATAAGCTGACATTGTAAGACGTGTATCCCTTATTCGCCTTCTTATAAGTGCAGTATTAAATATGAGTGTTTCCACAAAGCCATCGTGTGAGCCTCTTAGTACCTTATCGTTTTCCGGCTCCCCCACTGTTCTTGCAGGATAGGTTCTTACATCAATAATTATAGCCTCGTTATAGCCCTCAATTATCATCGCGACGGCACCTGACAATATAAAGGTTTCAAGTCTGTCTATATCTGCCACAACCTCAGTTTCAATATATGGCACAAATAGATTAGCAAATTCTCTTGCATTTCTAGCTTGTGCCAAGCTCTGTGCGGAAATATTCATAAATCCCGACATAATTCTCTGCATTAAGTCATCCTTAACAAAGCCATCAACAAAGTAAAGCATCGCTTTTTTGCCGTCTAAGGTCATTTCTCTATTCACTAAATCGAAGCTTTCTTCCATTCGCAATCTCTTATTTAGATTTTTTATATTATCATAGTAGCCCGAACTAAAATACTGTTTGTTTTTCATCAAATCCCCGCTCATAAATAATCTATGCTAATCATATTTTGAGTAGCTATGCTTAATTTATACATTACTTATTATAATAATAATATTCTGCAAGCTTATACCACAGTGCCTGACCGACATATGGTACAATCGGCAGCTTGAAGTACTTTTGTGCTGCTGTAACTGCGTTGGCTGTATTCCTGCCGTAGATACCATCGACCTCAATTATAGGCACAGATGAAACATTCTCACCTAAAAGTCGCAGAAATTGCTGGAGCTGCCTTACAGCACTTCCTGTGCTTCCAATAACAAGATTATAACCCGGATAAAAATATTTCTTATATTGATTATAAATTGCAAACTCCCCTGAAAACGAATTTAAAATATCGTCATATGCAATTTGCAACATATTCCAAGTATCCCTGCCTACTATTCCATCCTCACGAAGCCCATATTCCTTTTGGAAGGATATAACGCTCTGCTTTGTCGCAGAACCATATATTTTATCAACGTTGGTTCTTTTTACTCGTGGATTAAAGTATCCTATAAACTTTAAATAATACTGTACTAAACCGACGTCAGCTCCCCTATCACCCTGCTTTAAAACATTTTTAAAAACTCTGTCTATGTCGCTATATTTTAAGCCCTCGCCATAAAGCTCTCCCAGCTTTAATATTCCCACATAAATCTGCTTTATTTTATACCACGTTGCCTTTCCAACTATACCATCGGGTGTTAGATTAAATATACTCTGGAATTTTTTAACAGCTTCTCTTGTCTGTGCGTCGAAAACACCGTCTGCATTCGGTATTCTCGGTATTGCAGGATAGTTCTGAGCTATTCTATTTAACTGTCTTTGAATTATTCTGACATCCTCGCCTACACTGCCTACCTTTAATACCTTATTGGGATATGACTGTGATATATTTTTAACTTGAGCAGTTTTTATATTTATATCATTGCCATAATAGTACTGTAAAATTTTATAAGGCGTATATCCTCTATTTGCAAGTTCAACCGTTCCCCACTGTGAAAGCCCTGGGCAGGTAACAGTTGTGCCTGAACAGTACTGTGTGAAATATGGCTGAATCTGATTGCCCTTAGTTACATAGTTATTAAAAAGCTCATCAACTAGCTTGCTTATATTTGAAAAAATATCTCTTCCATCCACATAATACTGGTCATATGCAGTTGAATTTGTTATATCAAAATTATATCCTCTGCTTCTATAATGCTCTGTATATATTCTATTAAGTGCAAAGCTTATTTGAGCATATATATTCGCTCTTATAGCATTTTCAGGCCATGTAGGATATATCTCACTTGAAGCAACATTTTTTATATAATAAGGAAATGAAACAGTCACATTTCTTGCCTTTTCCTTTGGCTTTCCCAAATGTACTGTGATGTTTGGAGGTATAACAGGTAACTGAGCCAAATCAAGCACCTCCCAACTCACTGGGTTCTTTTTCTATTACAATCGTAGGCTCGTAAAGAGTTCCGTCTAAATCCGGTACCATTTCAACAGCTTGGATTGATACTATTCCGTCAAATATTGGAACATTTTCATATAAAACATTAAAGAAATACGGATGCTCAACATAAATATTATATGTTGCATATGGTTTAAAATCGCTGTTATCAGGTGATTGAGATAGACTTTTGCTCGGTGCAGGTAATTTCAAATCTTTTACAGCACCGCTGCCGTCTGTATAGGTGTCATATATAAAATAATTTTCATCGCCAAAATTTTTATATATTACAACATGAACATTGCTTACAGGGTAAAGCATATTTGAAGATACTGTTTCTACTCTCAAGGTGCCAAATTCAGGCAATCCATTTTTATATTGCTCATACATTATCTTAGCCTTTTGAGTATTTTCATAGCTCTTTTTCTTTTCACCCGCACTAAAATATTTTTTGCTGTAGGGCTTTCGCTTTTGGTTCAGATTTTCAAGAGTATAGCCGTCCTTATCATTCTTTTCTCTGTCAAGAGGTGCAATCATATCATCTGCTTCGCTATTTTGCCCAGCACCCTTTTGATTATTTGTATAATTTTTTTCAGCCTTTTTATTTTCAGCCCTTTTATTCTTTTCCTCTTGTAAATTGCCGATTTTAATATTCTTTTCTCTAATTTTATTAAGCTCTATAATTTCCTTTTTATATCTCTCAATAATTGAATCTATATCGTAATTGTCCATAATAGCCTCCTAAAAATATTAGGGCTTCCCCATTTGCATTATATTAATAAGACCTGCTATTTGATACAGAGAAATATTTTAGATATATAATCTATTTCCAATTATATGGCTAAATAGAAAAATACCTGTAAAGCCTAAGCCTTACAGGTATCTTGAATTATTTTTTATTTATGCACTTGCTTTATTTATTTCTTTTTTCTTCATTCTGGAATCAACTATCTTTTGGAATAAGATAAGGAATATATAGGCAAATATTACTCCTAAAATATTATTTAACACTCTTAATAAAAGCGCTCCAGAAAGACCATAAAGTGTTGTCGCTAAAAGAAGTGCGCTAAAGCAATTAACTGCTGTTTTATATCTGTATTCAACACAGAAGCCCAAAACCACACCGCAAACAGGTCCAAAAAGTGAATGGAAGGTAGACGGTGTTACACTGTATACAGCAAAGAACACAATCATTCCGATTATCGTTCCGAATATCCTTGAAAAGCTCCTTTTCTTGGCTACATCTGTTTCATAATTTGAAAGCAATGACGAGCATGCAAATCCTGCCCACATAAGTCTTTCAACGCTTAAAAGTCTGCCAATAAATATTAATAAACTAACGCCCAGAGCCATTCTTATCTGCCACTGACTCTTTTTAGATGAAAGCTTGAAGCCTGATAATATATCAGAAAATCGAATATTCTTATTTTTATCCTTGTGCTTACAGTAGAATATTATACCGCAAACCACAAGACCTAAAAGTGTCAGCAGACCTCTTTTGACAATCATTTCACCCTCAACAGGAGTTCCAACTAAAAAGACATAAGAGAATCCGTAAAGTCCTCCATTTCCCAATTCAGGAGAATCACTTGTCATAACAAGTATAACCAAAAGTGCGGCTATATTTATAATTAAGCCTAATATTGGTCCAGTATGAGCTGATATTACCGGTCCTGCAAAAAGAAGTGCAAATGTAATTGTCAGATTTATCATCGAATCCTTTATACAGTATCCAAAATCTACAAATCTAACAGCTAAAAGTATACAGAACAATGCTACCAGCATAGAGTTGTTCTCTTCACCGAAAAGCTTTGAAAGAGGGGCAATAATAGCTATTGCCAAAAGCACTATAAGTGCAGGTCTTACAGGAAGTGCTATACAAGCCTTAATCTTTTCTTTTTTATTTTCTGCATTTTTAATCTCATTTTTAAGTCCTGCAGGATCTAGCTGCAGCAAATCATAAAATCGCAATTAAATTCCTCCACATAAGATATTTTATATTGATTTATTAGCTAAGATTACAAGCTCAAACAAGGCTGTGAAATCGTCGCCCAACTGTCTTTGCAGTTCGTAAAGTGGTTTTAATATTATTGAATAATTCTCGTTAAGCTTATCATTGCCTATCTGAGTTAAAGATAGGAGATAGCTTCTTTCATCGATTGGATTTTTTTCCTTTCTTATACAGCCTTTATTGTAAAGCTGCTTTAAGCACCTGCTGACCGCTTCCTTTTTCATCCCGCTCTTTCGGCTCAATTCCAAAGGTGTGCTGTCAGTTGGATATAAATAAAGAATAGACAAAAGCTCCAGCTCGCTTGCAGTCAGAGTCTTTTCCTGATTCTGTGCCAACAGCTCCCTTGAAAGATGGGAGAGTGCTTGTTTATATTCAAGCATTTTTAGCCAATCTGTATTTTCCATAAAAGCTCTCCTTAATATAGTTAACATTGTTAATTATATAGTATTCTATAAATTTTGTCAACTAAGCAAATTGACACAATATTATTGCTTTTAGGAAATTTAATTTTACTATAAAAAAAGAGCCTGAGATTTCTCTCAAGCTCCTTGGACTACTGTGCTGTTATTTCTGCAAGCTCTGCACGAACAAAATTAACAAGGCTTTCTACATTTACTCTTAATTGCTGTCCTCTCATTCCTGCACTTATAAAAATTTCATCAAAGTCATTTGCTGATACATCAAAATATGTCGGGAACTGCTTTTTCATTCCAACAGGTGAACAGCCGCCTCTTATATATCCCGTAAGTGACTGCAAATCCTTAACATGAATCATTTCAATACTCTTAACTCCTGCACTTTTTGCAGCCTTTTTTAAATCCAATTCCTCGTCAACCGGTATGCAGAAAACAAAATTTCCACCCTTTGCACCCTTTGTGACAAGTGTTTTAAAAACTTGCTTTGGATTCTCTCCTAATTCCTCCGCAGCGTGAACACCGCTTAAATCGTCCTCAGTAAAGCTGTAGTTTAGCACCTCATACGGAATCTTTGCTCTGTCGAGCATTCTCATTGCATTTGTTTTAACTTGTTTTGCCATTTTAATCTCCTAAATTAAACAGTCATCATTATATGAGCTGTTCTAAGTGTCGAATCAGAAATTCTGTCATTGACAGAATATGCATATTTTTCAAGGTCATCGCAGGATAAATCTGTTAAGTCCTGCTTTTTTAATTGCTCAATTATAAGCCCTGAAATATCCTCTATAACTGCGCATTTTGTATTAACAGTGTCCGCTTCATTGTCGCTTGAAATTAAAAATTCAAGTGAATCTGCAAGCTCAGGAAGAATCGCAAGCTCCCTCATAGCTCTAAATGACCATTTATAAAAGGGCATATATCTTCTGTTTAACAGAAATATTGCTTTCATCGCATTTTGAGAAAACTCATGTACGGCTAGCTGAGCCGCACCGGTTTCACCATGCTTAATACATCTTAAATAGTTGTACTGCCCTGATTGATTCATCATTATAAGACAGCCAGCAAGCTTTTTAAGTCTTACATCCTCGGGCATATTTAAATAGTGATTTCTAAGTGCCGTAAACTCACCTAAATTATCTTTAAATACTTCTCCGTTTGTAGCTGCAGCAAGATAGAATTCAGGAATATTTATCCATTCGGATATGCTTTTAAATCCGTCCGCAGAGCCTGTCTTTGCCCTGTAAAAGTCGCTTGTTCTTATGACGCCGTGACGACTTCCGCCAACCGGCTTTATTTTAAGTCTTTCTATTCCCATATACTCTTTAGGAAGCTTTGCATATGCTCTCTCTAACTTAAACTCTGTACGAGAATCAATATCATCGGGGATAAACATGCAAAATCCCGGTTCAAAATCATGATCTCGTGAAATTTCATCATCAAAGCCAAAGCACTCTGAACCCTCGCCAACAAGTCCTATTGCGATTTTGCTTTCAAGCTCCGGAAAATTCTCTGCTATCATTGCTGCGCCGAACTCCTCATAGAAGCTTTTCGCTATTTCAATGCCCTTCATAGATTTCCTTTGACCTCTTTTCAAGCTCATTCGCAGTTAAAAACCAGCCATAATAGCGAAAAGTCGGCGCACATTTTTCACATACAAATGCGTAGTTTCCATCTTTAAGATTTTTTTCATCATAGAGATAATTCTCAGCCTGTGTCAAATAAGCTGTAATCATATCCTCTGCCTCCTGCATTCCATGCTCCTGCTGTGCAAGATTTGCAAGGTTTAAATATGATATAGCCGTTTCAGGCTGACCATTATCAACGTCTTTCATTATATCTATAGCGGTGATATAGGTTTCCCTTGCCTGACGATACATCTTAAGCGATGTCATTGCAAGTGCCATATTATTGTAAAGTCCTCCGAAGCGTTTATCGTTCGGAGATAAATATTTTTTATAGACTGCAAGTGCAGCTTCATATCCCTGCAATGATTTCTCGGGCATGTCAAAAGCCTCATAAACTGTTGCAATATTTAAGTTAACTGTACCTGCTGTCAACGAGTCCTCCATTTTAAGCTCGTCTATAAGCTTATTTGCCATATCAATCATTTTAAAGGCTTCATCCTTAAGCCCCATTTTTCTGTATAGCCCTAAAAGCTCGTTTACAACTGCGAGCTGACCTCTGTCGTCATTACCCTGACACGCCTCACTTAGCCAATATTCAAGATGTCTTTTTGCACCCTGAACATCATTTCTATCAAAAAAAGAATCAAGTTTATTTATCACTCTGTCAACAGGAATAGTTGTCACGTTCCTCTTTTGAACGTTTTCTACATTATAGAAATCGTCACACATCAGGCATCTGGGTTCTTTATAATCCTCGGGTTTAAGCTCCACTTTATCCCTCTTCTCTTTAAAATTATCCTTGATATTATAGCACAAAGCTTTGATTATCTCAATAAATACATCAATTTGATTTTCAAATTTTCTTTCTATCAGTGTACCTATTCTTTTTGAAAAATATATATTTTTCACATATTTTTAAGTTTCCACACGCTTTTTATCATTGATTTTAACGTTATTTTATGTTAGTATTTTAATAATATATAGAAATAAAAACTGTTAAGGAGTTTTGCAATATGAAATACAAAATGCTTGCAAGTCCAATGAAAATCGGCTCCTGTGAAATAAAGAACCGAATCGTTATGCCGCCTATGATGCTGGGCTTCGGTCAATTTAACGGCTGCCCAACTGAAAAAATGATGAATTATTACGAGCAGCGCGCCAAGGGTGGCTGTGGCCTTATAATAACAGAAATCACTAGGGTTAATGACTGTACAGGTGCCTCCTCCTTCAATCAGCTCGCAGTAAGTCACGATTACCACATTGAACCACTTCGTGAAATGGCAAAGAGAATTCAGCGTCACGGTGCTAAATTCTTTGTACAGCTTCATCATCCCGGCAGGCAGAATGTCGGACTTCTAGTTGGCACTGTACCTTTAAGCATCGCTATGCAGAAGGCTACAAGGGGGATCTATGGCAAGGCATTATTTAAAATGACACCCAAGGTCGGCCCGCTCATGGTTGACCACAATATAGTCCCCTGCTCAGTCGCACCCTCTAAGTGCGAGCCGGCTTATTTTGCGGGTGGTCGTGTCAGAGGGCTGCATTACAATGAAATAAAAAAGCTTGAGCAGCAATTCATCGACGGCGCAGAGCGTGTAATGAAAGCAGGCTGCGATGGTGTAGAGCTTCACAGCGCTCACGGATATTTGATCCAGCAATTTTTAAGTCCTGTCACCAACCAAAGAACAGATGAATATGGCGGAAGCTTGGAAAATCGTATGCGTTTTCTTTTGAATATATTAAGAGGAATAAAAGAACGCTGCGGAAATGATTTTCCTGTTATCGTTAGACTTTCAGCTGATGAATGCTACAGCTACATAGGCGAACCCGAAAAGGGCTACAGTCTTGAAGAAGGCGTTAAGATGGCTAAAATCATCGAGGCTAACGGGGCTGATGCTATCGATGTTTCCAGTGCGGGATATGATACATTTAACTATTGGCTAGAACCTGTTTCATTCAAGGACGGCTGGAGAAAATATATGGCAGAGGCCGTTAAAAAGGAAGTAAATATCCCAGTTCTAGCAGCTAACCTTATCCGCTCGCCTCAGCAGGCTGAGCAGCAGCTTGAGGATGGCATACAAGATTTTGTTTGTCTTGGCAGACCTCATATCGCAGATCCCAACTGGGCAAATAAGGCTCTTTCGGGCAATGAAAAACAAATTATTCGCTGTATTTCCTGCCTTAACTGCTTTGAAACAATGCAGAAAAATGCATACATAGGCGAGCATGGCGAATGTTCTGTCAACCCCCGCCTTGGTCACGAGTGCGAGGAGCTTGTCAAGGACGGTGCAGGCAGAAAGGTTCTCGTTGCAGGTGCAGGTCCTGCAGGTCTTATGGCTGCTGATACTTTAGCAAAGCGTGGCTTTAACGTTACGTTAATTGAGAAAAACGAAAAAGCAGGCGGTCAAATTCTTTTAGCAGCTGCTCCACCTGAAAAAGGGAAAACTGCATGGCTCATTGAGGATTTCGTTGAAGCCTGCACACAAGACGGAGTAGATATTCGCCTTAATACTCCGCTGACAAAGGAAATATTGGATGAAATTAAGCCCTATGCTGTTTTCTTATCAGCAGGAAGTACGCCGATTAAACCGAACTTTGACGGCAACGGCGATTCTGCCGACCTCTACACCTTCGCTGATATTTTAAGCGGTAAGGCTGAGCTTAAGAATAAAAAGGTTGCTCTTATCGGCTCCGGTATGACAGGACTTGAAACAGCTCATGCATTAGTTGAAAATGGCTGTGAGGTAACTGTAGTTGAAATGGCTAATGAAATTGCACCAGGCACTTGGATGCAGCATATTGATGATATTATGCCCCACCTCAAAGCGGCAAAGACAAACTTTATCACAAGTGAAAAGCTCTGTGAGGTCAATAAGGGTTATATTATAACAGAGCATGTTAAATCTCATAACAAGCGTAAGGTCGACTGCGACTGTGTTGTTTTAGCTCTCGGTTCTCGTCCAAACTGCCAGATAAAGGAAATTGCAGAACAAGCAGGCTACACACCGATTACAATCGGTGACTGCGACCATATTGGAAGAATTTCTGATGCTACAAAAGCAGCTTATAAAGCGGCTGTAAGCCTAAGCTAAATATAAAAAAATTAAAGGACTTCTAATCATCACGATTAAAAGTCCTTTTTTATTTGCTTTATGCATCCCAAACGCTGTATTCAAAATCGGGATAAATCTCACTGATTTCATAAATATCATCGATTGTTTTTCCATTTGTATTTACATCGTAGATTGTAGCTCCAATTTTAGCCCATCTGCCCCACGCATTAACACCGCTGCACCTGCCATAGCATAAAAGAATATCATTTTTATCTTTCTCTGAAATATTCTTTCTTAAATAGAAGCAGTTATTATGGTCGTGACCGACTGCAATAAGATTTGTTGAGCGATATTCATCCATAGCCCGCTCTAAGCCCTCATCCCAGCGTGGCGAATATATTCCCTCATCCTTTAAAAAGCTAGTATTCTTAAATGTATCAACTCTGTTCTTAACATCCTTTAGCTCTTCAAACTGAGGCACACCGAATTCATTTATTGATGTAAGCTTTTCTGTAAGCTCTCTAAAGCCATAGTTAGGAACATGCATGAAAAGTGCAGATTTTATTTTCTTCTCTGCATAAGGCTTAATAATATTTCTATACCACTCAATCTGCATATCTGTAAGCCCTGTGTATCCCATATCCCTGCAGCCGTCATTGCCATTATCATTATCAGCAGGTTCAACATAGAACTTGCCGTGTGAATCCATATGAACTAATGCAAAAACTGTTTTGCCCTCATTGTTGACTAAATCAATCACGAAGTTTCCAACGCCCATTAAAGCTGCATTATCCTTTTCAAGGCTATCACGTCTTGTTAAGCAAAAGGAATAATTTTTTATAATATCATATATTTCCTCGTTGCCTCTGGCATTATCGCCATAATAGATTGAACCTGTTTCTTCTCTAAAGGTTTGTTTAACAGCCATGCAAGCTTTTAACATATCCGTTCTCTTGCCATCTCTGCCGAGCCAAATATCCTTGCCGTTTTCATCGACTGAATGCTCGCCATCATGATTACCGAAAACATATGTCCAATAGATTTTCTTATCCTCTAATAAATCAGCGACCTCTCTTACAGCGTTATTTCTGCCCTCGACTCCGCCCCCTGCAAGGTCACCTGTAAATTCAATTAAATCAGGCTTTGAAAGCTCTATAGCATCAGATAGCCAATGCATAGTTTCTCTATCCTTTTGATTTATAGTCGACTTTCCACTGACTAAATGTAGATCTGTAATCTGTAAAATTCTAAATGAGCCGTCGCTCTTCACATTAAGCTTTTGCTTCATTTTCTTCCCTCTTTTCCTTTATAAATATGTAAAATCATATTACTATAGGGAAATTCAAAAGTCAATTTTATTTTATCAATTTCATTTAATAGCAAAATCCCCATTATCAATTATGATAACAGGGATTCTTTATCTCTTAAATTTAATTAAACCAAATCTAAGCACTTGTTAATTTTGAATTTTAATTTCTTAAACACATTGATAATAGTATGAGCGACTGAAAGCTTTCCCTTATAATCTATGTCCTTACCTGACACAAGTGAAAGTACTCCATTTTCATCCATATCAAGTATTATATAGCGGATTGAAAAATCTGAATCCTCATATAAAAGACCAATTTCTCCGTTTTCAAGCTCTGTTAAGCATGAATACGCATACGGTCCCTCATTGACATGGTACTCGCTAATCCATGTAACCTCGTTGTTATCTTCAACAACTCCTACCTTGAGCATTCCGTCGCTTCTTGAATATGTATTATATGGATAGCTGCCAATAATTGCCGGCTTGCCGTCAATCTCTCTTTTAAGATTTATAAAGGAAACCATGCAGTTCTTTCTGCATGAAAGCTCTGTATCAGCCTTAAACTTATCAAATGTTACGCCGCCGTCTGTACTGTCTGCATAGGCTACATAATCGTAAGCATTTCTAGCATAAATTCTAACTACTCCATTATTGAGCATTACGAGCTGTGACTCGCTTGTTTTCTTAACTGCCTTTTTTACATCTGTAGGCTTGCCTCTATGCCACGTTTCGCCATTATCATCTGAATATATTGTACTTACCCTCTCCTGAGAAAGAGTATTATCATATACGCAGAACATTATTCTTTCTTTATTCTCATAATCAAAGCAAATTCCGCGTCCAGGACAAATTCCTAAAAACGCTTCCTTATCACTCTTGACAGACTCAGATATAATTTTCGGTGATGACCAAGTTTTACCATTGTCGTCACTGTATCTCAACCAGAGATAGCATGTACAATAAAGCTTTAAATCAGCTTCCTCATAGAAAATCTTCTGCGCTACCATTTTATCAGAGCCAACTTGCTTTTGATAAAGCAATTCGCCGCTTTTATAGAGATTATATTCGCTGTCAACACTATAAGCTGTCTTTTCATCGCCTTGAAGCAGAAATACATCTGCAAAGCCATCGTTAAAGTCACCCAAATAATATTCGAAGGTTTCTATTTCATCCCTAGTTGAGCCTTTTGTTAAAAGAAGTCTTCTAATACCGTCAATATATGCATATCCAGAGCCTTTTTTTGCAGTGGGATAGCCACCGTTTGATGTCCAAGCGTCCGTTATAATAAATATTCTATCAGTCTTTTTGGACTGAACAAGAGCCGCATCAATAAATGATGCACTCGCCTTATCTGTTATATCATCTGCATAATCATCAAAATAATTGACATTTGAATATGTCCAGCCGCTGTATCCGTCTTGTGATTTGGCTACCAGAGTATCAAGGTTATTCGGTGAATCAGCTCCGTTGTTATATCTTAAATCTGCTGCTGCCAAAACTGTAGAATCATTAAGGGTTAGAATCGCAGGAATGCGGAATCTATTGCAGCCTACTGTTCCAGATGAAAAGGGCTGCTCGTATCTAAGCATATTTGACATTTTTTCCTCCTTATTTGCGTGCAATCTTAAATTTTATGCTTATATTATATTACTATTTTCACAAAATCGCAACATAATGCATATTAAAGCACATAAAAAAATCTTTTATAGTATAACCTATAAGTACTTCTATTTAATTACAAAAGGGCTTAATAATATATTTTTTATTCTAGCGAAAAATTTTCTATACGTTCTTTATGTTTAATTTAAAAGAGATGACGCTGTTTTCTGATTGACATCGGCAAGTGCGCCTATATTATTCTCTATAGAACAGCTTTCATTATTCCTTTTTACAATATTCGCTTTAAGTGAGCCTCTGTCCATAGTATTATCTTTTACTATGCAATATTTGCATTCATCTATAATACAGCCATAATCGGGAGTTGTCATTCCAAATCCGCCGTCGTGTCTGCCAACCCTCATTGTGTTGCCTGTTACAACTGTATTTGAACAATTTTCAAGCAGCAGGTGGCAGCACATATCAGCGTTTTCAAAATAATCATTTTCTTCATACGCACCGCTTCGTCTAAAAATATTTCCCGTAATTGATGCCAAATCAACATTTGTCTGCTTTGAACCAAGCTCAACGGCAGGGCCAAAGCTCCTGTCAAAGAAATTGCCTGTTATATTGTAGCTGTCACCGCTTGGAATTACAAATCCGCCCCTATGATTCCATTCAACACGATTTCCAGTGCAGGTTATAGACGCTACAACGTTTCCGCCCATAATACCCGCTCCCTCATTTCCTGTAAACCAATTATCTATAATGAAGCCATCCCAACCGTCAATAAAAAGTCCTGCTTTTTTATTGCTGTGAAGCATGCTGTGTCTGACTGAAAAGCACCAAATATGTTCTAAATGAAGTCCGTCACCTGTGAATCTTCCTATTCTGCAATTATCGATGCTTGGTGTATCCTCTTCACTGCCGCCATTATATTTATCCCAATAAACATTTATTCCGTGAACATTCTCTCCTAGGTATTCACCGCTTAGGCTCATTCCTCTGATAGTGCAGCCGAACGCTCCGCTTATATCAAGCAGACAATCTGTATCAGGTGTATTGAGCTTAAAGACTGATGCTCCGTCACTTCTAAAGCTCCAAGCAGAGCTGCCTTCTAAGCAGACGCCCTGACCATGAAGATGAAGACGACCTACCATATAAACTCCCGGCGGAACGATTATCTTTCCCATACACGTTGAAGCAGCCTCAATAGCCGACTGTACAGCTTTAGTACAATCTGTCTTTGCATCGCCGACAGCACCAAACTGCGTTATATCAAATACATTATTCATTTAAATCTCTCCTTTTATTCTTCCAGCCCTTTTAATATAAGCTGTGCTAATGTATGCATACCCTCTCTTGTCGGGTGTGCAGTGTCGAGTGTTTCTATAGTTTCATTATATTTAAATGTATCTATCACTCTACAATTATTTCTGCTTGCAGATTTTTTAATAGCATTATTAAAGCTCTCCAAGCTATTATTTAGATATTCAAGCGGGAAAGAGAAGCTTTCGTTGTCCTTTACCCTTGTCGGATTTAGCGTTATACAAAAAATTTCACTGTTAGGATAATTGATTTTTAATTTTTCCAGCATCTTGTTATAGGCAAAGCTAAAATATCTATAGTTGTATCGTTCGACCTGCCTTAAAACGCCATCAACCGCCGTGCCTAAAATATAATCGTTAATACCCATATATATTAGTATCAAATCAGGCTTTTCATCATTTTTGTGAAGATGACTTGTCCTTTCGTCGCTTGAGGAGGATGGAAAAACCTGTGCTTGTGTTATTTGCGCACTTACCAAGCTCCCTGACCATGAATCATTCTTTAAAAGCTTTGCATCTAGCTTTTCTATAACCTCGCCCCACCATGTGTCAGCAGGTTTATAAATATTATACTGCTCGCAATTATCTGCTGAGAAAAAAGCGGGATAGCCCTCGGGATTGTAGCCCTCTAATGAGCTTACCGAATCACCGAGGACAGAAATATTTTTTCCACTGTATTTTAAAAGCTTTTTCTGCATAATAACTCCCTTTATTTTAGCTTGAGTATTTCTTCAATCGGTCCCTTAAGTGCTTTATTGCATGACAAAATTCCACTTTGAATATCCTTTATAAATCCTGAGAACATAACCTTCTTGGAAACTGTTTTCATTTGGTATTTTGAGATTATCTCTGTGATATATTCTTTTTTATCTCTATTTTCACGTCTTACAATATTCTTTAAGACAAGCTCCACTTTATTCTTAGGAGATATATCGTTTAACTCAATATACATTTTATCGTCTTTTTTATACATTTCATAATCGTGTGCATTGCAGTCAACTTTTACGCATATCTCTTCGGCATCACGAACGTTTTCAAAAATCAATGTATAATTTCTGCTCTGCGGCAATACGCTCACATCACCCTTAGCTGGATATATGTCAAAACTATTTTCATTGTTTATGAGCTTTTGGGTTAGATATGTTATTGCATATTCGCCTGTTTTGTATTTTTCTGTTTCGCCGTCATCTTCATAAAGAGCAAATTTATTATCACCGAGAAAAATTCTTATAATCATATTCTCTGGATTTTTCCAGTCGTTTCTCGTTGAATTTTTTGACATTGGAATAATCGCCCCCTCCTTAGCAAGTACGGGTATACTCTCTATTCCTCTGTACATACCGATATATCTGTTGCCCTCATAAATATTTCCGTTATATATATCAGTCCACTCACCGCTGGGCAGCCAAACCTTTACGTGTCCCATAAGTGTAGTTTTATTAATTTTTGTTGTTATAGGTGCAGCAATTAATTCGCTGCCGAAGAAATACTGATTTTTAACCTCATACGCCTCATCCTGCTTCGGATAAGAATAATACATCGGCTCGCAAAGTGCTATTGCATCATTGTGTGTTCGATAATTCATTGAATAAAGATAAGGTATCATTGAATGTCTTTGCCTGAGTATATCAGAGGCAATAATATTCGCAGCAAAGCTATATTTCCAAGGCTCCTTACCCATAAATTCGTCGTTTGTTGAATGAAGCCTCATAATCGGACTATATAGGCCTAGCTGAATCCACCTTATAAAAAGCTCATCATCTCTCTCGCCTAAATGATGTCCGCCTATATCATGGCTCCACCAAGTATATCCGATATTAGCAGCGTTAGCTGTAAAATACGGCTGAAAATCAAGACTTTGCCATGTCATAAACGTATCACCTGAAAATCCCAGAGGGTATCTATGTGAACCCACCTGTGCAAATCTAGATAATATAAGCGGTCTTTTGCCCGTACCATTAAAAGCCAAGGTGTGATAATGGTTTAAAGCCCAAAGCGGATCGAGTCCTTTGATTTTAGTCGTTTTCTCCTGCTGCCAATCAATCCACCAAAAATCAACGCCGTCATTTTCGTACGGCTTATGCAAAATATTAAAGTATGCGTCTATGAATTTAGGACTTGCTATATCAAATTTTATCGTTTGCTTTGTTTCGGGGTTAATTCCCATAGCTTCAGCCATTTCTTCATACATATTTTCAAAGCTTCTTACGCCCTGTGCAGGATGAAGATTCAAGGTTACTTTAAGATTTTCATTCTTAAGCCACTTTAAAAAGCCCTTGTAATCAGGAAAAAGCTCAGTGTTCCAACTGTATCCTGTCCAGCCCTCAGATAGGAATAAAGGCTTTTTCTCATCTAGGATATTTCCATTGAGGAATCTTTTTTCAACATCCACCCAATGCCAGTCCATATCGACAGTTGCAACCGTTATAGGAATTTCACGCTGCTTAAATTGCTTCATCAGGGCTATGTATTCATCTTGGGTATAAGCCTTATATCTGCTCCACCAGTTGCCGAGGCAAAATCTTGGTACAAGCGGAACTTCGCCGCTAAGCTTATAGAAATCTTTGATACAAGCTCTATAATCATCCCCGTAAGCAAAATAATATTTATCCTCGCACGGTCTTCTCTCACCTATTGTGCCATCAGAATTTATAATTACTGTACTGCTGTCATCGTACACGCTAACGCCGCTTCTGCTCATCAAGCCCTTCTCAAGCTTGCATTTTCCATTGACCATATCAAGCGTTCTAAATGTGCCTAACAAGTTGCCTTTTTCAAAATTTGTAACAGGCTTTTGATTTTTAAGCTTAACAGATTTCATCTGTCTTGACTTTGTATCAAAATTAAATTGTGCATACTTCGTTTTAATTATAATTTCGTTTGCTTTTTTCTCAGCTTCAAACTCAGGGGTATCAAAATTTCTAAATAATACAGCCTGCGTCGCATCGTCGCAGAAATCCATGTCCTGTGAAAACTCGACTCGCAAAAGTCTTGAGGTAAGCACTGAAAATCTAAAATTTCCGCTTATAAAAACATATTTTGAATCTGTTTTAGGCTGTGTCTTGTACGAAAACGTATTTTCAAAATATTTTGAAACTTCACTCATTTTTCTCCCTCGTTTCATTAAGCTTTATAAGTGTATAGTAACACAAGCTACCCCTGTTTTCAACTTATTAAAAAAGGACCTTCGATTAACTCGAAGGTCCCCTGTGATTAAATTAGAATGACTAAAAAATCAATTAAAGTGCTACGAAGAACTTAACTAAGAACATTGCTGAAATTGCATAAGTTAAGATTGAAACATCCTTGAACTTTCCGCTCAATACCTTAATTAATGTGTATGTAATAAGACCAATACCGATTGCGTGACCGATTGAGCCTGAAACGGGCATTGAAATCATCATAAGTGCAACGGGTACCATCTGATCCATTTCACTGAAGTTAACATTCTTAAGTCCCTGAAGCATTAAGATACCAACATAAATAAGTGCAGCTGAAGTTGCAGCAGGAGGAATAATAGCAGCAACGGGAGCTATGAACATACAAGCTAAGAACATAACACCTGCTACTAATGATGTAAGACCTGTACGGCCGCCTGCCTCTACGCCTGATGCAGATTCAACAAATGTTGTTACTGTTGAAGTACCTGTGCATGAACCTACTACTGTACCGATAGCGTCTGACATAAGAGCTTCCTTCATCTTAGGCATCTTGCCGTTTTCGTCAACCATGCCTGCTCTTGAAGCTGTTCCAACGAGTGTACCGATTGTATCGAACATATCGATAATGCAGAAAGTAACAACTAAGGTTATAACTGTGAACCAGCCCATCTCTAGGAATCCTGCAAAGTTGAATTTAAACAGTGTTGTTTCAACCATGTCATGTACAGGAGGTAAGAATGAAGCTGTCTTAAGTGATGCAAAGGGATTTACACCAAGAACAAACCACTGTCCTGCCCAGTTAATAACAGATGCAATAAGCATACCGAAGAGAACAGAACCCTTTATGCCCTTCTTAGAAAGTACAACGATAATGAAAAGGCCTATAAACATAGTTACAACAGCGAGAACCATCGGCTTGTATGCACTGCCCATAGTATCCTTAGCAAGTGCAGGAGTTAAAGAGCCGAAGAAATCTCTCATTACAAAGAAAGGACCGCCTTCTTCTGAGAACTGACCAGCATTTGAGCCTAAGCCAATATTCATAAGCATAAGTCCGATTGCAGGTGAAATACCCATTCTGATGCCAAGCGGTATAGAATCAACAATCTTTTCGCGAATGTTGAAAAATGACATTACTATAAAGAGTATACCCTCTATAAGAATAATTACTAATGCTGCCTGGAAAGACGCTACATATGTCATTCCAGTAAGAGCTGCTAAATTTGCTACAACAACTGCAAAGAAGCTGTTTAAGCCCATTCCCGGAGCCATAACGAAAGGCTTATTTGCAAGAAATGCCATAGAAAATGTACCGATTGCTGAAGCGATACATGTTGCCATAAATACGCCGTTCCATAGTGGTGAGCCAACATCAAAATTAGTTAACAGGTTCGGGTTTAAAGCAATAATGTAAGCCATTGTCATAAATGTTGTTAAACCCGCAACTATTTCGGTTCTAACGGTAGTGCCGTTTTCCTTGAGTTTGAACAATTTGTCCATAGTCCTATCTCCCTCATTTGTAAATTGTGTTAAGTATATGTTTTATATTTATCTAACGAATAAAGACATATACACAACAAGTATTTATTATAGCATAATATAAAAATTTTTAAAGCTTTTTATCAGATTTTTATATACTTCTATATTTTGCATAAATTATAGATAAAAAAGTTGCAACTATAGTTAATATGATTAAATCAGTCGAATAAATATTCTTTTACGAAGCAAGGCTATGCTAATTTCTGAACACACAGAACAATATATTCCTATTTTATAAAGTGACAAAATAAAACATATAGTGTATAATCTCAACCGAGGGAGGAATTGTGTGCGTATATTAATTTGTGACAACGAACTTAATGAAGTAAAAAATGTAGAGAAGTTAGTATCTTCCTATTCTATGACTAACAGCATTGATATTGATATTACCTGTTTTGATTCATCTGTATATGCATATGCTGAAAATCAAGCTTACGATATAGCCTTTATAGATATTGAAATGCCCGAGGTAAACGGTCTTGAGCTTTCAGAGAAATTGCAAAAAATCAACCCTGATATTCTTATAGTTATTTTCACGTCATTTCCCAACTATTTGGATGACGCTATGAAAATTCACGTTTTTAGATATTTATCAAAGCCTATTGATAAAAAGCGTTTTAACAGCTGCTTGGCTGACGCTTTAATCGAGTATCATTTGAAATGTAAAACTATCGTTATTGACAGTGATAAAAATGTTTATGCTATAAAAACTAAAGATATTTTATATATTGAGAATATGAAATATGGCTGTGTCATTCATACAAAAGATGATGTTATTCAAACATCGAAAAAGCCTTTAGAAATTTTCGAATTAATTAATCAGCCTGAATGTTTTGTATACTCACATAACAGTATAATCGTTAATCTTCAAAATGTTATAAAGTTTGATAAAACAAGCGTATTTTTAAGAAAAAATCCTGACGAAACTGTTTGGACTTACATTTCACAAAGAAAATATTCCTCATTCAAAAAAGCCTTTTATAACTTTATGGGAGGGACATTATGAATTCTATAATATTTTTCTTTCTCTATATTTTTGAGCAATTTGTTGCTTATATTTATTGCAGTAATAAATTTGAAAATAAAATCAGCAATTCTAAAGTTTTTATCGCCTACAGTATTTCTTTTCTAGTTCAATATCTAATAAACTTTCTCGATATTCCAACATTAAACTTAATAGGATTTTTAGTGATTAATGGAGTAATAATCTTTATTTGTTTTAAGACTACAGCTTTACAAGCTCTTTTTAATGCAGTCTTATTAACAGCAATAATGGCTGGAACTGAAGTTTTTATTATGTTTATTATTATTTATATCTTAAAGATAGACTTATATCAAATAAGTAAAGATAACTTAATGTTATTCATAGCTATGTGCCTTACAAAATCACTATATTTCTTTATAGCCTATCTATTTTCTAAAATATCAATTAGAGAATCTAATAAAAATAGTGAAAGATCCTTTGCATTAATTTTAGTTCCTATTTCGTCGATAATTACTATGATTGCATTTACCAAAATCTCTGAAATGTCTAATTTTAATGATAGGATTAATATAATTTTCGTAGTAGTATGCTTAGTACAGCTTTTCTCCAACATTGCTGTATTTCTTTTACATGAAAAAGTTATTAAGACTATAAAAAGAAATGCTGAATTAAATCTCGAAGCTGAAAAGTCGAAGGTTCAATACGCTTACTACAATGAGATTAAAAAGCAAAACGAAAAATCCAGTATATTGATTCATGATATTAAGAATTGTTTAAATAATATAAAAAGCTTATCAAATAACAGCAGCAACGGAGAAATTATTAACTACATTGATTCTATTTACAAGCTTTATTCGGTGGAAAATATTAGAGAATACTCCAACAACAAGCTGCTCAATACTATAATCACACGATACGCAGACGAGTGCAAAGAAAAATCAATTAACTTTTCATCGGATATAAAAAGTGTAGATTTCTCATTTTTAGATGACGCTGAATTAACTGCTTTATTTGACAATCTTCTAGAGAATTCATACGAAGCTGCAGTTTGTGCTGATGACAAGTTCATAAATCTAATTGTTGATATTAGAAACGAAAACTACGTTATGATTAAATTAAGTAATTCTTGCGATAAAGAGCCTAATATTGTTGGCAATGGCTTAATTACAACAAAATCAAATCGTGAGCTTCATGGTATCGGAACAAAGAGCATTAAAAAGATTGTTAATAAACACAGTGGATCAATAAACTTTAATTATAATAGTGAATCTAAGGTTTTCACTGTAACAATTATATTAGCAATATAATTATAAAACATCGTTTTTTCTAAAATCGCTATCGTTTTGACTTTTTAATTGAAATTATTACAATATATAATATAATAATTTTGATTATTATTTCGATAGGAGGATAATATAATGGAAGAAAATTTAAGTACAACCGAAATAATTAACGATACTAAGAAAGAATATTATGCAAAGCAATTTACAAAGCTTAATGAAAAAAGCAATGCTCTCAGCTGGAACTGGGCTTGTTTCTTCTTTGGTCCGTTTTGGATGATTTACAGAAAGATGTTTGCAAATGGTCTTGTTGTTTTAGCTTTATATATTATTGCTAGCCTTTTAGGTACATACACATCAAATAATTATTTCTATTACTTTATTACATTGATGTCAGTTACATTGCCTGTTTTCGCCAACAAAGCATATTATTCTTATTATAAGAAAATTAGCAAAAAGGCAGAAGGTTTCTCTAACGATGAAAAAGAAAATTATTTAACCAAAAAATTAGGAACAAGTATTGCAAAATCTATTATAACAGCCGTTGTTGCTTCATTAATATCTGGTATTATAGCTACTGTTATGCTTATGGGCGGTGATCCGCTTGCAAAATTTGAACCTCAGGCTGAGGGTACTAAGAGCATATCTCTTTTCGAGTTCTATGAAAACATAAAGAAGCAGCCCGTTTATGTAAGTGATACAGATCTTATCTATTTTGAAGATCCCGATACAAAAGAGGTTCAGAATTCATTTAACTATATATTAACTAATAACACTAATTCAACAATAAAAAATGCTGTTGTAGCATTTATTGCATGGGATAATAATAATAAACCCGTTACTATAAAGGTTCCCGGCGAAAAAGAGGCAAGCATTATAGAAGTTAAAGAAGAATATAATATCGCACCCGGTAAAAATTCAGGTGAAGACTTTATAGTTGATTATGAGGGCGATAATATTGGCATGTATGAAGCTATCGTAGTATCATATGAAACTGCTGACGGAAAGACATGGACAAATCCCTATTACGATACATTTAAAAACGGATTCCTTGATAAGAAATATTCTGAATTCTTAAAGTTTAATTTATCCGATGCAAATGATGATTATGAACGTGCTGATAAAATAGAAGAAGGTACATTCAACTGGGAAGAATAACACTATGAGTTAATATTTTAAAAAGTCAGTAAATCTAAAATGATTTACTGACTTTTTTATTCTTATCTGTAATAAATTATAAAATCGTTTTTGCAAAAATCGCTATCGTTTTGGTTAAAAGTATTGCACTATAAGTTATATGTGATATTATTAAATAAAATAATATGGTCGAGGTGATTTTATGAAACGTTATATTTCATTATTATTAAGTATTAGTTTGATATTACTCTCGTTCTCTGCCTGCAAAAAAAACATTCCAGAAGAGCCAATTCAAAAGGATGATGGATACCACGCTATGAGTGATATACGTGAATTGGATGATGGATGGTACGTTGTTGTAGAGTATAATTTTTGCTTAAAAAATAATCTTCGTGTTGGTAGAACTTATTATTTTGATGCCGTCAACTTAAAGTATACTTCATTAGAAGAATATTCTATTACTATCACAAATGAAAAAGATGAAGTCATAGGACATATACCAAGTACTGTTCCACATTTTGCACAGAATCAAAAAAATCTTCCCAAAGTAAATTATATAGAAGACATCTTGCTAAATCGAGAAGATAAGCCTAGTTTGTCTATATCTGAATTATCAGAAGTAGAAGATAATGAGATATTTACTAAAGCTGATATTGTCGATACATATAACACTGCAATGGCAAATGGCGAATTAACTTTTGGTAAATATGACAATTTGAGTAGCTCAGACACAATAAGTGAAAATGAATTGAGCGGCTACAAATGGCAAGTAGGTTATTTTTTATCATACGGAAACATAGCTGCAATTAATATAGAGTTAATCTATTCAAACGACCGCTACCTTTCAGATATCGGTAAAGATGAATTAACCAATGATCAAAAAGAACTTTTAGATGTTATAAATCAAATCGAAGATAACATTATGAAAAGCCAAAGCTTTGTAAATACAGGCTATACTGATGGAGATATTATCGGTAACGTTAAAATAAGCAGATTACATAGTGTTTTAAATGAAATAGAAAAAGGGAATAATATAAATGGTTAACATTGAAAATTTAGAAAAATCATTTGGAAATCAGGTTATATATGATAAGTTTTCATATGATTTTAGCCAAAACGGATTATATGTCTTATTTGGTGAAAGCGGATGCGGCAAAACAACCTTATTAAACTTGATTTGCGGTATAGACGAATTTGATAGCGGCAGTATAACTATAAACAATCATAAATATTCTAAATCAGTTGATTTTTCAGCTGAGCAGGAGCTTATTGGTTATATGACTCAAGATTCACAATGGATAGACTATTTAACCATTGGTGAACAGCTTGAAATGTTAGGAAATTCAAGAGAAGAAATCTTGGAAGTACTTAATAAGTTTAACCTCGTCGATTTATATGACAGATATTTTTCTGAAATCAGCGGAGGTCAAAAGCAGAGAATCTTTTTATCACAATTAGTATTGCAAAATAAAAGGATTATTTTACTTGATGAGCCTACCGCTTCATTAGATGGTGACAATAAGAAAATCGTATTTGAAATGCTAAGTGCTATGAAGGAAAATGCACTAATCATTTGCAGTTCTCACGACAAAGAATTATTAGAGTATGCTGACTATGTTTTAAATTACTCGGATTTAGATTCGATTGACACTCCCCTTTCAACTAAAGAATCAATCTCCACTGAAAATACATCCTCTAACAAGAAGCTTAAAAATTTAATGCCATACTTTTTAAAATGGTTCAAATGGGAAAACAGAGAACGTAAATCTATATTTATAATGTTGATAATATATGTGCTTGTATTCTTATCAATCTTTATTGCTGATCTGCCGAAATCAAAAGAATTTGCAAGTATGCAGCACTTATATAAAATAAATCAATGCGTAATAGGTATAGACAGCACTTGCAATCTTTTCGATGAAATTGATTCAAAGAAATACAACATAAAGGATATTTTATTGACTTATAACGGTTCATGCCCTGATGTTAATATTAAAGGCGAAGGAATTGACACAATGCTTAACGTTATTCCTCAAGATAAAGATGCCTTTAAATATTCTGATAAAATAATATACGGTTCTTATTTTACAGGAGAAAATCAAGTTATACTTTCATACGACAAGGCTTTAGAATTCGACAATCCTGAGAAAATAATAGGTGAAACTATTGCACTTAATATGTATGACGGACCTAAAGAATTTGAAATAGTAGGTATCTTTGATGAGTTCTCAGACCGTGAAGACCAATATTTAAATCAAAGCTTTGCTAGAGAGGAAAACAACTATTTTATCAGCAGTGACTATACGAAAAAATTTATAAACGATGATAATTATTATTGGCTCGGACAAAGATCATATATCATATATTTTGATTCATATAAAGATATGGTATCATTCGTTGATGAAAACCAATCAAACAAAGCATTTGAAATACTTGAAAGCAATGTAGATTCGACAATTACGCAAAAAATTGAAAGTATTTTCTACATTCTCTTACCATGTGCATTAGTTGTTTCTTTATGTGCTACACTTTTCTATTATCAGATTAAGCGAGTAGAAATGATGTATAATTCTCATTTAGTTTCTTTATATAAATATCTGGGTTATAAGGAAAAGGAAATTCAAAAATGCTGGTTAATTGGAAATATAATTGAAAACTCTAAAATTCTTATTTATTCGGGATTAGCAGCATTGATAATATCCCTCATATTCAATATCTTTAACAGTATCTTTGATTGGTTCCCCTTTATCGTATTTACTTATAATCCTTTTATAATTTTAACTTATCTTATACTCAATACACTTTTCGCACTGTTAATATGCTTTGTAAATTATAAGTCTATTTCCAAAATTAATTGGTACGATTTGTTCTTACAACAAAGAGATATACTTTAAAATTGATTAATACAATCGAAATGAGGAAAGAATAATGTTAGTTAAAAATTTATCAAAGTCATATGATGGTGTTAATCAAGTAATTAAAGACTTCTCGTTTGACTTTGAAAAAGGAAAGATATATGTAATTAAAGGAATTAGCGGCTGCGGAAAAACAACCTTACTAAATATTTTAGGCCATTTAGATACTGATTTCGAAGGTGAAGTTGATTATGTTGAAAACACAGGATATATTTCACAGCGTAGTTTACTTTATAGTAATCTTACAATATTCGAAAATCTGCGTTTTATAAACGACTCGCCCGAAGATATTATCGCTCTTTCTAAAGAGTTATCGGTTGATCAGCTCCTTAATAAATACCCGAATGAAATTTCCGGTGGCGAAAGGCAAAGAATATCAGTCATAAGAACTCTTTTAAAAAATCCTGAATTAATCTTGGCTGATGAACCTTCGTCTGCATTGGATTCAACTAATTCTAAAAATGTAGCAGAAGCTTTTTCTAAAATATCAACCCAAAATAATATCATCATTATTTCTACGCACAAATCTTGCTTTGATGATATTGCTGATACGATTATTGATTTACAATATGGAAAGATTAACTCTGTAACAAACAAAACTACAAATAGAGAAAGTTTGTCAACAGCTTCTGCATCAAACGAATCACACAGATTTAATTGGACAGTACTTTTAAAAAAGAATAAGAAACTATTAAGCTTAAAAAAGTCTACTCTCCTTTCAATATTTATACTGTTTTGCTTTATAGGCTTATCTATTCTTAATAACTTTGAAACTGAATATATTAATTTCTATTCAAGAACTGTTCCGAGCGAAACGCTGTCTGTTCTCCCCTCTCAATATGAAATTATTAAAGAAAAATACAATGTTACTAAGTATGACAATTATGTTATTCATAATAAAGATTATTCTGTTCTGCCCCTATTCGAAAAGGAGCAAAGCGGACTTGCCTATGGTAATATGATTGAATTCGGAGCTTTTCCTGCTAAAGCAAATGAAGTATTAGTAAATCAACATTTTTCAAAAAGTGTTCTTAATATTTCTGATTATCAAGATGCTATTGGTAAATACATAGTTATAAATAATACTAAATATTATATTTCGGGAGTATTATCTCCTATCGATGCCGATAACATAGAACTATATTATAGCAATACTTATTATCAGCAAGAAGACATTGAAGAAAATTCAGACGATGACAAGCCATATGTGTATATGCCCTATGATTCTATTTCAAAAATTGGAACAATAGAAAACAAGCCAACAATTATGATAACAATTGACAACTTATATGAAAATGATTATTATCATGAGCTGCATAACCTAATGGAAAGTGAAATTTCTAATTGCGATATCGATATTAAAAATATTTATGGAATGCTCGAGTTAGTAATATATATGCTTGCTTCTTTAATCATCTTCAATGTTTATATCCTTTGCCTTTCAATGGAATGAAATTAAGCTTAATTTATTCTATAGACGCAAGGAATTAGGCTGGCTGCAATTATTTGGACTAAGCAAGAAGAAAATAGTTAATTATTTAATATCCGAAAGACTGATTACTTGCTTATCAGCTATATTAATATCAACTATCCTGTTTCATATCATGGCATTAGTTCTAATTTCCTTGCATATCAATATATTCATCCCCCTGTGGCAAATAGCGATATTGATTTTCATATTGCTGGGATATAACATACTTCTTACATTAGCAACAGTTAAAAGCACGTTAAAAAAAGATATAATCAAGTTAATTACATAATAAATCATCCTTAGCTTAATTTATTACATAATATTAAAAGCTATATCATAAATTAACCGTTTATATAAGTTTACTTTTATTAGAAAAAATCCTTATTATTGTGTTTGTGGCCATCGAGCCACTTATACTATAATGGGATTTTTTTATTTTTATCTTATCTCATTATAAACTCAACTTTTAACTGATTATATACAGGTTTTATGCTATATAAAAGGTGTTTCATCATCTAATCAATCTATTCTATCGAATATAAATACAAACAATATATCGAATTCATCATTAATGGCACACATATTTATAATATCATGTCTTCTACTCTTTAATACTCTAATCATTTCAACATGACAGCTTCTACATCTGACTTTAATTTCGCCATTAGTATTCATGTAGCCTACAACCAATTTTCCACAATAATCTTCAGTTCAAGTCTATCACTTTTTCCTCTTTCTTATTTTATATATTAATTATAGACATTTGTTCGGTTTGTCAAGTAAAAAAATAGAAGAGCTGTCGACTTTTACTGACAACTCCACTGCTATCACCCACCTATTTAGTACAATCAAGCCACTGTTGAATCGAGGAAAATCAAATCTTTAGAAAAAGTAATCCTACCTTTGATAGAGTAGATGTACGTTTTCCAACTACATCAATTTGCTTGTGAGTATACCACCTTATTTAAGTATTTCTCAGGTTATAAGATATTAATTTTTTAATGATATTTGAAAGACACTAAAACTTAAAATACGAGTTTAGAAACAGCTATATCTAATGAAAGGGTTATTAAATGAATATATAGATCACAATAAAGAAACTATAAAAGAGTACATAAATACCTTTTAATTACCTAAATCTTGTAAAGTAATACCCATATGGAGAGGACTAGATGTGAGTTGTTCTTGAGTGGGCTTCCCCTATTTCAATCCACCCACCCGTATGGGGTGGGACATCGTTCTCACTTAGCTTATCGCAGTATGAGCCATTTCAATCCACCCACCCGTATGGGGTGGGACTGTATCTTCATCAAGTTCCGTTAATTCTTTTGAATTTCAATCCACCCACCCGTATGGGGTGGGACTTGGTATGAAAGAAACAGTTACTGGAAAGAAGAATTTCAATCCACCCACCCGTATGGGGTGGGACTGAGAGTTAAAGGACGCTTATATAGGCTATCATTATTTCAATCCACCCACCCGTATGGGGTGGGACGTTTCTATGGTTCAGACGGTCTGCCGCAGGCTTGAATTTCAATCCACCCACCCGTATGGGGTGGGACTTCGCCCTGCTTTCTTAAAGATTAATTCTATGTTTATTTCAATCCACCCACCCGTATGGGGTGGGACTCTTATCGGTTGCAGACTTCGCAATACTGCCCTATTTCAATCCACCCACCCGTATGGGGTGGGACCAAAATCTTTTCTTGGTATTGCTCAAGCTATGGCTATTTCAATCCACCCACCCGTATGGGGTGGGACCTTCCCTTGGGGAAGTTTCGTTTATCACTTCGTCTATTTCAATCCACCCACCCGTATGGGGTGGGACGCAGAATATTGGTGTTTGTTA